>Ga0194131_10000233_pt1 | contig 88739 bp, 100 predicted proteins | sample TA2KigO120mmetaG_FD_148631 | JGI IMG/M metagenome (GOLD analysis project Ga0194131, IMG submission 148631) | Freshwater microbial communities from Lake Tanganyika, Tanzania - TA2015053 Kigoma Offshore 120m | ecosystem: Environmental > Aquatic > Freshwater > Lake | place: Tanzania: Lake... | reverse complement strand
CACGTTGACTGCTGCTGTGCCTGGCCTGTTCGATCAGCAACGGGCCAAAGCCCTCGCAGCGCTGGATGCGCTCGTCACCCGCCACGGTTCCTCTGTGATCGGATTGGGTGGGGTCTCCTCTAAAGACAAGTAATTCGTATCTCGTGAGGGGTTGTTTCTTTCTCATCGGATCTTAGGACGTTTCACGCGATACGCGAAAGCACTCTCCTCTCTTTCCATCTCCACATCTGAATAGGTATGATAGGGCCATGTCCGACACGATCATGACGGTTGCGCAATTGATCCCTATCCTTGACCACGCGCGCAGGCAGAAAAAACGGATTGTCTTCACCAACGGATGCTTCGACCTGATGCATATCGGCCACACCCGTTATCTACAGGCGGCCAGAGCCCTCGGCGATCTGTTGGTCATCGGCGTCAACAGCGATGCATCGGTCCGGAGCTTAAACAAGGGAGCAGACCGACCGATTGTACCGGAAGCCCAGCGGGTCGAAGTGCTGGCAGCGTTGGGATGCGTAGACTATGTCGTGCTCTTCTCGGAACCTGATCCCGGCACATTGATTGCCGCCCTCCAGCCTGATGTGTTGGTAAAGGGTGGAGACTGGGCACTCGACAAGATCGTGGGCCGCGAAACGGTCGAAGCCCGTGGTGGTGCCGTCATCACCATCCCGTTGGTTCCGGGCCTGTCCACCACGTCGCTTCTCCAACGTATTCGATCTACCATGTGATGCGTGTCTGACATCGGCACCGACTCCACAACATGGCTTGTCTCACTCACTTTGGCCCTAAATCGGGATGATGCCCGCGCGTGCCTGACAGGCTTACACGGTTCTACGGCCGCATGCGCACTGACCCTGTTGGCCCAGACCCAGACCCATACCCATGGCGGAACACGCCCGTGGGTCGTTTTGACCGCCACCGATAAGTCGGCCGAACGGATCTTCAACGATTTATGGTTCTTTCATGATCTCATGGGCCTCCCGGCCGAGTGCTTAGCCCTGTTTCCCGAATGGGAAACATTGCCGTATGAAGCCACGGCGCCACATGTCGGACTGATCGCACGCCGGATGACCACACTGCACCGCTTGCGTACCGGCTCGGTCACCGTGCTCGTGACGTCCATTACCGCCGCCATGCACCGCCTCATTCCGCGCTCTACGTTCGAACAAGCCATCCTCCGATTCAAGACTGGACATGCCTGTGATCGAGAGCCGTTTCTGTCTGGACTACTCCGATTGGGATACCGACGCGTGTCGGTCGTGGAAATTCCTGGTGAATTCAGCGTCCGCGGCGGTATTGTCGATGTGTTCTCCACTGCCTATACCGATCCAGTGCGAATAGAATTTCTGGGCGATCAGGTTGAATCGATCCGCTTGTTTGATCCCACCACGCAGATATCGATCAAGAAGTTGAGCGACGGCTTGGTCCTGCCGGCGCGAGAATTTCTCCGCTCTCCTGATGCCAAGGACGCATTGACGTCGATCCCTCCGGACGCCGAGTGGCACAGCCCGGACCTCTATCCCCGAATGGATACGCTGCTCGATTATCTGAACGCCCCTCCCTATCTGGCGCTCGACCAGCCGAAGCTGTTGAAAACCGCGTGTGAGATCGCATGGGAGAAGATCGACGACGGTTATTTGCGCCATGCCGATCGTGACGCCGCTCAATCCTATCCGTCGCCAGAACAGCTGTTCTTGAAATGGCCTGACCTGGAACAGCACACCACGGCGTGGCCGACCTTGGCTCTGGAGTCGTTGACGGCACCGGATGCCTCATGGACACCCGTAACAGCGTTCTCCGGACAGACGCCGGCGAGCATCGGTCTGGGCATCAGAGGCACCCCCTTTAGCGACACGCTCGGCCTGTTGAAACGGCTCAGAGAAGAACATCGTGTGGTTCTCGTCGCCAGGAGTCGAGGCCAGGTCGATCGCCTGCTGGCCCTCCTCCGTGAGCACGATTTGCCGGCGGACGAATGGACCGCCTCCGCCTGGTTACGCCGAGGTGCAGGGAAGCCCCCCCTCTACGTAGTCCACGGTGATCTGTCTGCGGGATTCCTCTCCGGGGACCTCCGCCTCGCGCTCCTGACGGAGGAAGAGTTGTTCGCCAAAGGCACGCGCCACAAGCCACAGTCAAAGACCAAAACAGCCACGTTCTTGTCCTCCTTGGAAAATCTCAGTGTGGGTGACTATGTGGTTCACGTCCAGCACGGCATTGCCAAGTACCGTGGTCTCAAACGTTTGGCCGTGCAGGACTTCGAGAGTGATTATTTGATCCTGGAATTCGTCGGCAAAGATACACTCTACGTTCCCCTCGATCGGTTAAATCAGATCCAGCGATACAGCGGAGCCGACGATCACATTCCTCGGCTGGATCGTCTCGGCGGCACTACCTGGGCTAAAACGACAGCGCGGATTAAAAAGGACATCGAGGAGATGGCACAGGAGCTGATCGAGCTCTACGCCAATCGTGAACTGGTGCAGCGGAACGCGTACGGCACGGGTGGCACGCTTTACCACGAGTTCGAAGCGGCGTTTGAATACGAGGAGACACCTGACCAGCTCACAGCCATTGGAGACATCATCCGTGATATGGAATCCTCCAAACCGATGGACCGGCTCGTGTGCGGCGATGTCGGATACGGCAAAACAGAAGTGGCCATGCGCGCCGCGTTCAAAGCTGTGGAACATGGCCGCCAAGTCGCCGTGCTGGTGCCGACCACGCTGCTGGCCCACCAGCATTACGATAACTTCGCGGAGCGCTTCGCCCCATTTCCAACTCGCGTTGCCCTCCTCTCACGGTTCCAATCTCCCAGAGAGATCAAAGTGATCCTCAAGGATGTCGCCAGCGGCGTCATCGATATCGTGATCGGCACGCACCGGCTCCTCCAGAAAGACGTCACGTTCCCGAATCTCGGCCTCGTCATCATTGACGAAGAACAATGGTTCGGCGTGAAACACAAGGAGAGACTCAAACAGCTCCGCACCCAAATCGATGTGCTGACCCTCACCGCCACACCAATTCCGCGCACTCTACAAATGGCCATGTCGAGCGTCCGCGATCTCTCGATCATCGATACGCCGCCGGCCGGCCGCTTGGCGATCAAGACAGAAGTCGTCCGCTCCAGCGACAAAACGGTACGGGACGCGATTCTGCGCGAGCTGGGGCGTGACGGACAAGCCTACTTCGTGCACAACCGGGTCGAAACGATGGAACGCATCGGAGCCTGGCTGCGCCAGCTGGTTCCGGAAGCCCGCATAGTGATGGCCCACGGTCAAATGGACGCCAAACCGTTGGAAGCCGTCATGCTGAAATTCGTGAAGCACGAAGCGGACGTCTTGATTGCCTCGGCCATCATCCAATCTGGTCTCGACGTACCCAACGCCAACACGATCATCGTGAACCGGGCCGACATGTTTGGCCTCGCACAACTCTACCAATTGCGCGGGCGAGTCGGGCGCGGAGGTAGCCAAGCCTTCGCATATTTCTTGATCCCCGACGAAGGCACGCTCACAGGCGACGCGCAAAAACGACTGATCGCAATTCAACAATTCACTGAATTGGGGTCGGGATTCCGCATCGCCGCCGCTGATCTGGAAATCCGCGGAGCCGGCAATCTCCTTGGCAAACAGCAATCCGGCCACATTGCTGTCATCGGCTTGGACCTCTACATGCAGATGGTTGAGCAAGCCGTCCAGCGATTGAAAGGCCACGTCGTGGAAGAAGATCCGGACCCCACGCTGCAATTCCCCGTGTCGGCCTTCATTCCCGACGACTTCGTGACTGACCCACACCAACGATTATCGCTGTACAAACGGCTCACGGCGTGCGGCAAAGTCGGCGAACTAGCCCTGCTGCACGGAGAAATTCAGGACCGCTACGGGCATCCGCCTGAGCCGGTGGAACGACTGCTGGAGATCATGCAGCTCCGGATGCACGCCAAACGGCTCCACCTTGCCTCCATCGACGTGCATGACCACTCCGCCACTCTCGCGCTCAATCCCAAGGCCACCATGCCGGACCACGTTGTCCACCGCTTGATGGACCAGTTTCAGAAGCGGTTGCGGTTTCTGAGTCCGCTGTCATTCGAGATCCGCATGCCAACGGAGGACTGGTCCGCGATCTTCTCGGAACTTAATTCAACCTTACAAAGCCTCGATCTCTGTGATACCAATGCAACCGAGCAGGATGCAGCCAGGCGGTGACCGCGCCTGGCCAAGACCAGTGCACATGACGTTATTCGCGCTTCCGATACCGATCGTACTCCCTTCAGTCCTTTTTCCTCGCCCATTCCCTTGCCGGACTATTGGGCCTGGCCCTCTCCGGCTACCCCGCCCAGCAAGAGGACGAACCTATCGTGGCCCTGGTGAATGGACGAGCCATCACAAAAGCCAAATTCGAGCTCCACTGGGAAAAACTGGCCGATGCGACCAGAACCTGCCACGAAAAGACCGGTGGGAAACGGCAGTTTCTCGATGAACTCATCACACGAGAACTGCCGATGCAGGAAGCTCGTCGCCAGGGGACTGGATCAGATCGATACGATTCGCAGTAAGACCCAGCGTTACAAGGAACAATTGATCCTCAATGACCTGCTGAAGGACAAACTCCAGCCCAAAGTGAAAGTCACGAAGGCCGAGCTCGATACCTACCATGAGAGCCATGCGAACGAACTCCTGGATCCCTTGAAAGTGCAGGTCTCGCTGATGCTACTGCCGAATTTTCCGGCGGCCAAAGACCTCGAGACGCAGGTCAATCGTGGCGGCAGCTTTGCGGCGGTAGCTAACCGCTACTCGGTCGATGAAAAAACGAAAGCGAAGGGTGGTGATCTCGGCCCCTATCGGAAAGGCCTGGTGCTCCCGGAAGTTGATGCCGTGGTTCACTCCCTCAAACCGGGTCTGATCAGCGCCCCGATCAAGACGGAGCAGGGCTATTACCTAGTCATGACTACCCCATTCGACAAGGAGATTATCGAAGCCAATCTGGCCATCCAGGAGCGGATCCGGCAAGAATTGTTGGCCGACAAGTGCCAGAAACGATTTGAAGAAGTGATCGCGGATATCCGGGCAAGTGCGACCATCCGTCTCTCCGGTGCTTCCCGATCGATCACCAACGAAACTGGCAAAAATACCCCCCCCCTTTTACTCGCTCATTTCGTGTAGAATGTTCACGTTCTGTTTTCCTTCACTCGTAAGCAGGAGCTGAAATCCGTGTGGTCTGTTTCGCGTAAACCATGTCTGTCCCTCCGGCCCACTGCTGCGACATGGCTCCTTTGTCTCCTGACCTTGCCACCGGCGCTTGCAGCCGCTCATCTCGACGACCGCATTGTTGCCGTCGTGAATTCGGATCTGATCATGTTGTCTGACTTGAAGCGCGAAATGGCGTCACAACACGAACGCATCGCGCGGCAACACCACGGCGATGACCTCGCCCAGCAGGTGAAACTCGCCGAGTACATGACGATTACTAAGATGGTCGAGCAGAAATTGCAGCTCCAGGAAGCCAAGGCGAAAAAAATTGAGGTATCGGATCAAGAAGTGCGCCAAGCGTTGGAGCGAATGAAACAACAGGGAATCGGCCCCGACCCTTCAAATCCCCTAAATACCCGAACGGTCAGGGACCAGCTTTTGCTGTTGAGAGTAGTGGCCCAAGAAGTACGCGGCAACGTGATGGTCGGCAACTCCGAGATGAAACGGTATTATGACGGGCACCGTGACCGCTTCGCGCTGCCGGAGGAATATCTCCTAAGCCAGATCTTTGTGCAACGCCACTCTCCCGAAAACACCGCCGATGCATTGACCAAAGTACGCCAAGCGATGAATGAATTGAAACGTGGAGAAAAGTTTGAAGATGTCGCGCTGCAATATTCAGAAACGCCGAATGCCATACAAGGTGGGCGGCTTGGACTCGTGCGGCAAGGCGAACTGTTGCCGGCCATCGAGCGGGCCATTGCTCCTCTCGTACCAGGTGGCATCTCGGACATCATCGAAAGCAACGATGGCTTTCACATCATTCGCGTGGAACACAAAGAGCCCAAAGAATTTCGCTCCTTTGAGCAAGTCCAGTACGAAATCCAGCGTTTGGTCTTTGAGCAGAAAAACGAGGATATGTTTCAGTCCTGGCTAACCAACCTGAAGAATAAGGCCTACATCGACATTAAGTTTTAGTCCAATCCTTGAAAATACCCCATACTCGATCACGTCCCTCTGCCGTCACCGACGAATAGGGAATCAGCATCTCTCCTTCCGATATCCCTAAATTCAAGTGGATGTTCCGAAGCCCACGCACCCGTTCACTGGGTTTGAGTTTGTCCGCCTTGGTGGCTACGATGAGGGGATTGTGCCCGATCGACCGGAGCCAGGCGAGGGTGTGTCGATCCTGCTCGGTCACGACCCGGCTCTCAACCAGCAGTACCACGCCGAGGAGCGGCCCTCGATCGGCCAGATAGGCCTCAAGCAAGGGCGCCCATTGCGCACGAGTGTCTCGAGACACCTTGGCGAACCCATAGCCCGGAAGATCCACCAGGTAGAACATCGACAAGTCGGGATCGGATGTCGACACCTGAAAGAGATTGACCGCCCGTGTTTTCCCCGGGGTCCGACTGATCTTGGCCAGATCTCGCCGATGAAGCAGCGAGTTAATCAAGGACGACTTGCCTACGTTGGATCGTCCGACGACGGCGATTTCCGCAAGATCGCCGGGAGGAAATTGTTCTGGGGTGAGGCAACTTCTGATAAACTCAGCCGAGACGATTTTCATTTTGTCATGCGCACACGACACGCTCAACTAAAGGGAACACACTCGATCACATTCAACTCGTTGTGCGCCGTTACACATACGTGCCCTTCATGTCCAAGTCAACCCACCACCGCCTAATCGCCCATGTCATTTTCTGGAGCACGCTGCTCGTTGGCGTCCCGGTCGGCATCCTGGCATTTGCCTGGTTACTGACCATTCCGGATGTCCAATCCCTCGCACGACAGAATCCGACATCGACAGCACTGATCGACCACCGTCTGACCATGGCATCCAAGCAAGGACATCCCCCGTCAAAACGCTGGACATGGATTCCTCTGACACGCATCTCGCTGCATTTGCAACGCGCCGTCATCGCAGCGGAAGACGCGTCGTTTTTCAGTCACGAAGGATTTGATTGGCAAGGCATCAAAGATGCCGCGATTGAAAACCTCGAATCGGGAGAGATGAAACGTGGAGGGAGTACCATCACCCAGCAGCTGGCGAAGAATCTCTACCTCTCCTCCAAACGCTCACTCCTGCGCAAGGCCCGTGAGGCTTTGATCACTCGATCGCTTGAACATCATCTCACCAAGGGGCGGATCTTGGAGCTCTATTTGAACGTGGCGGAGTGGGGCAACGGAGTCTATGGCGCGGAAGCAGCCGCTCGCCATCATTTCGGCAAACCCGCCACCGAGCTCACCCAGGATGAAGCGGCCTGGCTGGCGGCCATACTTCCTTCCCCGCTTCGATACGATCCTCTCAGAAAAACCGCCTTCCTCACACGGCGGCACCAACGCATTCTGCGGTGGCTCCACAAAGTTCCAACCAGCTCACAGACGTCGACAGAATAGAAATTTCGATGCGATTTAACCCAATGAGGCGACCGGTCAGACATCGCCGGTGTCGCCTACTTGGCCGTACTCCCGCTCGCCAAAGATGGCGGACTCATGGGTGTAATGTTTGAATTCGAGGAGATTATGTGAGGGATCTTCCAGGAAGAATGTCCGATGTTCGATACGCGTGCCTGGAAATCGTACCCGCGGTTGTTGATAGAAGGTCAATTCTTTGGCCTTCGCTCTGTCAGCCAACAACTGCCAGTCCTCCTGCGATAGAAACACGAGCCCAAAGTGACGTGGATAGATGCCCTTCTGTGGTAACGGTTCCTCGGTAACCATATGACCGACGAGATGATGACCTGCCAAACCAAGCGTGATCGCCTGTTTTGACCTTCGACCAACCGTACAACCCAGGCCCTCAATATAGAACCGCTCGGCCGCCTCCAGATCATGCACGGGGAACGCCAGATGGAATAGGTTATTGTTCATTGGAATTGCTCACCAACCGTCGGCACTCCCTTTCCGTTTCACCATTCGGCCGCCATGCAAGGCGTAACATGCCTGATGGCAAATCGCCCGTCCGGAGCCAAGACCAGCGCACCGGCGGTACCGTTGATTATCGTCACAAGCTTCTTCAAGACTGCCTGTGCCGCAGCAACCGAGCTCTTTCCCAGCCCCAACCGATTGCAGATCTCCTTGGCCACGACCACCCGAATAATCCCTTCTCCAATTCCAGCCATCGAAACAGCCCCGCCCTAATTGTCAGATTGTCAGCATACACTAGCTGATGAGCGGTGTATCAACGACTCAGCCGTGTAGCATCTAATCGATCTCACCGGCCGAAGCCCCAGCCGCCACGGTGCCGGCACGCAAGGTGTGCCCCTCCATAATCGAGGCATCCATCCATCGAACTCCATCGAGTTGCTAGTTAGCACCCTTCCCCGCATTAAGCAGCTCGCTTTGTTCGGGTACGTGAATGCCGCTGCTCCGCAGCGGTCAGCGCAGATACACCCTGGTCGAGCAGATGATACCAAATTCCCAAGGCAGTGTGTAGACAGGCGGCTTGTGGGACGGTCATAGCCCGGAGACCGACGCCTCCATAAGCGAGGATGGATGAGACCTGTGGATTTCAATTGAGGAGAAAGTCCCGAGTCTGCCAATACGCAGGATCCTGCATACGGTCCAGATCGGATCGAACAAAGCCAAGGCCGGTCACGCAGAGTTCAAAATTCTCGGACAGTTTCTGAAACAATGGCGGATCTCCGTCTGGGCTATCTCGGCCGATCTTGTCCACAATACCATAGGATCGTTTGCCCGTCTTCACATAATCGACGAAGAAATCCTTGTGATCGATAAGATCCACTGTTTTCAGGCGCCTGAGGTATTCCGGGAACAACCCGGCCATGAACAGGGTGAAATCCCCAATGTGGCGATGCACATCCCCGTTCACGATCCAACGACTGCGCCTCTAGCATCACTTCGGATTCATAGAGCATGTTGACGACCGTATTCACCGGTTGATTCCGGCTGTTCTTAATCTTATGGAGTTGGTCTGTATGGACAAAGTCGATGAGTAAATTCGACAGATAGGTGATCACGTTGTGGTCTGGCCAGCCCAGGTGTTCAGTGAAACTCTTCTCGGTTAAAGCACCGAACAGTCGACGCAAGAGGTGTTGGGAGAGATGTGAGGGGCCATCGTAACCTCTTGTCACGTGAAACGATACCACTGGTCAATTATAGCAGGCTTCCGGCGAATCGCCGATGTGTCCTCCTGCGTTTTCGGTGTCCGTCAGAAAAACTTAACCTGCGCCGATCAGGAGCGGGTCTCACGATTATCCACGACGAATATGACTGGCCCATCGTTCACGAGTAACACGCGCACATGAGCTGCAAATATCCCAGTTTCGACCGGCGTTCCGTACGCCCGCAGATCGTCTGCCAACTGCTCATACAGTCGTTTGGCTCCACCGGGAAGAGCCGCCTCATCAAAGTTGAACCTCCGGCCATAGGCGGTTTGGCCCAATAGCGTGAACTGCGCCACCAGGAACACGGTCCCGCCCACATCTGTCAGCGACCGATTCCTTTTCCCTCGTTCATCGGAAAAATGCGCAACGTTTGAATCGTCTCCGCCAGATATCGCCTATCTGACTACTCAGCACCCTTGACCACTCCAACGAATACCAGAAGTCCTTTTTCAATCGTCTCGACGACGGCACCATCCACCCCCACTGACGCCTGCGTTACACGCTGAAGGATAGCTTTCATGCCAATTCCCAAGAGCGTATGGCAAACGGCCTATAGCTCATGGCGCCGGCCTTCCGGAAATCCGTCTCGTTCGAGCCATACGCCATAAGCTATTCGCTCCTCAGCTTGAACAGCGTCCCCTCAAGCTTCAGTAGTTTGCGCTTCATGGGCAGATCGCATGAAAAACCACCCAGCGATGCATCCTGGGCGACGATCCGATGGCATGGGATCATGACCGGCAACGGATTCGCGCAAACCGCACTGCCGACGGCGCGAGCATAGTGCCGTCCGCCTACACAGGAGGCGATCCATTGATAGGATCGGAGCGTGCCGTACGGAACCCGCAAGAGCACCAGCCACACTCGCCGTTGAAAGGGGGTTCCTAGCCGATTCCAATCGGGCAGAAGATACCCCTTCCTCAAACGGCTCATCTGTCACCGAATGGAAGTTTGATTCAATCACACGTTTCGATCCCTTGGGCAATGCAATGGCATCGATGCCCTTCAAGGTTTCGGAAATACCCATCCATCTCCAGGATCATCTGAATATAACGGCGCGCCCCATCGCACGTCCTATGCTCCTGCTATCCGGCCAAATTCACGACGCACCATTCCCCACACGACATCGAGTTCATCGGATCGCAGCAAGGCATGGACTCCGACGTAACTGCCCACACTTACGGCGATGGCCCCGAAGAGCATCACGGACTTGATGATCCAGTCATTGGGATGCGCCCATACCGCCGCGCTGGCCGCCCACCAACAAGCCATCATCATCGGGATACAGGCGACGGCTACCCGCAACGAGGATCGCCCCACAGTCCCCCATTCGAGGCCGCCCAGCCGTCGATTGAGTACAGCTACGAGTATGCCTCCATTGACCATAGCGGCGAGCGCTGTGGCGAGCGCCAGTCCCGCTGCGCCAAGCGGCCGCATCAGCAATAGCGACAGCAGGATGTTAGCGGCCACCGCCACTGCCGCCGAAATCGCCGGTGTCTTGGCATCTTGCAGTGAATAGAACGCCGCAACAATGATGCGCACTCCCCCAAATGCCCACAAGCCGATGGCATAACACAGAACCACAAACGCCGTCTCCGCCGAATCCTGCGCGGTGAACGTCCCGTGTTCGAAAAAGAGATGCACAATCGGCGTTCTCAACAGAATCAAGCCCACCATTGCCGGCACAATGATGAACAGAATCATGCGCAGGCCGAAACCGAGCGTCGTGCGCAGTTCATCCAGCGCGCCGCGAGCCGCTTGGGAAGACAAGGTGGGCAGAATCGCCATGGCCAACGCGACACCGAAGATTCCCAGTGGAAATTGGATCAGTCGCATGCCGTAAAAGAGATACGTCGGTCCTCCGGAAAAGAACGACCCCAAGACGGTGCTGACCGTCAAATTGACTTGCGTGACGGACAGGCCGAGCAGTGACGGCATCATCAAGAGGCCAATTCGCCGGAGTCCGGGATGGCCAGGCTCCACACGAAATCCAAACAAGAGACCTCGCAACTTCAGACTGGGAAGCTGCATGGCAAACTGCGCCGCCCCTCCGATCACCACACCAACGGCAACCCCGATGATCGGCTCCTGGAACAGCGGGGACACAAATAACGCCCCAACGATAATGAAAATGTTTAAAAATAGCGGTGAAAATGCCGGCGCCGCAAACGCCCGCACGGAGTTGAGAATGCCCATCGCCAGCGCAGCCAGGCTGATGAACAACAGATAGGGGAACATGATACGGGCCAGCAATGTGGTCAGCGCAAGTTTGTCGGGATGCTCATAAAAGCCCGGTGCCAGTAGCTGCACGAGCCACGGCGCCACCACCATGCCGACTATGGTCACAAATGTCACGATCGTCAGCAGGGTCGTAAAGACGGCGCTGGCCAATTCCCAAGTATCCTGCTTGCTGCGGGTCGTTCGGTATTCGGTAAACACTGGGATGAAGGCCGACGACATCGACCCTTCCGCAAACAATTCTCGAAGGAGGCTCGGAAGGCGGAACGCGATGAAGAACGCATCGGCTGCCGGTGTCGCACCGAATAGCCGAGCCAGCACCATGTCACGGACAAACCCCAAAATACGGCTCGAAAACGTGGCGACGCCTATCACCCCGGCCGATTTAACGACCGAATGGATGTCATCGTGTTTGGTCTGCGGAGAGAGGACCGGCGCGCTAAGGTCGGACATGGACGGGATTCTAGCGGAACATTGGCGCGTCGTCTATTGATCGGAGTAGTTCTTAGCCACCTTCAATGGCGGGCAGGCGGAATAATGCCGGGCAAGATGCTCTCGTTGACACTGCATGATGTATTGCATCAAAAACGCCTGACTCTGAGGGGCCATTCTCACAAACCGTGCATGCAACCGGTAGGTACGAATGTGCTGCGCTTCGATGAGATCCACCCGGAGGACTTCGATGGAGGCCTTGAAGAGAGCCTGGTCAGGGAAACGCATCGCGAGTGTGAGGATGTTACGTGGTTCATAGAAGGTATTCACCACGACGCCAATCCCCCGCCACTCAGATTCACGGATTGGGCAAGGAGTTCCCCCTCAGTGTGGTCCGTCTCGGCTTGGAAACACATGGGCAGCATGACCGTGATTCGGTAATAGGCCCGTCGATCGGCAAAAGACGATGGGATATGGGACGATGGGATATCGAAGGACATGAGACCACGCGCATAATCTCGACCAGGCATTCACCCTCCCTCGTGCAAAGGCCCACTGGTAGAGACTGACCGCTGAGCCCAAATCTTGGGCATCGACTCGCTTGACCAGCGACTAGCCCAACAGCCTTACCGGATAGAGCTTTGGTCCACGTGACGGCTTCTGTTGGGCCACCACCGGCGCAGCCATCTCCAATGTTCCATTCAGGCATGCCCCCTCCTCAATCGAAAGAACAAGAGTCTTGAGACTACCTTGAATCACAGCCTTAGCAAGTAGCGCGATGCGTTCCGTAGCTTGAACATCGCCTATAATGGTTCCTTCGCATACCAACGAACCGGCAGAGATCTCGGCCGTGATTACTCCTTCAGGCCCCACTAATAACCCGCTGTCGGCACGGATTTCTCCCTCCAGCGACCCATCGATCCGTAAGGTGCCGGAATAGGTGCGTACGCCTTTGAAGGTCACGCCCATCCCGATAAATGCACTGACAGGCTCACTGGATATCGCCTAGTTTCTGATCGAATCCTGCCCCTCTGGAATCATGCTCTCATCCGCATACACCGTATTCTCCTGCGTCCACATATAAGATCCTCCCTCCTGCCCCTTATTACATTGTGTGTTGATTTTCGCCTTTCGCCATTCTCACATTCCTCTATCGGTTCCGAATGGAATTTATTGAGTGCCATGAACGAGACCCGGCATATATGGGTGCAGATCCGTCTGCCGTGCTATATCATGAGGCAGTACCCTGAAGGTTCTAGCCTCAACAAGGCGTCATGGCTCTGGAACGATCGTCTCATGTGCCGGGTGGATTTCAGGTGCGGCACCGCGTGCTGGGCATCTATCAAGGTAGTGCCATCGACCTTGCCTTCTGGCATCCTTCCTCGAATATGCCGGAATACGGCCTGTGCCGGTTTTCCACAGAAGATACGGCTCAGGCATTTATCGATTTCCTCTGCTCAGCCATGTGTACCGAACCGCTGGATCACAATGATCTGACGGTTGAACCGTATGATCTCACGAAACATGATCAGTTAGTGACGGAGTACCAGCTTCCGTCAGCCTGGGAATCACCCCTCTAGCGGCCAGTAGGCATGGAAACCGGTCTGACCCGGAGCAAGCGGACTGGCAATCGGTGCGGCCACTACCTGAGGCAAAACGGAGGACGTGGCACCTGATCGCAAATGCATGAACGCGAGGAGTCGTTTGTCTTCTTGTGCCTTTCGAAGAAACTTGAGCGCAATGCCACGAGCGCTGACCGACCGAACCATCGCCGCCACTTCAAGAGGGGGTTCGTTTAGGGCGCTACCGATTTCCAGATAAAAGATGTCGTCAACATGCACTTAGGTCTCACTCTGAATGACACAGCCACCCAAATGATAGATCCTTGACTGCGCCTTCGTCCCGCACTTTCTCGCCAGAAAACGACAGGCACAATGGCACAGGAATGTGGAGATGTTCCCGTGGGTCGATCGGGCCGGAATGGTCTTTCCCCATATTCCACGCGAAAAAGCGATGACTGCACTGTTAGCAGTGGAACGGCATCATACCGATCAACCTCGCCGCGTGTTGCCGCGGCGATTGCGGACGAGATCAGAGCATTACACTGTTCCGGCACCTTGGACACGCAACCTGACGGCTCATGATGGTCTTGAGCTTCCACCACGAACAAGCGGGCTTCCACGTTCTCACAATCGAACTATAAAGACCTTTCCCCTACAGTCAAGTTGATTGGCATCCTGCGCGGCAGACGACGAGCCGGCATAGGTATTCAGAGAAGGCGAGGGCTGCTAATAAGACTCAGCCTGCAACGGATCCGGCTCGCCGGACGAACTGGCCTCGACGAGACCGGCACGGAAATATTCCCGGTTGAGCATAGCGATGAATCGCGTGCTGATACGTTTGGGGCAGACCGCTTCACACTCATATTGATTACCGCAGACACCGAATCCTTCTCGGTCCATGGCCTCCATCATCGCAGCGACTCGGCGAGCCCGTTCAGGCTTCCCTTGGGGCACAGTGCTAAGATGAGCGATCTTGGCTGCCACGAACAACGTAGCCGATGCATTTTTACAGGCGGCCACACAGGCTCCGCAGCCGATGCAGGATGCTGCGTCCATGGCGGTCTCGGCCTGCTCCTTGCCGATCAGCAGCACATTGCCGTCGACCGCCCCACCCGTATTGACGGAGATGTACCCGCCTGCCTGCATCAGCCGGTCCAGTGCGCTCCGATCCACGACAAGATCCTTGACGATCGGAAAAGCCCGCGCTCGCCACGGCTCGATCGTAATCATATCCCCACCCGAAAACCGGCGCATATAGAGTTGGCAGGTCGCTATACCGCGTTCTGGGCCATGAGGCACTCCATTGATCACGAGCGAACAACTTCCGCAGATCCCTTCTCCACAATCGTGTTCGAATGCCACCGGTTCTTCCCCCTTGAGAATCAACCGCTGGTTCACCCCGTCAAGCATCTCCAAGAACGACATGTCAGGGCTGACCTCATCCGTCTCATAGGTCACCAACCGTCCCGCATCATGTGGGCCCTGCTGCCGCCATATCTTCAGGGTGAGTTTCATCTCCGATTTATGTCCTTCTTTGGGGCTTCACAAGAGACAATTCATGCGTCGCCGTCACTGATAGTTTCTGGTCGTCGGCTGCACAAATTCAAACACGAGCGGCTCCTTGTGCAAAACGGGAGAATCGTTCCGCCGATATTCCCAGGCCGCTACATGGGCAAACCGATCATCGTCTCGTTGCGGCTCTCCATCGGTGGTTTGATATTCCTCACGGAAATGCGCCCCGCATGACTCTTCCCGGTGTAAGGCGTCATGGCACAGCAACTCGGCGAATTCGAGAAAGTCTGCCACTCGCCCCGCATACTCCAGTTCTTGGTTGAATGCCTCCCCCGATCCTGGGACGGCGACATCCCGCCAAAACTCCTCGCGTAGCGCAGGAATCGCTTCCAGAGCGCCAGTCAGCCCTGTTCGAGAACGAGCCATTCCGCAATGATCCCACAAAATCTTTCCCACCTCCAGATGAAACGAGGCTGCGGTGCGGCGCCCGTTCCCTCGAAGCAATGTCGCCACTCGACCGGTAACACGCTCCACAGCCGCACAAGACGCGCGCTGCTCCTCAGCTAATGAAGAGGGGGGGGCCGACGCCAAGTAATGGCCCATCGTATAAGGCAGAATAAAATATCCGTCGGCCAGACCCTGCATTAGAGAGCTCGCGCCGAGCCGATTTGCGCCATGATCGGCGAAATTCGCCTCTCCGATGACAAAGAGGCCTGGAATCGTGCTCATTAAGTTGTAATCAACCCAAAGTCCTCCCATCGTATAGTGCGGGGCCGGATAAATACGCATGGGCACCCGATAAGCATCTTCACTGGTAATCCGCTGATACATCTCGAAGAGGTTGCCGTATCGCTCCCGCACAACCTCCAGCCCCTGCCGCTCAATCACATCGGCAAAATCCAAATACACACCGTGGCCACCCGGTCCGACACCCCGGCCCTCGTCGCACATCGCTTTCACCGCTCGGGAGGCGACATCACGTGGCACAAGGTTGCCAAACCTCGGATACCGGCGCTCCAGAAAATAGTCTCGTTCCGACAACGGTATTTCTTCGGGAAACCGCCGATCGGCAGGCGCAATCGGCACCCACAGCCGTCCATCGTTCCGGAGGGATTCGGACATGAGCGTCAGTTTAGCTTGGTGCGTATCTGCCGGCGGGATCGCCGTTGGATGGATCTGCGTGAAGCATGGATTGGCAAAAGCAGCCCCTTGTTTCCAGGCTCGGTACGTTGCGGTCACATTGCAGCCGCCCGCATTGGTAGACCGATAGTACACATTCCCGTATCCACCGGTTGCCAACACAACCGCCTGTGCCATATGGGCTGTCATTTGCCCCGTCACTAAGTCACGGACCACGATACCCCGGGCATGTCCGTCGATCACGATCAAATCGAGCATTTCAGTGCGCGGATGCATCGTCACCTGTCCTCGCTCGATCTGCCAACACAAGGCCGAATAGGCCCCCAGAAGAAGCTGCTGTCCGGTCTGGCCCCGACAGTAGAAGGTGCGCGCGACCTGTACGCCTCCGAACGAACGGTTGGCCAGTTGCCCGCCGTACTCCCTCGCAAACGGGACACCGAGTGCCACGCACTGATCGATGATCTGGGTGCTGACTTGGGCCAGCCGATAGACATTCGCTTCTCGTGAACGGAAATCTCCGCCTTTGAGAGTGTCGTAAAACAGCCGGGCGACACTGTCGCCATCGTCCTGATAATTCTTCGCCGCGTTGATGCCGCCCTGCGCCGCGATGCTGTGGGCCCGCCTGGGACTGTCCTGGGCACAAAAACATTTCACCTGGTAACCAAGCTGACCCAATGTCGACGCCGCACTGGCGCCGGCCAGCCCGGTGCCCACGACAATGATGTTGAGCCGCCGCTTATTGCCTGGACTCACCAGCTTTTCGGTGAATCGACGCCGATCCCACTTCGTCTCTAGCGGACCGGGCGGGATCTTAGAGTCAAGCGTCATCATGTCCGCACCAATCCGAAAAACACCGCGAGAATGATCACCAAGTTGCCCAGCATCACAAACAACGCGACCGACGGCCCTACAGCCTTGAAGACACGATTGCGCACCGCATGCTCAAACCCTAGCGTCTGCAAACTCCCGGATATCGCATGACTGAGGTGCATTCCAAGCACCAGCTGCCCTGCACAATAGAGCAGCACATACAACGGATTGTGAAATGCATGGATCACCTTACTGAAGACATCCGCATGGCCTCGCTCATCCACGTGATCGTGAAAGGAGGAATCGACGAGATCTGCGCTCAAATGCAGGAGATGAAACACAATAAACAGCAGAAGTAGACTGCCGGTGAGCGCCATGGTGCGCGAAGCCAGGGACGCAACCCGATATGCGCGAACCGTGTACGCTACTGGACGAGCGCGCCGGTTGCGAAGGGCCAATTGAATGGCCCGGACGATGTGGACGACCGCAACCGTCAGCAGCCCAAGCCGCACAGTCCACAAGACCATCGGCATCTCGCGCAGAAAGGCGGCATACTTATTGTAGGCACCGGGCCCCTCGAAGACTTGAAGGTTGCCCAGCATATGAAATACCACAAATCCAGCCAGGCCTAGTCCGCTCAGAGCCACAGCCACTTTACTGCTCAGCGTGGTTCGAAAGCGGCCCGTGCGACGCATCACCCCTCTCAACATACCTCTACAGATCGAACAAGCCGTCTATACCTTGAGCCGGCGACCGTCTCGCTTCTTATGTACTCTGCTTCAGCCGAAACCTCAAGTGGAACCAATCGTCTTTGCGAGCCACCGAGACTTGAACTGGCACACTTCGCTTGCACGCTGTTGGAAGAGGGCACCGTGGCGACGTCAACACAATGGGGTGCTCGAGGATCTTGATCAGGCGTTGTGCCTTCAGTGTGCAACAAGGCGAGGGTTGCCTATCGGGGTTCGGCCTGAATCAAGATACGAAGAGTACGCGGCCTCACCTGCCGCTCAATCACATCGAACACGTGCGGATAATTGACGATCCCCCCCACTGTTCTTTATGCAGCCACCTCTGCCAAGACCACTGGGAAAGAAAGGGTGAACGTGGCTCCATACCAAACGGTGGGACTCAATCGGTTTAGTATGCGCGCACTGCTCGTTCTGCTAGACCACCGCTCTCCAGCTACGCGCCGCGACGATACTGGATGCGGATCAGCCGATTCGAGATACTCACAACTTGGTAATCATGGCTTTCACTGAGTCGATAAGAGTACCTGCCCTTGCTTCCCAGAGAAAACCACAGTTGTGCTGTTTAGGGCACATAGCCGCAATTATTCCTATAAAGACTTATCGTATACAATTAACTACTTATATCAATCGACCAATGGCATAGTATTTGCTTCTCTAACTCGTTGTCTATTGGACCTGACAGCGATTTCCGCGCAGATCGCGGAACACGAGGGAGGATTTAGGTGAGGAATCAACAAACGTTGGCAGCAGCAGTGACTTGCTCAGGAATTGGACTCCATTCCGGTCAGCCTGTGACAATGATGCTGAGGCCCGCCCCACCTAATACCGGTGTCGTGTTTGTCAATAAAGGGGATGCTATTACTTCCCTCTTAGCATCGATCGAACATTGTGTGCCTACTGAACTGTGTACAGCCATCGACGGCAATGGTTTTCAAGTCAGGACTATTGAACATATCTTGTCAGCGTTGGCTGGTCTCGAAATTGATAACGTCTATATCGATGTGATGGGCAGCGAAGTCCCCGTCATGGATGGAAGCGCGGCCCCGTTTGTCCACTTGATCCAATCCGTCGGCGTGATTGCCCAAGAGCGGCGACAGCCGTTTCTGAAGATTACAGCTCCGATCGAGGTGTCCGAAGGGGCACGGCGCGTGCGAATCGAACCATCCGTCACCCCTCGTATCACCTACACGATCCACTATGACCACCCGCTTATCAAGACTCAAACCTATACGCATGACTGCTCCCCACATTCGTTCGAGAAGCAGATTGCTGCGGCCAGGACGTTTGGGTTTCTCCATGAGGTCCAGGCCTTATGGGCTCGCGGACTCGGCCAAGGGGGAACCTTGGATAACACCGTCGTGTTGTCGAAGGACGGCGTTATGAATCAAGCCGGGTTGCGGTTTCTGAACGAGTTTGTTCGTCACAAGATCCTTGATCTCATCGGCGACTTCTCCCTTCTCGGCATGTCCTTCATTGGTCATATTATCGCAGAACGGTCCGGGCATGCGCTCCACACCAGGTTGGTCCGACAGATTCTTGAACAACCTGAAAAGTGGGTATTGCTTAACATGGAACCTCTTGCAGAAGAGACACGCCCCGTCGCCCACATCCCTAGGCGTCAGTCTTCACCGGTCGCACTTCAAGCGTCCTGATTGCCCACTTGTTTGTCCACAGGCATGGAGAATCTAGAGATCGTACCGGTTTACGCGGTAGATTGGTTCTCTCGTGTGCGCACAGATTGGTTCAAGGAGATCGCTGCGGAAAAACTACGCCGAGAGCGAGTGGCCTCACTCTCGGCGTATGGTTCTCGGCGAGGGTTACTTCTTCTTCTTCTTCGCTGCCTTCTTCGTTGCCAAGACTCTCACCCCCCTTCGTCACGCATGTTTGAGTGAATTGCCATCGACACGTTTAGACAGCCTGTATCAACATATCGTTCAAGACCTCAAAGGTATTAGGCCCAACCTTCCTGAAACGTTTATCGCGCCTCAGTGAGGTCGCAATCGAGGTAAGTGGGGTTTTTCCCTTAATCTGCAATCCACCTTCGACTAACCGCTGCACAAGCTCTTTGGCATGCATAGGGCGACTTGACTCGCGCAGGATCTCATACGCGGCCTCAGGTACACTCTTTCCGACATACTTACTGCGGCCCAGAAGGATTTCCCGTGACTGGTCAGTTACATCCATGACCGGAAGAGGGCGAACACCCTTTTGATCATCCGTGATCAGTTGATTGGAAAGACTCGCGAGCTTGGCTTTATCCGCCTCCACCCGGTATAAGGTTTCTGCAAGTTCAAGATACTTCTGGATTGTGGCGATTTCGTCATCCAGCCGCCGACGTTTTTTCTGCAACTCCTGGAATCGGTTCTTGTACGCACTGATCCGCTGTTCAAGACCGACGAGTATGTCTGTTAATTCTTCCACGTATCACCAGACACAAGCATGCATGCTTTGTAGCATTGCTTTGATGAATTGTCAAGTGCTAAATATTTATTATTATATTGTTCTAGTATTCAGATAATATGCTCGCAAGTAATTATTGCATATTTTACAATCAGAAGCCTTGCCATGCAAGATCACTATCTGCATTATTAATAAATTCAATGATTTATAATTTCTCCTATGTTTCGTCCGTGCCTTACTCATTAATCACGCTCAAAATTGCCTCACGACACCTCTCACCCATACTGGCATGCTATGATCCGGTATGGCTGCTCCCACCGACCAGATCGATCTTACCGTCCTATTGGAGACAGCCGTCGGCGCAGGACGAGCAGCGGGGAAACTCCTACTGGAATACGCCCGGTCTGGTTTTCGCGTCCGGCATAAGAATCCCATAGACCTAGTCACCGATGCCGACCATGCGGCGGAACAGCTGATTATCAGTCATATTCGAGCTCGGTTTCCGATGCACCGCTTTCTCGCTGAAGAACAGGGACACATTGAACCATCGCCTTCGCCGTACCTCTGGGTCATCGATCCCCTCGACGGTACCACGAACTTCGCGCATGGCTATCCCGCCTATTGCGTCTCAATCGGGTTAGAGTATCAGGGGCGCTGCATCCTGGGTGTGGTCGTTGATCCATCACGAGACGAACTCTTTACTGCGACAGAGGGATCCGGCGCTCAACTGAATGGCCAGACCATCTCTGTGTCTGAGACGAGCATCCTAGGCGCCAGCCTTCTCGTCACCGGATTTGCCTACGACATCCGAGAAACTGCGCGAAACAATCTCGATCACTTCGCCAAGTTCGCGCTCAAAGCCCAAGGCTTAAGACGCACGGGGTCTGCGGCATTGGACCTCTGTTACGTCGCAGCTGGGCGGTTCGATGGATTCTGGGAAGTGCGCCTCAATCCATGGGATATGGCCGCAGGATCTGTCATCGTTCAGCAAGCCAAAGGGCAGCTCACGGATTTTTCCGGGGCCGAGCTATCCATCTACGGACAAGAATTGGTGGCGAGCAACGGCCATATCCATCAAGCCATGCTCACGGTCTTGCATGAAGATCCGGCTCAGACGACGCCTCCCCGATGAATGATCTCAGCGGAGTCCCCTCGCTACTCTATGCCGATCACGCGATAGCTAATCGACGCGGAGATGCGGTATACTGCTTGAAGTATTTGGAGGCTTTACATGGCTCATACGCCATCGCCGCCTGGGCAAACAGATGGTACGTGTTCTGACAAATGCGCCGACGACCCGACTACGCGGGAAGTCGAGCTGCTGCGCGTTCTTGTCAGTAGAACTGGGACTCAGGTCGAAGCTCAATGGGCGATCTACCCCCAGCTGAAACACAATCTATTACCGGACGAATGGAACGAAATTACGAATCTCATGACCAAGGCCACCGACATTATCGGTCATCGGTTTTCCGAAGTCCTCTCAAAAGCCGAGTCAGCCACTTCCGGCCATGCCTGATCGGTCTCCAAGCGCCCTCCCATTCTTTGCATCAACGTGTCACCAACGTCGGTATCCATCCAGGAGATAGCCATGGATTCGTATTATCATTCACATGATCTCGGGAAATTTGCCGATATAGGGAAGGGAAACAAGGACCTGTGGGAACGATTCATGGGGTACTACCGTGCGGTGTTCGCAGAGGGCGCGCTGTCCGAACGGGAAAAAGCGTTGATTGCGTTGGCCGTAGCCCACACCGTTCAATGCCCCTACTGTATCGATGCCTATACGCAGGCCTCGCTCGAAAAAGGATCAAACATCGAGGAGATGACGGAAGTGGTCCACGTGGCTTGCGCGATCCGTGGGGGAGCGTCGTTAGCACACGGCATCCAGATGCGAAACGTGGCGGACAAACTCTCGATGTGACCCTATCCACTACAAGTACTGGTTCTCCGGGAGAGCCAGGGTGAAGTACTTGCCGCGTTCTTCATAGAGAATTCGCTTATTAGTGAGGTCGTTCAGAATCGGGACCAACGCCGACTCGCTGCCAGCTGTGTGTTCCGCCACGGCAGCGCGGATCTGCTCCAGACCCTTTGCCGCCTCGTTACAGACCTCGATGACCGAAGCAGCCAGACCGTCGTACCGCTGCCGCATGGGTACTTGAAGGTTCCGCCCGTCGTACACGGTTACATAGCGTGGCGCCTTCGAGTAATACAGAAACGGACGGTTGCTTGACTGGTGCATCTGTTTCCAACGTTCCACCGCATTGATCAAATCCTGATAGATACGCGGGTCCACCTGCCATTGATCGAGCTCATATTCGAAGTCGTAGGCAATCTTGTTCATATCCAGTTGCCGAGCGTCGTACACATACTCGTAGGCCATACCGGGACCGGTAATGCGCAGACCATAATCGTGCGGTCTCGTAAAATAGGGGCTGAACCGTTCCAGCCAGAACCGACCGGCCGCCTCCGGCGGCTGCAAATGTACCAACGATGAAATGAGATCGATTTGCCGCAGATAATCGTCACTCGTCTCGCCCGGAAATCCCAGAAGGATGTTCCAGGACACGGCGACGCGATAATAGGCGCTCCATTTAAGGCAGAGGATGTTTTGCATCGGCGTCACGCCTTTGTCCATCGCCTTCAACTGACTCAGGCTCAGGCTTTCCAGCCCGGGCTGCATGCACTTCACGCCGCCGGCAGCCAAGGTGCGTATTTGGCTTTTGCGCAGGTTGCTCTTGGTTTCAATGAACACGTCCAAGTCGCAATAGTCTGAGGCAAACTTGCCGAACAGCTCGTCCACGTACTTCATATCGATAATATTATCGACCAGACGAAACCGCGCCGTGTCATAACGCTCGGACAGATATGCCATTTCCTCGGTGGCTTGTTTGGGGGATTTTGACCGAAACGCCATGCTCTGTGCATTGAGTCCGCAAAACGTGCAATGATGTTTCTCTCCCCACCAACAGCCTCGCGACGCCTCGTACAACAAGATCCGATCGAATCCCTGTGCGGATTGCCCTAATTCCGCGAGCAGCTGGTAGTAGTCATCGTAGTCGGGCGGCCCGGCTTTCGAGAAATCAGAGTAGAGGGTACGGTTCGGTGTGAACAGAATGTCGGAGCCTCGGCGTGCCGTCACGCCGGGCGGGAGTGCGCCGGTTGTGCCGTCGAGCACATAGCGGACCAACCGTGGAAGAATCTCTTCGCCCTCACCCACTACCACATGATCGATAAAGGGAAATGCGCGGAAATACTCCAGCCCCATCTCGCTGTCATAATTGGCCCCGCCGAACACAATCGTCACGTGTGGATACAGATCTTTGATCAGCTTCGCCATGGTGAGACTAGCGACGTTCTGATCGAAGGTGGATGTGAACCCAATCAGTGCGTACCGACCCCAATCGACGGCGGTGAGCATGTGCGTGAGAAACTGCGGCGCAATGCGCGTCGCCAACTCTTCGAAATAGCCGATAGGTCGGCCGCTTTGTTGCGCGATCTGCTCGAACACCGGCTTGAAGAGACGCGGATACTCTGCTCGCTTCGGATTGTCCCGGAACAGCAGGAAGGAAAACAGCCATTCGCCGAAGAGCGCCCGTTTCTCGCAGATGATTTCGTGCAGCGGCACTCCGATGAGGTGGGCAAATCGAACGTTCAAATAGTGGCAATCGACCGGGATGCCTTGCGATTTGAGCAGCGCCGAAAGTGTGCCGAGCTGGATCGAAGGATACTTCGAGTAGCTGAACGGCATGTTGACGAGCGCAACGCGTGCCTTGGCGCTCATCTGTTCTCCCTCATTTTCATGTGAAACGTATCGGCCAGTCGATGATCAGCCCGCGGAAGCTCGGAAGGGTTCAAACTCCCGGTCGGCTTTCGCGGCAAGATAGAAGTCGCTTTCCGTAAGGCCGCTGATTTTATGCGTCCAGATCTCAACCTTGCACTTGCCCCACGCCAGATACAGATCAGGATGGTGGCCTTCGGCTTCTGCAATCATACTCACCTTGTTCACAAAGGTCAGGGCCTGGGCGAAGTCTTTGAAGGTGTAGAGACGCTCCAGATGGCCTTGAGTATTCAACGCCCACCCCCGACCTAATTCCTGTAAGAGCGCTTGGGCACGATCAGTGGACAGAGACGGAACTCCGCCACGACACGGCACACATTTATTGTCAGCTAACCCCATGACTTGCCTCCTTGTCTATGTATACAGACGCGTTATTCTAAAAGGCCGATTGCGAAAGAAACAAGGCAGGTACTGGTTACTCAGACTCGTCAGACATTCCACCCGATTTCGCCAAATCGTCGAGCTTGACCTTATCCGGATTGAACTTCTGGACTGCCTGCGCCATCCGATCCAGCGCCTCCTCTAACGACAGCAGAGCAGCGTCTTTGGATCGAAACCGAAGGGGATTTACGCGGGCCACCACGAAGCTCTTGAGATACGGACTGGTCAAGCCGTTCGCCTTCAGCGCTTCGACTTGCCGGATAATCGCGTCATCCAACGCCAAGAGCATGCTTGCTCGCTGCTGCCGAAGCACTATGGCATCCTGGAACGGCTGTGCCAGGAACCCTTCCACCCGCTTCAACACCGGATGGTACACCCCGCCGCTGAAGCGAGGCCGCACTTCATAGCACAGGCCCAGCGTGATAAACGCCGGCTCTTCAAACTCCAGCGCATAGGTCTCTTCGTTCATAGCATCGAGTTGTGCAAGTTCGCGGTACATGCGAACGACTTCCAGCGATTTTTCTCTCAGGTTGTGGGCTTTTTCCGTATTGAGCGCGAGGATTTGATAGGCCACAGCCACCTCTGGCACAACGATCGACACGATGCTCCTCGCGCCCAGATTCTTCATCGCCGACAGACGATGATTCCCGTTTGGAGTCCAATATCGAGCTGCCTGATCGGGCTTCGGCAGCCGGACGGCAATAATCGGGTCGAGAAACCGGCCAATCTTGCTAATCACCGTTTCCAACCTTCGTACATGCGTGTCGGACAAATTCCGTTGATAGGGTGTCGGCTCGACCAGCTGGATCGGCAATGCTGCCACCACCAGCCAACGTCCTCCGTACGGCTCACGATAGATCGCAAGGGCCTTGCCTCCATCGTCTTCAATGGCCCGATGGAGTTCCGCGACATCGCCCGTCGGCGCTGCCGCTTGTAACTCCGTTGGGGCTAATCCAAGCGATGTCCCGGTCAGTTTTCTCCGCCGCTTGACTCCCTTAGGGAACGGCGTCTTCTTGGTGGTTTTCTCCGCCACAGAAATATGGTAGGGCAGTCCTACGACAAAAGAAAGTCCCGGCGTAAATGGACGAAGCCTGCAGGCATCAGAGGAAATTCAACGCTCCAAGATTGAAGGATAATATGGGACGCGACGTACCAGATCGTTGCAGGCCTACCGATATGCTCCGGGCGGCCTTGCACACGGCAGGAGGCCGCCCGGAGGATGGCGCTTAGGGCGCCGACGCGTATCATCAATTGTCACGGCCCGTTCGACCCGTACGATGCCGGAGAGATATGATTTCCAATCGGGGGAGACCTCGTCAATCCCAGGTGCCAGTGTTCCTCATACCGTTGAGTGAACTCCACGTTTAGGCAATATTCAGACTTGTGAGTCTCACGTGCCGAAACGGCACTGCCAGTGGAGCACCCTCTAGCATGACCGACGAGAAACCCACCCCTGCATCGGCGGGCCTGACGGACCAGGTGGCGTGGAGTCTTCCATCTCAACCCTCCTTTCCGCGTCAAGTCAGCGAGGGACCTGGATAACAGCTGCGCAGCCTGTCCGATCTCTCGCTCTTCTCGATATGTGGGGCCGTACTTGTGTACCTATACCCATTAGACCAAGGTGTCAATAGATTCATGGCAGGTTCTCTGACCGCCATAATGCATAACGCATGCTACCCAGCACCAGGTCTTCAAGCGGCGAATACCCTGGCAGGGGTTGTGGGAAGAAGACACCGTAGCAGCCACAGTTAGGGGGGGCGAGCCCGCGAAGAAGAGTGATTACCAATTCCGGCTGCATAGAGCCTGTACAGAGAAAACGCAACCAAGGCGCCCTGCTGGAGACACCGTCCGGACAGAAGCCATAGCCCCAGCACTCATTTGAGACCAGTGATGCCAAATGCGATCAGCCAGAACGCCCAATCAGTGAAGAATCGGTAGATACGAAGGATCCCGACAAACTCTGGAAGATCCAGTGACTTTCCAAGAGTAGCCGCCAAACACTCCAGACCGAGGACGAGGCGGCAGAACCATACAATCACCCTCCAGCCCATGGGCACCCTTGTGCCATCACGACAACCATTCCACTGTGCGGCTAATGCAGCTTTGGCACATCCTGGGCACAACGAAAGCCGACATTCGGGTCTTGCTCGTTGGGATCGCCCTTCGTTCGAAAGGAGGATCGCAGTCGGTAGGGACTGTTGATATAGGAGCCGCCGCGTTGCACCTTGACCGTGCCTTCTGCGGGACCACGTGGATTGATCGCGGGACGCCCAGCAAAATTCAGATAGTAGTCTTCGGCATACCAATCCATTACCCACTCGTACAGATTCCCCGCCAAATCGTACGCACCATAGGGGCTTTGCCCCTTGTCACGAGCGCCGATAACTGCGATGGACTCTTCGCCACCTTCTTTGATTCCATAGACCGCATGAATCGGGGTCGGTAAATCGTTGCCCCATGGATAGACCCGTCCATCAGTTCCGCGTGCAGCCTTTTCCCACTCCGCTTCGGTTGGAAGCCGCTTGCCGGCCCATAAGCAGTAACCTATCGCGTCCATCCAACTGACCCAGCGCACAGGCCGCTCGGCATGCACCACAGGCGTGTCCTTGTCTACAAAACCCCAAGGCGGCTCGCTATGAATCGCCTCAACGAACTTGGCAAACCGCCCATTCGTCACTTCGAACTTATCGATGTAGTACGCATTCAGGATGGCATGATGCACGGGTAATTCGTCTTCATCCCCTTTGTCGCTTCCCATCGTAAATTCACCGGCAGGCACCAAGACCATCGGCGCGCCGTCCTTTCCCACGATCTCGTGAGGGAACGGATCCAGGGGGAGTGCCGCACTGCCGTTTCCCGCAAACTTGGGCTTCTCAGCCAATTTGTGCTCTCCAGCATACGCGGGTAATTTATGTGGAGCTGTAGGCGAATCGGACTTGGTCATTCTTACCGACGGCGACAAGATAGGCCCCTGCCTGACCAGCCGGCTTTCCCATGCCAGAGCGAGATACGGAAACGTCGAGACAACACACACAGCAACGAGGACACCGAGAAGGGCGAGCCGACCATGCCTCTTCAATCCCATCAATCTCCCTCTTGGAAGGACACCCAAACTCACCTCATCGGTCTTTCAAGGTACCGAAACCAGACGGACACATCCAGTGCGCTCGTTCAGGAAAATGCGATGGCAAATTATGCGAGCGAAATTGCGTCATATGGACGTGCGGTGTAGCGTACACACTATGGCACCCCAGATCAACTTGATGAATATCGACCGTGTGGTCGTCCTCGACGTCCTGAAGTCTCTCATCGTTCTCATTGCGCTCCGGATCACCCAGACCTTGATCGTGCAATAGATCTCCAGAAATCCTACCCTCTCGATGGAGGCCACGCGTCGATGGGTCGTCACGACCAAAAACTGGATCGTGTTGGCATTTCTCATCGGACTCGTCAGTATCTGGGCACACGAACTACGAGCGTTTGCCGTTTCGTTGGTGGCCTTGACGGCAGCGCTGGTCCCGGCCACCAAGGAACTCATTCTCTGCTGGAGCAGCACAGCATTACGTATCGGCGAAAAGGTTTATACCGTCGGAGATCGAGTGCAAATCGCCGGACATCGTGGTGTGGTCCTCGCTCACAACGTCTTCGCGATGAAACTCTTGGAAATTAGACCGGGTCAACCGGCGCACCTCTATACCGACCTAGTCACCATCTCCCTGAATAACCTGCTGTTCTCACATCCCCTGGTCAAAGAGAATCCCAACCAGGAGTATGGCTTATACACACTGGCCGTTCCCATCAAGGCCGACAACAATTGACAACACGTGAAACAGGCATTGCTGCACGCTGCCGAGGAAGAATTCGCACCCTTCATGGAAGAAGCGGTCCGCCCGATGAAACTGCTGGAACAAGCTAATTTGCTCGAGTTGCCGTCGCCCAAACCACGTATTGCCGTCCAATTCTTGGAACCGGCCAAAATGCAGCTGGTGTTGCGCTTTCCTGCCTCTAACCGCGGACGATCCCGCATCGAGCAAGCGATCCTGCGGTGACATTTTACCGAGAAAATGGTCTCCTTCTCCGCCAAGCAAGACACGCGCGATTCCGACAAATGAAACGGGGCCCCCTCGGTTCGGCACCGAAGGAAGCCCCGTTAGAAAAACTCTGTGGACCCGCGCCCGCTTACTTCGGGAACGATTTGGGCACAGACACGTGCTGCCAGCCTTCGCCATTGAGCGTCTGGAGGAATTCCACCAGTTCTCGCTTTTCTTGGTCTGTCAGGTCGAGTGGAATGATGAGATTGTCCAAGTGCGGATTCTTGACGCCACCCTTGTTGTAAAAGTCCACGACTTCTGCAAGAGTTTTGAACCGCCCATCGTGCATGTACGGCGCGCTTCGCGCGATCTCGCGCAAGGTCGGAGTCTTAAAGGCGCCGATCTCTTCCGCATTGCCGGTGACCATGTAGCGGCCGAGATCGACCTTGTTGTCATTCCAGCCAATACCAAGATTATGGAACTTTTCGTCGGTAAAGTTGAACCCGGAGTGGCACTTTGTACACCGTGCTTTTTCCCGGAACAGGATGAGGCCTTTTTGTGCCGCTTCTGAAATGGCCCCTGTTTCTCCTCCCTGATCGAACCGATCTGCCGAACTATTCCCTGAAAGGACCGTGCGCTGGAAGCTGGCGATAGCCATGCCCACCCGCTCCGTTGTGATGGTCTCATCGCCGAAAACTTGTTTAAAGAGTTTCCGATAGCCTGGCATCTTCATCATCTTCGCATTCATCACATCGTAATTCGCAAAGCCGTGCTCGATCGGATTGGTAAATGGACCAACCGATTGCGCTTCCAATGTGGGAGCCCGGCCATCCCAAAATTGGACACTGCTGAATACCCGATTGAAAGACGCTGGGGCGCTGCGGCCACCCTTCTGGCCTCGGATACCGGCAGAGACCGGCTTGCCATCCGTAAACGCGAATTTCGCCACATGACAATTCGCGCAGGCAATGGTGTTGTCTTGCGACAACCGCTTGTCGAAGAACAGCAGCCGGCCCAACTCGACCTTCTCTGTCGTCAACGGATTGTCGGCTGGAATCACCACGGCAGACTCTTCGAGACCGAACGGAATCTTGAGCTTATAATCTTCCCCATTTGCCTTACCGACCAAAAGCAGCGGAAGAACCGCTGCCATACTCAGAGTGAGAACCCCAACCCTTCCTATCTTTCCAAATCGTTTCTGCTCCCTCATCACGCACCCTCCTTTCTCACCTCATTTCACATTCAAAGTAGCCAATTGTCGACTCTAATCGTATGGACAGTCTAGGTGACCGGATTTTGCAAGTCAAATTGCCACTTCACATCAAGACGATTTAGAATAGCTATCAACAAACGGACAACCTCACCATGACACTGACAAAACTGCGATACATCGTCGCCGTGGCGTAGGAGCGCCATTTCAGGCGTACCGCCAATCGCTGCTGCATCTCGCAACCTACCCTGAGCCTGGCGATTTGAAAACTCGAAGAAGAGTTGAGCACCGTGATTTTCGATACGCGTGCGCCGACTGCTGATGCGGCTTGACGATGGCAACAGGCTGAAGCACGCCCGCTTGTTGCACTCTCTCGCTTTTGCTAGGATGCGCTCGCCTACAGATCGATCCATCGCCATATGAAAATCGCCACGTTCAACGTCAACTCGCTCCGCAAACGTCTCTCCATCGTGCTAGAATGGCTCGACCGCCAGAACCCCGATGTCCTCTGTCTCCAGGAAACAAAAGTGCAGGACCGTGAGTTCCCATTGATGGCGTTGACGCCGTCCGGCTACCACATCACCTTTCGCGGCATGAAAGCCTACAATGGTGTGGCCATTCTCAGTCGGAAGAAACCAGATACGGTGTTCTATGGTTTTAACGATGGAGGAGAGCCGGAGGATGCTCGCTTACTTAGGGTGGTGATCGACGGGATTTCCATCATCAATACCTACGTACCGCAAGGCTTTGAGATCGACTCACCGAAGTACGCATACAAATTGGGATGGTACGAGCGGCTGCGAAACTATTTCGGCCAGCACCTCTCACCGGAAGCGCCGGCGATTTGGTGCGGAGACATGAATGTGGCGCCGCGACCGATGGACGTACACAGCCCAGAAAAACATCTGACCCACGTCTGCTACCATGAAGCGGCCCGCAAGGCCTATGAGCAAACACTCGCCTGGGGATTCCAGGACGTGTTCGTGAAGTTGTATCCGACGAGGCAGCAATATACGTTCTGGGACTATCGTGCGCCGAGTTCGCTGGAGGCCAACAAAGGATGGCGGATTGATCACATCCTATCGACAAAGCCATTGGCGGGGAAATGCGTGCGGGCTGATGTGGACGTCGAGCCGCGGCGAGCGAAAGACCCCTCAGACCATACGTTTCTCTGGGCAGAGTTTTCGATCTGACCACGCACGCGACGCCCACCCCCGCCCCATCCGATCATGCACCTAACCATAGCCGTGATCGGACGGGACCGGTCATACTGCCTAAGCTGCATGAAACAGGTGTCGCTTCTCCTTTAAATGGTTGAGACCGTTCTGCATCAACAACGGATCGAGAATTAACCCGCAATTGATACAACGATGAACAAACGATTCAGGCGATAGCTCGGGCTGCCGCTCTTCGATCATAAGACCTCTGCACTTTTGACAGGTCATGGACACCTCCTGCTGGTAGTTATGACGGCTTGCCAGTCAGCCCCACACGGCAGGATAGTAACATTCCGAGATTAAAACCATGTTAACAGGTAGTTAAAAGTGTCTAATGTGGATGGATTCGCTGCCTGCGACATCGCTGTGGTCGGTGCAGGCGCGGCGGGATTGGCCGCGGCGATCGTTGCAGGAAAACGAGCAGCCGGGCGGGCGCTCAACATCGTGTTGTTAGATGGTGCCAAGACGATCGGTGCGAAAATCCTCGTCTCCGGCGGCGGGCGCTGCAATGTCACGCACGAGACCGTAACCCCGACCGACTATTTTGGCAATCGCCGCATCATCAAGAACGTGCTGGCATCACATTCTGTTGAAGACACGGTTCAATGGTTCGCTTCGATGGGGGTCACACTCAAATGCGAAGAGACTGGCAAACTGTTTCCTATTACCAATAGAGCCAGGACGGTGCTCACCGCCCTGGTGACTCGCTGCCATGATCTTGGAGTCATCATTCGGCCAAATCATCGCGTCACATGTGTCGACAAGTCCGCCGACAGAGGATTTGTTCTCCAGCACAGTCATGGCGTGCTTCAGGCGACACACGTCATCTTGGCAGCCGGCGGTCGATCCGTTCCCAGGTCAGGCAGCGATGGAAATGGGTACGGTCTGGCCCACCGGCTTGGTCATACAATTACGACCACTGTTCCGGCACTTGTGCCGCTGGTGCTTGATACGCGACTGTTTCATCACTCGCTTTCCGGCCTCTCACAGGAGACCGCGCTGACGACATTGGTCAATGGAAACACCGTCGATACACGGACCGGTAGTTTGCTCTGGACTCACTTTGGGATCAGCGGACCGGTGGTGATGGACGTCAGCCGGTTCTGGACCTTGGCTCATGCACGAGGTGAGAAGGCCTTTGTCACCGCGAACTTTCTCCCGGGCCGAACACAAGAAGAGGCGCGCGCCTGGCTCGTGCATGAGGCTGCCCATCGCCCGCGTCGATCACTCGCCAACACATTGGCCTCGCGCGTGCCGGAACGATTTGCCGAAGCGCTCTGTCAACATGTGACATGCCGCCCGCAACAGGCCATTGCCCAAGTCTGCCGCGCTGACCGAGAGCGGGTGATCGCTGCGCTGACCAAGTTGGCGTTGCCTATTGAGCGCGATCAAGGCTGGAACTACGCGGAAGTCACGGCCGGAGGTGTGCCGTTGGAAGAGATCAACTACCGGACGATGGAGTCGAAGCTGGTACCCGGCCTGTTTCTGATTGGAGAGATTCTTGATTGTGACGGGCGTATCGGTGGGTTCAACTTCCAATGGGCCTGGGCCACAGGATTTCTAGCGGGGCGAGCCGTTGCCGACCGTTAGAGAACTGGTGGCAAGCCGGTAGAGGGCCGCTCCCACCAAGATCACGATCACAAAACCGGGCCAGCCACCCAGCGGAGGCTGATCGAAGAGGGTAAACGGGTCGCCGCTGAAGCTCGGCCACAAGACAACCAGCGCGATCGGCAGTGCCAGCAAAATCCCCATCAAAGCTTCACCGGTGATCAGGCCCGCAGCAAAGAGCAGCCCCCGCCGAGACGGTTCGTCACCCCGCCCGGTTGCCTGCTTGGCAAGTCCCGCAATCACACCGCCTGCGCAAATCGCCGCCGAGAGTTTCAACGGCAGATACATACCTAATGCCACGGCAAGCACGGGGTAACGAAATGGACTGCCCTGACGTTCCTGCCGTCGATCGATCAGGATGATGACAACCCCGATGGCCGCGCCCAGCCCCACCAGATGCCAGGGTAGTCCGGCGCCGAAGACACTTCGCGTCAGTTCAGCCATCAATGTCGCTTGCGGGGCGCTCAACGGATGCGGGTGAACCACCGTCGGCTCGCCAATCCCGTACTTGGCCTGAAGCAACGACAGGACCGGCGCCAGGATCATCGCACCAGTGAGCACTCCCACCACCTGCATCACTTGCTGCTTCCACGGTGTTGCCCCAACCAGATGGCCGGTCTTTAAATCTTGTAAGTTGTCGCCTCCCATGGCGGCCGCGCAGCAGACGACCGCCCCGATCACTAGAGCTGCCGCCGGTCCGGCTGGATGGCCCGCTCCCATGAACAGGACGAGCAGCAACGATGCCAACATGATCGTGGCAATCGTCACGCCTGAGACTGGGTTGCTCGAACTCCCGACCAACCCCGCCATGTATGCCGCAACCGACGAAAAGAGAAATGCCGCGACGGCCATCACAGCCGTCATCAGCAACCCGATTGCTGGGCTGTTTACCACTCCAGTGTAGAGCCAGGCCATGGGGAATAATGAGAAGAAGAATGGCGCGACGATCCACCAGAAGGGCGCATCGCGTTCGGTTCGAGACGACACTATATCGAACTGGGCTCCCCGATCTTGCATTGCCACTCGAAGCGTCTGCACCGCCCGCCATACTGGCTCGCGCAAGCGCGTCAACGTCCACAATCCGCCGGTCAACATCGCACCGATGCCAACATAGCGAACCTGTCCGCTCCAGATCGCCATCGCCGCTGTCAGTCCGGTCCGATCTGGCGGCAATCCACTCAACAATCCCAAGGCCGGCATCAGAATCATCCATCCCAGTACACCGCCTAGAAACACCACCAGCGCTGTGTGCAGGCCGATGATGAACCCAACCGCAAGCAGCGCCGGCGACAGATTGAGACCCGCATAGAACACCGTGCGTCCAACCTGCATCGCGCCCTCCAAGGATTCCGTCCACAGACGCAAACCGCTCTCGCCGAACTTCACTGCCCCACCCACGCACGCCGCCGACAGCAGTGCCCGGAAATCCCGCCCGGCCTCGGTCTGGCTGGCCCCGATTCGATCCGGTGCGGCGACCTTCAAAACCTCCGCTGTCGCCATCCCTTCGGGGAACCGCAGCCGAGCCGTCACGATCAGTGCTCGCCGTAGAGGAATGGTAAAAAGCACTCCAAGCAACCCGCCAACCAACGCAATCATCGTCGTCTGCCAGTAATCGAACACTGACCAATACCCAACCAGCAGCAACGCGGGAATCGTGAAGATTACCCCAGCGGCCAGGGCTTCTCCAGAAGACGCGGCAGTTTGCACGATGTTGTTTTCAAGAATGTTCGATTGGCGGAATAACCGCAGAATCGCCATCGAAGCGACTGCCGCCGGGATCGACGCCGACACTGTCATGCCGGCAAACAAGCCCAGATAGGCATTGGCAGCAGCCAGCACTGCAGCCAGCAGGATCGATAGTACGACTGCCTTGAAGGTAATCTCAGGGAGCGTAACCGCGGACAGGACGACAGGTTGGTCGTCCTTCATGGGTGCGCGAGTCCCCTAGACGTGAACGCTACCAGGCGTAGGCCTTCTACGCGATCCTTCGCCGCCATCAGTAAGTTCAAGGCAAGTTCGTTCGAGAGATGGAGCGTACCACTGGGCTCTATGAAAAGAGCAGCGATGAAAACGCCCGATCTGTGAGATCTCATTACACAACTTGTTACGGCCATGGATGCGCAAGATTTGGAAACGGCTCTGACATTGTTTGAGCCGGGTGCGTCGTTCGTCATGAAGCCAGGTGTCGTTGTGAGTGGGACTGCTGGGATACGCCAAGGCTTGGGAGGCCTCATGGCGCTGAAGCTGACGCTCACCATCGAAGCGCAGCAGCTTGTGCAGGCCGGTGATGTTGCCCCGTACTGTGCTAGGTGGCGCATACAGGGAGTTGATCCGACGGGAACGGCCATACAACTCGGTGGGCGATCCTCCAGCATTCTGCGTCGGCAGGTCGATGGGCGGTGGCTGTTCTTGGTGGATAATCCGTGGGGGACGGATATCGTCAGATAGTCACGCGGGGTATCCTGTTGAACGACGCCCCAGCGCATCGTGATTGGCCAGAGGCTAGCCGTTGAACTCACACCATAAGCCTAGGTGATGCGATGACCAATCTACTCAATACATTTGCACTTGTTGCCGCAACTCTTACGGGGTTCATTGGCGTGGTTTTCGTGTTAGGGCGTCGAGCCGAAGGTCAACTGAGCATTCAGGAAACCTCGGCGGTGTTCCATCTCTGCATGGGGTGGATGACGGGTTTCGAACCCGCGACCTCCGGATCCACAATCCGGCGCTCTAACCAACTGAGCTACACCCACCGTGCGAGGATGACTGAAGAAGGGAAGATCTTAGCAAAGGGCGAATCGCTGCTGCAACCGGCGGCACGCAATGACGTCAATCGTGCAATCGTGAAGAATGAGACACGAAACGGTTCAGCCCTGGTTTTCTTCCACGAATACCGAATGACGCTTGACGGCCCTATCCCCTGGCGTCAAACGCCGACTGCATTTCGGCTACGAGGTCGGCCACAGTCGCAGCCGGATCGGCGGCGTCGCGAATGGGCCTGCCGATCACGAGATAGTCGGCGCCGGACGTGATCGTTTGCGTCGGCGTGGTTACCCGAGCATGGTCGTCCACCCCCTTGCCAGCTGGCCGGACACCTGGCGTTACGATCGTGAACCGGGGACCGATTTTCTGCCGAAGGGCAGCCGCTTCTTCGCCGGACGCGATGACACCGTTGCAGCCGACTTCGGACGCTAGCAGCGCCCGTGCGGTCACAAGGTCTTGGACCGTCCGCTGGATCCCCATGTCACGCAAATCGTTGCCATCGAAATTTGTGAGCACCGTGACCGCCAGCAGCTTGAGCGATGAACCTTCTCGGCCCTGCACAGCCGCCGTGAGCGCCTTGCGATTGGCATGGACCGTCAGAAAATCGACCCCCATCGATGCCACCCGCGCCGTCGCCCGTCGGACGGTTTCTTCGATGTCGAGAAACTTCAGGTCAAGAAACACCCGCATCCCTCGCTCGACAATCCGCTTCACCATGTCGGGCCCCGCTGCCGTGTACAATTCCAGCCCGACCTTAACGAGGGACAGATGGCCATGGAGCCGATCCAGCAGCCGATCTGCTTCAGCAGCAGACGGCACATCTAGCGCAAAGATCAATCGGTCACGCGCCACGATTTTCGACATGCGGATTCCCCTCCCTCCGATTCTTGACGATTCGCAACCCCCTATGATACAAGTTAGGATGTTTTCTGGAGGAAAAGACGATGCCTGTGATTCATAAGTCGACAATTCGCCGGGCCCGACAAGCGGAGCGCCGGCATGACCGGAACCAGGCCACTATGAACGCTGTGAAGACGGTCGTCAAGAAGGTCCAATCCGCTCTGGCTGAAAAAAAAGTCGATGACGCCAAGACCTCCTTGCGTGAAGCCGTCTCCGCGATTGGTAGAGCCGTATCCAAAGGCGCCCTGAAGCGCAACACGGCGTCCCGCCGCGTGTCTCGCTTGACTCTGCGTGTCAACGCCCTGTCCGGCTCCCGCTCCTGATCGTTCGCACATTCGACACTGGACGAGCCGTAACCCGTCCTGTTGGCCCAGAAGGTCTGGGCGGTGGTTCGACGGTCAGCTTCTTCACGAAATCACACAACTGCAACAACAGACGCTCCATTACAATCTTCGGGCGGCTGTTGCCGCCGCCCTTGAGCGCACCATCGACATCGAGAAACAGACGGGCCGCCGTCTGAAGATGCTCGTCCGAAAAACGGCCCAAAAACTGCCGCACCTTCATTGGGTCCATCCGCAAGGTTCGAGCCGCCTCGCCTTCGCGCCCACCGGTCGTCAGTGATTCTTTGACCTTCCACACACGGCGATACTGCCAGGCCAGCGAGCCCAAGATTCGCAGCGGGGCTTCTCCTGCATCGAGATTGCGCGCCAGAATGGCCAGGGTCTTCCCGCGATCGGCGGCGGCAATCGCCACCGTCAAATCGAACACCGACGCGTCAGGCTCAATACCCCTGAGCGCCTGCACATCAGCCGCGGTGGCAGCACGACCAGCCGGCACGTAGGATGCCAGCTTCTCTAATTCACCGCGCAATCCATAGAGCGAGCCCCCGGCGGACTCTTTTAGGATGTGCCGGGTCTGCTCCTCCAACTGAAGGCCCAACCGGTCAGCCTCGCGCGCGATCCAGGGAAGTAGCTGCGCCTCACGCATGGACGCGCAATCGACCGTGACTGCCGCACGACTCAAGGCTTGGGAAAATTTCATCCGGCCGTCCAGCTTCGGGCCGACAAACACCAGCGTCGTCGTCTCCACCGGCTCTTTAAAATAGTCGAGCAGCGCCTCGCCCTCTCGCGCCGGTAGTTTGTCAGCCGCCTTCACCACCACCAGCCGTCGCTCTGCGAACACCGGTATTTCAGCCGCGCAGCTTTGGATATCCGACCCGCCGGCTTCGTCCCCATAAAACAGGTCGTAATTAAACTCCCCGCCGTCCCCAAGAATCTTCGCTTTGAGTACGGCCAGTGTGTGATCCCTCAACAGATCTTCTTCACCGACAACCAAGTAGAGTGGGCTAGGAGCTGCTTGCTTCAACACTGTTTCGAGATGGAATGGCGTTATCGTCGATGCCATTGAAAGCCCTGCGAGTGGTTACGGCGTTGCCGCTGACTTTGCTGCGGGATTGACCAATCCGCCAGAGTCGACATACAACAAGAACCGCGCGGCTAAATCCGCGGTGGCGAGGCGGCCGGCTTGCTCCAGGGCGCGATTCTGGAGTGCTCGATTAAACTGCAGATCGGAGGTCACATAAAATTCGGCGGCGCCTCTTGCCAATTGTGTCCAGACAACTTTGTTGGTTCTCGTCTCATTTATCTGGACCTTGACGACGACTTCAGCCCGGCTTTCCAATGTCCTGGTCTGACTGAAACTCAACGTCGGTATCGAGACAGACAGAATTTCTCCGGTTAACACAAGATCGGCGGCCTCGGATTCTGGCACCACTTGCGCTCCACTACCGGAGGTAAACTCTACGCGCAAATAGTTGGTGTAGCGGGTTTCCAAGTTCGGCTCGAAACTCCTGTTGATCAACGTGTGAACAATCAGACGCGGCGGTGGCTCCTGCGAAACAGACGGTAGCGCACCACCAATAGTCGGACCGGGTCCTTCCACACGAAATTGGTATCCGCAGCCGGCAAACACGAAAGCCGCCATTCCCATGACCAAAGCTATTGCCAGCAAGTGTCGCATCCCGGTCAGTACAGAGTTCGTGTATGGGCTTTCAGCCATCAGCATTCAGCTGTCAGCTAATCGCTGACCACCTCACTCAAATTACGAAGTTGATCAGCTTCTTTTCGACATAAACGATTTTCTTCGGGTCTTTACCTTGCAGCCATTCAGCCGCTTCAGCCTTGGCCAAGGCTTCCACTTGGTCTCGTGTTGTCTGGACACCGACCTCAATTTTCCCGCGCAGCTTGCCGTTGATTTGGATCGGAATCGTCAGCCGATTGCTGACAATCAGGGCCGGGTCGAAGCGAGGCCACGGCTGCTGCGAAACACTCGGTGGGTGCCCTAACTTCTCCCACAGTTCTTCGGTTAAATGCGGTGCAAATGGAGCCAGAAGCATCACGAACGGCTCCATGACCCGACGCGACCGTCGTTCCGCTTTGGTCATCTCGTTGGTAAAGACCATCATCTGCGAGATCGCCGTGTTGAACCGGAGGGATTCGATGTCTTCCGTCACCTTCTTGATCATCTGATGCAGCAGGCGCTGCTGATCGGGAGTTGGCATCTCTGCGACCACGGCCTCGGACAGCTTCCCCTCATCGTTCACCATCAGCCGCCACACCCGTTCCAGAAACCGTGTAATCCCTTCCACCCCTCTGGTACTCCAGGGTTTCGTCGCTTCGAGCGGGCCCATGAACATCTCGTACAGTCGCACGGCATCCGCGCTGAAGCGGTCTATCATGTCGTCGGGGTTCACCACGTTGCCCCGCGACTTCGACATCTTCTGATTGTCTTCGCCGAGCACGATACCCTGATGCACCAGCTTCTTGAACGGTTCGGACGTGCTCACGACGCCGATGTCGAAGAGAACTTTATGCCAAAACCTGGCGTACAAGAGGTGTAACACCGCATGCTCGCTGCCACCGATATACAGATCGACCGGCATCCAATAGCGTTCTTTTGCAGGATCGACAAGTTGTGCGGGGTTCTTGGAATCGATAAAGCGAAGATAGTACCAGCAGGAGCCCGCCCACTGGGGCATCGTGTTTGTTTCACGTCGAGCCGGTTTGCCAGTCGCCGGATCCGTCGTTACCAGCCAACTGGTCAGATTGGCCAACGGACTTTCACCAGCCCCTGACGGTTTGAAATTACTCGTCTCGGGTAACGTGAGTGGCAGTTGTTCTTCTGGAATCGCTCGCGCGTCCCCCTCCATCCACAGAATCGGAAACGGTTCACCCCAGTACCGTTGGCGGGCGAACAGCCAATCTCGCAGCTTGTAGTTGACCGCCTTCTTACCCTTCCCCTTCGCATCCAGCCAGGCCGTCACCTTGGGAATGGCGTCAGCAGGGATCATCCCGTTGATCGAAAAACTTCCGTCTGCCGTTGCCGAATTGATGACAGTGCCTCGATCCGTCTGAGTAAAGGCTGCCTCTGTGACCGTTCCACCGGCGATCACTTCGCGGATCGGCAGCCGATACTGACGGGCAAATATCCAGTCCCGTTCGTCATGCGCCGGCACTGCCATGATCGCGCCGGTGCCGTAACTCATCAGGACATAGTCGGCGATCCAGATCGGCAACTGTTCGCCATTCACAGGATTGACGGCATAGCCGCCGGTAAACACGCCGGTCTTGTCTTTATTCAGTTCTTGCCGTTGAAGATCGCTCTTTTTGGCCGTAGTTTCACGATACGCGGACACGAACGATTTCTGCTCGGCAGTGGTCACAATATCAACCAGCGGATGTTCCGGTGCGAGTACCATATAGGTGACGCCGAACAGCGTGTCCGGCCTGGTAGTAAATACGCGGATCGATCCATTCCGGCCAGCCAATGCGAAGTCCACCTCGGCCCCGATGGAACGCCCGATCCAATTCTTTTGCATCTCGAGCGTGCTCGACGGCCACTCAACCAACCTCAAGTCTTCGAGCAATCGATCGGCATAGGCAGTGATTTTGAGCACCCATTGCCGCATCGGTTTGCGGACGACATCGAAACCGCCCACTTCGCTCTTGCCGTCGATGATTTCTTCGTTGGCCAGCACGGTCCCAAGCGCTGGACACCAGTTCACCGGCACCTCGGCCACATAGGCGAGACCCCGCTCGAACAGTTTCAAGAAAATCCATTGGGTCCATCGATAATAAACAGGGTCCGTGGTGCTGAGTTCCCGGTCCCAGTCGTAGGACAGCCCGACTCGTTTCATTTGGCGCTTGAAGGTGCTGATATTTTGCGCAGTCGTGATCGCGGGGTGAATACCGGTCTTTATCGCGTACTGTTCGGCCGGCAAGCCGAATGCATCCCATCCCATTGGGTGCAAGACATTGAAACCCTGCATCCGTTTATACCGGGACACGATGTCGGTTGCCGTATACCCCTCAAGGTGGCCGACATGGAGTCCGGAGCCGGAGGGATAGGGAAACATATCGAGGCAATAGAACTTGGGCTTCGACGGGTCGTCCATCACCCGAAACGAGCGGTGCTCCTCCCAATACGTCTGCCACTTCGCCTCGATTTTGCGGTGATCGTAGGTGTTGCTCATCCTCTAGCCACATCGGGGTTAACCATCGGCTCCAGCCGCACTCATGCTGATCGCCGACAGCTGCACATTCACGACCGACGCTGAGAATCTAGCACAGACCTCTCGGACGCAACAACATTGCCGGCCCATCGCAACGTCGCCCTTTGATAGACTGCGCACAACAATGGGACCCGACGGCTGTCGTGACGGAAAGACCGCGCTAGCGCGGCGGATGGCTGTTAAGAAGCGGGGTAAACCCCGTAATTGAATAAAACTCGGCGAGCGGAGCTGGCGGCAGTTGAGAGCTCGACTTGGCGCTGTGAACCAGATGCGCCACGCCGAACTGTTTGGCGGCGATCAGACAGCCCTCATCGTCATCCATATAGAGAGACCGCGCCGGATCAAATCCCAGCAATCGCTGACAGCTGGGCCAATACTCCGGCCGCATTTTGAGATAGCCGACCTCAAACGCATCGACGATGCGATCCACCATACGATTTAGACCTGTTTTGGCGATCTTAATAGCCACACCAGCCTCATGCGCGTTTGTGATAATGGTCACACGCTTCCCCAGTTGCAGAAGATGATGCAAGAATTCTTCGGCGCCTGGGAGAAAACCAACCATATGGTCCAATTCCTTGTGCAGCGCCACGACATCGATGCCCACCCGCTTAGTCCAATAATGCAAATCGGTCCAGGCGAGTTCGCCTTCGACCGACCGATACATGGCCATCAATCGGTCGCGTGATACCTCAAACGTCAGATCGTGCAGCGCAGCATACCGGCGCGGCAACTCTTCCTCGAAAAAGAAGTTGTCGAAATGCCGGTCGAGCAACGTGCCGTCCATATCCAGCAGAACGTCGTCGATCGCTTCCCATGAAAAACCATCAATCGTCATTGGTCATTCGTCAATCGTAACGGAATTGTATCAGTGTATCATAAGCCCCTGCTTGTCTGTGGACTCACTTTCCTGTCATCATAGACACAGTATTACAGAATTCTGACTTTTTGCTTCCTATCGTTTGACGATTGACGCATGACGCAGCACACGCCTTTTCGCCCCTCAGCCCTCAGCCTTCAACCTTCAGCCCTTCCGTTGGTAGCCCTCATTGGCCGGCCGAACGTCGGAAAATCGACGCTCTTCAACAAGATCCTCGGCGCCAAAACCGCTATTGTCGATGACGTACCAGGGGTAACCCGTGACCGGAACTATGCGGATGCGGCTTATCGAGACCGAAAATTTCGACTGGTCGATACAGGAGGACTTGACCCCTCGGCCTCGGACGGCATGCCGGCGCTGATCCGCCGCCAATCTGAACTAGCCATCGCGGAAGCCGATATCCTGATCCTCCTGCTCGATGGGCGTGCAGGTTTGACCCCACCCGACCAGGATGTCGTCCAGTTACTCCGCGGGGTCACCAAACCGGTGTTCGTCGCCGTCAACAAGATCGATACGCCGAAGGTCGAATCCCTACTCGCCGATTTTTATCGATTAGGAGCAGACGAGTTGTATCCCGTCTCCGCCGAACACGGGATTGGTGTCGCCGAGTTGCTGGACACCATCTATCCGCTGCTCCCGGTAGCCGATGACTCTGGTGACGCGCTCGACGTGCCTCGCATCGCCGTGGTAGGTCGACCCAACGCCGGAAAATCCACGCTCGTGAACGCCTTGCTGGGTCAGGAGCGGCTCGTCGTCAGCGACATTCCCGGCACGACGCGCGATCCCATCGATTCCCTCGTCATGCATGAGGGCAAGCGGTATTTGTTCACCGATACGGCCGGTATCCGTCGACGCGGGAAAATCGATCGCGGTATTGAAGGCTACAGCGTCATGCGTTCACTCCGCGCCATCGGCCGATCTGATCTGGCCGTGCTGGTATTGGATGGAGTTGAAGGCGTGACGGAGCAGGACACAAAGATCGCCGGGGCCATTCTGAAACAGGGACGCGCCTGTCTCCTGTGGATCAATAAGTGGGATCTGCGCATGGGCAGCCCCGGAGCCAGAAAAGACTCTGAACTCGAACTCCAGCGCCGCATGCCCTTTTTGCCCTGGGCGCCGGTGCTGTACGGTTCGGCCCTCAAGCCGGATTCCGCTTCCAAATTGTTCGCCCAGATCGACGACGTCTATGCGATGTTCACCAAACGAGTTCCCACCGGTGCGTTGAACGTGTGGCTGCAGAATATTCTATCGATGCACCCCTTGCCGGTCCGCAAAGGTAAACCGTCGAAAACGACCAAATCCGCCTTCATTACCCAAGTGACAACGAAACCTCCAGCATTCGCTCTGTTCGTAGGCCACCCCCAGGACATCACACCCGCGTATCTGCGATATCTGGAAAACCAACTGCGCGAGTCATACGGGTTTACCGGAACACCGTTGCGTCTGCTGGTCAGAAAAAAGTAACTGCGCTCGTGCGCTTTCAGTTAGACGACTCAGCCTCAGCATAACAAACCTGCTTTCAGATTGATTCACTCCACGACCCATGTTATTCCTATAGACATTGCATGTGCACTGTCGCGTGACACCCTGCGCTGCTGAGTCCGAGAGACCGTACCCGCGCTTCACAGACCTGCGATCCCTGACCGAGAGGCTTCGACCATGATGACACGACGCTCGACCGGTCAGTGGTTCTTTCATGCCCTTGCTGCGACCGGCTTCGTCGTCGCGACCGTGACTGTGTATGCCGAAGAGACACCTCTGGTTTCCGACGATCAGTAATCTGTACAGCAACCTTCCACTCCACAGAATGCCGCTTCGGAGAGTCCCTTTCTCCAGGACTCTGTTTCACAGAACCCCATTCCGGAGACTCCCGCGCTACAAGGTCAGGCCCAATCTCATGGGCGCCCTGATGCCGGAAATCTCTCTATCATACTTAAGGAGTTACGGTGGCGAACCAAGCCTGGCATTGTCTTCTTGAAGATCCCGATTGAGCTGTTCACGTTGAGTTCGAAGACAACACTGAAAGACTTCCGCGCCTCTCATTACGTATCCTTCTGGATTCACGGCGCCCACCTTGCCCTCGATATCAGAAAACGGAGCGATGGATCGCTCCGTTCACCGATACCTCAGTGGCCCATTCACGCAACATGACGGAGCCAAAAACACGTTGTGGCGATGGGCGCCGGAAGGAGACAATTCATTCAACTTCAGCACCCACGAACGGCCGCTCGCCGCTCTCCTGGAAGGTAATGCCATCACCGTGAAAGTCGATACGAAGGAGCCTGTGATCGGTGTGCACGACCTGCAGTTTGATCTTCAGATTAAACAGATTCCGTGGGAAGGAGCCGCCGCCCATCTTTTGCTGACCGGGACTGTTTCCAAACTGAAGTCCAATTTCATTTTCCTCCAGACGCTGATCGGCGTCATCACCGTCACCACCAAGATCGGCATTAAAGATGCGAAGGTGGGGCAAACTTTAACACTGCACATGCATCAGCGAACTGTGGTCGCAGATCTGGCGGCTACGAACACGACGGCGGTGACGCGTCGTTTTGTCACCGGCCCACTTGCTTTCACCGCACCGGATCATACCAGTGTGCGGCTGTGGACTCCGAAGGGGGAGCAGGTTTATCCGGCCGATCGGGGGAAGGCCACGCTGTCAAGTATTAGAGAAGGGAATCTGACCACCTTCGAGCTTATCGAAGACGGGACCTTCGTCGATTTTCACTCTCTGAAGTAATCCAGCACCAGCCGCTTGCCTTGACTCTCTTTTCCCTCTCTTCGTAGACTGCCCGAACGTATGGCTGCCTCACGCCAACCCCACAGTTCAGCGAGTCGGACCGCCCCCCCTCAAAAGGCGGCGGACACCTTTGACACCCTCTACAGAAATCATGTGGATGTGATGTACCGCTATGCGAACCGGCTTTGCGGCGAAACCGAGGCGGCGAAAGATTTGGTCCAGGAAACCTTCTTGAACGCCTATCGCGGGTTTAAGAACTTCCGCGGCGATGCGCAGTTCTCCACCTGGCTCTATACCATCGCGTCACGGATCTGTTTGCGCATGCGGCGCAGACGAAAAGGAGCGCCGGAGCGGGAACTGTCGCTGGATGAGTTCATTCCCACGTCTGACGGCGAGTTTCGTTTGCAGATTCCCATCGAAGGACTCAGTCCGGAGGCCGCGCTCCACAACAAGCAACTGCGGAAGGCGCTCGATGCCGCCGTCGGCAAATTGCCGAAGAAATATAAGATGGCGCTCGTCCTGCGCGATATGGAAGGCCTAAGCGCCAAGGAAGCGGGCGCCGTTATGGGATTGAACGAACGGGCCGTGAAGTCGAGACTCCATCGTGCACGGCTGTTTGTCCGCCGTGAACTCAGCGCAAGAGGGCTGGCCGAAGATACTGCATCGCACCGGCATGAACCGATCACGTAGCAAAGGAAAATGCGTCATGGCAAGACGTCCCATTTCAACGCGACGAAGACTTCCCGCAGCTAAGTCTCATCGGCATGAGGCGGGACGATGTCTCCATATTCTTCGCGAATTGTCGGCGTTCATTGACGATGAGTTATCACACGACATCTGCGGGGAAATCCGCCAACACTTGGGCGCATGTCCCCGCTGCGAAGAATTCGTCGTGTCCCTTCGCCAAACCGTAGCATTGTGCCGGAAGAGCCCCGCCCCGGCCCTCTCTTCTATCGAGCGGGCCAAAATGCGAGAACAGATCCTGACAGCAGCCCATATGCGATGATTGCTGTACTCAGAGCTTCTGTCCAGGCTAAACCCCTCTACCTCCTATGTTTGTCTTGAGCACAACAGGACGGGATCTTCGTTTCCCACCGGTTGAGCAGGCTTCGCCTGATGGGTTGCTCGCTGTCGGCGGCGATCTGCGGCCTGAAAGGTTACTGGAAGCCTACCGTCATGGCATCTTTCCCTGGTACAACGGCAATCAGCCGATTCTCTGGTGGTCGCCTCATCCTCGCACAGTGCTTTTTCCTGAAAAGCTCCATATCTCGCGCAGTCTCGATCGGACCATCCGCCGCCGTCTGGTGGCAGTGACGCTCGACACCTGCTTTCGCGCCGTGATGGAAGGATGTGCGCGACCACGCCCGCAATATCCTGATGGTGGAACCTGGATTACCCCTGAAATGACCGAGGCCTATGCACGCCTGCATGAATTAGGCCATGCCCATTCCGCTGAAACCTGGATTGGGGATGAGTTGGTGGGTGGGGTCTACGGAGTAGCCCTTGGCGGAGCATTCTTTGCCGAATCCATGTTCACACGCGTCGATGATGCCTCGAAAATGGCGCTGGTTTCTCTAGTGCGCCAACTCCACGCCTGGGGATTTCGCCTCATCGATTGCCAACAATCCTCGCCACACATTCTGCGCTTCGGTGCCGAAGAAATTCCCCGCCGCAAGTTCATTACGCGGCTATCTGAAGCGGTCAGACTCCCCGATCGCCGTGGGAAGTGGGTATTTGACGTGACCTGAAGCAGTTCGATATTTGACAGCCTTTTCCCCTGTCGCTTATGATCGTCTTCTGTTGAGAAGGAGGCTGGCACATGAATTTTACGATCACCCCGAAAGAACTGAAGACCCGGCTCGACAAAGGGGATCAGTTGGTGCTCTTGGACGTGCGGGAACCGTGGGAGCATGCGATCGCCAAACTGGACAATTCCACATTGATCCCGCTGGGAACCTTACCCCAATCCCTCGCCAAACTGGATAAGAATAGCGAGATCATCGCCTATTGCCACCATGGGATGAGGAGCGGAGACGCAACGGGATTCTTGCTCCAACAGGGATTCTCAAATGTGAAAAACTTGATCGGCGGGATCGATGCCTGGTCGCTCCAGATAGACGGGAAAGTACCTCGTTACTGATTAACTCGAGTGCTCTCGAAAGTAGTCCGCGGTTTTCCTCAGCCCTTCAGTCAGACTGACTTTGGATTCCCAGCCAAGTTCTTGCTTGAGCCTGGACGGATCGACCACACTCCGATTTTGCTCGCCTACTTTAGCCGGTCCGTGTACTGCCTTACAGCTCATTCCGGTCAGCTCCGAGAGCATCAGAAACAATTCATTCACCGACGTCTCGGTGCCCGTCCCGACATTGTAGACCCCTTGTGAGTCCTGCCCCATTGCAGCCAAATTGGCTTCGACGACATCATCCACATACACGAAGTCTCTGGTCTGGCGGCCGTTTCCATTGATAATGGGCTGTTGGTTATTCAACATTTGCCGAATAAATATCGCCACGACCCCCGCCTCTCCATCCGGGTTCTGCCGAGGCCCATACACGTTGGCATACCGAAGGCTCACGACTTGAATCCCGCTGAGGCGCTGAAAATAGAATAAGTACTGTTCGCCGCAGAGTTTGCTGATACCGTAGGGCGACATTGGGTTCGTGGCATAGGACTCAAGCGCAGGACCCTGTTCCTGTTCCCCATAAATGGCTCCCCCGGAAGATGAGAACACCACCTTTCTCACCCCATGGCGAACAGCTTGCTGCAACACATTTATCGTCCCTAGCACATTCACCTGCGCATCAAACACCGGATCTTCAACCGAGCGCCTCACATTGACCTGAGCTGCCAAATGCAGGACAACATGGGGCCGTTCGTTCCGAAAGATCCGCTCAAGGCGCCAACCTTGAATATCAGTCTTGTACAAGTTAGCTGCGCGGTTGACGTTTCTCCGCAACCCGGTTGTCATGTTGTCAACCACGACGACTTGATGCCCCTCCTCCGCCAGCCGATCCACGATATGCGACCCGATAAATCCTGCGCCGCCTGTCACCAGTACCTTCATCATTCCTCCGGTCAAGTAAGGCCGTTGCCATCCCTTTGCATATTACAAATTGGCGCCACGACCTCAAAAATTCCCAAATATTCTTGGTTCCCCTTTTTCCCCTTGATGGGAGAGTTGATCGACTTCACGACTCGCATGCCCAACTCTTCCGCGAATCGTAGAATCCGTTGCAGCACCTCCTGGCGCTGTGCCTCATCACGCACCACTCCTCCCCGGCCGACCTGCCCTTTGCCCACCTCGAATTGAGGTTTAATCAGCGCGATCACTCGCGCCCCCAGTGTGGAAAATCGCAAGACGGGGGGGAATACTTTCGTCAATGAGATGAATGAGACATCGATAACTGTCAGGCCGATCCGCTCCGGAATCACCGACGGCTCAAGATAGCGAACGTTGGTCCGCTCGATCAGGACCACGCGAGGGTCTTGCCGAAGTCGCCAGTCGAATTGACCGTAGCCGACATCGACCGCATACACCCGCGCGGCGCCGTGCTGCAGCAAACAGTCGGTAAATCCTCCGGTTGAACAGCCGACGTCGAGACAGACGGCGTCACGGGGATCAATTGAACAGACGGCCAGCGCCGCCTCTAGCTTCTCTCCCCCTCGGCTGACAAACCGGGAGGCATGCTGGACGATCTCGATGTGCGCGTCGACGGACACGGCCTTGGCTGGCTTGTCGACCATCACGCCATTGACCGTGACCTCTCCTGCAAGGATCATCCGGACCGCGGCTTCGCGGCTGGGTGCCTGGCCCCGTGTCACGAGCCATTGATCGAGCCGGTGTTTGTCAGCGCGCGTCGTGGACACCATGAACTTGTTGGAAAAAACATGCAGGGAAGAAAAGACCCCGGACAGTGGAACGCATCGCGTCAGCTAGTGGAAGTCTCTCCATCGCCGTCATTGGCAGAAAAGGCTCTGAGTTGTCGCTTCCCATTTTTATCTTGCACCAGCACTTCGATCTTATGTTCGGCTTCTTCCAGGACCTTGAGGCAGTTCTTGGACAGGCGGATTCCCTCTTCGAAGATCTTCAACGATTCATCCAACGGTAAATCTCCCTTTTCCAATTCGCCTACGATGGCTTCCAAGCGTGCCATCGCCTGTTCAAATTTCACACCGGCCACGGTCGTCTCCTTTCCAACAAGCAGTGGGCTATTATAGCCGGACATGGCTTCCGTTTAAACTGATCCCTCTGGCACTGTTTCATTGACCGTGCAGCGCAGCTGTCCCCTGGCGAGCCGGGCCACGACTTCCTGACCGACCAGAACTTGACTGGCGGCTCGAACGATTCGACGAGCCGGCACCGTCTCCACGATGCTGTATCCCCGGTCGAGAATGGCCAGCGGGCTCAGTGTATGCAGTCGCGCCAAACAGGCATGTGCCTCCTGTGTTCGCCGGTCCATCCCGAATCTCATCATCTGCTGCAGGCGCGAAAGAAGCTGAGGCACCAAGGTGGTCCCGTGTCGCACCTGCGCGGCGGGACTTCTGCCGATCAATACGTGCTGGAAAGCATGGAGCTGATCCCATCCCTGTTTCAGCAACTCCTGCATGGCCTGACACATCCGAATCACCACTCCGTCCATCTGCTGCATGTCCTCCAACACCAGAAAACGGACATTCGCCAGATAGCTGACCAGAAGGTCGAGCTGGCTACGCGTGCCTTCACAGTGTCGGCGGATCGCGCGCCGGCTGCGCATGGTCAACTCCCCCAGACGATCCAGCACCTCGCTCAATACCGGAGCCACTGCCTCGGCGGCGGCCGACGGTGTCGGCGCCCGTAAATCAGCGGCAAAATCTGCCATGGTGATGTCCGTTTCATGTCCCACAGCAGAGACGATGGGAACAGGTGATTCAGCAATCGCACGCACGACCTTTTCGTCATTGAAGCTCCAGAGATCTTCCGAAGACCCTCCGCCACGCCCAACAATGATCACATCGACATGGCCCATCGCCGTCAACGATCGAACGGCTGCGACAATCTGTTCCACCGAACCTTCACCCTGGACCAACACCGGTGCCAGGATGAGGCGGAGAATGGGACAGCGGCGATGCAGCACGGTCATCATGTCTCGAACCGCCGCCCCCGACAGCGAGGTCACAATCCCGACGGTTCGAGGAAAAGCCGGCAACGGTTTCTTTCGACCCTGATCAAAGAGACCCTCGGCAGCCAGGCGATTCTTGAGTTGTTCGAGCGCCAGTTGTTGTGCGCCGCGCCCTTGGGGTTCCAGGTACTCAAGAATAATCTGGTACTCTCCGCGCGGCTCATAGACCGTCACACGCCCCCGCACGATGACGTGGAGACCGTCCTCCAAACCGAATCGCAACCGTAGTGCGGTCGGCCGGAAGATCACGGCCCTAATCTGACTGGAATCGTCCTTAAGTGTACAGTAGAGATGCCCGGATCCCGGCGCGCGCAGATTGGAGATTTCCCCTTCGAGCCACACCTCGGCAAAATCGCGTTCCAGGGAGGCTCGAACCAATCCGGTCAGTTGGGAGACGGTGAAGACCTGTCTCGATGGAGAGTCGGAAAACAGCGGGGTGGATGGGACGCGGCTCGTGGACAGTCTCCTTTAGTCAATGAGTCGTATTCGCTCAAACGCGACGGCTTTCCCCAGCCGAGCATCCAACTCGAGCAGCACCGCACAGAATACCGAAGGGCCGGACGCCACCTCAAATCGTTTGGGCATGCCGGTTAGGAACTTCTCGATCGCAAGCTCTTTTTTCACACCGATCACCGAGTGCAACGGCCCAGTCATGCCGATATCGGTGATATAGGCCGTGCCCTTCGGCAGAATTTGCTCATCGGCGGTTTGCACGTGCGTATGAGTCCCGACCACCGCCGTCACGTCTCCGTCCAAATAGTGTCCCATAGCCATCTTTTCCGATGTGGCCTCGGCATGCATATCGACAAGGACCGCCAATGTTTCCTGCTTTAGCCTCGACACTTCCCGTTTGGCCGTTCGAAACGGACAATCGATCGTCGGCATATAGGCCCGTCCCATCAGCTGAAGCACCGCCAATTTTTCTCCACCGGCGGTTTCCACGACCACACTCCCCTTGCCCGGCACACCCGGCGGATAGTTGGCGGGACGCAGCAAACGCGATTCGCGCGGGAAATATTCCAGCGCTTCCTTCTTGTCCCAGGCATGATTGCCCGTAGTGATGACCGAGAGGCCGAGTTCGAACAACTCTTCCGCCAGCTCTGGCGTAATACCGAAACCGCCCGCGGCATTCTCACCGTTTCCGATCACGACATCGACGTGCCGCTGCGCCACCAGGCGAGGCATCGCGCGGGCTACGGCCCGCCGGCCCGGCTCGCCCATGATGTCGCCGATGCACAAGACCTTCATCGGGCATATTCCACGTATCGACTCTCCCGAATGACAGTCACCTTGATCTGGCCGGGATACGTCAATTCCTGCTCGATCTTTTTCGCCAGCTCACGCGACAACTGAAACGACTCGGCATCGGTGATGTCTTCCTGGCGTACGATCACGCGGATCTCTCGTCCCGCCTGAATCGCATAGGCTTTTTGCACGCCCTTCTGTCCCGTGGCCAGCGATTCGAGTTTTTCCAACCGTTTCACGTAGGATTCGAGTGCCTCGCGTCTGGCACCAGGCCGAGCCGCCGACAGCGCCTCCGCCGCCGCTACCAACACGCTCTCGGGGCAGATCGGCTCAACCTGCTCATGATGCGCGGCGATCGCGTTGACAATCTTAGGAGATTCTCCATATTTCTTGGCAAGTTCGGCGCCCAGCATGGCATGCGGCCCTTCTTCTTCGTGACTGACCGCTTTGCCAATGTCGTGGAGCAAGGCACCCCGCCGCGCCAACCTCACGTCCAAACCCAGTTCCGACGCCATGATGCCGCAAATATAAGCGGCTTCCCGCGCATGATAGAGATTGTTCTGTCCGTAGCTCGTCCGATACTTGAGCCGTCCCAATACCTTAATCAGTTCGGGATTGAAATCGGATAGCTCGAGTTCGAAGATGATCTTCTCCGCCTCCTCGTACATCAGCTTGTCGATATCGACTTTCACCTTTTCGACGATCTCTTCGATGCGCGTCGGATGGATCCGCCCATCGTGCATCAATCGCTCGAGTGACACCTTGGCGATCTCACGTCGCAAGGGATCGAACCCCGAGATGATCACCGCTTCGGGTGTTTCGTCGATAATGAGATCGATCCCCGTGGCTGCCTCGATCGCGCGAATGTTCCGCCCTTCCCGCCCGATGATCCGGCCCTTCATCGCGTCGTTTGGAATTTGGACAACCGAGATCGTCGATTCCGACACGTAGTCACGCACCACCCGCTGGATGGAACTGGTGATAATCTCACGGGCCTCCCGCTCGGCGTTCTCACGCGCCCCTTCGATGGTCCGTTTGGCGATGCCGGCGGCATCAAGCCGGGCTTGCGATTCCATTTCGGCGATCAAGTGTTTCTTCGCCTCGTCCGCCGTTATCCCCGCAACACGCTCCAGTGCCTCACGATGTTCACGTTCAACCTTGGCGCAGGCAGCTTGTTTCGCGACCAGGCCCTCTTCTCGTCGCATGAAATCCTGATCGCGTTTCTGTAATTCACTGTCCCGTTTGTCTACCGCAGCGAGTTTCCGGTTGAGGTCTTCCTCTTGCTGGACCAGCCGTTTCTCTGACGCCGAGAACTCGACAAACTTGGCCTTCTGCTCCCTTTCAAGCTCGGATTTGGCCTGAAATACCAGGTCCTTGACTTCCAGCTTGGCCTCTTTCAGCAGATTCTCAGCTTCACGTTGCGCGTTCTGAACAATCTGCTTGGCCTGCCCTTCACGCTCGGCCTGTTTCGAGGCGGTCATGTTCCGACGCACCATCTCGAACACCCCGGCACCGAGGAGGGCCCCGACGAGTCCGCATACGATGTACAACACGATTGAGGTTGAAATGGGAGTCACCCCCTTGCCAGCATGACCAGGCGCTAGCCTGATTTGTGCATGTATCCTGAACAGTTTACAGGCGACTCGAGGAAAGGGCACGAAGGAGAGCAGCTCAGACCATCACTGACTGGTCAGTCCGGAAATAAACGAGACCATCTGGCTTGCTGTACGACACCAGTGAGATTCCGCCCCACATATCTCCTCTGTGATCGGACGGCTCGTCTCGCGATAGGGCCACCCTCTCTCGAAGAGTCTATGCCGAAGACAGAAATGGCATACTTCAATTCGTTCTCACCACCTGGCCATCTCAATGCACCTTCCCATATACGCATCCAAAGTCGCCGCATGGGAATAACTGTTCCGACCACCACCCGCCAGGTTGCCGTCTCATACATCCGCGTCCACAGATTGGCTCTCGTTCTCACAGCGCTGATTTCCAGTTTCGTTAACGATCCTACGTCCAGACTCCTCTATGCCGACTTATCCACAAATCCGCTTACGCAATTCACCCACTGCGGTCACGATAACAAAGGGCTTCTTTGAAAGCAAGGTTAAACTTGCTCCGTGGAGCGGAGGCATCAACCGAAAAGCATCAGCGAAAGAGGGACGTCGGCATCTGCTCGTCAATGGAATCCATAAGCACGGCCATGCGCCGCTCAACATCCGCCTCTCCTTGTGCTCGCTTCTTTTCGGACTCAAAGAGTTGATGCGCCAGATTGATGGCCGTGAGCACCGCCAATTTTGACGGGGTCGATGTCTTCATCCCTTCCGCCAGATGTCTCATGTGATCGTCGACGAAGTGAGCCAGCCGCCGGATGTAGGCATCGTCGGCATCTCCATGAATCGCGTACCGCTGACCATAGATTTCGACATCGATGGTTTTAGCCAAGAGCCACCTCCTTGGAGTCGTTGGCGCATTCCAACAATTCGATCTCGCTCATGACCCGCTCGATTCGCGATTTAATATCGAGGCGTTCTTTCTCCCATCGCCGGTTCACGTGATCTTGAGATACAATCTGCTGACGAGCCACCTTCACTTCATCTTCCAACGACGCATTTTTCCGTTTCAATTCCTGGATTAACTTCACCAAATCCTTGATCCGAGCCTCCAACACATCCAGACGGTCCAACGCCATGACGATCCCGCTTTCGTTCACAAGCGAATCCGGTTGGAGGCACTATAGAAAACTTCGCAAAACCTTGTCAAGAAACCGGCTTCGCGACGCCAGCGAGCCGCACATACTCCCTGTAACTGCGGAGCACCCGTTTCACGTATTGCCTGGTCTCTTGGTACGGGATCAGCTCGACGAATTCGTCTTCGCTCCGTCCACGATACACCGTCGCCCAACTCTTGACGGCGATCGGCCCAGCATTGTACGCAGCAATGGTCTGCACTATATTGCCGGAAAACTGCGCGAGCAACTGCTGGACATACCGTACCCCGATCTGGATGTTGATGTCCTGATCAAACAAATCATCCCGCACCACGCCTGGAAGGCGATGGCGTTGGGTGACCGCATTGGCGGTCGCCGGCATAATTTGCATCAGGCCGATGGCTCCGACACGAGACACCGCGCGCCGGTCGTATTGGCTTTCTTCCCGGATGATCGCCGCAACAAGAAACGGATCGACTCCCTCGACGCCTTGCGTCTTGATCGTTCGAAGCAGTCCTGTTGGATAGGCCACGTTCCACAAGCCATCCGCAACGGTCCCGCCGGTCCGTTCCAGTCGGTCGCGAAATCGGGCCCGCACAAGCCTGAGCGCGTGATGGTAGGCCCCGACTTCATTCATTAGCATGGCTAACGTGGTCAGCACGTTAGGATCGTGACCATAGCGGTCCGTCAGTGCGGTGAGTTCTCGTGCCGCATCCTGCTCAAGACCGAGGGTTCTGAGTTCAACTGCCCGCTGATAGGCCGGCTGTTGCTCGATCTCCCTTCGACTATCGTCTTGGCGCACCGGTTCAGAAACCGTACCCACAGACCATGGAGGGACAACCGTCACCGCAACAGATTGTTCCAATGTCTTGACGGTATCCGACGGAGCGACAATCGAGGGATCCATTTGCCCCTGCGCCAGCTGACAATAATAGGTATAGGGATAGCGCTTGCACAGCGTCTGGAAGAGATCCCGCGATTTAGTCTTTCCGTTACGGTCATGGGACCTGGCGATCCAATAGAGAGCCTGCGGCTCGAACTCGCCATCTCGCTGGTCGACGATCTGCTGCCATACCTCGATGGCTCCAGGGTATCGGCCCGTTTGATAGAGCAACCAGCCTTCCCGCCATTGCGCTTCAGCCCTCTGGGACGCCGGTTCCCCGAATCTCGCGACCTGCCGATACTTCGCGACGGCTTCGTCGAGCTGCGCCTGATCTTCCAACCAAACCCCGGCAAGCAAATTGATCTGGCCCGTCTGCTCAGGGGACAGCGCCCGCTTGACCGCCGCTCGGCTCAGTTCTAGTAATTTCTCCCCGAGTCCTTGCCGCAGATAGACTCGCGCCAGCCAGACGACAGCTTCATTGGAATGGGCCGTCTGCTCTTTGGCCAGCTCATGAAAGCTCTCGCGCGCTTGGTCATACAGCTTCAATCGAACCTGAGCAATGCCACGCTTGAGTTTTGCCTCTCCACGCCGAGCGGAAACCGGCTTGCGCGCGAGAAACCGTGTCAGCTCGTCAATTGCCTCCACATGCAACGCCTGTTCAAGAAACACTTGTGCCCTGGCAAAAAGGTCATCCGGCTGCGGAGTCCAGGCTTCCCCGCCGATGCCGGTCTCCAGCAGCGCTTCCGCCTCTTTTGCATCCTTGGTCTGTGGGAATTTGACCCATAATTTCTTCAGTGTCTCTCTGGCCTCAGCCTGCTGCCCGTTTCGGAACTGGCAATTGGCCAGCCACAGCCAGGCTTGAGACACCCCGGCCTCCTTGTCATTCTGGCTCATAGCTTTGGTCAGCCACACCACGGCTTCAGGGCAACTGGAGGCTTGATACCACGACTCACCGGCGCGAAGCGCCACATGACTGAGGAGATTGGAGTCCGGTACTGACTGTGAAATGCCCTCGAATGTCAGCGCCGCCTCTTTTGCCTCACCCTGGCGAAGCTGGGCCTCTCCGATCCATAACCGGACATAATCGTCCAGGATCGGGAATTCCTGCTGGGCTTTCCGAAGATAGGGAAGAGCGGAAGCCGGATTCTTGTCGACAAGCATGACACCCGACAACAAGCCGGCCCGTTTGGCCCAGACTGAATCGGGGAACTGTTCTAGTACTCGGCGAAGCCGTTCCAACTTCAAAGCGAGAACTTGATCTTTCGTCAACGTATTACCGAGCCGTTCCTTCGGCCAAACAGAGGCGGTAAAGCATTCCTCCGGCGATCCACAGGTCTCCATCTGTTGCACGTCTGACCCGGCCACCTGTGCCGAAGACGCCCTCAAGGGAAACACCCACTCGGCAAGACTCAAAATCGCCACCAGCGAAACCAGCACGAGTCTGCGGTCGGGGACTACCTCGGGATTGGAACCGTCACTCAGATTCTTCATAGCCGTTCATTATACAGCCTAGGCAAGCATGAAAAGAAGTTTCACCGCGGTTTCGCCTTCCCATCAGACCCATGTTGGCCTGGATCGTATTTATGTTAGGCTCTGCTAATGGCTGCCACCGCATCGGCACGGAACGCCCCCATCAACCTACTGGCGCTCACGGAGCCTGAGATGGCGTCGTTTGTCCGTGCGCACGGGTGGCCCAGCTACCGTGCCACCCAGATTCTTCGGTGGCTCTATCAACGGCGTGCGCAGACCATTGCCGCCATGACCGACCTGTCTCTGCACGACCGGACGGCGCTCGCCAAGTGCGCCAGGATCGGCCGCACGACCAGTTGCACAGCTCTCCAATCCCAGGACGGCACACGCAAATTGCTGTTGACACTCGACGACGGGATGACGATCGAAGCCGTGCTGATTCCGGATGACGAGAGACTGACATTGTGTGTCTCCACCCAGGTCGGCTGTATGCTGGACTGCGGATTTTGCCTCACAGGCACGATGGGCTTGAAACGCAACCTTAAATCCCACGAAATCGTCGACCAAGTCTTGGCAGCGCAAGACCGGCTGGAGAACGGCGAGCACATCACCAACCTGGTCTTCATGGGAATGGGAGAACCCTTGGCCAATGTGGATGCGCTTAAGGAAGCCGTGGCCTGCTTCACGAACAAATCCTGGGGCCTCGGATGGTCGCCGAGACGCATCACGGTATCGACGGCGGGCCTTGCGTCACGCCTGAAACACGTCGCGGCGCTTGGCGTCAACCTGGCCATTTCGCTGAATGCCACCACGGAAGCACAACGCCAGGATCTGATGCCCGCCGCCAGCGAGCTCGCGTCGCTGAAAACGTTGCTCGCTGCCTGCCGCCGATATCCTTTGGCGTTGAATCGCCGTCTAACGTTTGAATACGTTCTCTTAGCCGGGGTTAATGACCTTCCAGCCGACGCCCAGCGGTTGGTCGCCTTGCTACGGAATATCCAGTGCAAAGTGAATCTGATCCCGTTCAATGAATTTCCCGGAAGCCGTTTTCACCGCCCCCTAGACCGTAAGATCCTCCAATTCCAAGCCACACTTCGCCAGGCCGGCATCGATGCGTTCGTCCGCAAGAGCCGGGGACGCGACGTGCTTGGAGCATGCGGACAACTGGGAAACCCGCCGGCAAGCCCGGGCCCGATTATCTTGACACCTATCGAATCTCGTTGCTAGCATGCCTTCGTTACTTCAGTCCATCATGACGAGGCCAGCTATCCATCGTTTCTCACCGACATACCTCCTGATTTCGTTACTGTTTCTGCTCTACACCGGCTCCGCAGCCGCTATCGAGCCCGTTGAGTTCGTATTGTCGAACAGCCTGAAAGTGTTGCTGGTCGAAGTCCCCAAGGCGCCGGTGGCGACCGTACAAGTGTGGTACAAGGTCGGGTCCAGAAACGAAGTGATGGGTCGGGCTGGGCTCTCGCACATGCTCGAACACATGATGTTCAAAGGCACGGCGAAGCATCCTAAGGGCACGTTCTCACGGCTCATTCGAAAGAACGGCGGGATCGACAACGCGTTTACCGGACAAGACTTCACCGCCTACTTCGAGAACTTGGCGGCGGATCGGGTGGAGCTGGCCCTCGAACTGGAAGCGGATCGGATGCAGAGTCTTGCGCTCGACCGCAACGAATTTCAGACCGAACGCGAGGTCGTCAAAGAGGAGCGGAGGCTGAGGAGCGAGGATGACCCCCAGGGCGCGCTGGTCGAAACCTTGTATGCCCAAGCGTTTCTGAGCCATCCGTATCACTGGCCGGTGATCGGCTGGTTCACGGACCTCGACGCAATGAGCCTGGAGGACCTCCAGTATCACTATGACACCTATTACTCTCCCAACAACGCCACATTGATCGTGGTGGGTGACATCAAAGCGGACGCGTTACTCCCGACGATCAAGAATCTCTTCGAGCCGATTCCCAAAGGCCCTTCCCCCAAACATGCAGCCCCGGCAGAACCAAAACAGCGGGGCGAGCGACGCTTCCTCCTGAAGCGCGACGCGCAAGTCCCGTTCGTTATGATGGGGTTTCGCGTCCCCAATTATTCCAGCGATGATTCGTATGCCCTCAATCTACTGGAAATGATCCTGTCGCGCGGGAAAAGTTCCCGCCTCTACCAACGCTTGATCTACGAGCAGAAGAATTCCCTGGCGGTCGGTGCGGAATACAGCGTGATGCAGGCCGATCCCGGTCTGTTCTATTTCTACTCGCTGGTTAGCCCTGAGGCGAACGTCGAAGCGGTCGAAGAAGCGCTGCAGCGTGAAATCACGCGGTTACAGAATGAGCCGCCCTCTCAAACAGAACTCCAGCGGGCGAAGAATCAAGTGGAAGCCGCCCGCGTCTTCGAGCGGGACTCCAATTTTCGCCACGCGATGCTGCTGGGAGAATCGGAATCCATCGGTGCAGGATGGCGCCAAGTGGAGCAGTTCTTGGAACACACCCGGACGATTACCGCCAAGGATATTCAACGCGTGGCCAAGCAGTATCTGACTCAAGACAATCGGACCGTGGGCATCCTCGTGCCGACACCATCCAAACAGCCAGAATCTCCGCTTACGGCTCCCCAAGGGGAGCCCTAGCTGCAGCCATGCGTGACTACTCAACGACGAGCCCATCCCGGGTTGCACGGTACCGCTCACGACGGAGTTGCGCCGGACTCGTTCTTGGAGCTCTGCTGATCACACTGATCGGCTTTGTCGACCGCGGATTGGCTGCAAACCTGACCCCGGCGAAGATCACGACGGCAAACGGCATCACGGTTGTGGTGCTAGAACAGCACTTCCTCCCAATTGTTGAAATCCATGCTCTCATCAAAGCCGGCTCGGCCCAAGATCCACCGGACAAGGCAGGGTTGGCCAACTTGACGGCGAGCCTGCTGGATGAAGGGACGTCGACCAGATCATCTCAAGCATTGGCGGAGCAAATCGACTTTATCGGAGGCTCGCTCGAGGTCAAAGCCAGCGAAGATTTCACGACGGCGTCGGCACGCATCCTCACGAAGGACGTTGCTCTTGGCTTCACCCTGTTGGCAGACATCCTGCTACATCCCGCGTTCCCCAAACAGGAATTCGATCGAGTGCGCTCCCAGATTCTAGGTGAACTTGTCAGTGACAATGACGATCCTGGCCAAGTCGCCATGAAAGCGTTCAACCAGCTGGTCTTCGCCAATCACCCCTATCGATGGCCCGTGAACGGCACCGAAGAGACGTTGAGCAAGATGACACTGGCGGATGTGCAGAGTTTCTACACAAGAGAATATCTCCCCAACCAGACCATCCTCACCATCGTCGGCGATATCACGATAGCGCAAGCCACGGCACTGGTTCGGGCACACTTTGGTTCGTGGAGAACGGCCCCCCCGCCGGCCAGATCGACCAAGAACCCAGCGGTGATCAAGAGCAAGACCGTTCAGCTCATTGAAAAGGACTTGACCCAGTCGACCATCATGCTGGGCCATGGTGGAATCAGTCGGAAAAACCCAGACTTTTATGCTGTAACGGTCATGAATTACGTCCTCGGCGCTGGTGGATTTTCATCCCGTTTGATGGACGCTATCCGGGACAAACAAGGACTCGCCTATGGCATCATGAGCCATTATGACGCGAGGGCGATGCCGGGCTCGTTCTGGATCAATCTCCAAACCAAAACAGATACCACGAATCAGGCGATCGCCAGCGTGGTGGCTGAAATCAAGGGTCTGCACGAGTCTCCAGTCACCGATCAAGAACTCGCCGAAGCGAAGTCGTTCTTAATAGGGAACTTCCCGTTGCGGCTGGACTCGACGGCCAAACTGGCCAGCGTGCTGGCCCAGGTGGAGTTCTTCGATCTGGGTTTCGAGTACTTCAGCCAGTACCCTAAGTGGATCGAGCGCGTGACGAAAGAGGATGTGCAGCGGGTCGCCAAACAGTACCTCAATCCTCAGCACTATGCCTTAGTGGTGGTGGGCAATCAAGCGAAGGCAAACGTTCGGCACTAGACGATTCCCCCAAGGCAGCGATGTCCATGGAACCGGCCCTTCTTCAGCATAAACTCGACCGACTGCGGACCTTGCTTTCGGATATGAGGGCGGTGCTGGTTGCCTATTCGGGCGGGATCGACAGCACGTTTGTCCTGAAGGTCGCCCATGAACAGCTTCGGGAAAAAGCGGTTGGCATGACGGCCGTCTCGCCAACCTTCCCTGCGATCGAGTTGGCAGCCGCTAAACAGGTGGCCCAAGAGATCGGCGCGTGCCACGAAATCGTGCGGACAGACCAACTGGAGATACCCGAATTCGTCAGCAATGATGCGGCCCGCTGCTTCCACTGTAAGACTGACCTCTACCAACTGCTGGAGACGTTCCGTCGAACTGGCGATATCGCTTATATCGTGGATGGCACGAACCTCGACGACCTCGGCGATGACCGACCTGGGATCAAGGCCGCGAGAGACTGGCGCGTGCGAAGCCCGTTGGTGGAAGCGGAACTTTCGAAAGCCGACATTCGCCGCCTCGCCAGAGACCTTGGCCTCTCCAATTGGGATAAACCGGCGGCAGCCTGCCTCTCGTCCAGAATCCCGCGTGGGATGCCCATCACGATCGAAAAACTAAACCGGGTCGAAGGCGCGGAAGCGCTGCTGTATCGCGAGGGACTCCGCCACGTTCGCGTCAGAGATCATGGTGAGATCGCGAGAATTGAGGTCGCACCGGAGGATGTGCCCAGGCTTCTGGACAGCGAACAGCGTGCGCGAATCAGCGCCGGGCTCAAGGCGCTGGGATTTCAGTTCGTCACCGTGGATCTGGAGGGATACCGGCCTGGTGGAGTCAGCCTCGGCTAAACTCCACCCAGCCGTTCATTGTTACCGCTGATAGGATTTTGACAACGCGTCAAGCGCCTCGTCAGCGAATTTGCAGTGATCGGTATCCGTCAAGCTGCGCTGCACCACTTTCTCGGCCACCATCAACGCCATCTCGGTCGTCTGTGCACGGATATCTTGAATGGCCCGCCGCCGTTCTTGTTCGATCGCGCGGGTTGCCTCGCCCTTGATCCGTTCCGCCTCCGTCGTCATCCGTTGCTCGTTTTCATCAAGCAAGCGCTGGGCACGTTCCTTGGCCGCCGCAAGGATCGCTTCGGCCTCTTTCCCCGCTGCACTCAACTTGGCTTCATAGTCCTTGAGCCGACGCTCGGCCTCTGAGCGATGCTGTTCGGCTTGATCGAGGCTGTCCTTAATTTTCTTTTCCCGCTCTTCCAGCGCGCTCAAAATCCCTGGAAATGCGTACTTGTACAGGACGAACAACAGAATGCCGAACGAAATGACTTCCCAAAAAATCAATGAAGAAAAAAACTCAGATTCAAACTGTGGCATGGTTTCTTTCAGGTAGACTCAGGCTCAGGCTGGGATCCGTGTCCTCGGCCTTGGCCCAAACCTACGCCTGCTCCTACCCCTTGCGGAACCCCATAATGATAAACGCGATGACCAGGCCATACAACGCAATGGCTTCCACCAGCGCGAACCCAATCCACATATACTTCGTGACGCGCCCTTCGGCTTCAGGTTGGCGTGCTACCACCTCGATCATTTTGCCGAAAATATAGCCGATCCCTACCCCGGCCCCGGCAAATCCTGCCGCGGCACAACCCATCCCGATCAACCCTGCTGCTGCTGAATCCATTATGGCGTACTCCTCCCTTGTCTAAACTCGCACGCACTAATGTGCATGCTCTTCATGTCCATGCAAATGAAACGCGTCTCCCAAATAGACGCAGGTCAAAATCGTGAAAATATAGGCTTGGATAAAGGCAATACCAAATTCCAACCCGTAGATCGCGACCGTAAACACAAACGGCAACCACCCGATCAACACTCCGCCACCGACCGTGAGGCCGAACAACACGGCGAGCATCACGTGGCCTGCCGTCATATTCGCAAACAGCCGGACTGCCAACGAAATGGGCCTGGCAATCTGGCTGATGATCTCAATCGGAATCATGAGCGGCACCAGCCATCCCGGTGTGCCGGGTGGAATCAGAATGCCCAGAAACTTGACCCCATGTAATAAAAATCCAACAGCCAAGCTAATCCCATACACCAGGAAGGAGAAGGCGGCCGTCACGATAATCTGGCTCGTCACGGTGTAGGTCCCTGGAATGAGCCCGATGTAATTGGAGAACAGAATAAACACAAAGAGTGTAGCGACGAGCGGGAAAAATCGCATGCCGTCTTTCCCCATCGTCTCCAGGATCATGTTGCGAATGAACTCCACCATCATCTCGGCCAAACTCTGCAATTTGCCGGGCACCAGCTTGCGTGATGATCCAGCCATCACCATGCACACCGATGCCACGGCGATGACCACCCACATAAAAACCACGGCTTTATTGATGGAAATATCCACCCCCCCAATCGACATTGGGACCCAGGGGTGAAGCTCAAACTGATGCAGGGGACTTTCTTCCATGGTTATCCTTGTTTATCCACATCGGTGGGCGGGCTTTGCCACCGCTGCACAGATCGATACGCACTCCTCATTCCGGCCGCGAGACCGAACACTAACCCGATGACGAGTCCCCACGGAATGGTCCCGAAGAGATACGTATCGATGGCCCATCCAAGCCCACCTCCAACGATCAACGCAGCCAGCAGTTCCGTTCCGATTCGAACAGCTTGGCCGAGCCCCGCGTATAAGGGATCTTGTGGAGCAGGCATCCCAAACCCACGGAAGGCGAGAGCACGTCAGCAGAACTCTCCCGATACATGAGCGTACAATTTAAGCAGAGCTACGATCATAATGTCAAGCTGATCTAGGCCTATTCCTACGGAAGTGGCTGCGGTATAGTGACCCACATTCTTCAAACACCTATGTGAGCGCCATGCCACTCATGACATCTCTGCCCACGACCTTCCTGCAAGGTCCCCCGTCACCGCTCGTCGTCACTTGCCCCCGTCCTTCAGCAGGTCCATTTGACCTCTATGCCAACATTGCGTCGCCTCGATGCCCTTCCTTTCTTTTTGAAAGTGGCGGCGGTATGACCGGAATGGAACGATACTCGTTCTTTGGCAGTGATCCCTACCAACTCCTCTGCGGAACACCCGATCGGTATCTGCGGCGCTCGGTAGAAGGCCGGGAAGAGTCCGGGCCGGCCCCGTTCCACTATCTCACCAAACTCATGGGCACGTCATCGATCGCCCGCCCTCGCGATGTCCCGCCCTTCTTCGGGGGAGCAATCGGTTATTTCAGCTACGACCTTGCCCGCCGATTCGAACGATTGCCGTCATTGACGCTCGATGACCTGGCAACACCGGACTTTGAATTCGCATTCTTCGACCTCGTCGCGGCAATCGACCACAAATTGAATGTCCTGGTCCTCATGTTCTGCCCGCCGCCCGAACGATTCCTGAGCGAAACTCGTGAAAAATTGTACCGCGAGGGTTGCGACCGGCTGACTGCCCTGCATGCGCAACTGCTCAGCTCTCCCGTAACCGCAGCAACGGATACAACTACTATCCGTCTCACGTTTTCGCCAGATCAAGACCGGTCGTCCTACATGGACCGTGTCCGTCGGTGCCAAGACTATATCGCGGCGGGCGATATCTACCAAGCCAATGTATCCCATCGCTTTACCGTCACGGGCGACATCTTATCTCCTCAACCTGATCTCCAGTCCGATCTGCTGGCCTATGGCCGCATGCGCGCGCTCAATCCTGCACCGTTTTCCGGATTACTCCGGCTCGATCGAGTCAGCTTGATCAGTTCATCGCCTGAACGGCTCGTTCGGCTCAACGGGCATCAGGCTGATACGCGTCCAATTGCCGGGACGAGGCCGCGTGGAGGGAATACCACCGACGATCAGCGGCTCGCGGATGAACTACGCAGCAACGAGAAAGAGCGGGCCGAGCATGTCATGCTGGTCGATCTCGAACGGAATGATCTCGGCCGAGTCTGTGAGTCTGGGAGCGTCCGAGTGGACGAACTGATGGCGCTGGAGCACTATTCCCATGTCCATCACCTTGTCTCCCATGTCACGGGCACCTTGAGGTCCGATGTCACTGGCTTTGACCTGCTCAAAGCCGTATTCCCAGGAGGAACGATTACCGGTGTTCCCAAAATCCGCTGCATGGAAATTATCGAAGAGTTGGAGCCGGTCCGCCGTGGCACCTATACAGGCTCGATGGGCTACCTCAGCTGGAGCGGCGATCTAGACTTCAACATTGTGATTCGTACGCTCGTGCGGACGAACGGCAAGGCTTACCTCCAGGTTGGCGCCGGTATCGTCGCCGACTCCGACCCGGCGCGCGAGTACGAGGAAACGATTCACAAAGCCCAGGCGTTTTTACACGCGTTCGCATAGTGACTTTCTCCCAAATGTGGATTTTTCTAAACGACAAGTTCGTACGGAAGGAAGAGGCTGTTGTCTCAGTCTTCGACCATGGATTTCTCTATGGAGACGGGGCTTATGAAACCATACGTTCGTACGAATCTCGCCTATTCATGTGTGAACAGCATATGGGGCGGCTATTCCGCTCCGCGGAGGCCATCGGATTGACCATTCCGATTCATCGAGAGCGCTGGCCCGAGCTCCTGCATGAATCGATGGCGCGCAACAACGTGGGAACCGCTCAGCAAGATGCGTATCTGCGGGTCACCGTATCGCGTGGAGCTGGCGGCATCGGACTGGATCCGTCGCTCTGCCCGTCTCCCACCGTCGTGATTATGGCGCAGCCACTCGTCGCACCGGCTGCGGCGCTTTATCACACTGGAGTCGATGTGATACTGGCCTCGACCAGACGGAATTTACCCGGCGCGTTGCCGCCTGAGATCAAATCCCTTAATTTCCTCAACAACATTCTCGCCAAACGTGAAGCGATCGCCGCAGGCGTCTTCGATAGCGTCTTGCTCAATTGGGAAGGACATCTGACAGAGTGTACCATCAGCAATCTGTTCTTCGTGACAGAAGGACATCTGCACACCCCCTCCCTTGAGTGCGGCCTCCTTGATGGCATCACTCGATCGATCGTCTTGCAATTGGCGAAGGAGCAGAGGTTCTCCGTAACGGAAGGACGATTCACGCCAGTACAGCTCTATCGATCAGATGAATGTTTTGTGACCAATACCAGTATGGAAATCATGCCGGTGACCTCCGTTGATCGCCGACCGATCGGGAATGGAAAACCGGGCCTTCTGACCCAGAGGCTTCGCAACCTGTTTTCTGGAGCTCGGAAACGATTTCTGGAACCATCCTCCTTGTAGCAAATTCCTAACTCATTGTTTGATTTCTTATTTCTCAGCTACCTCCACGGCACAGGATCTGCCATTTCTTGACAGAAGATTGAAGACTGTTATCGTTTGGCCATACCGCAAGTACCGATATAGTCTCGCTTCCCCGCCTGGCCTTCCCTGGTCGGCCTCCTCGCCGAGGGATACTTTCTGGTTGCCGGAATGACGGTTGCCCAAGGGGAAATTTATCCATGCATCGATGCCAAAGAGACTATTTCTCTAACCAACGTGTCCTTCGATGCGCACGACCGCCGGGTTGACATTGTTCCGAATCGATTACACCCGACGATCTCGGAGCAAGAGCTCGCGCCGATGATCAGCTAGTTTTCACGCCAGCATCAACTGCATTCGGCACTCGTTCGGGGCTGTCATCAAAGCCGAATCGGACTTCGATCCTCACGCGGTGTCGAGCGTCGGGGAGGGGCTGATGCAGCTCATATCGCAAACTGCCGTCAGGCTGAAGATCCGAGATCTGTACGATCCTGAGGACAACGTCAGCGGAGGCACGAAATACCTCCGGCAACTGCTGGACCGATTTCGCAGGAACTTGCCACTTGCCCTGGCGGCCTATAACGCGGGAGAACATGCCGTGGACCGGTACCGCACGCTTCCACCATTTGATGAAACCAGGCCGTACGTCCGCAAGGTCCTGCGCTATTACCGAACGTTTCTCCTGCGAGACCTCGCTGCGACTGACCACATCATTGCACCACAGGAGGTCGCAGCGCCACCACAATCCCTCGACTTTTCCGCCTCTCCTGTTCAATAGCCAGTTGTTCCAGAGTAACATGGCTATGGTGCTTCCAGCCTGACCGCTTGGCTTCGGAGAAGTCTGATCGGAAGTGAGCGCCCACACTGTTTTCCCGCCAGAGCGCCGATTTCGCGATGCAGAGCGCCATCTGAATCATGTTTTTGATCTCAAGGTCCGCCCTCGTGACAAACGGCTTCGAGACCATGTGGGCCCACCGTGAAAGCTGAGCCGTGGCACGTATCAACGATTCACGAGAGCGAATGATGCCGACTTGCCCCCACATGGTTCGACGAAGCGAGCTTCGCAATTTTTCTGCATCGTCCAGCCGGTGCCGTTGCTCCTGCCCTAATGCCGTCACCCGCCCAGCCAAATCCGGCGAGGTTTGGTTGGAGGCCCACGCCACGGCTGCTGCGCCCGCCCGCATGCCGAACACCAATCCCTCCAACAAGGAATTGCTCGCTAGCCTGTTGGCGCCGTGCACACCGCTGCAAGCCACCTCACCGGCGGCAAAGAGGCCGGGCAACGTCGTCGCGCCGTTGAGATCGGTCCAAACTCCTCCCATCATGTAATGTGCGCTCGGAGAGACTGGAATCCACTCCTCCGTAATATCAATGTCGTAGCGGAGACACGTTGAATAAATCGTGGGGAATCGCCGCCTGACAAAATCAGCCCCAAGGTGCGTCACATCGAGGTAGACATGGCGCGCTTTGGTCGCCGCCATTTCTGTCCAGATCGCCCGAGCCACGATGTCTCTGGGAGCCAAGATGCCCAGCGGATGATAGCGTGGCATGAAGGCCTCGCCCTTATGATTGCGCAACTGCCCACCTTCACCCCGCATCGCTTCCGATAAAAGAAACGGCGGACTCGACGGCACGTAGAGCGCCGTCGGATGAAACTGGACGAACTCCATGTCTTGGAGCTGCGCACCAGCCCGGAACGCCATCGCCATTCCGTCGCCAGTCGCATTCGGCGGGTTCGTCGTTCGGGCATAGATCTGGCCAGCTCCGCCGGTCGAAAGTACGACCGCTTTAGCGGGAAGAATGAACTGTTTGCCGGAGTGTTCCTTCAGCACGAGCGCTCCGCAACACCGGCCATCCTCCACGACCAGATCCACGGTGAAATGGTAGTCCAGCCGATGGATCCGTTTCTGCCGACCGACCTGCGCCATTAAGACACGCACCATCTCATTGCCCGTGGCGTCGCCCCGGGCACGGAGAATTCGGCTGCGACTATGTGCCGCTTCAAGTGCGAAGGCAAACTTTCCGTCTGTCTTGTCGAACTTGGCGCCCCATCGAATGAGTTCTTGAATCCGAGCCGGCCCTTCCTCGACGAGCACGCGCACTGCCTCACGCTGGCACAATCCATGGCCGGCCTTCATCGTATCCGTCAGATGGACCGCCACGTCGTCTTCCTCGCTCAACGCCACCGCCACTCCGCCCTGTGCAAAAATGGAGTTGCTTTGCAACGGATGGCCCTTGGTGAGCATCACGACCCGGCCTTCGCGGCTGAGCTCGAGTGCCGCACGGAGACCGGCGACTCCACTGCCGATCACGAGAAAGTCCGCCTGTGGGGGAAGGTGCCGCATCAGATCGCTACGGCATACCGGGCTGGGAGAGACGGGACTCGGGCAACGCTTGTTTGGCTTTCATGCCGAACGGCAGATCGCCCTGAGCCGCGCGGAGCAAAATCGTACTGGTCCCGCTCCATTGAAAACGCGCATAACCGCGCTGGCGTGTCCCCGGTTCCTCGGACGTTTTCTTCCAGAGCCCCTGCCAACGGACATAGACATCAATGCTCTCCCCCTCGATCATGATCCGTTCAATCTTGAATTCGAGGGAGATCGAGTGAAACGCATCAAAGTCGGCTTCGGTGTTCCCTCGCAAGACATCCAGGGACTCCTCCTGCAGCATAAGGGACTTGAACGACGAATAGTCCTTCGTTTGGTAGGCACTCCGCAATGCCTCCACTGCCCGATCGATGCGCTGGATGCGTGCATGATCCTCCGGGTATGGCGGAACTTTGGATGAACAGGCGCCGGCCACCACAACGAGCAGAGTGATCCATCCGACGAATGACCAACGTATGAGAGTACCTGATAGCCAATGCCAGTTCATGACTGCAGTATAGAAAGTCGACAAACGAAGGGTCAAGAGAGAGTCTTCTACGCCTCTCCGGGCCAACGTTCGATCCGAACAAACCACCGGCATTCGCTTGCATTTTGCGCCGAAAGCCTCTAGACTCCGCCCCCCAGGAGAACTACAACATGTCGAGTGTACTGAAAAAACGTCGAAAAAAAATGCGCAAGCACAAACACAAGAAACTGCGCCAGCGTCAAAAATTCCTTCGACGAAAGAGCTAGCTCCAATCCCTCACCCGAGAGGAGGCTGTGCCCGAAGGAAGGTTCGCATGCGGACGGTCATTGCACGTATGTGGGTGATTTCCTGGTCCCTCCGATGCGCAATCGTATCTCCGACGCGATCAACGAGGGAGTGCGTCTGTTCATCAGCTTGACTGACGTCGTGATCGACGACAAAGAGCGGTCCGGCTTTGTGGCGATCAACAAGAACCTCATCGAGTCCGTCATACAACTCTAGTCCACCAATGACCGCTCCCGTCTGTGCTGCGTCCAGCGTTCGCTATCGCATGCCCCCGTCAACCAAACATTCACACCAATCTGTCACCACCCGCTGTTGTCCGCCATGCTGATGTTCAGACGTTTCTTGCCATTCGTGCGGCCGTATGTGCCACGCATGATTGCAGCCGGGCTGTTGGTCATGGGTGTGGCGGCGGTCAACCTTGCCCTGCTCCGCCTGGCCGGGCTCCTTTGGGATGTCATCACCGTGCGTCACGATGCCGAGCAGATGACAGAGCTGATCGCGGTCTTTATGGGACTCGTGCTGCTGCAAGGTCTTTGTTCAATGGGCCATAGTTATCTGACGGCCTGGGTCTCCCAGCGAATCGTCGCCGATTTTCGCCGGCACCTCTTCACCCACTTGCAGACTCTCGATCTCCGGTTTTTCGCGCGCCGCCGCACCGGCGAATTGCTCTCGCGCCTGATGAGCGACGTGACCGTCATCCAAACCGTCGTGACAGAAACCCCCATCGACAGCGCCAAACAGCTTGTAACTTTCGTGGGAGGCATCGCCTTTCTCCTCACCATGAATTGGCGGCTCTGCCTCTTAATCCTGCTCCTTCTGCCCGTGCTGGTGCTGGTCGCGAAACTGTTCGGGCGCAAGCTCAAAGCACTCTCCACGTCTATGCAGGACCATACCGCCGCCCTCAGCACACTGGCTGAGGAAGTGATCTCCGGCATCCGCATCGTCAAATCGTTCGTCCAGACCAAACGGGAAGAGACACGCTTCTCGGCCCAGGTCGACCGCACTCTGCAACTTACCATGCGACGCGCAGGGATCATGGCCCTGTTTATCCCCACCATCAGCCTGCTCACGTTTTCAGCTGCCGCCGCCGTCATGTGGTATGGGGGCCGGCAAGTCATCGACGGTACTGTCACCCCTGGCGATCTGTTTGCCTTCGTGCTATTTGCCGGCATTCTGATTGGCCCTTTCAGCTCAGGGGCCCGCGTCTTTGCACAAATCAAAGAAGCTCAAGGCGCAATGCAGCGGGTGTTTGAGATTCTTGACGTGAAACCGGACATCCACGATCAGCCCGGTGCAAACGTTGTCTCATCGGTCAACGGCGCCGTGCACTTCGAAGACGTCTCCTTCTCGTACGACCCTCGCCACCCTGTTCTCTCGCACCTGTCCTTCAAGGCCAAGCCCGGCGAGGTTGTCGCCCTAGTTGGCCCAACGGGAGCAGGCAAGACAACCGTGATCAATCTGTTGCACCGGTTCTATGATCCCACCGAAGGGCGTCTGACCATCGACGGCAAGGATCTGCATCAGCTGAACGTCGAAAGTTGGTATCGGCAGCTGGCGCTCGTGCCCCAAGAAACCATGCTCTTCGGTGGAACTATTCTTGACAACATCCATTATGGGAATCCTGATGCGGATGACACGTCGGTGCAGGAAGCCGCCAAGGCCGCGCATGCCCATGACTTCATTACAGGTCTTCCCGACGGCTATCGCACAGTTGTCGGCGAAAAAGGGATCAATCTGTCAGGCGGACAACGTCAACGCATTGCAATCGCGCGAGCGATTCTCAAGAACCCGCGAATCTTGCTGTTGGATGAAGCCACGTCATCCCTCGACACCGAATCGGAACGACTGGTACAAGACGCCCTGGATCGCCTGATGAAAGGACGGACGACCTTCGTGGTCGCCCACCGGCTCTCGACCATTCAACGCGCCGACCGCATCCTAGTGCTAGACAAAGGTAAGCTGGTGGAAGAAGGCACACATGCGCAATTGATGGAGCGCACCGGCTTGTATCACTACCTCTATACAATTCGACTCAACGAGTCTGTCGCGTAGCAGGATCGCTCGCTCTATTGTTCCTACGCTTTCTACATCTTCGCAATGGGAATGTTTGTTTCCCTGTAATTTTCATGTAATTCGCCCTTAATGCATGATCGTCATCATTGTCACCATCTGTGCTACTCAGGAGGGATAGGTAATGATTCTGAATGACTATAACGTCCGAACATTTCGCACCTCGCTATTCCCGTGCAGCAGGCGCTTATGGAGATGCACCTCTCTCCACGCTAGCGGTTGTATCAAGGCTGGATTCCGCGAACGCAGAATCAGCCAGCCGCGTGGTTAGGACATGGGACGTACACGGGGCAAGCATGGTTCAAGCGACTTGATGGATCTCGCGTACTCAACAACAAATGAGCGGTTGGAATGGTACCTGCTTGCCCACCAATTCTCATGAGAAAGGAGTATTCGACCTTCTGAATGAGCTCTGTTTGTGTGCCGTTTCTCCCAACGTTCTTAAGAAGTTACCCTGCCCATAATGATTACCTAACGCTTGCGCAACAACCCCTTGACACCCTGATACGAATATACAAATACAAAACAACGGGCTGGGATAGTGTCAAGAACGGGATCGTTAAGTGTGTGTTACTGAACGTGTGAGACTGACGGTGTGAAGACTTGAGCGGATCTCAAGATTATTTCAGTTTCGAGAAGTCAGCAGAGATTCTAGCCTCCTGCCCATCTTGCAGATTCACGACGAACATGGATTTGGCCATCGGATCAAACTGCTCGTAGGCAAAGAGTGCGATGAACCGAGAACGGAAGGCCGGACCGTTGCCTTCGTTTTTTCGTCCTCGGTCAGCTTTGCCGATATCGATCGGCTTGATGCGCTTCGATCCTTGCTGCAATTCGATGACGATCCCCTCGGCAAAATACTCATCCTCGCCGCAGAGCTGGACCTCGACCTCCATATTGGGCATGTCCATCACTTTCTTGATAAACTCTTCCGGCATGCGTACGTCAATCTTGCGTTTCTTTGATTCCACGGCTTCTTGACGACCGAATGCTTCCAGGCGATACCGCTTGGTGCGCAGGATCGCACTGGCACCGCACGGATCTTTCTCAGGATCGGCGCCCACACGAGCAGCCAAGGATGCCTGTTGGAGCACCTTTTTGATTTCATCGGGAAGCGTGGCTTTCTCCATGGGAACGCGCCCGGCCTCCAGTGACTTTTGAGCCTCGTCGGCGGATAATTTCACATCGATGGCTCGCGCCGTCTCAATCCCAACCGTTATCATGCCAATCAGGCCGAGAGCGGCCCACGAGACAGTTTTTTTGTGCAGCGCCATATCTTCCTTTTCCGAATCCGGCCATTCTTTCTGCGTGCACATGAACGCAGACGCAAGCACCGGACGCATTGTAGGAGAACAGCACGCGTGATGCAATCAGACGTCAGGGCGCAAATCGACTCCAATTGGGATAGAGTTTCCCCAGATAGATCTCCGCCACACTCCGTGGAACGGGATACCCGACGGACTCGAGTAGCCGAGCCACGACGGTCAACGGCAATCCCACCACAGTTGTGAAGTCTCCCTCAATTCGCTTAATGAGGTCTCCTCCCAAACCTTGAATCGAATAGGCTCCGGCTTTGTCCAACGATTCCCCGGTGGCAAGATATCGTTTGATCGAGCCATCGACGTCCGCACACATATACACCGTGGCTGTTGCCACTTCGACCGATTCAACCGCTTGTATCCGGCTGCACAGGGCTACTGCCGTGTGCACCTCATGCGGCCGGCCAGCGAGAGCTGTCAGCATATCACGGGCCTCGTCAAGATCACGGGGCTTGCCCAACAAACAGCTGTCCAACTCGATCACGGTGTCACTGCCCAACACGAGATCGCTCGGCCTCCCGTTCGCAATGGAACGAGCCTTCTCGAGTGCAAAGCGTTCGACTTGCTCGCGGGGCGACAGGCCCACTAGCGGGTGTTCTTCACATGACGGAGGGACAACCTGGAAGGACACGTCCAGGAGCGCAAGCAGCTCACGGCGGCGAGGCGACGTGGACGCCAGGACTAACTGCATCGTGACGCCGGCATCGGTTCGCTCTCATCCCTGTTGTCGATCGATTCAGCTTCAGTCGAGTCCAGAATTCGTTGGGTTCGATATTCGTCAAGCAAGGTTTCAATCTCACTCACTGAAGACACACGAAACATCCGTGTGCGCAGCGCGGCGGCATGGGGAAATCCCTTGCAATACCAGCCCAGGTGTTTGCGCATCCGATGGAATTGCCGCTGGCCGCAGAGCGCCTCAAATTGTCGGGCATGATCCAACAGCACCGCAAACCGTTGGTCGAGCGAGATGGCAACTCCAGAACAAACGTCGAGACAAGATCTGTTCGTCTCACAGGCGCGCACACGGACCTGCTCTTTCGTGCGGAAAAACCACGGAGCACCGAGCACGGCACGCCCCACTAACACACCGTCCACACCGGTTTCGCGGACCCGTGCGACCACCTCATCCAGGCTGTGAAGATCTCCGTTCCCACATAGTAACGTCTCTGTCCCCTTCGCCAAGGCCGCGGCCCGTGCAATGGCAGACCAATCGGCCTCGCCGCGGTACATCTGCCGAAGCGTCCGGCCATGAAGTGAGATCACCGCCGGCCGCTCTGTCAACAGATGCTCGATCCAGCTTTCCACTACGATCGAGTCGTAGCCAAGTCGCGTTTTGACGGATAGGGGGATGGAACGGCGCACGGTTGAATAGGCCTCGCCGCGCGCTTCATTGATCAGCCGAAAAGCCGCTACCCTGGCTGGCTTGAACCCAGCCTGCTCGAGCGTATGCCCGCTGGCCCAATCAGCGATTCCATGCCTGGCGGCCTGCATGATCGCACTGGCCACAGCCGGCGTTCTGATGAGTCCGGCGCCCGATCCGGAGGCCGCAACGTTCTTGGACGGACAGCCCATGTTGATATCCAACCCATCGAATCCCAACTCACAGACCGCATGCGCAGCCAGATAAAACAACGCTGGATCGTTCCCGTAGAGTTGCGCCACCATTGGACGTTCGATGTCACTGTAGACAAGGGTTTCCAGCAATTTCTCTGGCCCATAGCAGATGTCGTGCACGTGCGTAAACTCCGTGAACGTGACATCGGGCTTGCCCTGCCTCGCGATCACAGAACGAAAACTCGAGTCGGTGACGCCGTCCATCGGGGACAGACCAATGATCGGACGAGGGAGGGTCAGCCAAAAGCTCATGAGTGTTCACTCATAGTCTGGATCGGCGGCGCGTTGGCAACCTCATACGCCCCTCTGAGTTCGTCCGCTTCTTGTTGGGCGATACCAGACAATTCTGATGCTTCTTCCTGGACGAATTCGATAAATCGCTCGATCTTCACCAGAAAAAAGTCATAGGACGGCGACCGCAGCCGCGACCGGCTAAACCAAAAAGGCACAAATCGTGAGAGCGGCACCCCGTGCCCGGCCAGCCGGCGGCACGATTCTGGGAACATCGATTCTACATCGCCACCCCAGTGAAGAATCTCATAGGGAAGATAGCTGGACCGATACCGGTCAAGCTCATCGGCGCAGGCGGTGGGGTGTGTCCATTCCGTTCCCACAGGATCGGCTCGGCCGACCGCCACGCGGGCATATCGATCATAGGCCTCCTCTAACCTGCGCACGACCGCACCGGGCAGCCGTTTCTCCTCCGGCAGCCAAGTTACCTGGTCGTCGGAGGCCACAGGGAGGACTGTTTCTGGAAACGGAACCATTCGATAGCGCTCGGCAAATCTGACAAATTCCTCGACGATCAATTCAATCGGCTTGGTGTCGACTTCCAAGGCGAGGCCTCGCAGACTGGTCAAGCCCGGATGACTCATAATCTGATCAAGCATTTCGAAGAGCACCGGTGGGATGGGAGCCGCATGCGCATCGGTCCACGCCGGCAGAAATCCATCACCGGTCCTCTTGGACAGCTTTGGCTGAGCGGCCGGACTCGATTCGTGAGGGGCAAGCCCCGCCACATGAATCTCGACTACTCGCTGCATGGGGAAATTGTCCAGGAACGTCTTCACAAATTGCGCCAGCGAGACCGCTTGCCAAGCGCCTGAATACCGATAAACAGTCCACAAATGGCCAACATCCAGCACGAGCCCACAAGGAGTACTACGGACAACCAGTTGGAAAAACATCGGAACATCAATTGTCCCCGCGATAAAGTAGGTGAGCGGAGGCATTTCCAGCAAGACCAAGGGTGCCCCCCCGTGTGAGAGACGGCAATGACGATCGAGCAGTGCTTGCACGAGCCGCGTATTCTCAGCCACCATGGCGGCGCTTGACTCTGTGTACAGCGGAGGAAGATAGGTCCCGAACGAATACCCTGCAATGGATTTCGTCGCGCATTCGTGATTCAACCAAGCACTATCCAGTGTCTGGAGATGTCCAGCGACCTCGTAAACCTCTTGTGGGAATACAGGATCGTCGGCGAGATCTGGCTGAGTCAGCCACAAGCCTTCGCCATGATACGTCAGCAAGCCGTCACCGGCCTGGCTTCTGACCATGGCCAGCGCGGCAGGAGCCGCGCGAAACACCTCCAGATAAGCCGGTCGGACTTGACGACGGCGCAGTGCGCCGAGCAAGCCAGGAAGATCCGGCGAATAGACGTCGACAGAGAGGCCGAGGCCATGAACCTGGATCAGCTCAAGACGACGGAGAAACGCCTGCTCCACAACATTCAGCGCAGCCATTCAGATACGCTCACCCAAGGCCAATATTTGACTCAATTCTATTCTGGAAACCGTTGGCTGACAAGGGTTTGGCAAAATCATGACCCCCAAAAACCTTCTCCTATACTTGGCGTGCATCACAGGGGTTGGAGGCCCAGCTGTTTCGAAAGAGATGTCTCCGTTACCGAGCGGCTTCTCTGTTGGAACGGGAGCAGACGCCCCGCTCGCTGGTCAAGGACACGGAATCCAGTTTCGGACGCATACCCCCGACTGATATCGTCAAGAAAGTGATCGTGCAAGATCTGGAGCCCGACGATATCGAAGTCCGCACGATCATGACACGGCCGGTCCAATTTATCGAATACAATCGCGCGATGGACGACGCCTCGACGATGATGACGAACGACACCCCGATCTTGATCATCTCCAAGCAGGAACAACCGGTCGGTGTCCTGACAGCACGAGATTTGATCCTTACTTCGAAACGTTGTCTCGTTCATATCCCGGTGACTTTTCGAGCGACGGACGGAAACCTGCCCGAATCCAAGTTTCACACCACGATCGTCGAGATCAGCCATGTCGGCGCACTCGTGGAGCCTTCAACCTCGCTGCGCTTCGACACGTCGGTCATCCTAAACTTTTCCCTCCCCTCTTTGGCAAGCCCACTGACGGTCGGAGGCCGGGTCGTGTCTGATTACGGGTGTGGCGGCGCTACGCCCTCTCGGACTGTTACGGGCGCGATCGATATCCAATTCGTCAAGCTCTCGTCCACGGACCAGTCAACGATCAAAGCGTGGGCACTTCAGCATTCGCCCGCATCGTCCGATCTATACTAGACTCTGCCTATCCTTGAAGATTCTTTGATCAATCCGCAATCTATTGATAGAATTTTCCGCCAACTCAAACAGAGGCCAGAGGATACCCATGAACGCGTCCAGTAAAGTACAGCCGCTTCGACCGCTGCCCCTCTTGTCGAAAGAAGAGATACTGCACCAGATCGGCACACGGCTCGAGAGTCCGGAGGACGACCTGCACGTGGCCCTGATGAAGGAGCTGTTGACGGATGTGCTCAAACTTCATGACACGCGCCTTGATTTGCTGGACGTGAACATCGTGAATCGGGCGGTAAAAGAACTCCGCCATGCGTTCAGTGTCTTTCACGGCTATCGAGATTGCCGGGAGATCAGCATCTTTGGTTCGACGCGAACGCCTTCAGACGAACCCAATTACCAATTGGCATTCCGTTTTGCGCACGCCGCGGTCCAACGAGGGTTCATGGTCATCACCAGAGGGGCTGACGGTATCATGCGCGCCAGTCAGGAGAGGGCCTGACGCGAAAACAGTTTCGACGTCAATACTATGCTGCCTTTCGAACAGGGAGCCAACACCGTCATCGCTGACGATCCCAAGTTGATCACGTTCAAGTATTTCTTTACCCGTAAATTGATGTTCGAAAAAGAAACCGACGCCATCGCGCTGTTTCCGGAAGGCTTCGACACACATAACGAAGGGTTTGAGATTCTGACGCTGACGCAAATCGGGAAGAATGCCCCTCAGCCGATTGTCTGCCTGCAGGCGCCGGGATGTGACTATTGAGACGACTGGGCGATTTTCATCACCAAACAGCTCTTGAAACGGAAGCTGATCAATGAGGAAGGCCTCAGTCTCTTCACGATCATGAATTCAGCCGATGTAGCCGTCGACCATATCCTGCGTTTCTACCGCTGCTATCACTCGATCCGATTCGTCGAGCAGCAATTGGCGATGCGGCTGCAATCGCCGATCTCCGACGAACAGCTTGAGCGAACCCAGGAACGGTTCAGCGATCTCCTGGTCGATGGACGGTTTGAGTTGCGCGGCTCGCTCGACAAAGAGCTGGATAAATTCGCGTTACAGGACCTCCCCTAGCTGGCATTCAATTTCAACCGGCGAAGCGCCGGTCGGCTCCGCCAATTGATTGACTATCTGAATCAGCTGTAACCTCACTTCGTGCCCGGCCAGCCCGCTCTGACCGGTGGGGGGTGAGAAATGCTCTTTAGTCGGCATTCCAACCATGGTATGCTCCTCATACTGTGATGAGCGATTCCCCCTACGCACGCCGGTTTCATCATCCCCCGGACATCGTGCTGTATCACGCCGAATGCATGGATGGATTTGGAGCCGCATGGGCCATTTGGAAACAATTCCCCGATGCTCACTTTGTCCCAGTGAAACACGGTTACCCGCCTCCGCCTGACCTTGCGGATCGCCGCATCGTCATCGTCGATTTTAGTTATGGGCGGTCCATTCTGGAAACCATCGCGAGGGAGGCCAAGGAACTGCTTGTCCTCGACCATCACATCACAGCAGAACAGGCATTACAGGGATTGTCTTATGCCTATTTCGATCAAACAAAGTCTGGAGCGGTGCTCGGCTGGGAATGGGCCCACGGGACCGCTCCGCCCTGGCTGCTCCGGTATATTCAAGACAAGGATCTCTGGACATGGGCCTTGGCGGGAAGCCGGGAAATCAACGCCGCGCTGGCGTCGTACCCATTCGACTTCAGACTCTGGGATCAGTTCTCCCAGAACCAACTCGAACAAGAGGGCCATGCGATTCTTCGCTATGAACGAGAGCTGGTTGGCAAACTCGCGGCGCAAGCCACTACAGTGGAATTTCATGGCGAACTCGTTCCGTCTGTGCAAAGCGCCATCCTCACGAGCCAGATCGGCGAGCGACTCTCTCCCCATTATCCCTTCTGCGTGATCTGGCACGATCGCGACGGGCGGCGGTATTTCAGCATGCGCTCTTGCCAGGATGGCACGGACGTCGGAGCGATCGCGTCATCGTTCGGCGGAGGCGGGCATACCCACGCGGCTGGGTTTTCAGTTCCCTTGGGAGCTGATGGAACGCTTCCCGCCAATCCGTTGCTACCGCGCGCGGTCACCGACCGCCGGCGGACGCCTTAGGCCCTCACCGTGATCCCTCTTCATGACGATAATCCCACCGAACGATTCCCGTTCGTGACCATTGTGTTCATCGTGATATGTTTCGGTGTCTTCCTCTACCAGAACAGTCTGCCGGAGAAGCTCGATGAGGTCTTTGTGTTTCAGTATGGCGCCATCCCCGCTGTGGTATTTGGCGCCGGCTCTCTCTCTGAAGAAATCTTCCCGGCATTCCCAGCCGCTCTGACGTTGCTCAGCAGCATGTTTCTGCATGGAGGCTGGATGCATTTACTGGGGAACATGCTGTACTTGTGGATCTTCGGTAACAATATCGAAGACGCCATAGGGCATGCCAAGTACGTGGTCTTTTACGTGCTGTGCGGAGTGCTGGCTTCTCTCAGCCATGCACTGACGGATCCGACATCGCACATCCCCATGGTCGGCGCCAGCGGAGCCATTTCAGCCGTGCTAGGAGCCTATCTACTGCTATTCCCGCGTGCCCATGTATTGGTCTTATTGCCTGGGGTGGGAACGACCCGTGTCGCAGCGGGTATTGTGTTGGGCATGTGGTTTGTCACTCAGTTGATCAGCGGAGGGATGAGCGTGGGTGCCACAGGCGGCGGGGTGGCCTTCTTCGCGCATATTGGAGGATTCGTCGCCGGGATGGCCCTTGTGGGTGTGTTCAAACGTCCCGAGGTTCCGTTTTTTGCACCGGGACATGTTCGCCGGCGAGAGCACTGAAGGGCCTTTCACTCAGCTGTTTTATGAGCCCCAGCGCCCGTTCTTCTGCCGCTGATCTTTCCTCAGCCAAGAACGTCACATGCCCCATCTTTCTACCTGCTCTGATGGTCCGTTTACCGTAGAGATGCAGCAGGGCCCCAGGAATCGCCATCAGGTCGCTGTACCCTGATCCCGCTGTGACGGCACTGACTTCGTTGCCGATCAAATTCACCATCGCCGCTGGACGAAGCAGTTGAACCTCACCGATCATCACGCCGCACAGGATCCGCACCTGCTGTTCAAATTGCGAGACCGTACACGCGTCCAGCGTATAGTGACCAGAATTATGAGGACGGGGTGCAATTTCATTGATAAACAAAGCCCCATCGGCTGTGTGAAAGAACTCGACGCAGAACACCCCTGGAGAATTCAAGGCCGACACAGCCTGGACGGCAAGGTGCGACGCGTTGGCGGCTGTTTCAACAGGAAGGGATGTCGGTGCCAGAGTTAGGCGTAAGATGCCACGCTCATGCCGATTATCGACAGGGGGGTAGGTCCTGCAGTTCCCATTTGGTCCGCTGACAACGAGCACGGATACCTCTCGCTCGAAAGTCACAGCTTGTTCAAGAATCCATCGCTGGCCATCCCGAGTACAGGCGTACAACTCTCGTGAGACCTGTGCGACATCACTTGGATCTTGAATGAACCACTGGCCTTTCCCGTCATACCCAGAGCGGGCAGTCTTGCACAGGGCTGGAAAGCCAATTGATCTGATCGCCTCTGGTAATTGATCCGGTGACTCGATCACTGCGAAGGGGGCAACAGGAAGGTTGTGTCCCTCTAGAAACTGCTTCTGCTGAATGCGATCTTGTATGATCCGAAGGACGAAGCCGGATGGTCTGACGGGATGTCGACGTTCCAGCCATTCGCAGAGGTCGGCTGGAATATTCTCCCATTCATAGGTGACGGCGTGAACGGTTTGGGAAAAGCGATCCCGTGTCTCGACATCCAGGAAGGGTGCGGTAAAGGAGTACGCGGCCAGCTGATGGGCCGGCGCATCCCGGTCAGGGTCCCACACGGCAACGCGATAGCCCAGACGGCGCGCCGCGCCAGCGAACATAGCTCCCAATTGCCCCCCGCCCAGCACACCAAGGACCGCTCCAGGCTCAAGGATCTGTGCCTTCACGATCTCTGACTCAGTTCGTCCGCGCCAAGATTGCTCAGGCTTATCTCTTGGGCTTCTACGGAATTGAGGACCCTTTCCGTCTGGGCATCCCGGTACTGTTTGACCGCTTGACCAATGCTGGGGTATCTCCCGGCGAGGATCTGCGCCGCCAGAAGAGCCGCGTTTTCCGCCCCGCCGATGGCGACCGTCGCCACAGGAATGCCTCGTGGCATTTGGACAATGGACAATAAGGAATCAAGGCCGCGAAGATTTTCCGTGGGAATCGGCACCCCGATGACCGGAAGATGTGTTTTGGCCGCCAGCATGCCGGGAAGGTGTGCCGCCCCGCCTGCTCCCGCGATAATCACTTCAATGCCTCGCCCCGGAGCCGTTTCTGCGTATTGAAATAATCGATCGGGGGTTCGATGAGCAGATACCACCAACAGTTCATAGGGGATCGCAAGTTGGGCTAAGAGTCCTCCGGCCTTTTCTAATATGGGGAAGTCTGACTTACTTCCTCCGAGGACCCCAACTATGGGTTTCCCCCTGCGCTTTCCTTTTCTGTTTCTGTACTGGTTTACCCGCGGTTTTCTTGTATTCATAAGGTACCTACCTTGTGCTTTCCATGATCTTGAATGAGAGATCGCGGATGATGTGAGCAACTTAATGGGTCCTGCTGGATCGGTCAAGTCCATCGGAAAGGCAGGCAGATTGGCCTGAGTGAAGGAAGGAGGCAGACCACCATTCATGCTCAATTGATGGAATGAGGGACAAAACGCAGAGGGGGCGGTTTTCCACCCCCTCCTGTTCTAAAACAGAGCTATACGATCTTGCGTCTTGAGACAGTCACAGCGTTACTTCAAACCCATCCCTGTCGTTTTGGGGGAGAGCACTTCGAGAATGCTTGGGTCCCGCTCCAGATAATCCGGCGGGAAGAAGTTAAAACGCCACCACAATTCATACCAGAGAGGCACACGATTGAAGATGACCCAACCCAGTACCTTGGGGCCTTGCCGCACCTGTGATTGTTCGGGCCATGACTGGGGATCTTCAGGATCCGGAACCACCCAGAATCGATAATTGCTTTTTCCGTCGTCGATCTGGTCGACCACCTTGATAATACCGGTACAGGTTCCGGCCATCAGAGCAGGCCAGGCCGGCAGCGGAATGGCGGGCACACCGAAGATAAGGATCTTAACCTTACGCCCAGGGACTAACAAGGGTGCGTCCAATCCTTCAACAACCATTTCGATCGCTCTATCAGACGCGGTGGGGGACAGGGTGACAATCGTTTCACCCTGTTTCACCGTTTCACCGACGCCGACTTTGGACATCTTCACGATGGTCCTGTCCATCGTCGCCAGGATCCTGGCCCGATCGATACGCTGTTGAGCATTTTCCTGCCGGACGGATACGTCAGCCAATTGGTCTAATGCCTTCGAGGCATCGGTCACAGCTTGGTCGCGCGACGCTTCGGCGTCAATCAGCTTTTGCCACACATCGGCGGTGATTTGATCCCGGCCGAAGAACAAGGCGGATCGCGCCTGTTCGGCCGCCCGCAAATTAGCCTGCGCCTCCTGCAACGAGACTTTTGAGGTGATCTCAGCCTGAATGGTCAATTCGAGTTCCCGTTGCAAAACCAAGCCATCGTTGACCAGTTGTCGGTGGCGATTCACATTGAGTAGCGCGGTGGTTACATCGATCTTGATGGCTTCGAGTTTTTGCTGGGCTTCCCGGATTCTGTTTTCTGCCTCGACGACGTGGGCATCGGCTGACGGCACTGCCGCTCGCACGAGGTTCTTCATTTGACCGATCCGCTTGTTGAGTTGATCGGCCCTGGCTAATGCCGCCTGACGTTGCTGCTGCAGGGCGACCTTTTGCTGTTCCAGAAGTTCGAGCAGCTCAGGTGCCATGAAGTTCGGGTCATAATCTTGGAGTTCTGCAATCAGATCACCCCGTTTGACCTTCACACCTTCATACACATGCCACGCCTTGACTCGCCCGGTGATCTGGGCTTCGAGATTCTGCGGTCGTTCGTACGGCGTATAGGCAGAAACTTTGCCGTTGGCGCTGATGGTTTGCGCCCAGGGCACGGCGTTTGGGCAGGATGGGTACGGGGTCTTCCCCGGCTCGACTGTGGCCAAAAAAATCTGCCGCCAGTACCAGGTGCAGGTAGTCGGAAAGCTGGACTTGCCGAAACAGTGTTTCTACGCGATTACCGCGGAGCGGCGGCGCAAACATTCGACCGTGCTCGCCCTCGTTGAGGCCATCCGGCGAGAATTGCACAACTAGCCCACAGTCTTCATGACGGTGACGCTCCGGCACGGCCCACGGCCTTCAACAATTGATCCTTCTCCTGCTTGGCCAGTTCTTTCCACTGTCCGACCCTCAGTCCCTGCACCGTGATGTGCATGATCCGGACTCGGTGCAGACTCGTCACCCGATAGCTCAGTACCTGGCACATCCGACGGATCTGCCGGTTGCGGCCCTCGGTCAGCACAATCCGAAATCGGCTGTGCCCGGCCCGGCTTATCCGGCAGGGTTTGGTTTGGCTCCCGAGTACGATCACGCCTCCGGACATCCGGTCCAAGAACGCTTGGTTGAACGGCCGGTCGACCTCGACGATATATTCGCGCTCATGCCCGAATTCAGTACGCAAAATCTCATTCACGATGTTGCCGTCGTTGGTGAGGAGAATTAGGCCGGAGGAATCTTTGTCCAGCCGCCCGATCGGAAAAATTCGCTCGGGGTGGCCGATCTCCGCGATGATGTTGCGTTCAACATGAGCTTCACTGGTCGTCGTCACACCGGCCGGCTTGTGATACTTGATATAGATGGAGGGCTTGCCCCAGGGAATCACCTGCCCGTCTCTGGCAATGACGTCCGCCGGACCCACGCGATCGCCCAGCTTGGCCACTTGGCCGTTGACCGTGACGGCCCCAGATTCAACCAGGCGATCTGCCTCGCGCCGGGAGCACATCCCTTGTTCTGTAAAGAATTTATTGATGCGAATGGGTTGATCCACAGGAAATCAGTCGCGCGAGAATAAAGCGGCCGGTTTGATTCAGTATCCGGCTCAGTGCACGCGTCGGCCGGCTCTCACACGGCCGAGCATACGATAGATCAGGCGGGCGATGGAGAATTGCGGTGCGGCGAATCCGTCGATGGGGGCGATTTCGCTCACATCCATCCCGACGATGCCGGGTCCGTTGGCCAGCGCGGCCACCAAATTGAGGGTATCATACCAGCCCAGCCCGCCCGGCTCCGGTGTGCCCAATGCCGGCACGATCGACGCATCCAGCCCATCGCAGTCGAACGTCAGATAGACCGGCCCCCGGCACGCGGCCACCACATCGGGAATCCATTGCGCCGCATGTCCTCCGTAAGGACCGGAAGGATCCAGGATGTTCGCGGCGAAAAATGTGGCGATCCGCTCCGACTGTTCGATCCGTGTGATTTCCTCAGCGCTGATGGATCGGATGCCAACCTGCACCAGTGGGAGTCCGTCCTCAACCACCCGTGCCATCACGCTGGCATGGCTGAACGGGTTGCCTTGGTAAGCCTCGCGCAAATCGCCGTGCGCATCGATCTGCACGACACACATAGATGGATACCGCTTGGCATGGGCGCGGATCGCGCCCAGCGCGCCGGTATGTTCACCCGTCAGCGTGACGAGCAATCGCCCGGTCCCGACATGCGGCACGACAAATTGCTCGATGGCCTCAACGGCGTCGCGATCAACCTTGCCACCGAGATCCAACGCCGATGCGGTGGCGATGCCGCCCCATTCGCGATAGGGTTCGCATCGAAGCTGCTCGTCGTAGAACTCCACTTGGCAGGAGGCTTCGAGAATGGCGGACGGACCGCGATCCGACCCGAGGATGTAGCTGGAGGTGTGTTCGTAGGGGGCCGGCAGCACATAGACGCCAGCCCGATCCGGATGACACCAGGGCTCATCGAGTCCGAGAAAGTTCTGCTCCGGTCCTTCCCAGCCGGCGGGAAGCGTCATGAGACATCCATCACGTGCGCCGCTCGCTCAACTCTCTCAACACGGAAATTGCGCGATCAACAGCGGGAATGTGTACGGGCATGTTCTCAAGGAATGAAGACTGCCAGGGCGATGACTGTGGTCCACTTGCCCGGCTTGCCGACAGCCGACTGCGTGATATTCAAGGTCTTCACGATTTTGCCGCCCATCTTAAACACCTGCTCGCGCTCTTTCCAGGCGACATTCGGGTCAAACTTGACGCCCAACGTCGTCGCCAGCATCTGGGCCGCGAGATCTTCCGTGTATTCTCCGGTTTCCTCGTCTGTCTCACCGTGCGCATGGTGCTCCGACAAATACCCGTAGCCCTGGCGATCTGTGGGTTTCGCCAACCCGACGGACGCAGATACTAGCCGGTTGCGCTCATTTGTTTCGGACCGGGCCATGACACAAAACGTGATTTCCCCCGGGCTCAAGAGTTTCTCCCCGCGCTTCCGGGGGACGATTTTGCAATTCGGCGGCAAAATGGAAGACACGCTGACAAGGTTGCAGTACGCCACACCGGCACTGCGTAACGCCTCCTCGAAGGATGCCAGTTTTTCCTTATGGACTCCTACCCCTCTCGTCAAAAACATTTGCGTTGGTACCATTGCCATTCCTTTCGTCTGATTGATTCACCCCGATGAATCTGGTGCTATAGTTTGTCAGTGAGACTTGCGCAGGCGCCGCTTTGACATACGAACGGACCAGATTTTCTCAGGACATTACTTACAGTGTTGTATCAAGATTAAATCCGCTTCGCAATATTCACCGATGAAATTTTTCATGCCGCGCCTGGCGGATCTTTGAGATTCAACACCAGCAGTCTGGGCTCCGTCATGTCTTCGATGGCGGCGCTGATCCCTTCGCGTCCCAGACCGGAATCTTTCACCCCGCCATAGGGCATATGGTCGGCACGGAATGTGGGAATCTCATTCGCCAACACCGCGCCGACTTCCAAATGGCGAAAGGCGTAGAAGATCTTGTTCACATCTTGCGTAAACAGGCCGGCTTGCAGCCCATACTCAGATTGATTCAGCAAAGCGATCGCGTCACTGAGCTGACGGTACGGCGTCACCGTAACCACAGGACCGAAGACCTCCTCACACGACACTTTCATCTTCATGGTCACGTCCGCCAGCACTGTCGCCTCAACGACCGATCCCATCCGTCTGCCACCCAACAACACCTGCGCACCTTGGGCTACGGCATCGCTGATCCAGTTCTCGATCCGGTGGGCAGCCGCCTGATCGATCACGGGGCCGATGGTGGTCGTCTCATCGGTCGGATCGCCGGCCTTCAATCGCGCGACGTGCATCAACAGCTTCGTGGTGAACACATCCACAACCGACTGATGAACGAACACCCGTTGCACAGAGATGCAGGTCTGGCCGGCATAGCCGAATCCACCCACCGCACAGCGTTGCGCCGCCAGATCGAGCTCGGCATCGGGCTCGATTATCACTCCTGCATTGCCCCCAAGTTCAAGCGTGACTTTCTTTTTCCCACATTTGGCCTTTAGCCTCCAGCCGACCGCCGCGCTGCCGGTGAAACTTAGCAGTTTGAACCGTGGGTCCACTACCATGCGTTCCGCGAGTCCGTTGTCACAGGGGACCACGTTAAACCCGCCCGGAGGCACTCCCGCTTCCAAGGCGATCTGGCCCAACATCAAGGCCGTCAGCGGCGTCTGCGGAGCCGGCTTGATAAGGATTGAGTTGCCGGCGGCGAGCGCGGGAGCGACTTTGTGCGCCACCAGATTCAATGGGAAGTTAAACGGGGTAATGCCGAGAATGGGACCGATCGGCATGCGCCGCATGATGGCCAGATGCGAATCGGTGCCGGGCATCCAATCAAGCGGGATCACATCGCTGGGAATTCGCCTGGACTCCTCCGCCGCGACAGTAAAGGTTTGCACCGCCCGGCTGACTTCCCGTTTTGCATCGGCGATCGGCTTGCCGGCCTCAGCGGTGATCAGCGAGGCCAGCTCCTCGCGCCGCCGATAGAGAAGCGCGGCGATCTGCTGCAGCATATTGTAGCGGACATGCGCCGGAAGCTTGCTCATCGCCACCGCCGCATCAGCCGTGGACGCGACGGCTTGTTCCACCTCGGCTTCCGTGGCTTGAACGACGTCGGCGATTAGTTGCCCCGTAAATGGATTGACAACGCGAGCGGTCTGCTCGCCGTGCTTCCATTGGCCATGAACAAGAAAGGGACGCGGTTCCTGCACGGGGACGCTCGCGGAGTCGGGAATGATTAATCCGCCGCTTCGACCGACGCAGCTGATTCAGCGACAGGCTGAGCCACGGCGGCCGCTTCTTGCGCTACCACAGCCCGGGCAATCAGGTCTTCAGTACCCCAATTCCGGATGGCTTCGAGGGTAAACCCTTCGTACGTCGAAACCCCGTGACAGGAGGGGCAATCAGGCATGGGAACTTTTCGATAGAAGACCTCTCCCAAGCACGACATGCACACCCAAAAATCGTCATCCCGATGAGAGACGGGCCAAAATGACTGTGACGCCATGAGACGGTCCTACCTTCCTACGAATCGAATGAATATGTTCCACCACTCACTACGAACCGAGCCGGCTGATTCAGCCTCGATCTTATCGCGTGTCACTGCGGAGAGCTGGCAAGCAATCGATCGATCTCCTCGGCAAACATCTCGAACGGAAACGCCCCCGGAATCGCCACCGCTGGCTCTTTTTCGGTCGGCTCGTTGTTCGTCCGCACCAGGATAAAGCCCGGTGTGCCACGAAACCCCCAGCGGTTAGCCTCTTGCCGATCCTCGAAGATCGACTTCGCGTACCGTCCCTCCTTGACACAGCGGTCGAACGCAGAGCGGTTCAATCCGATCGCGGCAGCGTGCTCAACATAGACCGTGCTGTGAAGCCGCCCGCCTTCCGCAAACAACCGATCATGCATCGTCCAGTACTTGCCTTGTTCACCAGCACAGCGTGCGGCCATCGCGGCATCAATCCCGGGTCCCTGATCGGCACGGGGATAATCCCGGTAGAGAAATCGGACCTTGCCAGTCTCGACATAGCGGGCGTGAATGCGCGGCCAGGTATCCTTGAAAAATTTCAGGCAGTAGCCGCACGTAAAATCGGAGTATTCAATCAGGGTTAGCGGCGCACTCGCCCGGCCTCTGACCCGCTCATCAGCCTCCGTGGTGTCCGCAGCCCAGAGGAACAGGGGCCAGAGCAGGCCACAGAGGACCACCGGTAACACGACCCGCAGGCCCGTCATCGTCATGGATGGCCGACCCCATCGGTCCTCTTCCGTTGTCGCTCCATCAACCCCATCATCAGCAGCGGCCACACGACCGTCGCATCACTCAGCACTTCGGCAAACCGCCCTCCGTCGTTCGGGGTCACGAATTTCCCCCATGAAAGCCCTTCTTGATACGTACATCCGCTCAGCCCACCCCAATAGTCCGGTTCAGGGCACACCCTGACTCCATAGTGAAAGCGGGGCGGCTTCACACTGAGCCCAAGGCGCAGGTTGCCGATTTCGATATAGGGGCCGACCTGCTGCGCCCAGTTCCTGGGCACGCCCCCGCCAATGGTAAAAATCCCTAGCCGCTTCGCCGAGAGCACGTGATCAGCATAACTGTTGAGATCGAGATAGGGATTGAATGACGGACTGGACTGGTGGATCGCCGTCAAGACCGCCAAATCTCCTTTTCCGTTGGTGCGAGAGCGGGCCCGATCGAGTTCCCGAGCCATCGCCCAGGTCCCGACATCGAGGCCGACTTCGGAATCGGTAAAAGCGGGAATGAACACCGGCACTTTTTTCAGATAAGCGCTCTTCAGAATTCCCTCGCCGCCATACTCCTCGACCAGTGTCTTTCCCAGCTCACGTGTCATGATTTCCGAGGAGAGCGGCCGGTCGGGGTCGATCCGTTTCAACGTCTCCGATACTACATGCTCGACATAATTCAAATTCGCTTCCATCTCCAGGGTGTCGTAGACGCGGTTATACCCCTTGCGAAACAGTTCTTCGTCGTTCATCGACGGATGATGCTGGTAATGCGTCTTGCCGATGGATTCACTGAGGCCGTGGGCGATCAGTGCCCCCGTGGACACGATGCATTGCACCATGCCGTGATCGATCATCATACTGATGATCTTGCCCATCTTGGCGATGGTCATGGCTCCGGACAACGTCATGACGACCTTACAGTCGGGATCTTGAATCATCGTCCACAGCACTTCAAAGGCTTCCCCCAGCTTGCGGCCGCCGAATGCGGTCTTGCTCATCGCCGTGAGCAGATCGTCGAAAGAAGAAATTTTCGACGGGTCAAGAGCCTCGACAGCCACTAATCCGTCTTGCGTGCCGTCATGAAATTCGCGTGCGGACATAGCACTCCATTTTCACAAAGTTGCCGTGACAGGAAAATACTGATTCCTTATACACAACCGACGCCAAAGGCGTCAATGAATGAAGTGCGATGGTGATCGTCATCGTCTCCCGCTCATCCACGCGTCCAACATGGCGACTGTTCGTGTCACTCGGAGGAGGGAACATCGAACTGGATTGTGTCACGCAGGGACATGTATCGGCTCCAACGAGAACTCGACCAGAAGCTGCACACCCCGGCTTTCTTCAACGTGCGTGCGCACGATGCCTCTGAGCTTCCGCGCTCGAGATTCGATCAGCCCCCACTCTCTCACTCTGAATCCGACCATCTACTGGTACGAATCCGGTGCCATCGTCGCTGATACACAAACAGATTCAGACATCGCGTTTGCGGATCGATACGATTGCGGGGGCACCTGGGCCTCGCAGACACGAGCACCCAGCACTTCCCACACAATGTGCAGAATTTCCTTCGCTTCCCGCTGGGTCAGCACCTCAATCGCGGTCGGATGCAGGGCTAACGTCATGTGTGGATTCCGAACTTGCTTGCACGCTGCTTGGAATGTGCTGAATTCGGCAGTCAAATTGAAGTCCTGCGTCACACCTTGATTGAGGCTATCGATCATCC
>Ga0194131_10000231_pt1 | contig 88992 bp, 73 predicted proteins | sample TA2KigO120mmetaG_FD_148631 | JGI IMG/M metagenome (GOLD analysis project Ga0194131, IMG submission 148631) | Freshwater microbial communities from Lake Tanganyika, Tanzania - TA2015053 Kigoma Offshore 120m | ecosystem: Environmental > Aquatic > Freshwater > Lake | place: Tanzania: Lake... | reverse complement strand
GAGGTCGCCGTTGTTGAGCAGGTCCTTCTTCGCGCCGGCGAAGCGTGTGCCCCGGATGTCCGCCTCCTTCATCCCGTAGGCGCGGATGGTCGTTCCCATTGCGCCGTCGAGGACGAGGATGCGCTCGCGCAGCAGGCGGCGCAGTGTGTCGCCGGGATCCGATCGGGCGGTGGTGCTGGCCATCTTCAACGCGGGAAGTGTGCGGTTGGAGCAGTCAAAACTCAATCGGAACCCCGGTTCGCGCGCGGCCGCGCTTCGCCGGTTGTCGAGCGTTGTCGAGCAGACGGCCGACCACATCATCATCACCGACCGCACCAGGCACATCGAGTATGTGAACCCGGCGTTCGAGCGGCAGCCCGGTTCTAGCACGGACTTTGCCCCGAGTGCCGCGCGACGCTGCCCGCCGAACTGCCGAACGGACCGGGGCGATGCGCCGCTTCGCGCCCGTCGCGATTCGCTTCCGGTCTTGCCATGACGCGCACCGTTGCCGAAGCTGCGCCCCGACCTATGGCGAAGAAGGCGCTCATCACCGGCATCACCGGGCAGGACGGCTCCTATCTCGCCGAACTTCTCCTCGGCAAGGGCTACGAAGTCCACGGGATCATCCGCCGCGCCTCAAGCTTCAACACCGGGCGCCTCGAACACATTTATGAAGATCCGCACTCCGGCCGGAGCCGGCTCTTCCTGCACCACGGCGACTTGAGCGACGCGAGCGCGCTCGCGCGTCTCGTGGCGAAAATACAGCCTGCGGAGGTCTACAACCTCGCGGCTCAAAGCCACGTGCGGGTGAGCTTCGACGCGCCCGAATACACCGTGGACATCACAGCCACCGGGACGATTCGATTGCTCGAGGCGATCCGCGAGACGGGCATCCAACCGCGCTTTTACCAGGCGTCCTCATCGGAGATGTTCGGCAAGGTCGTCGAGATTCCACAGCGCGAGAGCACGCCCTTTTACCCGCGCTCACCCTATGGTTGCGCCAAAGTCTTCAGCCACTGGATCACGGTCAACTACCGCGAGTCCTACGGCCTGCACGCGAGTTGCGGCATCCTCTTCAACCACGAGTCGCCGCGCCGGGGCGAGACGTTCGTCACGCGCAAGATCACCCGCGCGGTCGCGGCCATCAAGCTGGGGCTCCAGCAGAAGCTCTTCCTCGGCAACCTCGACGCCAAGCGCGACTGGGGCTTTGCGAAGGAATACGTCGAGGCCATGTGGCTCATGCTCCAGCAGGAAAGGCCGGACGACTACGTCATCGCCACCGGCGAGACTCACAGCATCCGGGAGTTTCTGGACGTTGCCTTCGAGCACGCGGCGCTCGACTGGAAGCAGCACGTCGAAATCGACCCGCGCTACTACCGGCCCGCCGAGGTGGACCTGCTCATCGGTGATCCCTCGAAGGCCCGGCAAAAACTCGGCTGGGAACCCCGCATCAAGTTCGCCGAACTTGCCCGCCTCATGGTGGACGCCGACTTGAAGGTGCTCGAAGACCGCCTCGCGGGCAGGGTCAAGCCGCGGCACGAATGATCCGCGCGGCGTGTTGCGCCTTGAAGAGGCGGCACGGTTGCCGCACATACCAGACGTGGACTCCGGCCCGAACTTCCCCGTAACCGCGGCCCGCAAACGGCGTCACCCCTTCCAGCCGGGCCGGCATCGGCAGTGACTTATGGCCGACAGCCTTGATGCGCCAGCCTGCCTGGACCGCGTGCGCCGGCGCGACGAGGCGGCGGCGCGCGAGCTCGTGGCGCACTTGTGGCCCCTCGTCATCAAGATCGTCCGCGCGCACCTGCCGCGCGCGCTCGATGAGGAAGACCTGGCGCAGGAGATTTTCATGAAAGTGTTCGCCAATCTCGAACAGTTCCGCGGCGAAGTGCCCGTCGAGCACTGGGTCTCGCGCGTGGCCGTGAGCACATGCCTCGACCGTCTCCGCGCGCAGAAGCGCCGTCCCGAATGGCGCTGGGCCGACCTCGGCGAGGCCGAGGCCGAAGTGCTCGAAGCCGTGCTGCACAACGAGTCCGAACCACACCCCTCGCAAGGCATGGCCGCGCGCGAACTCGCGGTGAAGCTCCTCGATTCCCTCGGCGCTGAGGACCGCCTCGTCATCCACCTGCTCGACCTCGAACAGCGCCCCGTCGCCGAGATCGCGCAGGTGGTCCGCACGGCGCAGGAGGACATCGCGCGCGAGCTCACGCCGGAACAGCTTGTGAAGTTCGATGAACTCCGCCGCGAGCAACGGCAGCGCCTGGCCGACCGCACCGCCAACGGCCAGCCGCCGCCACCAAAGGGCAAGCGCCCGCCCGGACCGTTCTTTGGCCGGCCGCCGGGAGAAAAGGAGGGCAAGTGAATCGAGCCGGATCAAGGTTGGAACTCGGTGCCTTGTGTCTGCTTCTGTTCCTCAGTCCCGCATTCGGGGCTGCAGAGCTTGAGCTGCGCGACATCCACGGCAAGACGCATACTCCGCTCAAGCTCGGTGCGGAGCAAAAGGCGGTCGTCCTCATTTTCCTGATGAGCGACTGCCCCATCGCCAACGCATTCGCGCCGGAGATCAACCGCATCACCGCCGACTACGCGAAGCGGCCGCTCAGCGTGCGGCTCGTTTACGTTGAGCCCGACCTCGCGCCCGAGGCCGCGCGCAAGCACGCCAGGGAATTCGGCTTCACCGCCACGGCGTTGCTCGACCCGTCGCATGCGCTTGTGAAGCACACGGGCGCGACCGTCACGCCCGAGGCCGTGGTGCTGGCGCCCGGCGGACGGGTGCTCTATCGCGGCCGCATTGACGACCGCTTCGCCGACCTGGGGCAGCGCCGCCAGCGCCCGACCACGCGCGACTTGCGCGATGCGCTCGACGCCGTGCTCACCGGCAAGCCCGTCGCGACGCCATTTCCCAAAGCCATTGGCTGCTTTATTTCCACCGCGCCATCTGATAGACAACCCGCCAAGCCATGAACCTGCAAACCCTGCTCCCCGCCGCCACGCTCACGTGCTTCATCGCCGTTTCCGCGACGGCCGGCTCGAACGACAAGCCTTCGCCGGCGAAGCCCGCCGCGGCCGTCTACACGCCGCGCCCCGTGAACACGCTGACGTTCACCAAGGACATCGCGCCCATCGTCTGGAAGAACTGCGCCGAGTGCCATCGCGCCGGCGAAGTCGGGCCGTTCACACTCACGAGTTTTCAGGACGTCGCCAAGCGCACCAAGACCATCGCCTCCGTGATTGAGAAGGGCACGATGCCGCCGTGGAAAGCGGCGCCCGTGCAGCGCTATCACGATGAGCGCGTGCTGACCGCGGAACAGGTGGGCATGTTCAAGCAATGGGCCGCCGAGGGCGCGCGCGAAGGAAACGTGTCAGACCTGCCGCCGCTGCCGAAGTTCGCGTCCGGCTGGAAACTCGGCACGCCCGACCTCGTCCTGGAGATGCCCGAGGCCTACTCCATCGCCGCCGAGGGGCGTGACGTGTATCGCAACTTTGTGATTCCGACCAGGCTCACCGACGACCGCTGGCTTGCGGCCGTCGAAGTGCATCCCGGCAATCGCAGCGTCGTGCATCACGTGATCGTCCACTACGACACCAGCGGGCAGGCACGCGAGCTTGACGCGCGCGACCCCGGTCCCGGTTACGGGCGCGGCGGCGGCGGCATCGGGTTCCGCGGCTCGCAAATCGGCGGCTGGGCGCCCGGCAACGACGCACGGCTCGCGCCCGCCGGTGTCGGCCGGCTGTTGCCGAAGAACGCGGACATCGTGCTGCAAGTCCACTACAACAAAAGCGGCAAGCCCGAGACCGACCGCACGAAGATCGGCCTGCACTTCGTGAAGGGCCGGGTGGACCAGCGCTGGCACACGTTCCCGCTCGTCGCACGGCTGAGCATCCCCGCCGGCGACCCCGATTACGTCACGCGCAGCACCATCCCGGTGCCGACGGACTCGACGCTGCACAGCGTCATGCCGCACATGCACCTCGTCGGCCGCGAGATGAAGGTTTCGGCGACGCTGCCCGACGGCAGGGAAATCCCGCTCGTGCACGTGCCGAAGTGGGATTTCAACTGGCAGATGACCTACGCCTTCGCGGACCCGGTGAAACTCCCGCGCGGTTCACGAATCCACATGGAGGCGCATTACGACAACTCGACCGGCAATCCGAACAACCCAAACAACCCGCCGCGCCCCATCCGCTGGGGCGAGCAGACCAACGACGAGATGTGCCTCGCCTATCTGAACTTCACCCACGACGGCGAGAGCCTGACGAAGGGCCGGAAGGTGGACGGGGTGAGCGACATCTTGCGCGACTTGGGCGAGCAGTTTCGGAAGAAGAAGTAGGCAGGGCAAGGGAAGCGACGAGTGCGCGGTGCGGTGCGTCCCGATTCTCCCAACCTGCGACTCACCCTCCGACCCGCGGCACCAGCTTCTTCAAATCCTCCGGCAGCCACGCGCGCAACATCGGCCCCGTCATCGCCGTCGTGAGCAGCGCCATCAGCACGAACATCGTGAAGAGTTCCCGAGGCAGCAGCTTGAGCTCGAAGCCGATGTTGATGGCCACGAGCGCCATCAACGCGCGCGTGTTCATCAGGGCCGCGACGCACAGCGACTCCCGCTGCGGCTGACCCGTGAACCGCGCCGCGGCCCAGCAACCGCCGAATTTGCCCGCCGTCGCCACCACGAGCACGACCACCGCGCCGAGCCACGCCGTGCCCGTGTTCAGCGAGCCGATCTCGGTGCGCAGCCCCGTGTTCGTGAAGAAGATCGGCACCAGCGCCACGAGCACGAAGTCGGCGAACTTCTCGCGCCAGGCCTTCACGAGCGACGTGTCCTGATGCAGCGCCACGCCGAGCAGGAATGCGCCGAAGATCGAGAAGATGCCGAGCTTGTTCGTTATCAGGCAGCACGTGAACAGCACCGTCAGCAGCACGGTCATGAACCCCGGCCCGAGGCGGCCCTCGGCGAATCCCCGGCTCTTCTGCCACCGCCCGCGCAGCCATGGCCCGACGAGCGTCATCAGCCCGCCGAAGAACACGAGCACCCCGGCGACCTGCCCGAGGAACGGCATCCACTCGAACTGCGATTTCGCCAGCGCCGAGATCACCGCCAGCCCGACCCAGCCCACAACGTCGTCAATCGCCGCCGAACTGATGCCCAGCGCGCCGAGCGCGGTGCGCTCGAGCCGCATTTCGAGCAGGATGCGCCCCATGATCGGCAGCGCCGTGATCGAGAGCGCGATGCAGACGAACATCTGAAACCCGGCGAACGGCGTCTCCGGCGCGAAGTTCCGGTGCAGCCACGGGCCGATGAGCAGCCCGCCCGCGACCGGCGCGACGATGCCCGCCGCCGACACCGCCAGCACCGCGCGCGAGCGCGACGCCAGGTGGCCGTAATCGAACTCCATGCCGACCTGGAATAGCAGCAGGATGAGGCCGAGCTTGCCGAGCAGTTGAAGCGACTGCTGCGTCTCGTCCGGGAACAGCGCGAAGAACGGCTGTCCGGGAAAGAGGGCCCCGTGAATCGAAGGCCACACGAGCCCGAGCAACGACGGCCCGAGAACGATGCCCGCAAAGATTTCACCCACCGCGAGCGGCTGCCCGAGCCGCTGCCCCGCGCGGCCGAAGAACCAGGCGGCGGCCATGATGACCATCCACTGGAGCAGGACCAGGCCGAGATGATGTTCGATGGCGGTCGGGTTCATTTAATACGTGTGCATACTAAAGAAGCCCGCCCCGGTGGCAAGCGGTTTGTTGCACGCCCGCGGGCCGCGGCTCGACTTTGGCGCGCCCCGCGGGTCTAATCCGCCGCGATGCACGTCTACGGACATCCCACGTTCGAAATGGCCTGCCGGCAGTTTGACCTCGTCGCCGACCGGATGAACATCCCGCGCGACGACCGTGACCGGCTCAAGCTGCCGAAGCGCGCGATGACCGTCTCGCTGCCCGTCCACATGGATGACGGCTCGACGCGCGTCTTCACCGGGCACCGCGTGCAGCATCACCTTGCGCTCGGGCCGACCAAGGGCGGCTTGCGGTATCATCCCGAAGTGGAGTTGGGCGAAGTCGCCGCGCTCGCGATGTGGATGAGCTGGAAATGCGCGCTTGCCGGGCTGCCTTACGGCGGCGCGAAGGGCGGCGTCGCGTGCGACCCGCACAAGCTTTCGCTTACCGAGCTCGAGCGCGTCACGCGCCGCTACACACAGGAGATGATTCCCTTCATCGGCCCGCAGATGGACGTGATGGCGCCCGACCTCGGCACCAACGAACAAACGATGGCGTGGATGATGGACACGTATTCCGTCCACATGGGCTGCGCCACGCCGGGCATCGTGACGGGCAAGCCTGTCGGCATCGGCGGCTCATTGGGCCGGCGCGAGGCCACGGGGCGCGGCGTCGGCTACCTCATCAATCGCGCGCTCGACACCATCGGCTTGCACGCGCCCCACGCGACCGCCGTTGTGCAAGGCTACGGCAATGTCGGCGCCATCGCGGCGTTCTCACTCGCGAAATTCGGCGTGAAGGTCATCGCCGTCAGCGACGTGCAGGGTGGCATCCTCAACCGGCGCGGCCTCGACTTGTGGGAACTCGACCGCCACGTCGCGAAGCACCGGACAGTGACAGGATTTCCCGGGTCGGAACCGGTCACCAATGAACAGTTGCTGCTCACGCCGTGCGACATCCTTGTGCCCGCGGCGCTCGAGCGGCAGATCACCGGGCAGAACGCGGCGAAAATCCAATGCCGCGTCCTCGCCGAGGCGGCCAACGGGCCGACCACGCCCGACGCCGACCTGATCCTCGACCAGCGGCCGGAGGTCTTCATCATCCCGGACATCCTCTGCAACGCCGGCGGCGTGATCGTCTCCTACTTCGAGTGGGTGCAGGACTTGCAGAGCTTCTTCTGGACCGAGACCGAGGTGATGGACAAGTTGTTCCGCATTCTCGAGGCGTCGTTCATGCAGACGCTCACGATGAGCCGCAAGCAGAAGCTCACCATGCGCCAGGCCGCGTTGAGCATCGGCATCAGCCGCGTGCACGAGGCGAAAAAGACGCGCGGGTTGTTCCCGTGACCGGGCGCGGACGCGTCCGGCGCGTCCAGTTTGCGCTTCAATCTCCGCGCCCGGCCCGCGCATAGTGCCCCATGCGCATCGCCTCCCTTCACTTCCTGCAGCGCCTCGTCAACACCCCCAGCCCGCCCGGACACGAGGCCCGCGGCCAGCGCGTCTGGCTCGACTACGCGCGCCATTACGCCGACGAGACCTTCTCCGACGCCCACGGCAACACCGTCGCCGTGCTCAACAAGGGCGGCTCGCCACGGCTCATGCTCGCCGCGCACGCGGACGAAATCGCGATGACGGTCAACTTCGTCAATCCCGACGGCTTCATCTACGTGCGCAAGCTCGGCGGGATCGACCCCGCCATCACCCGCGCGCAGCGCGTCGTCATCCACAGCCGCAACGGCCCCGTCAAGGGCGTCGTCGGCAACGTCCCGCCGCACCTCACCAAGCTCGAAAGAGAGCGCAAGGTCCCCGAACTGCACGAGCTCTTCATTGACATCGGCGTCTCGACGCGCGCCGAGGCGCAGAAGCTCGTCCGCGTCGGCGACCCCATCACCCTCGACGACAGCTTCGAGTTGTTGCGCGGCGACGTGGCGGTCGCGCGCGCGTTCGACAACCGCATCGGCACCTTCGCCGTGGCCGAGACGCTGCGCCTGCTGCATCCCGACCGCAAGAAGCTCAAGGCCGAGATCTGCGCCGTGTCGAACATCATGGAGGAAGTCGGCCTCCTCGGCGCGCGGCAGATTGCCTATTCGCTCAAGCCCGACGCCGCGCTCGTGGTGGACGTGACCCACGCGACCGATTACCCGGCCGTGAACAAGCAGATGCACGGCGACATCACGCTCGGCGGCGGTCCCACGCTCACGCACGGCCCGGCGAACCATCCCGACGTCGTCGAGCGCATCGAGGAAGTCGCGGTGAAGAAAAACATCAAGGTCCAGCACGAGGCGCAATCCGCCACGAGCGGGACGGACACCGACGTGATCTTCTGGACCCGCGGCGGCATCCCCTGCGGGCTCATCAGCCTGCCCAACCGCTACATGCACTCGCCCGTCGAGCTGGTGAACCTGCGCGACCTCGAGCAAATCCCCGAGCTCATGGCCGGCTTCGCCCTCTCGCTCAGGCGCGGCGAGCAGTTCAAGGTGAGGATTTGATGCAGGTTGCGGCGGCGGCCGCGCTTCACTCCCGCAGCGGCTTCAGGTTCCCCGCGCCGTCGAAGTCCATCGCGACCGCGCCGTGAGTCTGCGTGAGCCGCGCGTCGGTCTTCACGGCTGGCGCGAGCGCCTCGCTCACTTCCATCGTCGCGAGCGAGAGCGTGTCCGCGATGCGGACGACGCGCGCCCCGGCGGTGTCCTCCCGCGCGAGCGAAGCCAGCGCGCGCTCGATGCATTCGCGGTCGGTGTCGAAGTGGATTGGGATCTTCGCCGCGTGGGGCGTGAGCGACGTGAGGGAATTGAGGTAGGTGACGCGCTTGTTGACCGCGAGCGCGGCGCGCGTCGTGGTGAGGTCCGCGAGGCCGAGGCCGATGGCGTTCCCCTGCGTCTCGTGGGTGAGGTCGCGCACGAAGATGCGCCGGATCACGGGCGGCCCCGCCTCGACGCGCCCGAGCGACGACGAATAGCCCTGCACGCCGCGTCCGATCACGTTCGGGTCCATGCCCGCGCCGCTGATGTTCTTGCCGATGCGGTCCACGATGAGCAGGTCGAGGTCCGCGAACGGCAGCAGCGGCATGAGGCGTCTGGCCTCGACGAAGATTTCCTCCTCGCGGCGCTCGATGTCTTCGCGCGGCAGCACGGCGAGGCGCGCGACTTCGTGGAACGGGTTTTCGACGATCGCCACGCCGCAGAGGACCGGCGCCTCGGCGAGGATCACCCGCGCCATGGAACGGATCACGTGCGCGAGCCCGAGCCGCGAGGCGGCCGCGTGGCACGCGGTGGCGCCGGTGATCTTGCCGAGGCCGATGACGGCCATCTTCATGATCCCGCTGCCGAAGCTGCCGCCGAAGTCCGTGTGCGGCTTGACGCGGTTGACGATGATGATGCCGTCCGCGCCGAGCGCCACGGTGCTGCACCACACGGGCGCGCCGTCGGGCGTGGAACCAACCTGCCTCACTTCCAATGAAGGCCGCACGGGCGCGCCGCACGTGGCCGCGGTCACGCCGTATTCGGCGAGGATGCCCTCCTGTCCCTCGGGCGTCGCGCCGCCGTGGCTGCCCATCGCAGGCATGAGGAAGGGCTGCGCGCCGGCGTCGCGGAGGACGCGAACCACTTCCGCGACGATCTCCGGAAGGCGTGCGATGCCACGGCTGCCGACGGCGACCGCGATGCGCGCGCCGGGTTTGACGCGCGGGAGGACGGTGGCGAGTTCGCGCCGCAGCGTCGCGGGGACGTCCACCGGCGGCGTGCGCTCGAAGTTCTGCCGGGCGCCGAGCATGAGGGGAAGGGGTGTGCTCATGAAGTGGAGGGCGAGGAGGACGTGCTTCGTGTGTCGCGAAGCCCATCCCCGCGAGGCTGGCTTCGCGCGGGACGTTCATCGCTGGTCGCGGCGGCAAACGCAAGGCCGGAGGGCGCGCGGTTGTGTCAACCCGCTGGCGCCTATGGCGAAACCCGCCGCATCGACATCGCGAGGCGCCGGCGCATGGATTCGCGGCCTTTGGCGTCGTGGAATTCCACGGGGTTGAAGTCGTCGGTCAGCACGATGCCGTTCGTCGAGAAGAGTTCGCGCACGGCCAGATACGTGTCCTGCACGCGCGAGAGGCAGGTGTGGTGGATGCCGGTGAACTCGGGCTGCCGCGCGAACGTGAGGTCGGGCCGGTCGCTCGCCACGAAGAACGTGTTGCCCCAGCCGTCCGCGTGGATGCGCACGCTCTTGAAGACGGACTTGAGCGTCTTGTCGAGCGACGCCGCGAAGTAGTCGTTCCCCGCCGCAAGGTCGCCGAAGGAGTTCATCACGAGGGCGCCGCCGGGCTTGAGCACGCGGCGCATCGAGTCGAAGGCCTCGCGTGACATGAGGTGCGCGGGGGTGGAGTCGCCGAGGAAGGCGTCGAGGATCACGGCATCATACTTCCGGGTGGCGCGATTGAGGAAGGCGCGCCCGTCGCCGATGTGGATGTTGAGCTTCGCCGGTTCGAGGTCGAAGAACTTCTCCGCCACGGGAACGATGGCGGGGTTGATCTCCACGACGTCCACCCGGGCGCCGTCGCGCGCGAACTGCATCGGCGCGATGCCGATGCCGAGCCCGATGCAGAGCACGTCGTCGGAGCGCTCGGTGTAGGCGCGGCCGAGGCCGTGAAGCATGTAGGTGAAGAGGTTGACGCTCTGCTTCGCGACGGGGTCGTAGCCGTTCTGCGTGAGGTAGTCGTTCAGGTAGTAGCGCACCGTGCCGCCGCGGGCCTCGATGACCTGCAACTGCCCGAAATTCGAGTTGCTGCGGTGAATCTGCCGGCCTTCCGCGAAGTTCCCGCGCGCGTCCTGCGCGATGCCGGCCCAGCCCACGAGTCCGCCGCCGATGATGCCCACGGCGGCCGCCACCGGGCTCTGCGCCCGCCGGCCCCATCCGAAGATGTATCCGCCCGCCACTCCGAACAACCCCGCGGCCGCGAGAAACATGGTTTGCGAATTCGGCAGGAACGGGATGAGCACGTAGCCGGCAAGCACCGTGCCCGCGACGCTGCCCAGCGTGCTGACCGCGGAGAGCGTTCCCATCTGCCTGCCGACGACGTTCACGGACTGCGTGAGCACGCGCACGAGGAACGGCCCGGTGGTCGCGAGCAGCGTGAGCGGGACGAAGAACAGCACGGCCGAGGACACCAGCGCGCCCGTGGCGAGGTTGAACTTGAGCCCCCAGAACGCGACGGGCTCGCAGATGAACACGCTCAGACACAGGTATACTCCGGCCAGCAGGATGCACGTGTAGAGCCGGCCGAGCTTGCTGTTGCGGTCCACGAGACGGCCGCCGAACCAGTAGCCCACCGCCAGCGAGACGAGCGTCACCGCGATCTGCGCCGTCCACACGAAGTGCGACGTGCCGACGTAGGGCGAGAGCATTTTGGCGCCGAGGATTTCCACGACGAGAATGGTTGCGCCAGTGAGCGCGGCGGTCGCGTAGAGGTATCGGCGCAGTCCGGCGGACAATTCCGGCCCGGCGGCGGGCGGCGCGGGTTTTTTTTGCACGCGGAGGTTCTACGGGCTGCGGCGCGAGAGAGCAAGCCGGAGAAGGGAGCCGCGTCCCATTCCAATGCCATTGACTCCGCGCGGCAACACGCATACCACCTCGCGCACCATGAACCTGAACGGGAAGATCGCACTCGTCACCGGCGGCACCCGCGGCATTGGCGCCGCCGCCGCGCTCGCCTTCGCGCGGGAAGGCGCGGACGTCGCCATCGCCGGCCGGCGCGATGACGCCGAGGCGAAGGCGACGCGAGACGCCGTGCGCGCAGTGGGCCGCCGCTGCGAGTTGATCACGGCGGACTTCGGCAAGCCCGCGGATTGCGCGCGCGCGGTGCGCGAGACCGAGTCCAGGCTGGGCGTCGTGGACGTGCTGGTCCATTCGGCGGGCGGGCCGGTGAATGGCAGGCTTTTCGAGATCACCGAGGAGCAATGGATGGCGGCGTTTGACGTGCACGTCCACGCCATCTTCCACCTGTGCCGCGCGGTGATCCCCGGGATGCGCGCGAAGAAGGAAGGCGCGATCATCACGATTTCCTCGACCGCCGGCATCCGCGCGCTCGTCACCAACGTCGCGTATCAGGCGGCCAAGGGCGCGGTGCCGCAGGTCACGCGCGCGCTCGCGCGCGAGTTTGCGGGCGACAACATCCGCATCAACTGCGTCGCGCCCGGCGTCATTCGCACGGATTTTCACGCGACGATGAGCGAGGAACAGAAGCGGCTCAACCTCGACCACCGCATCCCGCTCAAGCGCGAAGGCACGACCGCGCAGGTCGCCGACGTCATCACGATGCTCGTGAAGAACGACTACATCGCGGGCGAGACCGTGGTGATTGACGGCGGCCTGACGATGCGCATCGCTTGAGGCCCGTGTGGTGGTGGCGTTTGACACGCGCGCGCCGGGGCGCGATAAGGGCGCATGCACTCAAGGCTTGTCCTCCTCGCGGTTCTCCTCGGCTTCGGCCCGGCGCTTGCGGGCGACGGCGCCATCCGGAACTTCTCCAACACGCTCACGCGCCGCGCCAACCCCGGGCCGCTGCTCGCAGACCATCCGGAATTCGTAGCGCCCGTCGAGGAGCTCACGCGCTTCGAGGCGCCGGCGCTGGTGCGGGATGAGGGTGCGGATTTGCACGTGCGGGCGTGGCGCTTCAGTTACAACGCGCGCGGCATCATCGAGATGCCCAACGACCTCCGCGCCGGGGCGACCGCGATCATCTTCGTGCATCCTTGGGGCATCGACGACGGGCAGGGCTGGCGCACGCCGGAGCCCGCGGGCGTGGCGGACTTCTGCACGCTTGAAAAAAACAGGCTCGGGGGCCGGCACACGCGCGAAGTCATCGTGCCGTTCATCCAGTCGCTTCGAAGCCGCGTGAAGTTCGTGATGCACTCGCTGCCGGGCGCCGAGGATCCGATCCGCCGCAAGCTGTATCGCTCTTTCACGCGCACGCCGTCCGCGGCGGAGCGGGCCGAAGGCGTGAAGGAACTCGACGCGAAACTCAACGGCTTCAACTACCGCGGCGAGCCCCTGCCCGCGACGCTCACGCTCTCCGCCGACAAGCCCGTGGTGGATTACTTCAAGCAGTTCCCCGGGCTCGACGCCGGCGCCCGCTACAACGGCGCGGGCTTTTGGGACCTGCCGATCCCGGTGACTCGCGATGCGGCGCCGCACGCGGACGATGTCGTCATCTACGACGCCGCCGGCTACGAGCCGCTGCGGAAGTTCCTCGCCGACCACGGCGTGCGCCATGTGCTGCTTGTCGGCTACGCGACGGACATGTGCTACGCCCGGACGACGGCGGGCTTCGAGAACCTGCGCAAGGACTTCAATGTATTCCTCGTGGGCGACGCGACGCTGGCGACGTTCCCCTCGAACAAATCGCCGCGCCACGCGACCAACGCGCACATCAGCTTCGCCGCGCTCAACAACCTCGTCACGCAAGTGAGCTGGGTGAGGCTGGACCCGGCGCCCAAGTCCCGATGAACGCGCGCGCCGCGTCACGCCGTGAGTTCCTTGCGGGCACCGCGCTCGCCGCGGCGGGCGCGCACCTCCGCTCGGGCGCGGCGGAAGGCCCGCGCAAGGCGCACATCGCCATCTCGCTGGATCTGGAGATGGCGCGCAATTTCCCGCGCTGGGAAGACACGCAGTGGGATTACGAGAAGGGCAACCTCGACGCGGCGACGAAACGCTACGCGCTCGAGGCCGCGCGCCGCGTGAAGGCCCGCGGCGGCGTGATCCACTTCTTCCTCGTCGGCCGCGCGCTCGAGCAGGAGAACGTGGACTGGCTCAAGGAGCTGCTTGCCGCCGGCCACCGCATCGGGAACCACACCTACGACCACGTCCACATGAAGGCGACCAGGCCGGCGGAGGTGCAGTTTCGGTTCCAGCGGGCGCCCTGGTTGATCGAAGGCAGGACCGTGCCGCAAATCGTGCGCGAGAACATCGCGCTCTGCACGGAGGCCATGAAGTCGCGCCTCGGCGCCGCGCCCGCGGGCTTCCGCACGCCCGGCGGCTTCAGCAACGGTCTCGAGGATTCCCCGCACTTGCAGCGGATGCTCCTCGACCTCGGATTCAAGTGGTGCAGCGGCAAGTATCCAACTCACCCAAACTCCAGGCCGGGCGAAGAACCCGGCGCTTCGGTGCTCGACGGCATCGTGAAGGCGCAGGCCGCGGCGCAACCGTCCCGCTACAGCAGCGGGCTCGTGGAGATTCCCATGGCGCCCATCAGCGACATCGGCGCGTTTCGAAACGGCCGGTGGAAGCTGGAGTGGTTTCTCAAGGCCATCCGCCTCGCCGTGGAGTGGTGCATCGCCGAGCGCGCGCTCTTCGATTTTCTCGGCCACCCCGCGTGTCTTTCCGCGATGGACCCCGAGTTCCGCGCGATCGACTTGATGTGCGACCTCGCGCAACGCGCCGGGGATCGGGCGGCGATCGTGGATTTGGACGCGGTCGCCTCGCGGGTCGCCCCGTAGCCCGGCCTTCCAATGTCGAGCGGCCGGCGAAGTGACCCTCCGCTTCCGGGTTTCAATGGAAGAATGGATTGTGCTCCCGCTGCTCACCGACGGTCGTGAGCGGGCCGTGGCCGGGGCAGATGAGCGTGGTCGCGGGCAGGGAGAGAATCTGGTCGCGCACCTTCGACTTCGCCAGCGGACCATGGTCCTTCGCGCCGCCCATCGAGCCGGCGAAGATGGCGTCGCCGACGATCGCCACGTGCGGCGCGTCGTCAGGCCAGTTGCCGATGACGTAGGTGACGCCGTCCTCCGCGTGGCCCGGTGTGTCGCGGTTGGTGACGCGCAGGCTGCCGAGGTGGATGCAGTCGTTGCGGCGGTTCTTGTGCTGCGGCGGCGCGCTCTTCGCATCGGTGTGGATGCGCACCTGCGGGAACTTCGCGCGAATGGCCTCGACGCCCGCGATATGGTCGGGATGCGTGTGCGTGATGAAGAGGTGCTTGAGGTCGAGCTTGTGCCCGGCGAGCAGCGCAAAGATCGGTTCCGCGGTGAAGCCCGTGTCAAACGCCGCCGCCTCGCGGGTGACCTCGTCCCACGCGAGGTAGGCGTGGACGCTCATGCCGTCCTCGGTGGTGATCTGCCGGAGTTCGCGCCACGTCGTGAGGTCCACGGGCTTCGGAAGCCAGTGGTTCACGATGCCCTCGACCTTCGTCGCGCTCAGATCGATGAGCGCGGAAAGCGCCGGGAGATCGGGGCGCCGGGTGAACGTGCCGGAGTCCTCGAGCGCGGCGAGTTCGGCCTCGGTCAATCCCGCGGCCTTGGCGGCGGCGGCGGGGTCGACCTTCGTCATCATGCGGGCCTTGCGGAGGATGTCGCCGAGATGGTCTTCGAGTGTCATGGCGCGGCAGCGTAACGAGCGCGAAATGGGGCGTCGAGTGAAAGGACTCTAGCTCGCCAACCGTTTGCGCTCGGTTTCAATCCACTCCACGACTTGCGCCACGGCATCCCCGGACTTCACAAAGGTGATCGCGCCGCCGCGGGGCTTGAGCTCGACTTCACCCTTCGCGAGCGACTTCTCGCCGATGCCGATGCGCAGCGGGAAGCCCGCAAGGTCGGCATCCTTGAACTTCACGCCGGGACGCTCGTCGCGATCGTCGAGGATCACCTCGATGCCGCGCGCGGTGAGTCCGGCATAGAGTTGCTCGGCGAGCTTCATGCCCGCGCTGCCGGGCGCGACGGCGAGCGGCGTGATGCAGGCTTCGTAGGGCGCGACGCTGACGGGCCAGATGACGCCGTCCTTGTCGTTGCATTGCTCGATGACGGCTTGCAGCGTGCGCGTGACGCCGATGCCGTAGCAGCCCATCACGCTCGGTCTGCGCGTGCCGTCCTCGGCGAGGAACGTGGCGTTGAGCTTCTCGCTGTATTTGGTGCCGAGCTTGAAGCAGTGGCCGACCTCGATGGCGCGGCGGATCTTCAGCGGCTTCGCACACTTCACGCACGGCTCGCCCGCGGTGACGGTGCGCAGGTCGAACCAGGATGTGACCTTGATGTCGCGCTCGATGGAAACGTTGCGCAGGTGGAAGCCGTCCTCGTTCGCGCCGGTCGTCATGTCGTTCGCGCCGCGCAGGCGCTCGTCGGCGAAGACCCTCGCGTGGTCGGGAACATTCACGACCGCGCCGAGTGAACCGGGCTTCGCGCCGAGCGCGGAAGCGCACTCGTCGGCGGTCGCGGGGCGCGCGGCGGCGGCGCCGGCGCGGGCCATGAATTTGTTCCCGTTCATCTGGTCGTCGCCCCGGATCAGCACGAGGACCGGCTTCGAGTCGGCGATGTAAACGAGCGTCTTGATCTGGCGGTTGGCCGGGACGCTGTAAGGTGACTGGCTCAACGCCTCGATGGTCACGACGCCGGGCGTGGCGAACTTCTCCGGAGCGGCGCCGATGTCGCGCGCGGCGGTTTTCGGGATGCCGCTCGTGGCCTTCTCGATGTTCGCCGCGTAGCCGCAGGCTTCGCAATAGACGACCTCGTTCTCGCCGGTCTCGGCGGGCACCATGAACTCGTGCGAGTGGCTGCCGCCGATGACGCCGGTGTCGGCCTCGACGGGGAACGACTTCAGCCCGCAGCGCGCGAAGATGCGCGCGTAGGCGTCATACATCTTCCTGTAGCTTGCCATCGCACCGTCGTCGCTCACGTCGAAGCTGTAGGCGTCCTTCATGATGAATTCGCGCGCGCGCATCAGGCCGAAGCGCGGGCGGATCTCGTCACGGAACTTCACCTGGATCTGGTAGAAGTTTTTCGGGAGCTGGCGGTAGCTGTTGATCTCGGCGGCGGCGAGCAGCGTGATGACTTCCTCGTGCGTCGGGCCGAGGACCCACTCGCGGCCGGCGGAATCCTTGACCTTGAAAAGCACGTCGCGCGCCGTCTCGTAACGACCGGATTGCTGCCAGATGTCCGGCGGCTGGAGCGCGGGCATGAGCACCTCGATGGCGCCGGCGCGGTCCATCTCCTCGCGGACAATGCGCTCGACCTTGCGCAGCGCGCGCAGGCCGGTGGGGAGAAAGGTGTAGATGCCGCCGGCGAGCTTGCGCACGAGCCCCGCGCGGAGCAGGAGCTTGTGCGAGAGAATCTCCGCGTCCGCCGGGGCTTCGCGGAGGGTGGGGATGAGGGTTTGGGACCAGCGCATGGAAAGGCAAAAAGCCGGAGGGGTGAAGGGGGAGCCATCATCCGCGCGTCTCTGGGCGCGGGGTGACGAAGTGGCTCACGAGTTCGCTCTCACTTCACCGTGTTCACCAGCGGCGCGAGGCCCTGGATGCGCACTTCGAGGCGGTCGCCGCTCTCGATGGGCCCGACGCCGCTGGGTGTGCCGGTGACGATCACGTCGCCGGGCAGCAGCGTCATGTTTGTGGAAATGAAGCTCACGAGCTGGTAGCAGTTGAAGATGAGCTGGCTCGTGTTGGAGTTCTGCCGGAGCTGGCCGTTCTGGAAGAGCTGGATGGTCAGGTCGTGCGGGTCGATCTTCGTCTCCACGTAAGGCCCGAGCGGCGTGAAGGTGTCGAAGCTCTTGCAGCGCGCCCACTGGCTCTCGGAGTTTTGGATCGTGCGGTCGCTGATGTCCTCGGCCGAGGTGTAGCCGAAGATGTAGCGCGCGGCGGCAGCCGGCGTGACGTTGCGCACGCGCCGGCCGATGACGATCGCCAGCTCGGCCTCGTAGTCGGTGCGGTGCGCGGGAAACGGGATCTCGATCTTGCCGCCGTCCGGCAGCAACGACGTGGTGGCCTTGAGCCAGAAGAGCGGCTCCTTGGGGATGGGCTTGCCGGACTCCCGCGCGTGGTCGGCGTAATTCAGCCCGACCGCGATGATCTTCGAGGGCTGCACGGGCGTGAGCGTCTTGACGCCCTTCACCGACATCGCCTTCTTGTCAAACGAGGGGGAACCAAAGACGTCACCCCGAAGGCGGAACAGATCTCCGTCCACCACCTTTGCAAAAAAAACGTCGTCGCCTTTCTGAAACCGGCCAATGGCTGCCATAGGTCGGGCATTCTAGTAACACTTCCGGGGAGGGCGTCGCAAGGTGAAAAACGGGCAAATGCCCGAGGCTTCCGCGCGAATCGCGCCGGCGCGTCACCCGGCGGGATACTGCCACGGCGCACGATACGGCCGGCTGAGCAGCGTGTTCGCCTCGGCGTCGCCGATGACCTGCTCCTTTGCCCCGTCCCACTGCAGGCTGCGGCCGAGTTTGAGGGACATCATGCCGAGCATCGGCAGCACGGACGAGCGGTGGGCGCTCTCGATGTCCGCCACCGGCTTGCGCCCCGTGTCGATCGCCGCGAGGAAGTCCGCCCACAGCAGCTTCAAGTTGTGGCCGTCGGGCTCCTGCAGTTGCGAGTCTTCGTGAATCGTCTTCGCCTTCGAGTCGGCGGGATAAAAAGTCCAGCCGTCGCGCCAGCCAATGTGCAGCGTTCCCTTCGTGCCGTAGAAGTAGGCGCCCACGTTGTGCTTCTCGGCCTTGTTCTCGGCGAACTTCCGGTGCTCCCACGTCACCGTGAACTGCTCGAACTCATACGTCGCCACCTGATGATCCGGCGAGTCGGTGGTCATCTCAGTGTCGTTGTTCACCGGCGCGCCCGCGATCGGCCGGCCGCCGCTTGAGAAAATGCGCCTCGGATACTTCTCCTCGCTCCACCACACCACCTGGTCGAGCCAGTGGACGCCCCAATCGCCAAGCTGGCCGTTGCCGTAGTCGAGGAACTGCCGCCACCCGCCGGGGTGCAGCTTCGTGTTGAAGGGCCGCTTCGGCGCGGGGCCGCACCACAGCTCCCAATCCATCGTCGCCGGTGGCGCGCTGTTCGGCCGGGGCAATTCCCGCTCGCCGCGGTAATGGACGAACAGCCGGACGGCGCCGACCTTGCCCACGTTTCCGTCGCGGAGGAACTTCATCGCGTTCACGTGGTGCGGACCGATGCGCCGGTGAAGGCCGACCTGCACCATCCTGCCGGTCTTCCGCGCCGCCGCGAGCATGGCCTTGCTCTCGTTGACGGTGTGCCCCGTGGGCTTTTCGACGAACACATGCGCGCCCGCGTTGACCGACGCGATGGACTGCAGCGCGTGCCAGTGGTCGGGCGTGGCGATGATGACCACATCGGGTTTCTCCGTTGCGAGCATCTCGCGGTAATCGCGGTGCAGCCTGGGCTTGTCGCCGCTCAGGTCGGTCACCTGCTCGCCCGCGATTTGCAGCGCGCGCGAGTCGCAATCCGCGAGCGCCGCCACCGTGCAACGACCCGAAGCCATCGCCTCCTTGAGGATGTTCTTGCCCCACCAACCCGAGCCGATGAGCGCGGTGCGCAGCTTGCGCGGTTCGGCGGCACGCGCGAACGGCGCCGCGGGAATCGCGGCGCCGGCGAGCGCGGTGTTGCGGAGGAAGATCCTGCGTGACGTCGGGTTCATGAAGTGACGGGTGGTCGGTTGCCCTCTCAGTAGCGGAGCCGGCGCGCGGGCGCAAGGCGCGGTTTCCCGCGTCACGGGATCGCCCCGCGCTTGCGGAGCATCGCCGCCATCGCCTTGTCCATGAGCACCTCGGCCAGCGGCTTGGTCGCCTCATCCAGCGCAGCGACGGCGGACTTGAGTTGCGACGCCGGGCCGGTTTTCGACGCCGGGTCTTCAGACGCAAGCACGGACTCGACGGCGAGCGCGGCCTGCTCAATCGCGGCCCGCGTCCCGGCTTCGAGCGCTTCACCGCATTCCGCGAGGCCGCGGCGGGTGGCGGCGAGAACTTCCTGCGCCGTGAGCTTCGATTCGATCCACCCGCGCGCGGCGCGGTCCTCGAACGCGTGCTCGACGGATGCCTCGACCATCTGCTGCACCGCCGCATCGTCCACGTCCACCGCGGACTTCATCTCCACCACGTGCTCGCGGCCGGTCGCGAGGTCGCGCGCGAGCACGTGCAGGATGCCGTCGGCATCAATCTCGAACTGCACACCGACCCGCGGCACGCCGCGCGGCGCGGTTGCGAATGCGATCGTGAACCGGCCGAGGCTCCAGTTGTCCTTCGCCCGGTCGCGCTCGCCCTGGAGCACATGGATGAGCATCTCGCGCTGGAAATCCACCGCCGTCGTGAAGACTTCGCCCGCCTTCACCGGGATGGTCGAATTGCGCGGGATGATCACATTCATCAGCCCGCCAAACGTCTCGATGCCGAGCGAGAGCGGCGTGACGTCCAGCAGCAGCAGGTTCTTGAACTCACCGCTGAGAATCGCCGCCTGGATCGCCGCGCCGAGCGCGACAGCTTCGTCCGGGTTTTGCGAAGTGTTCAACCGCGGTCCGCTGCGCTCGTGAAACCCCATGCCGAGCCGGACGCCGCCGCGGTCCTCGTCGAACTCCGCGCAGCCGAACCATTCCGCCACGAGCCGTCGCACGAGCGGCATGCGCGTCTGCCCGCCGACGAGGATGACCTGGTCGAGTTGCCTCGCCTCGAGTGTTGCGTCGGCAAGCGCGCGGAGGCAATGCGCCCGCGTGCGCTCGACGAGGTCGCGGGTGAGCCGCTCCAGTTCGTCGCGCGTGAGCTTGCAGCTGAAGCTGAACTCCGGCGTGAGAAACGGCAGCGCGATCTCGGCTTCGGGCTCGCTGGACAGCCGGATCTTCGCGTCCTCCGCGGCTTCGCGCAGGCGGGCGAGTGCTGCGTGCTCCGCGCACCGCGAGTTCGCGCCGGACGCTTCGGTGCCGGTCACGCGCCGCGCGCCACGCACCGCGTCGCGCCAATCCGGTCCGCCTGATGCCTTCACCTTTGCAACGAGAAACTCCACGACCCGCCGGTCGAGATCGTCACCGCCGAGCCGTGTGTCGCCGCTCGTCGCGAGCACCTGGAAGACACCCTCGTTGAGTTCGAGAATCGAGAGGTCAAACGTGCCGCCGCCGAGGTCGTAAACGGCGACGCGCGACTTTTCTTTCAGCCGTTCCAGCCCGTAAGCGAGCGCGGCCGCGGTCGGTTCGTTGATGATGCGCTCGACCGTGAAGCCCGCGAGTTCGCCGGCGCGGCGGGTCGCGTTGCGTTGCGCGTCGTTGAAGTAGGCCGGCACGGTGATGACCGCGCGCGTGACGGGTTCGCCAAGCGCAGCCTCGGCGTCGCGCTTCAGTTTCTTGAGCACCTCGGCGCTGAGTTCCTCGGGAGTGAAGCGGCGTCCGTGCATCTCGATGACCGCCGGGCCGCCGCCGTCGCCGGTGACCGCGAACGCGACGTCGCGTTCCTCCGCCGGAATCTCCATGGCGCGCCGCCCGATAAACCGCTTCACGGAATACGCGGTCGCCGCGGGGTTGAGCGATCGCATGCGGCGCGCGGGCTCGCCGACCATCGGCACGGCGTCCTCGCCCGCAACGTGTATGATGGAGGGCGTGAGGCGGCGACCGTCGGCATCCGCGATGACGAATGGGATGCCGGAATCAACGGTGGCCACGAGGGAATTCGTGGTGCCGAGGTCGATGCCGGCGATCTTGCTCATGGCGTGAACCGCGGCGGCGCGGCGGGTTCGCGCCGGACTGCGTAACCAGCCGGCGTGGCGTTGGCGAATCAAATCCGCTGGGCGCGCTTCGCGCCGCGGGGCGCGCGGCTTCAGCCACCGCAAAATCACTTGCCTCGGCAGCGTGATTCTCTAGCCTTCGCGCGAACTTCAACCCAACCCCTCCCCCCGCACACCATGAGATTCGGCATCAACTCCTTCCTGTTCACCTCGCCGTTCACCACCGCGAGCGTGAAGCTCTTCCCGCAATTCAAAAAGTGGGGTTTCGACACCGTGGAGATTCCCATCGAGGCGCCCGAGCACATCGAACCCGCGGCGGTGAGGGCCGCCGCCGGGAAAGCCGGCATCGCCATCGGCTCCATCTGCGCGTGCATGGGGCCGGGACGCGACTTCCGCGGCACGCCCGAGGAGCAGGCGACCGGCATGGCTTACTGCAAGGCCCTGGCCAACCAGGCCGCGGCGCTCGGCTGCCCCCGCATGATCGGCCCGATTTATTCCGTCGTCGGCAAGGCGGACGCCGTCGAACCCGCGCAGCAGAAAATCGAGTTCGCGCTCGTGGTGAAGAACCTCAAGGAACTCGCCGACTACGCGGCCGCGCGCGGCGTGGAGCTGTGCATCGAGCCGCTGAACCGGTTCGAGACGGACTTCCTCAACACGTGTGACCAGGGCCTCAAGCTCATCAAGGCCGTCGGGAAGAAAAATGTGAAGCTGCATCTCGACACGTTTCACATGAACATCGAGGAGAAGAACCAGGCTGCCGCGATTCTCAAGGCGGGCCGGCACCTCGGCCACTTTCACGCCTGCGGCAGCGACCGCGGCACGCCGGGCGGCGACCACATTGATTGGAAGCCCATCGTCAAGGCGCTCCGCAAGGTCGGCTACGACAAGGACGTGGTGATCGAGAGCTTCACCACGGACGTGAAAGTGATCGCGCGCGCCGCGGCCATCTGGCGCAAGATCGAGCCCAAGCGCAACGACATCGCCGTGAAGGGCCTCGCACACCTCAAGCGGGCGTTCAAGTAGGCTGCCGGCGGCGCGGGGCGCCCCCCTCGCAGTTGCTACGCCCGGATGGGGGGCTGCTGGTCGCCGGCCGAGTCATCCTCCGGATGGCTTCGGCGCCTCGCCTCACGCGATCAGCGGATGGGTTCGCGACTTCAGAGGAAAGGTCGTCCGCTGGCCGGTGAGCGCGGCCTGATACACGGCCATCACCATCTCCACGGCCCATGCTCCGTTCCGGCCGCTGCATTCCGGGTCGCGCTTCTCGCGGATCGCGGCGAGCCAGTCGTCCACGAGCCGGGTGTTTGCGGACGGGAAGTTGTCCACGCCCGCGGGTGTGCCCTCGAACTTCTGCCACGTGTCCGCGCGGCCGTCGGGCTTCCACGCGCCGGGCTTGAGCACGAACACCTGCGCCGGGATGTTCATGAGGATGCGCGCGGCGCCCTTGCTGCCGATGAACTCGATGCCCCAGTGCGCCACGAGTTCGCGCTGGCGTCCGCGGCTGGTGAAGGTGCCCAAGACGCCGTGGGCGAATCCGAACTGCGCGTTCACCTCGTCGCCCGCGATCGGCCCGACGTTGTCGCGCATGACGCGCGCGTCGGCGCGCGTGATGTCGCGGCCCTTTTGCAGCACGCGCGCCGTGCACCATTGCGGGTCGCCGACGAAGAGCCGCATCAGGTCGAACAGATGCGAGCCGAGCACGATCATGTCCTCGCCGCCCGCGCGGGCGTCCTGCTTGCCGAAGGCGCGCAGTTCGAGCACGTCGCCGATGAGTCCGCCGGTGATGGCCTGCTTGAGCGCGGCGATCGAGGGCAGGCTGCGCATCTGGTGCGCGACGGCGATGCGCAGGCCGCGCTTCTGCGCCTCGGCGAGCAGTTCGTCAGACTCGGCGGGGCAGGTGACGAAAGGCTTCTCACAGAACACGTGCGCGCCCGCGCGCAACGCGGCGAGGCAGATCTCGCGGTGCTGGTCGGCCTGCCGCATCGCAACGCTCACGAGCTGCGGCCTTTCCTTGTCGAGCATCTCGCGCCAGTCGGCGTATTGGCGCGGCGCCTTGATTCTCTCGGCCGCCTTCGCGCGCCCGGCGGGATCGGGGTCGGCCACGGCCGCAAGCTCGCAATCGCCGCGCCCGGTGAAAAGCACGTCGAGCCCGTGACCGTAATCGCCGCGCCCGGTGTGGCCGATGACGGCGGCGCGCAACGTCGTGGCCTCCGCGGCGAAGGCGGGCGTGGCGGCTGTCACCGCCGCCAGCGCCGCCGAGGCTCCGAGAAACTCGCGCCGGGAAAGTGGCGGTGGTGGGTTCGTCAGGCCGTTCAGTGTCGTGTTCATGGCGCGGCAAGGAATTCGGCGGCAGTATGCACCCCGGCGAATCGAAGGCGAGTGGAGAGTTGCCGCGGACTGCCCGTCACCGGTCCGGCCTGAACGGGACGGCCCGCGGCGACATGCCGGGCCCGGAGGGCGGTGCTTCTCGCGACGATACTACGTGTAGGTAATAAGTGGTTGCCTTCCTCCCACCCGCGCCGGATACTCGCCTTGCAATGGATTCGCCCGACGGCTGGCTTTGAACCGCCGTTTCCGTCGGACAGTCCCAATGACCATGAAGCCTCACTTCATCACTTTGTCCTCGGTCGCGGTCGTCGCCGTGGCTGCGGCTTTGCTGCCCAACCTCGGCGCCGATCCGCAGAAGCAACCGATTGCTGCCGCCAAGACGAAAGCCGAGCCCGTCGCCGCGAAAGCCGCGCTGCCGGGCTGGCCGATGTTCCGCGGCGGGCCGAACTTGCAGGGGCTCTCCGGCGCGAAGCTCGCCACGCCGCTCTCGTTGCTGTGGAGCGCGAAGACGAGGGGGCCGGTCAAATCCTCCGCCGTCATCGGCGAGAACCGCGTGTTCATCGGCTCGGACGACGGCCATCTCTACGCGTTCGACGCGGCGACGGGCCGCGAGTTGTGGAAGCACAAGACCGGCGGGCCGATCGAGGCGTCGCCGATGCTGCTCGACGGGTGCGTTTACATCGGCTCGACGGACGCGTTCCTGCACGCGCTCGACGCCGCGTCGGGCAAGCCGCTGTGGAAGCACGAGACGGGCGACAAGATCCTCGGCGCAGCGAACTGGACCGCGTCGCCTGACGGCAAGTCCAAGTGGGTGCTTGTCGGAAGCTACGATTTCAAGCTGCACTGCCTCAACGCGGCGACGGGCAAGAGCAACTGGGTTTACGAGACAGGGAATTACATCAACGGCTCGCCCGCGGTTGACCGCGGCGTGACGGTGTTTGGCGGATGCGACGCGATGCTGCACGTGATCAGCGTCGCCGACGGGAAGAAGGTGAAGGAAATCGAGGCCGGCGCCTACGTGGCGGGCTCGGCGTCGCTCGTGGACGGGCGCGCCTACTTCGGCCACTACGAGAACGCCTACCAGTGCATCGACCTCACGAAAGGCTCGAACGTGTGGACCTACAAGGAGCGCAACTTCGCCTACTTCAGCTCGCCCGCGGTCACGAAAGACCGCGTGCTATTCGGCGGCCGCGACAAGCGGCTGCATTGCGTGCGCCTCGACAACGGCGACACGGTGTGGACCTTCCCGACACAGGGCAAGGTGGACAGCTCGCCCGTGGTGACCGCCGATGGCAAGGTCGTGTTCGGCTCGGAGGACGGCCGGCTTTACGTCGTCTCGCTCGCGGATGGCAAGGAGCTGTGGAATTACGAAATCGGCCAGGGGATCACCAGCTCGCCCGCGGTGGTCGAGAACCTCGTGGTCATCGGCAGCGAGGACGGCGGCGTGTATGCGTTCGCGCCCCCACTCACGCGCCCGCCTCGTGGCGCGCCGGCAAAGGCGAAGGAGTAGCACAGCATCATGAGCCAGCCAGCCACTCTCGAAGCGCCCCGACCCTCCACACCTCCCATCCAAAAGGAGACGACCGCCGGCAACTACTTCGTCTCGAACTACCCGCCGTTTTCGTTCTGGAAACCCGAGTTCGTCCCGCAGGTGCTCGACGCGATGCAGCGCCCGCCCAAGCCCGGCACGCCGCTCGGCATCTACGTCCACATTCCCTTCTGCCGGAAGCGCTGCCACTTTTGCTACTTCAAGGTTTACACCGACAAGGATTCCGCGGCCATCAAGGGTTACATTGACGCCGTGCTGCGCGAGTTCGCGCTGCACGCGGCCAGGCCCTGTGTTGGCGGGCGCACGCCGGGCTTCATCTACTTCGGCGGCGGCACGCCGAGCTACCTCTCGGTCGAGCAGCTGCGGCACCTCACCGACGGCATGAAGGCGCTGCTGCCGTGGGACGCGGCAGAGGAAGTCACCTTTGAATGCGAGCCGGGCACGCTCACCGACCACAAGCTGAAGGCCATCCGCGACCTCGGTGTCACGCGCCTCTCGCTCGGCGTGGAGAACTTCGACGACCACATTTTGGAGATCAACGGCCGCGCACATCACAGCAAGGAAATCGCCCGCGCCTACGCGTTTGCGCGCAGCGTGGGCTTCCCGCAGATCAACATCGACCTCATCGCGGGCATGGTCGAGGAAACCGAGGCCAACTGGCGCGAGAACATCCGCAAGACCCTCGAACTCGCGCCCGACTCGGTGACCATCTACGAGATGGAGATTCCGTATAACACGACCATCTACCAGCGCATGAAGGCCGAGGAAAAGCTCGTCGCTCCGGTGGCCGATTGGGCGACCAAGCGCCGCTGGGTCAACGACGCCTTCACGGCGTTCGAGCGCGCGGGCTACACCGTCGCGAGCGCCTACACGGCGGTGAAGGACAAGGCGAAGACCAAGTTCGTCTATCGGGACAAGCTGTGGGCGGGCGCGGATTTGCTGTCCGTCGGCGTGGCGAGCTTCGGCCACATCGGCGGTGTGCATTACCAGAACCACGCGGACTTCGATCCCTACGTGGCGCAGGTGAACGCGGGACAGTTCCCCATCTTCCGCGCACTCACGCCGACAGACGACGAACGGTTCATCCGCGAGTTCATCCTGCAACTCAAGCTTGGCTCAAACAGCCGCAGCGACTTCAAGGCGAAATTCGGCGCAGACCCGGTCGAGCGCTTCGCTGAACCGACCCAACGATTGAAGGACTGGGGCTTCCTCAGCGTGGAAGGCGACCGCATCGTGCTCACGCGCGAGGCGCTGCTGCAGGTGGACAAGCTGCTGCACGAATTCTTCAAGCCGGAGCACAACATCGCGCGCTACGTCTAGCGGCCATGACCAACCAGACGACATCCGGTTCTCCGGCGACTCCAGTCGCCCTCCCCCTCGCGTATCCTCTGGACGATTTTTACACGCAGGCGGGCCTGGCGCTGCCGGTCATCGAGGCCGTCCGGGGCGACGAGGTGCCGGAGCCGTTCCGGACGCTGCTGGTGCATCAGGACGACATGACGCCGACGCTCGAGAAGTTCCACGGCGACACCATCCACATCCGCGTGCTGCGCCGCCAGCAGCGCGATGACTTCTACTTCCGCGAGGTCCTGCTCGTGACGGACAAGGACGGGCGGCCGGTCGAGTTCGGCGCGATCAAGATCAACCTCGCGCTGTTCCCGCCCGCGGCGAAGGCCGACATCCTCGCCGAGCGCGTGCCGCTTGGGCGCATCCTCGACGAACGCGCCGTCGCGCACGAGAGCCGGCCCAAGGCGTTTTTGCGCGTGCAGTCCGACACATTCATCAACTCCGTGCTCGGCCTCGGCGGTCCGCACACGCTCTTCGGCCGGCGCAACACGCATTGGGACCCGCAGCAGCGTCCGCTGGCCGAGATCGTGGAAATCCTCCCGCCCGCGTTGAAGTGAACGCCAGCTTCGACACGCTCATTATCGGCGCCGGGCCCGCGGGCTCGAGCGCGGCGGCGATCCTCGCCGCGCACGGCCACCGCGTGCTGATGCTCGAACGCGAGAAATTTCCCCGATACCACATCGGCGAATCGCTCATCCCGTTCACCTACGGCCCGCTCGAGCGGCTCGGCCTCATCCCGAAGATGAAGGCGTCGTGTTTCCAGAAGAAATACAGCGTCGTGTTCGTGCAGCCCGACGGCAAGGCCAGCCAGCCCTTCTACTTCTTCAACCGCTACGACCGCGAGACTGTCGCGCAGACGTGGCAGGTGCTCCGCAGCGAGTTCGACCAGATGCTGCTCGACCACGCGCGCGACCGCGGCGCGCAGGTGCTGGAAGAAACCACGGTGAAGGAGCTGCTTTGCGAGGACGGCCGCGTGGCCGGTGTTCGCGCGCTGTTGAAGTCCGGCGCGACCGCCGAGTTCCGCGCGCCGATGACGCTCGACTGCACCGGCAAAGAAGCCTTCGCCGCCGTGCGCAACGGCTGGCGCATGAACGATCCGTATCTCAACAAGGTCGCCGTGTGGACCTACTACCGCGGCTCGAAACGCGAACCGGGCATTGACGAGGGGCAGACCACGGTCGCGTTCGTGCCGGACAAGGGCTGGTTCTGGCACATCCCGATGCACGACGACCGGGTCAGCGTCGGCGTCGTGGCCGAGGGCAGGTATCTCACGCGCGGCGGCGTGAAGGACCTGAAGGCCATCTTCCACCGCGAGGTGGAGGAGAACCTCTGGATCAAGGACCACCTCTCCATCGGCGCATCGGAGGGCGACTACTTCGTCACGAGCGAATACAGCTTTCACTCGCGCCACTGCGGCTGCGAGGGCTTGCTGCTCGTCGGCGACGCGTTTGCGTTCCTCGACCCCGTGTTCAGCAGCGGGCTGATGCTCGCGCTCAAGAGCGGCGTGATGGCCGGCGATGCCGTGCACGAAGCGCTGCTCGCGCGCGACGTCTCGCCATCGCGCTTCGCGCCCTACGCAACCACGCTGCGCCAGGGCGTCGAGAACATGCGCAAGCTGGTTTACGCGTTTTACAATCCGGCGTTCTCCTTCAAGGACGTGATCATGAAATACCCCGACGCCGCCGGAGAAATCACCGATTGCCTGAGCGGCGATGTGAACAAGGACTTCACGAGCCTCTGGAACAAAGTCAGGGAATTCGCGCCCCTGCCGGAGGACCTGCCTGTGGGTGGGCCGGCTCTGCCGATCCCTCACGAGTAATGCCTGGCGCGTCATTACAACCGCCGGTTGCCCATGGACGCATTACTCGTTACTCATTACGGCCGATGACCCTCGTGCAAATCACCCCCGGCGCGGGCGGGATGTATTGCGGGAACTGTTTCCGCGACAACGCGCTCGTGGCGGCGCTGCGCGGCATGAGCCACGACGTGCTCATGATCCCGCTCTACCTGCCGATGACGCTCGACGAGGACGACCAGTCGCGCGGCACGCCGATGTTCTTCAGCGGCGTGAACGTGTATCTGGAGCAGAAGACCGCGTTCTTCCGCCGCGCGCCGGCGTGGCTTCACGGCATGCTCGCCTCGCCGGTGCTGCTCAAGTGGGCCGCGGGCAAGGCGGCCAAGACGCGGCCCGAGGATGTCGCCGAGCTGACGCTCTCGATGTTGCGCGGCGAGGAGGGCAACCAGGCGCGCGAACTTGACGGACTCATCGCGTTCCTCAAGTCGCAGCCCAGGCCCGATGCCATCTGCCTGTCCAACGCGATGCTCGCGGGGCTCGTGCGCAGGCTGAAGTCCGAGCTGCGCTGTCCCGTGGTGGTGACGTTGCAGGGCGAGGACTACTTTCTCGACGCGATGCCGGAGCCGCATCGCACGGCCGTGTGGCGCACGCTCGCGGAGCGCGCGCGAGAGGCGGATGCGCTCGTGGCGCCGAGCCGTTACTTTGCGGACCGGATGACCGGGCGGCTCGGCCTGCCCGGCGGCCGCGTGCGCGTGGTGCACAACGGCATCAACCTCGACGGCTACGCGATGGTGCGAGAGTCGGAAGCGCACGTGCAAGGCGCGGGCCCGCCGGTGCTGGGCTTCTTCGCGCGCATGTGCCGCGAGAAGGGGCTCGATGTGCTGGTGGACGCCTTCATCGCGATCAAGCAGCGGGGCAAGGTGCCAAACCTGCGCCTGCACATCGGCGGCGGCTGCGGTCCGGGAGACGAGGGCTTCGTGCAGGAGCAGACGGCAAAGCTGCGCGCCGCGGGCGTGCTCGCGGATGCGGAGTTCTTCCCGAACCTCGACCGAGAGCGGAAGCTGGATTTCTTCCACGCACTATCGGTGTTCAGCGTGCCGGCGGTTTACGGCGAGGCATTCGGGCTGTATCTCATCGAGGCCATGGCCGCGGGCGTGCCCGTGGTGCAACCGCGCGCGGCATCCTTCCCGGAACTCATCGAGGCGACGGGCGGCGGCGTGGTGTGCGATGCGAACGCGTCCGCGCTCGCATCCGGCATCGAGTCGCTGCTGCTGGATCCCGCGCACGCCCGGGCGCTCGGCGACAAGGGCCGCCACGCGGTTTACGAGAAATTCAGCGTCGGGCACCTCGCGCGCGAGATGGTGAAGGTGTTCCAGGACGCGGCGAAATTTTGAACCTTGAAGTTTGAACCCCGAACTTTGAACGTCAGCCATGCCCTACGAGTTCAAAGCGGTGCGCCGCGTGGAGTTCAGCGAGACGGACATGGCCGGCATCGTCCACTACTCGAATTTCTTCCGCTACATGGAGACGGCGGAGCACGCGTTTTTCCGCTCGCTCGGGTTTTCGATCGTGATGCGCGACACGGATTCGCCGGCGGGCTGGCCGCGCGTCCACGTGACCTGCGACTACCGGCACCCGTTGCGGTTCGAGGACGAGGTGGAAATCCAACTGCTCGTCGCGGAGAAGAAAACCAAGGCGCTGACCTACGAATTTCGCTTCCGCAAACTCAACGCGACGCCGCAATTGGAGGTCGCGCGCGGACGGCTCACGGTGGTGTGCGTGACGCGCGACGCCACGGGCAAGATGAGCGCCGCGCCGATCCCGGAGTTCATCGCGGCGCAAATCGAAGTCGCGCCCGCCGAGGCGTTGAAGTGAGAAATGAATTGCGAACCGCCACCTCCACCCTACGATTGACGGTGAATAGAAGCTCCAGTCCATCATGCATCCGACGAACCAACCGCGCCGCGAGGCCTTCACGCTCATCGAACTGCTCGTTGTGATCGCCATCATCGCGATCCTCGCGGGACTGCTGCTGCCCGCGCTGGCGTCGGCGAAGGCAAAGGCCAAGTCCACGAAGTGCATGAACAACATCAAGCAGATCGGCACGACCTTCCTGCTGTATGCGGATGACTTTGACAACAAGCTCATCAACCTCTACTCCCTTGCACCCGGCGTTGCAGGGGGCCAGTGGTATTACGAGACCCTGGTGCCCATGCGATATCTCCCCGCGTTCACGAATCGCAACGGCATCTGGCGGTGTCCCGAGGCGACCGATGAGCAGATTCGCGCGGGTTGGGGAGGGACATGGGAGGGCTACGCGCCCATCGAGGACACGATCATTCGTTACGCCTCCAACACACCGCCAAGCACGGTTCGACTCGGGAGCCGGCGGCTCGACGAGATTCTTCGCACGACGCAAATCTGGCTGATGGGTGATGCCGGGCGCGCGCTGGCCCAGAATAATCCCAAGGCCGGCTACAAGCCGTGGATTGCGATTCGGGGCGGGGGCGCGCTCGATGCAACCGGCCCGTGGGTGGGCGCGCCAACCGTGTGGACCATCAACACCGGCACCGGAGAACCCGAGCAGCAACCCGCCGCGAGGCACGTCGGCTTTCGGTGCAACATGACCTTCATCGACGGTCACGCCGAGTCGTGGACCTACCCCGAAGTCCGGTCGAACAAGTTCAACTTCCTCGGCAACGTGAACGGCACTCCGCGCAACTTGTGAGCCGACGCGCGGCTCACTCCGGCGCGAGCGTGACTTCCATCTTCTCCCAGCTCAGCACGAAGCGCTTGCCCCTCGGCGCGACTGGCATTGATTTCAAGTAGCCGCGCTTGACGAGGATTTCCAAGTTGGCGGGCGGGCTCTGGGTTTCCTGCCAGAATTTCTTGTAGGCGGCGTTGAGCGCCGCAAGGTCGGGATTCTCATCCTTCGCGGGCTTCGAATCCCCGGGCGAAACCACGGGGGCCGCAGGCGCAGCCGCCGGAACGGTCGGCACATTCTTGGGCGGCGGCGCGGCGACGGGCGCGGCCGGGGTGGAACCCGGATTGTCGCGGCACGCCAACGCGCCGAACGCCACGAGGAGCATCGCAGTGCGAAGCAACTTCATGCGGGCATCTTACAATTGCCCGGCAGTGCTTCAACGGAATTCTCCCGGCGAAGCACGGTGGCGCTGGCGGCCGTGTTCAGCGTGTTTTGCAGTCGTTGCGTTCTCGCGCGACTTCATTACTCTCGCGCCCGCATGAGAATCGTCGTCCTCGACGCCCACACTTTGAACCCAGGCGACTTGAGCTGGGACGCGTTGCGCGCGTTCGGAGAGTGCGCGATTCATGAGCGCACGGCGCCCGCGCTCGTGGTGGAGCGCGCCGCGGGCGCTGAACTCGTGCTGACCAACAAGACGCCGCTCACGCGCGCGAGCCTGGCCGCGCTGCCGGCGTTGCGCTACGTGGGCGTGCTGGCAACGGGTTTCAACATCGTGGACACCGCCGCGGCGCGCGAGCGCGGGATTCCCGTCTGCAACGTGCCGGCGTATGGCACGCGGTCCGTGGCGCAACACACGTTCGCGTTGCTGCTTGAACTCGCGAACCGCGCGGGTCATCACGCGGCATCAGTGCGCGAGGGTCGCTGGGCGGCGTGCCCGGATTATGCGTTCGCGGACTTCCCGCTGGTGGAACTGGATGGATTGACGATGGGTGTGGTGGGATTTGGCCGCATCGGCCGCGCCGTGGCGGAGCTGGCGCGGGGATTCGGGATGCGCGTGCTCGCGTTCACGCGCACGCCGCCGGGCGAGCCGGCGACGGGCGTCGAGTTCGCGGATCTTGAAACACTATTCCGCCAAAGCGACGTGGTGAGCCTGCACTGTCCGCTGACACCGGAGACGGACAAACTGGTGGACGCGACCCGGCTCGGGTGGATGAAAGCAGGCGCGTTCCTGCTCAACACCAGCCGCGGGCCGCTCGTGGACGAGGCGGCGCTCGCGGATGCGCTGAACACGGGCCGCATCGCCGGCGCGGGACTTGATGTGCTCTCGACGGAGCCGCCGCCCGCCGGGAACCCGCTCTTCACGGCGAAGCATTGCATCATCACACCGCACAACGCGTGGATGTCGCGCGCGGCGCGGTCGCGGTTGATGAGCACGGCGATGGACAACGTGCGCGCGTTCCTCGCGGGCACGCCGAGGAATGTGGTGAACTGATGCCTCGCGCGCGATGAACACCCTCACGCTCGGCCATTCGCCCGATCCGGATGATGCCTTCATGTTCTACGCGATGGCGAAGGAGCTCGTGCCGTCGCACGGGCTGAAGTTCGAGCACATCCTGCAGGACATCCAGACGCTCAACGAACGCGCGACGCGCGGCGAGCTCGACATCTCGGCGATCAGCATCCATGCCTACGCGCACGTGTGCGACCGGTATGCAATGCTGCCGAGCGGCGCAAGCATGGGTGATGGTTACGGGCCGATGCTCGTCTCGAAGCGGCGGCATTCGCGCCGGGAGATTTCCAAGTTGCGCATCGCTGTGCCGGGAAAGATGACGAGCGCGTTTCTCGCGTTGCAACTCTGGCTCGGCCGTCGCGCGGAGGAATTCGAACACGTGGTCGTTCCGTTTGACCGCATCTTCGAAACGGTGCGCTCGGACGCCGCGGATGTGGGGCTGATCATCCACGAGGGCCAACTCACGTTCCAGAACGAGGGGCTCGTGGGCTGTGCGGATCTCGGCCTGTGGTGGGGCGCGGAGAATGACGGGCTGCCGCTGCCCCTCGGCGGCAACGTGGTGCACAAGCGGCACACGCCGGAAGTGCGCCGGCAAGTCGCTGGAATCATCGCGGACAGCATCCGTTACGGACTCGCCCATCGCGCGGAGGCTGTGGAGCACGCGTTGCAATTCGCGCGCGACATGGGACGCGATCTGGCGGACAAGTTCGTGGGGATGTATGTGAACCACTGGACGCTCGACTACGGTCCGCGCGGGCGCGAGAGCATCCGGCGATTCCTCACGCGGGCGCACGAGCGCGGGTTGATTCCGCGCGCGCCGGCGCTGGAGTTCGTGGAATGACGCCGCGAGGAGCGGATTCTCGCCCACGACCGCGCGCGGCCTCCGGCGCTCGCTGGATTAGAACTGAACCTTCGGCGCTTCCTTCTGCTCGGTGGGCGTCTCGAAAAACGGCTCTTCCTTGAAGCCAAACATCCCCGCGATGAGCACCGTTGGAAACGTCTGGATGGCCGTGTTCAGTTGCTGCACAGAATCGTTGTAGGCTTGCCGCGAGAAGGCGACGCGGTCTTCGGTCGAGGAGAGTTCGCCCTGAAGGGACATGAAATTCTGGTTCGCCTTGAGCTCGGGATAGGCTTCCGAGACGACAAGCAACCGGGCGATCGCTGAGGTGAGTTCGCCCTCCGCCTTGATGGCATCCGCGGGTGTGGTCGCGCTCGTGGCGCGGGATCGCGCGTTGATGACGCGCTCGAGCGTGTCTTTCTCGTGCGCCGCGTAGCCCTTCACGGTGTTGACCAGGTTCGGGATCAGGTCATGGCGGCGCTTGAGCTGGACGTCGATTTGCGCCCAGGCGTTGCGGACGACCTGGCGCAGCTTCACGAGTCCGTTGTAACAGCCCATGAGCCAGAGGCCGATGATGATTGCCAGGCCGACGAGGGCCACCACGACAACGAGGAGTATTGGTATTGTGGACATGGCGCGATAGTAGGCGCTGCAGCTGGATTTGCAACAGCGGCGATCCTACAAGTCCGGGTGCAGTTTGTAGGGCGCGCAAGTTTCAAGTTCACGCATGGCGGCCCGTGCGGTAGCCTGACCGCATCATGAGAATCGAAAACCACGAGCGCTGGGCGCGATTCAAAAGGTATTACCGTGAGTATCCGGAGATCGGGCTCTCACTCGACATCAGCCGAATGCACTTCGACGATTCCTTCTTGGAGTCGATGATGCAGCGATTCGAGAGAGCATTCCACGAGATGGCCGAGTTGGAAGCAGGCGCCATCGCGAACAAGGACGAGCACCGGATGGTCGGCCACTACTGGCTTCGAGCGCCGGAACTCGCGCCGACCAAATCCATCGCGGAAAACATCACGCGCACTCAGGCGCAAGTCATCGAATTCGCCGCGAAAGTCCACCGGGGTGAAATTCGTGGAACCAATGGTCGTTTCGATCACGTGATTCTGATCGGAATCGGCGGCTCGGCTCTGGGGCCTCAATTCGTTTCAGACGCGCTTTGCGAGCCAGCCAGTTCGCCGATGGGAATCTCGTTCCTCGACAACACTGACCCCGATGGATTGCAACGTGTGTTCTCGACGATTAGAGATTTCGGCACCACCTTGTGCTTGGTAGTCTCCAAGTCCGGTGCCACGAAGGAGACGCGAAATGGCATGATCGAAACGATGGCCCGATATCGATCGAAGGGCTTGCGTTTCTCCCCGCACGCCGTTGCCATAACCGGGGCCGGGAGCGAACTCGACAAGTTTGCAGAGGGTGAGGGTTGGCTCGCTCGATTCCCAATGTGGGATTGGGTAGGTGGCAGAACGAGCCAGATGTCGGGAGTCGGACTGCTTCCCGCAGCGCTTCAAGGCATCGACGTCACTGGTTTGCTGGCGGGTGCACGAGATTGTGACCAACTTACTCGGCACCGGGACGTTATGCGGAACCCAGCAGCACTTGTCGCAGCGATGTGGTTTGCATCAGGCAATGGCCAAGGGTTGCGTGACATGGTTGTTTTGCCCTACAGAGACAGGCTTGTGCTATTCTCGAGGTATCTACAACAACTTGTGATGGAGTCTCTTGGGAAATCCAAGACGCGAGCTGGGACTCCGGTGAACCAAGGGATTGCGGTCTACGGCAACAAGGGATCAACTGATCAACATGCGTATATTCAACAACTTAGAGATGGCATTGACAATTTTTTTGTGACGTTCATTGAAGTGCTGGAACCAAATGATTCAGCATCAATCGAGGTTGACCCGATGATCAGATCAGTTGACTACCTTTCAGGGTTCATGCACGGCACGCGAGAAGCACTCACTGACGGCGGACGGCAATCCGTGACCATCACTTTGAATCGAGCTAACGCCCGAACGATCGGATCGCTAATCGCACTTTTCGAACGCGCGGTTGGGCTATACGCTTCGATCATTGATGTGAACGCCTACCATCAGCCAGGTGTTGAGGCCGGGAAGCAGGCTGCTTCACGATACCTCGAGACGCAGGTTAATGTGATAAGGTTGCTCACCGGGTGCAAATCCAAATGGCTTACGGTTGAAGATATCGCATCCAAGCTCGGAACCGATGCGGATGTGGAAGCTGTGCTCAGAATATGCGTTCAACTTGCCGCAAGCGGCCGTATCGTTGTCGACAGGGACCAAGGCAGCCCGATCATTAACGCTAGGTTCTGCTCCACTTGAATCTCGCATTTTTGGAATCCAGAGCCAAAACCAGTCAAGTGGCGGCAAACATCGACTTCCGTTCCACGTGGAACTTCAAGCACGGAGATTTTGGATGCTCGACCGTCCGACGACGTGATTCCGAACCTAGGATAGGTCAACGTCGCTTAAACCTGAGTGAATGAGTTTGATTTGCAGATTGGATCACAACCTGATTCTCGTAGATTGTGAGGTTGGCATCTGGTGGGACAGCGGAGTCGAACCTAAAACCATTTGGATTGAAGATTGTGAGGCCTTTCGCCGATGGACTGCTGGTCAACGTTGCAACGCACCGGTCAGCTTCGATTGAAATGTCAATTTGCGCCCCACTTCGAGCAGTCCACCATGTTCCAAATCCCGATATAGTGTCATACCAAGCTGCCGATTTCGTTCGATCGATAAATGAGCTCGAAAAATCCAGTTTGTGAGTTACAGAATCCGTGTGAACAAGCAGAACCATGATCGCACCGTATCTTGCGAGTCGCCTTGCCAAGGCCATGGCCTGATCGGACCGATCAATTAACCTAGGAAGTTCTTCATCTTCAATTGATACTGGAAATTCAACAATTGGTAGCTCGGTCATTTGTCGGCGGGAGTAGTTCACCCTGAACGGGAAGTGTGTTAGCGAACTGTTAGCCGTGACCGAAGATGAGTGAAGGATTTCGACGGCATGGAGCGATTCGGGCAAGGAATACGGATTTGACAGTTCACCTGGGCGAAAGGATCGGACTGCGGTCCGTGTTGCCGACTCGAGAAGAAACTTGCTGACCCGGAGTTCCCCGAGGATTGTGCCATCTCGAGTGGTCTTTCGGTCACGCACGAATGGCGCATAGTCCGGGTATGTTTCCAATCCAGTTCCGGATTCAAATGTTGCGAAAACAGGTGAATGAGCCACTGAATGGCTGCCAACCTCCATCCCCATTCCAACGAGTTGCTTCAGCAGCGGAATTGCCTGGTCATGGAAGAAGATGTCGTTTTCGTAATCCCGGACATACTTCGTTTGGACGAAGAAGGTTGATTTGATTCCGGCCGACTTGGCGACGGATGCAAACTCGATGGCGTTCGAGAGCGACTTGGAGTAATCGACGTCGTGCGTAAGCAGGATGGATAGCGAGCGATTGAATGGAACGGTCCCGAGTGTCACGGCGCCGGGTTGTCCGTGCCGATAAATGCTGCGGATCAACCTTAGTTGCACATCCAAACTAGGCTCAAATTGGTTGACGTAAGCGCGAGCGATGCCTTCCTCGCGATTGTTGTGTCCGATCAAGATGATGTTCCCGAGATCCCAACCGAACGCGTAGGCGGCGCCTCCGCCTGGAAAGTGACGCTGCGAGATCGCGGCGGTTCCGTCTTCATAGACAGCGAGTGGCTGAAAGTTCGATTCCCTGGGCCGCTTTGTGCCTGACACCTCGCCGATGAAGGTGTAACTGCCAGCGGTTGCCTGTGAGTTTCTTGGATTCGCGATCCGAAATGTCCACTCACGGGGATCGGTGAATTCCGCCGTGTGCAAGTTCGTAACGGCGAATCGAACCTCTGAATGAGACTTCGAAGGGATCGCTTCTCCAAAACCAAATGTCTCGTTCAATCCGCCTCCAAGAACACCGCAAGCAAGCAGCGCTCCTCCACGGCGAGGTATTTGTGCAAGTGCCTGAAGGGCATCATATTGAAGCACAGTTCCTGAAACTTCAGGATAAACAAATACGACAGCGTGCTTCGACGCAGTCCGCCAGTCAGTTGTTACGCGAAATGGAACGCCGATTGACTCCAGTCCGTGCGTCAATCCGAGCCAAGCCGAGTTGGTTTGGGTGAGGAGAATCGCCAATCGGCTGGTCGTGCCACCGGAGTATGCCCTCCAATCCGTCGGAATTGGCGGCGGGATGATTGTGCGGTTCGTAGGACCTCGCAAGCCCGGGATGATGAACATGTCGACGGGTTTGGGGCGACCGGCGCCGTGCGGGGTTACGCGCTTCGGGGCGGATTGGGCCTTTGGTTCCGTGCGCACCACTTTCCAATACAATCCGCCCAGCAACAGCAATGGGACTATCAGCGCGATGTAGAGGAGTGGCGGAGGTCTCTTCATGGACAGGGCCTTGCCGACGGTTGGAACCAGAAGTGCAAGCGTGCCCAACGCGAAGTCTCACAAGCAATGCCGCCGCCCTCAAGCCGAGAGTTCAGATCGGACCGCAAGGGTTCGGGCTCAGCCTGCCACTTCGGAACTTGCCCCGCGAGCCTTCCCGCCTACAGTTCCGCCGTGGCCGAGGCACCGGTTCAAATCAAGCCCTCCTATGCCGCGGTGCAGGATCACGCGCGGCAGTTCAGCGACTTCACGTTTGTCTATCCGGTCATCTCGCGTCGCTCGGGCGGACTCTCCATCGGCATCAACCTGAATCCTGACAAAGTCTGCAACTTCGACTGCATCTACTGCGAGGTGGACCGCAAGATCCCCGGCAAGGTCTCCAACGTGGATCTCAACCAGATGCGCGACGAATTGGCTGCGATGATCCACTTCGCTCGCGACGGTGGCCTGGCGAAGGAACCGAAGTTCAGCGAGCTTCCGCCCTTCCTTACGCGCAACATCAAGGACATCGCCTTCAGCGGCGACGGCGAGCCCACGATGATCGCTAACTTCGCCGAGTGCGTGCAGGCGGTCGCTGACGTGAAGCGGTCCGAAGGACTTGACCGGACCAAGATCGTCCTCATCACGGACGCCGCGGGCCTCGACAAGGCCGACGTGCGCCGCGGCCTCGACGTCATGGACGCGAACAACGGCGAAGTCTGGGGCAAACTCGACGCGGGCACCGAGGGCTACTTCCACCTCATCAACCGGACCACCGTGCGCTTCGACCGCATCCTGCACAACTTGCTGCTCACGGCGCGCGCGCGGCCCATCATCATCCAGAGCCTTTTCATGAAAGTGCGCGGCGAGCCGATGCCGCCGGCCGAACTCGCCGCCTACTGCGACCGTCTCAGCGAACTTAAGCGCGACGGCGCGCAGATCAAGGAAGTGCATGCCTACACCATCGCGCGCCCGACGCCCGAGCCCTACGTGACCAAGCTCACCCGCGGCGAACTTGAAGCGATGGCGGAAGTCATCCGCAGCCGGACGGGGCTGGCGGTGGTGGCGTTTGAGTGATGCAAGCCGGCGCCAAACTTCGCAAGCATGCTCCGACGCTTGTCGTCGGTGGTTTGCTCTTGGCTGCGTGCGCCTGGTTCAAGCTGGCATACGACCACGCACATTTGGTCTTGCCGGAAAAGTTGGCGGTCACTTCTTCTGGCAGCTTCGTCGCGTCCTTCCGAATGCCACCGGCGCGAACCTTCCACTTCGTGCTGGGGATTCCTGAAGCTTCAGTGCAATCACCGCAATCAGACCCAAAGCCCGGCAGATTGTTTTCGGGAACGGGGCGTGTCCTTGAGGGCACGAGATTGGTCTCTGAGTTCGAGGTGCCTGCTGCACAGCAACGCAACTGGCTTCAAAGGCACCGGTTGCCAAACGCATGGATTTTGAACAATTCACCAACCGGGCCCAGGCTCGTCAACCTGCTCAAGCCGGGTCGCGCTTACGCAATCAACATCGCATGCAGCAAGCCACCACCGCCCGGCAGTTCGCTTTGGATGTCTTTCGTCATCCTTCAAAGGGACCGCGCGAGCGCGAAGAACCTTGTTCTCGCGCCATGAATCGCGACAGGGAGACTGGCGCGACCGTTGATCCCCAAGTCCGCTTCTGGCGCACACTGGCTGCAAGCGTGGTCTCGTCTCAAGCGACACCGTTCTATCTCTTTTCCGCCGGCCCCGTGCGGGAGGCGCTCGACGAACTGCGCGTGCTCGGGCCGGAAGCACGCAGGGGAGCGCAAGCCTCCGGCTTGCACACCACGGCGTCTCGCCGCGGCAAAACGGTCGGCGAGGCGCCGGCCGTCGCACGCGAGGCGCGTGCGCTCCCTGTCCGCCACTGGCTTTCGTGCAAGACGCAGCCGGTCGCGCCGCTGCTGCGTTGGTGGCGCAAACAGGGCCGGCCCATCGAGGTCGTGAGCGAGTTCGAGTATCTTGCGGCGCGACGCGAGGGATTCGAAACGGACCAGATTCTCCTCAACGGCCCGGCGAAGCATCACTGGCTCCCGCGACACGCCGCGCCGCGGCTGCGGGTGAACTTCGACTCGCCCGCCGAACTCAAGGCGCTGCTTCCGCTCGCGAAGCAACACCGCTGGCGTTGCGGCGTCCGCTTGCGCACGAGCCTCGAACACGACCCGGAGAATCCGAAGTGGCCGACGCAGTTCGGGATGGAGCGGGCGGAACTGGTCAAGGCCGTCGAAGCGTTGAAGCGTTCAAGCGTTGAAGCGGAGACACTGCACTTTCACCTGCGCACGAACGTGGCGGGGGCGGGCACTTACGAGCGCGCCATTCGCGAGGCGGCGGAAGTCTGCCGCGCGGCGAAATTCCAGCCGTTGCATCTCGACGGCGGTGGCGGGTTGCCCCCGCCGTTTACTTGGGCGCACGACGGGAGGGCGTTCGGAGCGAGGTTCGACCTGCGCGAACTCGCGGCGGTGTTTCAGCGCACGCTGCCGTTGTTTCCCGGCTTGCGCGAGTTGTGGCTGGAGAACGGGAGGTTCGTGCTCGCGCGTTCGGGGGTGCTGGTGGTGCAGGTGCTCGACGTGAAGGAGCGCGGCGGGGTTCGCCAGCTCATCTGCGACGGCGGGCGCACGTTGAGCGCGCTCGTGTCAAACTGGGAGCGGCATCGCGTGTTCACGCTTCCGAACCGGCGCGGCAAGCGCGTGCCCACGGCGGTGCACGGACCGACGTGCATGGCGTTCGATCAACTCGGGCGGTTCGAGTTGCCGGACACGTTGCGCGCGGGCGATCACCTGGTGTGGATGGAGGCGGGCGCGTATCATGTGCCGTGGGAGACACGTTTTTCGCACGGGCTTGCCGCGGTGCTCTGGCACGAAGACGGCAAGATCGTCGTCGCGCGTGAGCGTGAGTCATTCGAAGAGTGGTGGTCGCAGTGGAGGTGAAATCTTTTGAACGCACGGTGCCTTGGCGGACGCGGTGTCGCCGCGCCGCACTGGCAACGCAGTGCAAAGTGCGCTCGGAACCCGCCGGCTACCCGCCTCCACGGCGCCGGAGCGTCGCTACGTAGGCTCCGTCGGTCTCGTCGCGGAAGGGCAGCAACTCCCGCTCGCGTTCGAGCGTGAACTCCTTGTGCGCGGAGAGAAACTCGTTCACAACCTCGGAGTTTTCGTCGGGCTCGAGGCTGCACGTGCTGTAGATGAGTGTGCCGCCGGGCTTGAGGCACGAGGCGGCGCGCGTGAGCAGTTCGAGCTGCGTCGCGCGAAGGATCGAGAGGTCGGCCTCGGTGAGACGCCAGCGAAGGTCCACGCGCCGGCGCAGGACGCCGGTGTTCGAGCACGGCGCGTCCACGAGCGCGCGGTGGAACAAGCCGTGGCGGGCGATCCACGTGGCGGTCGTGGGATCGGAGGTCGTCTCGACACAGTTGATGCCGGCGCGTCGGCAGTTGTCGTTGAGCAACCTGATGCGCGCGGGCGAGTCATCCACGGCGAAGATGCGCCCAGCGTTGTTCATCCGCGCGGCGATGACGGTGGTCTTGCCGCCGGGCGCGGCGCCGAGGTCGAGGATGGTTTCGCCGGACTGCGGCGCGAGCTCGGTGACGGCGAGGAGCGTGCTCGGGTCCTGCACGTAGAAGCACCCGGTGAGAAAACTCTCGAGCCGGCCAAGCGGCGGGTGGGACTTGAGTTTGAAGAGGAAGTTCTCGCGCACCCAGTCGCGGCGGACAAAGTCGTATTCGACGCCTTCGTGTCGCCATTTTTCGAGCAGCGTGCCGGGGTCGCACCTGAGGGTGTTGACACGGGCAAACGTTGGAGGCGGGGAATTGTTCCATGCGAAGAGGCGGGCGCAATCGTCCGCGCTCCACCGCGCGAGCCAGCGGCGGACGAGCCATGCGGGGTGCGACCAGCCGAGGTGGGGCTCGCGGGCCTTGAGGTCGTCGAGCGCAAGGCGCGTGGGTTCGATCTCGCGCGTGAAGGTGCGGAGGACGGCGTTGACGAAGCTGGCTTGCGGCTCGAGGTCGTTGGATCGGGCGAGTTCGACGCTCTCGCTCACGGCGGCGTGCTGCGGGATGCGGTCGAGCCAGAAGAGTTGATAGATGCCGAGCCGGAGGATGACGCGCACGGGAAGGAGCTGGCGGCGGCCCTGCGTCTTGTGCGCGATGAGCCAGTCGAGCGCGGCCTGCCAGCGGACGATGCCGAAGACGAGTTCCTGGCACAGCGCGCGGTCTTGCGGGGCGAGCCGGGCGCAATCGAGGGCGTCCTCGAGCAGGTCCTCGGTGAAGTCCGTCCCGCGCTCGCGCTCGACGAGCACCTCGAAGGCGAGTTGCCGCGGGGACGGACGCGCGGGCGGTGCGGGAGCGCGGCGCGATTCCGGATTTTCTCTTGGTATTTGAAACGGCACCACCTAAGAATAGCGAACCCCATGAGGGGCGCGAGGAAAACAGGACGTTATGAGAGAAGAGTTTGAGAAACTTGCCGCCGCCGGGAAGATCAACACCAAGCACATCGACCCGCTGGTGGTGCTCGCCCGGGGCAGCTATTGCATGCACCGGAGCTGGGGATTCGGGAAAATCACCACGGTGGACACGGTGTTCGCGCGGTTCACCATCGATTTCCAGACCAAGCCGGGCCACTCGATGGACCTGACCTTCGCGGCGGAGTCGCTCAAGGCCATCCCGCGCGAGCACATCCTCGCGCGCAAGGCCGCCGACCTCGGCGCGTTGCGGCAGATGGCCGCGCTGCATCACCTCGACTTGATCAAGCTCGTGATCGAGAGCTTCGGCGGCAAGGCCACGCTCGAGCAAATCCAGCAGGTGCTCGTGCCGGATGTGATCACCTCGGACTACAAGAAGTGGCTCGAAGTCGCGAAACGCGAGATGAAGAAGGACGGCCATTTCGTCGTGCCGCTGAAGAAGACCGACCCGGTCACCTATCAGGCCGCCGAAGTGTCGGTGCAGGACCGCCTCATGGGCGAATTCCGCGGGGCGAAGGGCTTGAAGGCGCGGCTCGTGGTCGCGGCCGAGTTGCTCAAGGGCGTGCCGGATCTCGCAGACCGCGCGGCGTCCGTGAACGAGGCGGTTGCGTTGCTGAACACCGAGATCGTGTCGCACCAGCGCACGCAACCCGCGCTCGCGCTCGAGGCGGTGTTCATGCGCGACGACCTGCGCGGCGCGGCCGGGCAGCAGCCCGTGGCCGGAGAGGTCACCTCCGATTCGATCCTTCGGCAGAACCCGCGGCTTACGCAGTTGCTGGACCAACTCCCCGCGGCGAAGCACAAGCGAGCGCTGCAAGCCATCCGCACCGCGAACCCCGGCTGGGTCGACGCCGTGCTCGACCTGCTCAACAACGTCTCCGCCAAGACGTGCAGCGAATGCGTCAACGCACTCAACGCGGACGGCTTGTTGCAGTCGCTCAAGGACCGCCTGGCGCGGCTCATCAGCCAGCACCAGGCGAGCAGCGAGTTGCTGCTCTGGCTCGCCAAGGAGCGATCCGACACGTTTGCGGACATCCTCGGGCCGGAAGTTTTCCGTGCGATGGTCACGGCGATCGAGCGCGACCAGTTCAACGAGAAGAAGTCCAACCGGCTGCGCGACTTCATCATGAGCGACCAGGAGTTGCTCGTGGAACTTATCGAGTCCGCGGACATCGAGGTCATCAAGGACCTCACGCGCGCGCTGCAGCATTCGCCGAGCTTTGATGACATGGACAAGCGTTCGCTGCTCGCGCGCATCGTCAAGGCCTATCCGGTGATCCAGCCGCTCATCAGCGGCGAGCACACCAAGCAGGACGCCGCGTTCGTTGTCTCATGGAACAGCCTCGACCGGCGCCGCAACGAATACACCGAGCTGGTGCAAAAAAAGATCCCGGCGAATTCGAAGGACATCGCCATCGCCCGGAGCTACGGCGACTTGCGCGAGAACCACGAATACAAGGCCGCCAAGGAAATGCAGAAGGTCCTCATGCGCCGGAAGCACGAATTGGAGAACCAGCTTGGCCGCGCCCGCGGCACGGACTTCACGGACGCCCGCGCCGACGCGGCGGGCATCGGCACGCGGGTGCGCGTCACCGACCTGAACACACAGCAGGCGGAGACTTACGCGTTGATGGGCGCGTGGGACTTCGATGCAGAGCATGGCATCGTCAGCTACCTGAGCCCGCTGGCGCAGGCCCTCCTCAACCACCGCGTTGGCGATGAAGTGGACTTCGAACTCGACGGCGCGAAGAAGCGCTACCGCATCGAGCACATCGAGGTGGTGATCCCGCCCGCCGCGCCCGCCGCGGAGACGCCCGTCGCGGAGACGCCCGTCGAGCCGGTCGCCAGCGTGTAGGTCCTGCTACTTCACCGCTGCGGCTTTCACAAGCTCCGACACAAGTTCGTCGGGCTTCCACGTGTTGCCGATGAGGATCGCCTGGATTTTTCCCGCGGAGTTCACCACGACCGTCCGGAGGTTGTGGTCGAAATCGATCCGTCCCGATTCGCGCCGGAACACGAGGCCGAACTGCTCGGTGACCGCGTCGATGTCGATGAGCGCGCCGGTGAGGAAACTCCATTGCTGCGGGTCGTAGCCGGAGTGGCGGCGCGCGTAGTTGAGCAGCACGGCCGGCGAGTCGAAGCCCACGTCGAACGAAATCGAGAAGAGATGGACGTTGGTCGGCGCGGCCGGTCCGGCTTTCAATTGCGTGAGCGCCTTCGAGAAATTCTGGTTCATCCGCGGGCAGAAATCCGGCAGCGGGCAGCGCGTGAAGATGAACGAGAACGCATACGGCCGGCCCTTGTAGTCCGCGAAACTCACCGCGCGGCCGAGTTCGTTGGTGAAGCGGTAGTCCGGCATCGCGTCGCCGACTTTCAGGGGCTCGACATCCCGAACGAGCCGGAAGGACTTGAGCGCGGGCGTCTCGGGCAGCTTGCTCCCGCCAAGCAGCGCAACATCCTGAATCCAACTGTCGTCCTCCGTGACCACGAGGCGGAAAAGCACCGTCGCGCCCGGCAACAGGTTCCGCAGGTCGGCGGGCTCCTTCACGGTGAAGGGCATCGTCATCGCCTCCATGTAATCCGGGATGGCTTCGTGCTTGATGACGGCGATGCGGCCGTTTTCCTTGAGGTGATCCACGATGCCCTTGACGGTGAAAACCTTGTTCGAGGACGCGGCGTTTGTGTGAAGGGTCGAAGCGGCGGGCGCGTTCGTCAATGCAGCGGCCGGCGGTTGTGTCGCTGCTGCTGGCGTGGCGTCGCGACACGCGGACGCGAGCGCGGCAAGCGTGGAAACCAAGACTGCGGTGGCCAAGGCGCGGTTCATTGCGAGGAGATTGTGCGCCGGGTGGCGGATTTGGCAAGGGCCGCGGGCGCAACGCAACCAACGCCCGACGGAAACGAAGGAGACACCCGCCATGAATCCACAATCCACCGCCCCCGACGCCGCGCCGAACCGCCCGTCGCGCCCGCAGTGGCTCAAGTCCCTCGCGGGGCTCACGCCCGCCGCGCCACTCGCCCTCGCGCCCCCGCGGCGCCTTGGCCGCCACGGTCACCAGCCCGGTCATCGACCTCGGGGTGCTGGTGCCCGGCGCGGATGGCGACGACAACACGCAGCCGGCGATCCGCAACGCGCTCGACTTCGTCGGCGTGCCTCTGGACCGCGACGTGGAAAAAATCATTCGCGTTCATCCGCGGGCACTGGCAACAATCCCGCCACGATGAACTTGCAGCCGCTGCCGGCCGATTCGCCCGCTCCCGATGTCAACCGCCGCGACTTCCTCCGCGGCGGGTCGTTCGCCGCGCTCATGAGCATGATGGGCGCGGTCGAGCTCCGCGCGCAGGACGCCAAGAAGCCCGGCGGAATCGACGCCAAGGCGCCCAACTTCACCATCAACGTCGCGCTCATCGGCCTCGGCACGTGGGGCCGCGAACTCCTCGCCGCGCTCAACCGGCGCAAGGAAGCCAGAGTCGTCGCCATCTGCGACAATTATCCCGCCATGCTCCGCCGTTCCGCACCGAACGCGCCCGACGCGAAGCAAGTCGAGGACTACAGGCAAATCCTCGCGGACAAGACCGTGCAGGCGGTGATCATCGCCACGCCCACGCACCTCCACAAACAAATCGCGCTCGACGCGCTCGCCGCCGGCAAACACGTCTATTGCGAAGTCCCGCTCGCGCACACGGTCGAGGATGCGCGCGCGATCGCCGGCGCCGCGAAGGCCGCGGGCAAGGTTCACTTCCAGTCCGGCCTCCAGACGCGTTCCGACCCGCAGCGGTTGTTCCTGCTGCAGTTCGTCCGCTCGGGGGCCTGCGGCAAGTTCGCGTCGGCGCACGCGCAGTGGCACAAGAAGACGAGCTGGCGGTTCACCTCCGGCAACGACGAGCGCGTGAAGGCCATCAACTGGCGCCTCGACAAGAAACTCTCGCTCGGGCTCGTCGGCGAGATGGGCATCCACCAGATCGACGCGACGGCGTGGTTCCTGCGGGGCCGGCCGGCGGCGATCACCGGATTTGGCAGCATCGTTCACTGGGCGGACGGCCGCGATGTCGCCGACACCGCGCAGGCCGTGTTTGAATTCCCGAATGGCGTCCACTTCACCTACGACGCCACGCTGGCGAACTCCTTCGACAACGACTACGACATGATTTACGGGACCGACGCGGCCGTGATGATCCGCGGCCAGAAGGCGTGGATGTTCAAGGAGACCGACGCGCCGCTGCTCGGCTGGGAGGTCTACGCGCGCAAGGACATCTTCTACAAGGAAACCGGCATCGCGCTCGTGATGGACGCGACGAAACTCGCGGCCGTCGGTGAAAGCGCGGCGGCCGAAACCAGCTTCACCGAGCTGCCGATCAACTTCGCGCTCGAAAACTTCCTCGCCAACGCCAACGAAGTCGGCGGCGCCGTCGAGGATTTCGTCGCCACCTTCAATCCCAACGACAAGGCCGCGCTCGCGAAATACCTCGCCGACCTCAAGCTGCTGCCCGGCGCCGGATGGAAGGAGGGCTACGAGGCGACGATTCTCGCCATCAAGGCGAACGAGGCCGTCGTCGCCCGCAAACGGCTCGACATCGCGAAGGAACTTTTCGACGTCGCGTAACGCGGCGGCAGACCGCGCTCGCGCGCTCTTCACCCGCAACGGCCATGACAAACACCCTCGCCGCTGCCGCGGGCACCCGCGGCGGGTCCGGTGAGGCCGCGTGCCAACCCGTGCAACATCTCTCCGAGACTCGGCAATCCGCGGTCCGCGCGCCGCATTCCCTCATCCATCGCCCCGCGAGCATCCTGGAGCGGCTCGACCTCGCGACGATCTTCCCCCAACGGCAGCCGCTCGAAGTCGAACTCGGCAGCGGCGACGGCTCGTTCATCGTGCAGTGGGCGGCGGCGCATCCCGGGCGCAACTTCATCGCGGTCGAGCGGTTGCTCGGGCGCCTGCGGAAGGTCGACAAAAAAGGCCGGCGCGCGGGGCTCACAAACTTGTGCGCACTGCGCATCGAGGCGGCTTACGGGCTCGAATATCTCCTGCCGCCCGGCGGGGCGACCGCGCTGCACGTCTATTTCCCCGACCCGTGGCCGAAGCGCCGCCATCGCAAGCACCGGCTCGTCAACCCGCGCTTCACCGGGATCGCCGCGGCGGCGCTCGCGCCCGGCGGCGTCGCGTATCTGCGCACGGATGACGCGGATTACTTCGCGCAGGTGATCGAGGCGTTCGGCGCGAACCCGGACTTCACGCCCGCCGAGACGCCCGCAGACCTCGCCGCCGTCGTGACCGATTTCGAGCGCGACTTCAACGCCCGAGGCATCGCCACCCGGCGGTGCGCGTGGCGACGGCTCGCCTGACTCGGTCAGGGTGGACCCGTCCGGGCGAAGCCAGGCGTTTCACAGCGCGACAAGTCGTTGCACGCGGCGCGCCCCACTTCAGCACACAGTCTTGAGTGACCGCGTGCCGCTGCCGCCGCCGGGGACGTTTGCGCTGGAAGCCGTCCACCGCAAAGCCGGGCGCAAGGAACAAGTCGTTGAGGTCAAACGCGGCGAGTCGCCCGTGGTCAACGTCGTCTTCGACCTCCGCTGAAGCCCGGTCGCCGGCCGGCACGTTCCTTCTGCTCGCGCGCGCGCGGATGGTCCGATACGCTCCCGCGAAATCCGGATGCGCTCGAAACCCGAAATCGAAAACCTGCTCACCCATCCTGGCGTGATCGCGGTGGTCCGCACCCGGAGCGCCGCGCAGGTGCCGCCGCTTTGCGATGCGCTCGTCGCCGGCGGCGTGGTGGCGATCGAGATCACGATGACGACTCCGGGCGCGCTCGACGCGATTCGCGCCGCGCGCGCGCGCCTCGGCGCCGGCGCGGTCGTCGGCGTGGGCACGGTGCTCGACGCCGCCACATGCCGGGCTGCGATCGACGCCGGCGCGGAATTCGTGGTCACGCCCGTGTTGCGGCCGGACGTGGCCGCGGTGGCGCGCGCGTCGGGCTGCCCGGTGATGCTCGGAGCTTACACGCCGACGGAGGCACAGCTCGCGCACGAGGCGGGCGCGGATTTCATCAAGGTTTTTCCGGCCGACACGCTCGGGCCGGGCTACATCAAGAATCTGCTCGCCCCGCTGCCGCACTTGCGGATCGTGCCGACGGGCGGCGTCACGCAGGCGAACATCGCGGACTTCCTGAAGGCCGGTTGCGTCGCGGCGGGGGTGGGCTCGCCGTTGATGACGCCGCGGATTCTCGCGGAGAACAACTGGGGCGAGTTGAAGCGGCAGGCGGCGCAGTTTGTCGCGCTGGCGCGCGCGGCGAAGGAGGCGTGATGGGGGAGGCGCTGCGCGAATCGGACGGGTCGGATGAGCCGCCCGGGTCTGCTGGGTCCCGTGAGTCCCATCGAGTGAAGCCTGCGCGATGAACTCCACTTTCCTCGGAATCGAAATCGGCGGCACCAAACTGCAACTGGCCGTCGGCGGCGGAGACGGTTGCATCCGCGAGCGGCACCGGTTCCAGGTGGACGCGACGTCCGGTGGCGGGGGGATTCGCAAGCAACTCGCCGCGGCGCTCGGCTCGATTTTGCCTGTGACGAAGCCCGCGGCCATTGGCGTGGGTTTCGGCGGGCCGGTGGAAGCCGGGACGGGCAGGATTTGTTGCTCGCATCAAGTGGCGGGCTGGGCGGATTTCGGATTGCGAAGCTGGCTCGAAGGGCTTTGCGATGTTCCCGTGGTGGTGGAAAACGACGCGAACGCCGCGGCGCTCGGCGAGGCGCGCTGCGGTGCGGGGCACGGGGCGAGTCCGGTTTTCTACGTCACGCTCGGCAGTGGCGTGGGCGGCGGGCTTGTAGTGGATGGGCGGATTTTTCACGGCGCGAAACCGGGCGAATCCGAGATTGGCCACGTGCGCCTGGATCGCGACGGCACGGTTGTCGAAAATCGTTGTTCGGGCTGGGCGGTGGACCGGCGCGTGCGCGAGGCGGCGCGGCGCGAGCCTTCGGGGCTGCTCGCGGGGCTTGTCGCGGGAGCCACGCGCGGCGAGGCAAGGTATCTCGCGCCTGCGCTTGCGGCGGGCGACGCCACGGCGCGGCGAATCCTCGGCGAGACGGCGGACGACCTCGCGTTCGCGCTTTCGCACGTCACGCACTTGATGCACCCGGAAGTGATCGTGGTCGGCGGCGGATTGTCGCTGCTGGGCGAGCCGCTGCGGGCCGGTGTCGAGGCGGCATTGCGCCGGTGGGTGATGGAAGTGTTTCGGCCCGGTCCGCGCGTGGCGCTGGCGGGGCTCGGCGAGGACGCGGTGCCGGCGGGCGCCCTCCTGCTCGCGGCTACCTGCCTTCGAGGCCGTTGAGATAGGCGAGGATCAAGTCGGGGAGGTCATCGCTGTAGCCGCCTTCGAGCGCGCTGAACGCGGGGACGGCGAGTTTGCGGATGTTCTCGCCGAGCCAGTGATAGTCCTCGGCCTCGAGCGTTTCCTGCGCGAGCGGGTCGCGCGCGTAAGCGTCGAAGCCCGCGCTGACGCACACGAGGTCGGGCTTCTGCTGTTTGATTTCGTCGAGAGCGCGTTGAAGGACCTTCCGGTATTCCAGCCGTGGCGTTCGCGGTGCCACAGGGTAGTTGAAGCAATTGACGCCGACGTTCTTCGTGCCGGTCCCCGGATAGCACGGATGCTGGTGGATCGAGGTGAACGTGCAGCCCAGCCGGTCCACGAGGATCGCCTCGGTGCCGTTGCCGTGATGCACGTCGAAGTCGAAGACACAGACCTTCTTCGACCCCGTCGCGAGCGCCTCCAGGGCGGCAATGGCGATCGAGTTCAGGTAACAGAAACCCATCGCGGTTGTGCGCGTCGCGTGGTGGCCGGGCGGGCGGAGCAAGCTGAACGCATGATCGCCCTTGCGCGCGGTGGCGAGCGCCTGCAACGCGCCGCCGACGGACCGGGAGGCGTGCTCGACGATGCCTTTGTGGGCGGGCGTGTCGCCGTCGAAATCCACGGGGACGGCGAGGCGTTTGAGATGCTCGGGCGAGTGGGCGCGCAGGAGCGAGGCTTGCTCGACGGGCAGCGGCGTGACCCACTCGAGCGCGAGGTCCTTTTGGGAGCGGAGCCGCTCGAGGGTGCGCGTGATGCGTGCGGGCCGTTCCGGATGCCCGGCGGAAGCGTAACCGGCGCAGCGTTCGTCGGTGATGATCTTCATGAGGGTCGGACTGGCGCGCAGTGTGGCGCGAGCCCGGGCGCGATGCAACCGCGCGCGGCGGCAGAGGTCCAGCCGAGCGGTCGGGGCAAGTAAACTTCCGTAGCCCGGCGGGCGGACTATTGGCTTGAGCGCCGGGCGGGTGATGCTAGGTTCGCGCCAGTGAAGACGCGCGAGTCTCGGATTCAAGCCCTTCGGGTTGAATTAATGCCCGGGCTGTTCGTCAACTCGATAGCGGCGAAGAACCAGCACCACTGACGCCCATCCAACGCATCTACTTATGGTCCTCAACTGCAAGAACCACCCCGGGATGTATCCCGAGCAATACGCGACACGGCGAGAGTTTTTGAACAAGGCCGGCACCGGCTTCGGCATGCTCGCCCTCGCCAGCATGCTGTATCCCGAACTCGTCGGCAGCAGCCACGCGCAGTCGAGCAACGCAGGCCTGCTTGCGCCCAAGGAACCCCACTTCAAGCCCACCGCCAAGCGCGTGCTGCATATCATGCTCTCCGGCGGCCAGGCTTCGCAGGATTCGTGGAATCCCGCGCCCGACCTCGTCAATCCCAGCAACGAGGGCAAAACCGTCGAGGGCGGCAAGGGAATGCGAGGCGGCAGGATCCTCCCGGCGCAATTCAAATTCGCCAAGCAGGGCAAGAGCGGCGTTGAGGTCAGCGAAATCTGGAAGGAACTCGGCTCGATCATTGACGACATCGCCGTCGTGCGCTCGATGCACACGGATGTCCCGGCGCACGAGGAGGCCACATTGATTGGCACGACGGGCGACTTCCGCCTGCCGAAGCCCTCGATGGGTTCGTGGGTGGTTTACGGTCTCGGGACGGAAAACCAGAACCTGCCCGCCTTCGTCTCGATGAACCCCGGCGGTTTTCCGACCGGCGGCCAGAAAAACTGGCAGTCTGCGTTCATGCCGGGCGCGTATCAGGGCACGTTCGTTGACTCCCGCAACACCCGCATCGAGGAGATCATCGAGAACATCAAGAACAACGTCACCTCCTCGAAGGAGCAGCGGCAGCAGCTCGACCTGCTCTATCAACTGAACGAGGTGCACAAGCAAAAGCGCGCCGCCGAGTCGCAACTCGACGCCCGCATCCAGTCCTTCGAGCTCGCGTTCCGCATGCAGACCGACGCCGTCGAGGCGTTCGACGTCAACAAGGAGCCCGACACGATGAAGAAGCTCTACGGCGAGACGCCGCAGGGCCGCCAATTCATGATCGCCCGCCGACTGCTCGAGCGAGGCGTCCGCTTCGTTCAAGTCTGGCAGGGCGGTTGGGACAACCACGGCGGCATCGTCACCGCCATGGCCAACAACGCCCGCGCGATCGACCAACCCAGCGCCGCGATCATCAAGGACCTCAAGCAGCGCGGCCTGCTCAAGGACACCATCATTGTGTGCAGCACGGAATTCGGCCGCAGCTCGACCGAGGACGCCCCCGGCGGCCGCAATCACAACGCAAAGGCCTTCGCGTCGTGGCTTGCAGGCGGCGGGATCAAGGGCGGCCAGGCTTACGGGGCCACCAACGAAATCGGCAGCGAAGCCGCCGAGAACAAGGTGCACGTGCACGAACTGCACTCAACCATCTTGCATGCGCTCGGGTTCGACTCCGAGAAGCTCACGTTCCGCAATGGCGGGCGCGACTTCCGGCTCACCGACGTGTCGGGCGCCACGCCGGTCAAGGGACTGTTCGCCTGACGGTGGATTTCACGCCGCCGGGTGTGTGCTCGCGCACCCGGCGGCTTTTTCTTGTGACAACCGAGCGGGGACCAAGACTATGAAGACCACGACCCGACTGCTTCTGCATCCCGCTGCAGCGCTCGCGCTCGCGCTCGCCGCCGGCACCGCGCCCGCACAGGACCGACCCCTCACACCCGAGGAACTCGAGTTCTTCGAGACCAAGATTCGCCCCGCCCTCATCGAGCACTGCCACAAGTGCCACAGCGGCGACAAGGACGCCAAGATCAAGGGCGGCCTGCAGCTCGACTCCAAGGCGGGACTGCTCAAGGGCGGTTCCTCCGGCGCCGCGGTCGTGCCCGGCAACCCTCAGAAGAGCCTCCTCTACAAGGCCGTCACCTACACGGATCCGAACCTCCAAATGCCACCGAAAGAAAAGCTCCCCGACAACATCGTGAGCGACTTCGAGAATTGGATCCGCATGGGGGCGCCCGACCCGCGCACCGGCAAGGCCGTCGGCATCCTCAAGTCCGACGCCGACAAGGAAAAGGCCAAGCAGCACTGGTCCTTCAGGCCTATCAAGAAGCCCGAGGTTCCCAAGCCCAAGAGCCACTTGAAGTCTTGGATTCAAAATGACATCGACATCTTCGTCCTCGCCAAGCTCGAAGGGAAAGGGCTCCTTCCCACACCTCCCGCAGACAAGTGGACCCTGATCCGGCGCGCGTATTTCGACCTGATCGGCCTGCCGCCGTCACCCGAGGAAGTCGAGGCGTTTATCAACGACGAATCCCCGGAGGCATGGTCCAAAGTGATCGACAAGCTGCTCGCCTCGAATCATTACGGCGAACGGTGGGGCCGTTACTGGCTCGATGTCGCCCGCTACGCCGACACCCGCGGCGCAAACAACAACAACCAGCGCATGGGCAATGTCATGACCCAGGCCTACACCTACCGCGACTGGGTGGTGAATGCGCACAACGACGACCTCCCCTACGACCGTTTCCTCACCTACCAGATCGCAGCCGACAAGGCCACGACCGAGAAGAAACACCTTGCGGCGATGGGCCTGCTCACGCTCAGCCGTCAGGCGAATGCGATCGAGACCATCGATGACCGCATCGACGTCATCACCCGCGGGATGATGTCCTTCAGCGTTTACTGCGCGCGCTGCCACGACCACAAGTTCGATCCCATCCCCACGGCAGATTACTACTCACTTTACGGCGTGTTCCAAAGCTGCGCCGAACCCGGCGAGCGGCCCGTCGTCGAGGCCGACACTGAGAGCCCGGAATACAAGGACTTCCTCCGCCAGATGGCCAAGATCGACGCCGACCTCGAGGGATACCGCAATTCAAACCTCGCCAAGCACCTCGGCGACGCGCGCGCGAACACCGCGCGCTACATGCAACTCGCGCACATCATGGAGAAGGATCCCGAAAAGCGGATTGGCAACCGCGCCGACCAGCAGGAATTCGAGCGCATGTATAAGCTCGATCAGTTCGTCATGAACCGTTGGTTCACCTACCTCCGCGGCAAGACCCAGGAGGCCGACCCCATCTGGGGACCGTGGGCTTCGTATCACAAGCTCGACGACAAGGAATTCGCGGCCAAGGGCAAGGACATCGCCGCAAAATTCTCCCCGAGCAACGACGCGAGCAAGAAGTTCAACGCGCTCGTCGCCCGCGCCTTCTCCACGCCCGCGGCCAACATGCAGGTCGTCGCCGAGCGCTACGCCAAACTCTTCGCCGACGCGGAAAAGGCGTGGTCTGCGGCCGTCACGCTCAACGAAAAGAAGAAGGCCACCGCGAAGGACGGCGAAAAGGTGGACGACCTCAAGGCGCTGCCCGACGCTGCGATGGAGGCGCTGCGCAAGACCTATTTGACGGGCAACGCTCCAGCCGCTTATGGATACATTGAGGTCGCCAACCTGAACAACAACCGCATCCGGAACGGCGAAAACCGCTTCAACGACGAGCGCCAGAAACTCGAGGTCCAACACCCCGGTGCCCCGAAACGCGCCATGACGCTCATGGATCGCCCCAGTCCGGTCAACGCGAAGATCATGATCAAGGGCGACCAGCGCAACCTCGGCCCGGAGGTTCCGCGGCGCTTCCTCGAAGTCCTTTCCGGCCCCGACCGCAAGCCGTTCAAGGACGGCAGCGGCCGCTTCGAACTCGCCAAGGCCATCGCCAGCGAGAAGAACCCGCTCACCGCCCGGGTCGCCGTGAATCGCGTTTGGATGAACCACTTCGGCGCGCCGCTCGTGCGCACCCCGACCGACTTTGGCGTCCGCGCTGAAGACCCCACGCATCCCGAGCTCCTCGATTATCTGTCCGCCTACCTCATCGAGAACGGCTGGTCCCTCAAGAAGCTCCACAAGTTCATCATGCTCTCCAATGTCTACCAGCAGGGCAGCGACGACCGCGGCAAGGCCATGGCCGTGGACCCGGCGAACCTGCTTGTCTGGAAAATGAATCGTCGTCGCCTTGACTTCGAAGCCTTCCGCGACTCGCTGCTCCTGATCAGCGGCAAGCTCAAGGACGAGATGGGCGGCCCGCCGGTCAACATCGCCAATCGCAACGACCCCCTTCACACCTTCGATCCGTATCGGCGCACGATCTATGCGAAGGTGGACCGCGGCAATCTTGCGACGGTGTTCCGCACATTCGATTTCGCAAACCCCGACATCACCACCGGCCAGCGTTTCAACTCCACCGTTCCCCAGCAGGCGCTCTACATGATGAACAGCGATTTCATCACGCAACTCGCACGCGAAGTCGTCAACCGCACCGACTTCAAGAAGGACATGGATGAGCGCCAGCGCATCGTGCAGATCTACCAGATTGCGTTCCAACGGCCGCCCACCGACATCGAGCTCAAGCTCGGGCACCGCTTCCTCGAGGAACAATCAGGAATCAAGTCCACCGGCCCCGCCAGCGCGCAAGTCTGGCGTTACGGCTACGGCCAATACGACGCCGCCAACCGCCGCGTCGTGAACTTCTTCCCGCTCCCCGTCTACGACGGGCGCGCGTGGATGGGCGACCCCAAGGACACCGCGAAGCCCCTCGGCCCGATCAAGCTCGACGCCACCGGCGGCACCGTCGGCACGATGCGCGGGATCGCAGTCATCCGCCGCTGGACCGCCCCGCGCGATGTGAGCGTCGCAATCGACGGCACCGTTGGCCATCAATTGATGCGCAACGCGCAGGGCGACGGCGTCAACGCCTACATCGCAGCCTCGGGTCGCGGCGAACTCGGCCGCTACCTCGACGTTCGCTCCAAAACCGCCACCACCACCGTCGCGAAGGTGGATCTCAAGAAAGGCGACACCATCGACTTCATCGTGGACGCCGGCTCGCGCGGCAACTGGCAGGGCGACACGTTCACATGGGCGCCGACCATACGCGTCGTGGGTGCGCCGGCGATGATGTCCGGCAACATGGCGGCAGGCGACCCCGCCGCCGCCAGCGAGTGGCGCGCCTCCGCCGACTTCAACCGCGCCGGCAGCACTGCCCCCGCGAAGCCGCTGAACACCTGGGAGAAATACGCGCAGGTCCTCCTGCTGGCGAACGAGATGGCGTTCCTCGACTAGGCGAAGGCGTCGGCGGCGTCAAGCAACGGCAGTCCATCGTCCTCGTGGGAGTCAAGTATGGCGCGCCGGGCAGGACTCGAACCTGCAACCTTCTGATCCGAAGTCAGAAGCTCTATCCAATTGAGCTACCAGCGCGGCCACTGCGGCGGCATTGAAGTCGAACGCGCGCCGATTGGGAAGCCTGCAGCGCGGGTTGCCCGCGCGGATATCACTTCTGCTGGGATTCCTTGAGCCATTCGAGGTTGAAGCGCGCGAGTCGCAACGTTTCATAGGGGCGTTGCGCGCCGGTTTCGTAGAGGCAAAGCACGGTGCCATCGGGGAGCCGTGCCAAGGTCGAATAGGCGGATGGACCGGAGGTCAGCTCGCGTGCGAAGGGCCATGATTTGCCGTCGTCGGTGCTGGCGCGGACGGTCATTCGCACGCGTGCGCCGCTGGGTTTGCCGTCCTTGGGCCCGGGCGGATGTGGGTTGCTGAAGAGCAGATGTTGGTCGTCGAGGCGGATCATGCTGGCCTGGCACTTGGGGCATGGGAGCTGTTTGTCGTGCGTGAGGGCGCTCCAAGTGGAGCCGCCGTCCGCGCTGGTCGCCACGCCGCGCGAGCCCTGCCAGTCGCCTTGCATCCGGGCGTTGACGAGCAGCGAGCTGTCGGTGCGCTCGATGATCTGGCACTCGTTGCCGCCGGTCTGGATCGGGGCGCTGAGTTGCCATGACTTGCCGCCGTCGTCGCTGAACATCATGTGCGAGTTCATCTCCTGTGCGCCGCCGGCAAGGGTTCGTTTGTGGTCGCACGGGATGACGAGCCGGCCGCGATGTTGACCGCGCGTGAGTTGGATGCCGGTGCCGGGTCCGGTGGCGACCCATGTCCAGCCGGGCTTCATCGTGGCCGCGCTCAGGTCGCGAGGCGCGGACCACGTCTTGCCGTCGTCAGTGCTGGAGGTGACGAACACGGCTTTGTTGTCGCGTGTAAACGGCAGCCAGAGTGTGCCGGTCTTCGCGTCTTCGACGGGGCACGGATTGCCGATGGTGATTTGGGCGTCGGCGCCTTCCTCTTGCACGATGCTGTGCGGAGACCACGTGTGTCCACCGTCGGTGCTGCGTTTGATGAGAAGGTCCACGTCGCCATGGTCGCCGGAGCCGGTCTTGCGGCCTTCGCAAAAGGCGAGCACAGAGCCCCTCGCGGTCACGAGCAGCGCGGGGATGCGATAAGTGTGGTAGCCGTCGAGGCCTGCCGTCCAGAGAGTGGTCTGTCCGGGCGAGGCGGGCGTGGCGGCGAGGGCGGCTGCGGGAAGCGCAGCGAGTGCAGCGAACAGGGCGGCGCGGCCGGCTTTCACGGGGCGGTTCAATCGAGCAAATACCAGAAGGAGTGTGTCACGCGATTGTTCGCGCCGATGTCCCACAGCTTCGGGAAGTCCACACGCTCGACGTGGCTGTCGAGGAGGGTGACGTTGGCGCCGTTGTTGTGGACGGTCGGGCGCGCGTGGTTGTAGGCGACGTTCGGATACTGGGGCATGGTGTCGAGGCGCCCGTTGCGATCGAGGTCGAGCGTGAAGAAATACTGCGTGTCCACCGGCGAGTAAACGTAGTGCGTGATGGTGTCGGTGAAGGTCATCGCGTCGGCGGGTTTGTTGATGGTCTCGAGGCGGAGCGGGCGCGTGGTGTTGATGTAGTAGTAGGGGCCGCTGAGCGGATTGCCGAAGCGGCCGAAGTTGGTGCCGATCCAGCAATTCCAGTTGTTCGGGCCGGACACGTTCGAAAGCGGCGCGTTGCCGAAGCTGCCTCCGGGACAGCGGCGCAGGTCGTTTGTGTAGACCTCGGTGCTGCTGAAGAGCACGCCCATTTGGGTCTGCCGCGCGACGTAGGGCGCAAGGCCCATGTGCCAGAAGGGTTTGGTGTAGTCGTTCGAATCGTAACCGAAGGGCGGCAGGCAATTGTCGTAATCGTCCGCATACATCTGGTTGGCGAACGCCCAGTTTCGCATGTTGGACATGCACTTGGCTTGCGCGGCCTTCGCCTTGGCCTTGCTCAGGGCGGGCAGCAGCATCGCTGCGAGGATCTCGATGATGGCGATGACGACGAGCAGTTCGATGAGAGTGAAGCCAGCCCGCAGGGAGTGACGGCACGAAGGCGCTTTCATGGTCTTGGGGCATTTCCACCGTGCGTACGGGTGGGGGGCGTGTCAAGCCGCCATTCGGCGACGCGCGGCCGCTACTTCAGATTCTTTGGATTCAACGGTTGAAGGTCCTTGGGCAGGAACAGGCCGTCCTTGCGGATGAGTTCGCCGTCGAACCACACCTCACCGCCGCCCCACTCGGGCCGCTGGATGAGCACCATGTCCCAGTGGACGGCGCTGCGGTTGCCGTTGTCGCACTCTTCATAGGCCTGGCCGGGCGTGAAGTGCAGTGAGCCGGCGATCTTCTCGTCGAAGAGGATGTCGCACATCGGCGAGAGGATGTGCGGATTGAAGCCGAGGCTGAATTCGCCCACGTAGCGCGCGCCCGCGTCGGTGTCGAGAATCTCGTTGAGCTTTTTCGTGTTGCTCGAGGTGGCGTTGACGATCCTGCCGTCCTTGAACTCGAGCCGCACATTTTCAAACTTCGTCCCGCTGTAAAGGGTGGGCGTGTTGAACTGAATCGTGCCGTTCACACTGGTTTTCACGGGGCAGGAGAAGACTTCGCCGTCGGGGATGTTGCGGTCGCCCTTGCACATCTGCGCGCCGATACGCTTGATGCTGAAGGTCAGGTCGGTGCCCGGCGCCTTGAGGTGCACGCGGTCGGCGCGTTTCATGCGCTTCCACAGGGGCACTTGTGCGCGGGCCATCTTCGCGTAGTCCATGGTGCAGACGTCGAAGTAGAGATTCTCGAAGGCCTCCGTGCTCATGTTCGCGCTCTGCGCCATGCTCGGCGACGGCCAGCGCAACACGCACCAGCGGGTTTCGTTGACGCGATAGTTCAGCACGGGGCGGAGTGTGCGCGCGTAGAGCTGGAGCTTGGAGCTGGGCACGTCGGAGGTTTCGCTCGCGTTGTTCGAGCCTCGGATGGCGATGTAGGACTGGCAGCGCTTCATCCGGAACAACTCGATGTCGCGGACGATCGTGGCGTGCGCCTCGTCGGTTTCGCGCTGCATCTCGCGGATGAGGCGCGTGTGGCGCGCTTCGACCAGCGGAATCGCGCCCGCGGCACGCGCCGCGCGGATCAACTCGACGCTGAACTCATCCGGCACGTCGATCATGTCGAGCAACACGACGTCGCCCTTGCGGAGCTTGGTCGAGTAATTGACAAGGAGGCTGGCGAGTTTCGTGAACCGTGGGTCAGTCATAGGTGCGGCGACGTTACCGGCCGAACCGTGAAAGTCGAGCCCCGGCGCACCCCCGTCGCCGCGCATGCACCTTGCCAATCCGCGGGCCGTCCTTACACTCGCGCGCCGTTGGTTCAACCACCATGCTCACCGCCCACGAACTGTTTGGATTCATGCCCGCCGCGTTGTCCGGCGAAATCCTTGAATTCGCCTATGCCGAGGACAAGCCGCTCTACAAGGCCACCCTCACCGCTGTCGCACAAGCGCGCAAGGTGCGCCCGGTCTTCCTGCAACAACAGGCGCGCACGCAGCGGCACCCGACCATGACCGCCTCGCTCGCCAAGCCCGCCCTCGACGCCGCCGCGCAGGCGCTGCTCCAAGGCTGGCTGCTCAAACGCCAGGCGGCACTGCTCAGGGAGTTCCTCGACGCCCTCGGCATCACCCACAAGGACGGCGCGGTCGAGCATCTTCCCGAGACGATGGACGACGCGAAGGTGCGCGCCGCGGTCGAGGCCGCGCTTGCGAAGCACCCGCCCGCCGTGGTTGCCGCCTACCTCAACGCCTTCGCCTCGATGAACCACATCAGGTGGCCCGCGCTGGACGACTTGCTCAAGTCTGACGCCCGGCTTCAATTCTGACTCCACGCGCGCCGCAGAGTGGAGGACCGGAGCCGCGGGGTGGCGTCATTCGTTCGCGGGCGGCAGGCTGAAGGAATCCTGATGCGGGCGCGGCACGAATGCGGGTTTGCCCCACGGCGTGGCGCGATCCACGGCGCGGTGCATCTGCTCAAACCACCACGCGGCGCTCCGGAGCCGACGCGCCCGGTGCCCCGGCTTCGGCAGGAGGTGGCTGTTGTCGAACACGAGTTCCATTTGGTGGCGCGGGATCATGGTTTGCCTTTCAGTTGTTCTTTGCGCCACACCCTACACCGCGGGCTGGGACATACTCCGTCTGAGCCGGAAAATTTTTGAGCCACCGGCTGCGGCCTGCTACCCTGCAGGCCGACGCTCAGAGCCATGTCCTCCCCGAAGGTATATCTCCGCTGCGGCTGCCCGAAGTGCGGCGGGCCGATCGAGTATCCGGATTACACCGTGGGCGGCGTGATGAACTGCCCGAAGTGCGGCAACCAGGTCCGCCTGCCCGCGGCCTTCGCGGCGCCTCCCATTCCGCAAACGCCCCCGTCGAAGCCGCCCAGCGTCCCTCCGCCCAAGGTCCACGCCACGCCGCCGAAACGGGCCGCGCGCCGGAGCGTGGCCGTGGTCGTCGGCGCCGGTGCGTGTTGCGTGGCGCTGCTGGCGGCGCTCGCCGTCGCGGCGGGATTGGCAAAACACCGGAAGCAATCAGCGCCGCCGGAATTGCCGGGCGCGGAACCGCCAGCGACGCACCATTCAAAGTCGCCCGACGAGCCGGCGAAACCGCCCGCGCCTGCGCCGAAGGCGAAGCCGCCCAAGGCCATCGCCGACTTGCGGGCTGGCGACTCCGTGTCTGTCGAGGAACCGAAAGGCGCGAAGGGCAGCAGGCTCGTTTACGCCACGGGCACGGTGAAAAATGAATCCGACCTCCTGCGATACGGTGTGCGAGTGGAGCTTGACCTCCTTGACGCAGCGGGCGCGAAGGTCGGGACCGCAACCGATTACACGGCGTCCATGGAACCGCGCGCGACGTGGCGCTTCCGGGCGCTCGTGGTCGAGCGCCGGGCCACAAGCGCGAAGCTCGCGAAGATCACCGAGGACAACTGAGCGGGAGCCTTGTCACGCGCGCAGCGCTGTGCCACGTTCCATCAACGCAAACGCCGACTCCCATGCGCCCCGCAATGTTCCCGCCGCGCGCCCCGTCCCCCGCACGGCCCGGCCTGCCGCTCCCGCGCCGCGACTTCCTCGAGCGCGCCGGCATGGGCTTCGGCATGACGAGCCTGCTCGGGCTCTCCGCGATGGGCCTGCTCGGTGGCGATGCCCGTGGCGCCGCTGCGAACAGTTATTCGCCGCTCGCGCCCAGGCAGCCGCATTTCCCCGCCAAGGCGAAGCGCATCCTCCACCTCTTCGCGCAAGGCGCGCCGTCGCACATCGACACGTTCGACCCGAAGCCCGGGCTCGCCGAGTTCGACGGCAGGTCGCTGCCCGACGACGCGCGCGGCACGGGATTCGCCTCGCCGTTCAAGTTCGAGAAGAAGGGCAAGAGCGGGCTCGAAATCAGCGAAGTCTTCCCGCGCCTTGGCGAGCACGCCGACAAGCTTGCCATCATCCGCTCGATGATGACGGACATTCCCGCGCACGATCAGGCGACGATCTTCATGAACACCGGCTCGTTGCGCTTCGTGCGGCCGAGCGTGGGCTCGTGGGTCGTGTATGGACTCGGCAGCGAGAACCTGAGCCTGCCTGGCTACATCGCGCTTTCGCCCGGCAACGTGGACGCGCAGAATCTCCGATCGGCGTTCCTCCCCGGTGTCTTCCAGGGCACGCCCGTCAACACCCGCGAACTGCGCGTCGAGCGGCTCATTGAGAACATCCAGAACAACTTCACATCCATCCCCGAGCAGCGGCGCCAGCTCGACCTGCTGCACCAGCTCAACGAACTCAACTCGCAGAAACTCCGAAAAGACGGCCAGCTCGAGGCGCGCCTGCAATCCTACGAGCTCGCGTTTCAGATGCAGATGGAGGCGCAGGACGCGTTCGACATCAGCAAGGAGCCGCAAGCCGTGCGCGACGCCTACGGCGTGAACAACCCCTTCGGCCGGCAGCTCCTCATCGCGCGCCGCCTCCTGCAAAAGGGCGTGCGCTTCGTGCAAGTCTGGCACGGCGGCTGGGATCACCACAGCAACATCGCCGCCGCGCTCCGGCAAAAGGCCGGCGAGTGCGACGCGCCCATCGCCGCGATGCTGACCGAGATGGCGCAGAATGGAATGCTCAACGACACGCTCATCGTCTGGGGCGGCGAGTTCGGCCGCACACCCGCCGCCGACGGCAACGCGCAGGGCAATCCCGGCCGCAACCACAACCACCGCGCCTTCTCCGTCTGGCTCGCAGGCGCAGGCGTCAAGGCTGGCACCATTGTCGGCAAAACCGACGACCTCGGCGGAAGAGCCGTCGAGGACAAAGTCCACATCCACGACCTGCACGCGACGCTCCTGCACCTGCTTGGCTTCGACCACGAGAAGCTCACCTTCCGCTACAACGGCCGCGACTTCCGCCTTACCGACGTGCACGGGAACGTGGTGAAGAAGTTGCTGGCGTGAGCCTGCGCGGTCGCGAGAGCAGTTCCAAATCGAAAATCGACGGAACGCGAACCCGTCCACCGGGCCCACTTCATCGCGGTTGCTTCACCCCTTCGCGTCTCAATAATCCGCGATGCTGCCGTCCTTGAGGCGGCCGTAGGTGGGCCACTTGAACTTGGTGTCGCGCGAGAGTTCCTCGAGCACGGCCTCGTCGGGCTCCAGGCCGATGCCGGGGCCGGGCGGGAGCGGCGCGTAGCCGTCCTTGTCCACTTCCCACGTGCCCTTGATGATGGTCTGGCCGGCCTTGTTCTTGGGGTTGAAGCCGTAGGCTTCGTGGATGAGGAAGAGCGGGATGCTCGCGACGAGGTGCAGTCCCGCGGCGAGGCCGAGCAGGGAGTTGGTGTTGTGCGGCGCGAGCGGCACATGATACGCCTCGGCGAGCGCGGCGATTTTCTTGAGCTGCGAGATGCCGCCGGAATGGGTCACGTCGGGTTGCAGGATGTCGATGCAGCGTTCCTGCAAGTAGGGGATGAATTCCCAGATGGTGCGGTCGCGTTCGCCGGTGGCCAGCGGGACGTGGATGGATTGCTTGAGGCGTTTGAAGACCTCGATGTTCCCGGGCACGGCGACTTCCTCGATGAAGAGCACGTCGTAGGGTTTGATGGCGTTGGCGAACTGGATGAGCGTGGCGGGCGGCACGGCGCAGTGGGCATCGAACATCACGGTGCCATCGGGCCCGACGCGTTTGCGGGCCTCGGCGACGGCGTTGACCATGCGCTCGATGTCCACCGGGCCGCCGCTGTGCTCGTAGATGCCGTGGGGCGGGACTTTCTGCGCCTTGGGCGTGGAGTAGACGCGGATCTTGTCGCGGGTGGGCCCGCCGAGCAGGCGATAGACGGGCACGCCGAGGAGTTTGCCCGTGATGTCCCACAGCGCGATGTCGATCGCGGAGATGGTGTGGACCATGAAGGGCCCGCCGCGGATGTCGCGGTGCGAGCGGTAGAGTTTCTGCCAGAGGTGCTCGATGCGGGTGGGGTTCTCGCCGTCGAGCAACTCGAAGAGCGAGTTGGCGAGCGCGGCGCCGACCTTGCCCTCGATGCCGGCGGTTTCGCCCCAGCCGTAGACGCCTTGATTGGTGTCAATGCGGATGAAGATGGAGCCGCCGACGGGCACGGCCCGAAGCCTGGTGATCTTGATGGCGGAGGCTTTGTCGGCGACGGCGGCGGCGGGATTGTCGGCGGCGCGGGAAAGTTCGCGCATGAGCGCGGCGCCGCCGGCGGCTGCGGCGGCGGTGAGGAGTGCGCGCCGGCGGGTGGTTGCGGCTTCGGAGGTCATGGCTTCCCGGTTGGAGTGGGGGGCTGTGTGAATCACGGACTTGCGAGGCGCCCGCGGGCCACCGAGGTGTGTGGCGTCACTTCACTTCTTCGGTGAGAGCGCGTTGTAGACGGCGTCGAGGTAGCGGTTGACGTTGATGAAGCCCGCGCCCCAGTCCTTGTATTTCTCGGGGACGCCGGCGGCGCGGACTTGCTCCTGCGTCTTGCCCTCGGCGATGGCCTTCCTCACAAGCGCGGTGGTCTCGCTGAGCATTTGTTGCGTGGCTTCGAGGTCGGCCTTGGTCGCGAGCGCGCCGTGCCCGGGGATGATCTTCGCGTCGGCCGGGATGGTCTTGACCATGAAGTCGATGTTCTGGATGTAGCCGAGCAGGTCGCCGCCGCTGCCGACGTCGATGAATGGGAACCGGCGGTTCAAAAACTGGTCGCCGGTGTGAAACACGCCCGACTTGGTGAAGTGGATGAGCGCGTCGCCATCCGTGTGGCCGGGCACGAGCGAAATCATTTTGATTTCCTCGCCGTTGAAGTGAACGGAGGTGGACTGGTTGAAGGTGACGAGCGGCAGGGCTTCCTTGGGCAGGGGCGTGCTCGCGGCGAGCAGGCGCTTGCGGACGTTGTCGTGCGCGACGACGGCGGCGCGCTTGCCGAAGTGCGGGTTGCCGCCGGTGTGGTCGCCGTGCCAGTGGGTGTTGAGCACGAACTTGAGCGGGCCGGGGTTGAGCTTGGCGAGCGCGGCATCGATCCTGCCCGCGAGCGGAAGGAACTGCGTGTCCACGATGAGCAGTCCCTCGGGCCCGACGGAGACGCCGATGTTGCCGCCCGAGCCCTCGAGCATGTGGACGCTGCCGGCGACGTGCGCGGCCTTGATCTGCACGGCGTCGAAGTTCTGCTGCGCGAACGCGGCGGTGGCGGCGGCGAATGTGACGGCGAAGAGTGCGGTGAATTTCATGGCGCGGGTTGGTGCTGAGTCGGAGTTCGCGGGCGACGGTAGCGGGTTTGTTAGAAGTTCAAAGTTTGAAGTTGAGCCCCGGCGCGTCCGCCCGAGTCGCGCAGCGTGTCCAACCGGTCAGCCGGGTATCTGGCTGGGGATGGGACACCCGCCCGCCCCGGAATGGAAGCGGGAAGTCGCCAAGCCGGCCTGCTGGCCGACGCGGCCTGAAAGCTGAAACTGGAACTTTGAACTCCCCCGCGGGACCGCCTATCGTCCGCACTCACGATGCCGAGCTTGGAAGAACGGATTGCGGCGCACGCCGCGAAGCAGCTTGCCCTGCCCGCGGGACGGCTGCCGGCCGACGAGTTCGCCCGCTACCAGAAATTCCTCAAAGTCGAGACGCAGCACTTGAAGATGCTGCACCGCGGCGGCTCCAGCGGCCTTGCCGTATGCCGCGCGCGCGCCGCGGTGCTCGACGCCGTCGTGCGTCACATCTTTGACGCGGTTTGCGCCGCGCACGCCGCCCCGGCACGCGCGGTGCGTGTCGCCGTGGTTGCCACGGGCGGCTACGGGCGCTCGGAACTCAATCCCCACAGCGACATTGACATCATGTTGCTGCACGACAGCGACGGGCTTTCGGCGGCGCGCGGCAAGCTGCCGGCGCTGCTTGCCGCGCTCTCGGGGCAGGGCGGGCTGATCTATTCACTCTACGATCTCAAGCTCAAGGTCGGGTCCAGCGTGCGCACGGTGGATGACTGCGTGCGCGCCGCGAACGAGGACATGCAGTCCAAGACGTCGCTCATCGAGGCGCGGCTGATCACCGGCGATGAGGCGCTCTTCAAGCGCATGCAGGCCGTCGTGCTCACCAAGTGCATCCGCGGCTTCGAGGACGCCTACATCGCGGCGCGCATCGCGGACCAGTGCTCGCGCCGGGCGAAGCACGGCAATTCGCCGTTGATGCAGGAGCCGCACATCAAGAGCGGCTGCGGCGGCTTGCGGGACTACCAAAACCTGCTGTGGATGGCGTTTGTGAAATATCGCACACGATCGCTCGCCGACCTCGAGGCGCGCGAACTCATCAGCCCCGGCGACGCGCGCGACCTGCACGAGGCCTACGACTTCCTCCTGCGCACGCGCAACGAACTCCACTACCACACCGGCCGCGCGGCGGACGTGCTCACCAAGAGCGTGCAGCCGCAGGTCGCGCACAACCTCGGCCACCACGAGCGCTCGCCGAGCCGCCGCCTCGAGCGCCTCATGCGCGATTACTACGCGCACACGCGCCAGATCGACCTCATCACGCGCGCCGTCGAGCAGCGCCTCGCGCTGCTGCCCGCGCCGCGCCGCCTCCCGAGCCTCCGCGAACTCCTGCTCACCGGCCGGCGCCGGATGAAGGAGCAGTCGGCGGACGGCTTCCAGATCGCCGAGGGCGTCATCTACGCGTCGTCGCCGCGCGTCTTCAGGGACCAGCCCGCGCGGCTCATGCGCGTGTTCTTCCTCTGCCAGCAGCGCAACCTCCGGCTGCATCCCGAGCTCGCCGCGCGGGTCCGCCGCGACCTCGATGAGCTTGTGAACGCCGGATTCCTGCGCGACCCGCACGTGCGCGTCACCTTCCTGGAGATGTTGCGCCAGCGCGGGAACGTCGCGCCCATCCTCCGCCTCATGCACGAGACGGGTTTCCTTGGGCGCTACCTGCCGGAGTTCGGCAAGCTCACGTGCCTCGTGCAGCACGAGTTCTTCCACCAATACACCGCCGACGAGCACACGCTCGTGTGCATCGAGAAACTCGACCAGCTCTTCCACGCGACCGTGCGGCCGTTCAGCGCCTACGCGGAACTGTTCCGCGAGATCGAGCATCCCGAGGTGCTCTACCTCGCGCTGCTCCTGCACGACGCCGGCAAAGCGGGCGAAAACGAGGACCACTCGGCAGCTGGCGCCCGCCTCGCGCGGCGCGTCTCACGGCGGCTCGGCCTCGACGGCATCACCGCGGCCACGCTCGGCCTGCTCATCGGCCATCACCTCGACATGGCCCAGGTTTCGCAGCAGCGCGACCTCGACGATCCCGCGGTCGCGCGCAACTTCGCCGCGCTCGTGCCATCGCCGGAGACGCTCTCGATGCTCACGCTGCACACCGTCGCCGACTCGCTGGGCACGAGCGACAAGCTGTGGAACGGCTTCAAGGACACGCTGCTGCTCACGCTGCATCACCGCGCGCGGGAGGCGCTCGCCGGAGGCGCGGAATTCCAGCGCGCCGAGGAGCGGCAGCGCGGGTTGATCGCGGACGAAGTCCGCAAGCTCGCCCCGGAGTCCATCCCCGACGAGGAAGTCGCCGCGCACTTCGACAACCTGCCGCCGCGATATTTTCAGATTCACAAGGCGTCCGACATCGTCACCGACCTCGAGCTCGCCAACCAGTTCATGACCCGCCAGCTCATGGAGGAGGAAAAGGCGCTCGAACCCGTCGTGCGCTGGGCGAACGACCCGGACCGCGGCTGCACGTCGATGCGGATTTGCACCTTTGACCGCGCGGGGCTCTTCAGCAAGGTCGCGGGCTCCTTCACCGCCGCGGGGCTCAACATCCTCAGTGCCCACATCTTCACGCGCGCCGACGGCGTCATCCTCGACACATTCCACGTGAACGACGCGGCGACGGGCGCGCTCGCCTCGCCCGCGAGCCGGGAGAAGTTTGAATCCGCCCTCGTCCGGTCACTCCTCGGGCACGTGGACTTCCGCCCGCTCATCGCGCGGCAGAAGGTCAACGCACCGCTCTACCAGTCCTTCGAGGGCGAGCGCCTACCCACCGAGGTGCGGTTCGACAACGACGGCTCCGACACGCGCACCGTGCTCGACATCCAGGCCGAGGACCGCGTCGGGCTGCTCTTCGTCATCTTGCAGGTGCTGTCCGAACTCGGTCTCGACATCTCGCTCGCGAAGATCAACACGGAGAAGGGCGCGGCCGTGGACAGTTTTTATCTGACGGAAGATGACGGGCGCAAAATCACCTCCGTCGAGCGCCAGCACGCCATCGAAGGCAAGCTCCGCGCGGCCATCCTGAGCCTGGACTCGGCGGCGTGAACGCGTGGAGCCGCGCCGCGTCATGCCGTTCCTAGAACTTTCCCAACTCCAGCTTCCACCGGGCCGAGTCCGCGGGGCGGTTGAGTTGCTGCGCGAGCGCGAGCAGGCGCTCCACGCACGAGCGGCGGCCCGCGTAATCGGGCGCCTCGGTGAACAGACGTTCCAGCGCGGCGTGCTCGCCGGCGGCGTCCCTCATCGTGGCGCGGCGCGACGCGAGCGCGAGCAGCAGCCGGATGTTCTGCTGCGGGCTTGGCTGGAGTTCGAGAGCGCGCGCGGTCGCTTCCAACGCCGCGGGCGCGTTTGCCGCGGCCGCGTGAAGGTCCGCGAGTTTTTCGAGCAGCACCGCGCCCGACTGCGATTCGGGCACGTCGCGGAGATAGCCCACCATCTCGGCGGGCGTGGTGCCGCGCGCGAGGTTGCGGTTCACGACCATCAGGTGCGACCACTCGATGAGGCGGCTCTTGCGCGCGGCGAGCGCCTCGTGCTGCTCGCGCGGTGACTTTCCGAACGGCCGATACAACGGGTCGCCAATCACGGTCGTCTGCCACGAGAGCGAGCCTTGCGCCGCCGATGCCGCCTCGCCGAAGGAGAAGCCTGCCTCCACGAACCGCTCAAAGAACACCCGCACGTCCGGCGTGCCGCCGAGATAGGGTTCGTTCACGCTGCCCATCGTGGCCGTGGCGCCGCGCGCGAGGAGCGGACCGCACCAATGGTCCGAGCCGGTCCGCAGCGTCTGTGCGCTGAACGAGTGCAGGTGATACGCCACCGCGCCGGGCACGAACTCGACCTGCGCGCGCGCGAACGGGCCGGAGGCGTTCGCGTCATACCAGCCCGCGTAGAGCGCCACGTGGCTCAGGGGCGTCGCCGCCGGGAGCGTCTCCGGCCGTTCGTCGAGCACGGTTTCGAATCCGTGGCGCGCGGCCGCCGCCGCCGCGCCACGAATCCACGCGTCGCCGGGGGCATACGGGCCGTTCGTGAGGCCGCGCGCGTCGAACCAGGCCCGGCCCCACAGGCCGTCGGACTCGGCCTGCATCGCCTTGTCCACGAGGCCGCGGGCGATGTCCGCAGTCGGGCCGTCGAGCCGCGCGACGAGCATGAGGCCGTTGGTCGGATGCAGCGCTGCGGCGTTCGTGGCGCCGAAGTGCGGGTTTTGCCGCGGCCCCGCGAGCATGTAGCCCGCGCGGGCGAACGGCAGCAGCGCGAGCTCGCCGTCGACTGAAGCCTCGTTGCGCCGGAGCGGCTCGGGAAGTTTCTCCACCTCCGGCTCCACGAGCGTCGCATCGCGCGCGATCTTCAGCGGCACACCGAAACAGAGCACGAGGTGCCGCGCCTTCGCCGCGACGATCTTGTTGCCTTCGCCGAAGGTGACGAGTTTCTTCGATTCAAGCGCGTGGAGCAGCGGTGTCTGCAACTGCGCGTTGAAGTCAGCGCGCGACATCGAGTCTCCCGCCGGCAGCGGCAGGCCGATCACTTGCGCTGCGGGCACCTTGCGGCGCGTGGCGTAGTGCTGCGCGACGGCTTTCGACTCGGGCTGCTTGGAATTGAAGACGACGACGACTGATTCGCCGGGCTCCGCGCCGTCGAGTGGGAACGCCGATGCCGCGGTGAACACGAGGGCGGCGAGGAGCGAACGCGCAAAGGGGACAGGGGAATGACGCGGGGACGCGGGGGCGCGGGGGCACAGGAGCATCAGTGAAAACACCCGCTTGCCGCGGCTCCGCGGCTCCGCGTCTCTGTGCCGCCGCCTCATAACAAACCTCCCCGCACCCGCAAGCCGTCCCATGCCAGTTCGACGCCCGGCGGCAGCTCGGCCTGGTCGAGGTCGTGGTCGTAGTAGTCGGTGAGATGCGTGAGCAAGGTCCGGCCCGCGCCGATGCGCCGCGCCGCGGTGAGGGCCTCGTCCAGGCTCATGTGCGTCCAGTGCGTCGTCTTGCGCAAACCGTCGAGCACCGCGACCTCGACGCCGCGGATGGCCTCGATCACGGGCGCGGGGATTTCCTTCACGTCGGGAATGTAGGCAAGCCGCCGGCGGCCGTCCTGCTCGAAGAGGAACCCCAGCGTGTGGATGTTTCCGTGGAGCACTTCGAGCGGCGAGACGCGCAGGTCGCCCAGTTCAAACGGCCCCTCGATGAGCCGCGGGTCGGGCGCGAAGTAGCCCTTCGGATGCGGGCCCTCGTGGAATGCATACAGGAACACGCGGCGCAACGCGTCCATCGTCGGCGCCGACGCGTAGATGGGCAGCGGCTTGCCGTCTGCGAGGTCGCAGAAGCGGCGGCAGTCGTCCATGCCCATCACGTGGTCTGCGTGCGCGTGCGTCACGAGCACGGCGTCGAGCCGGCGGAGGTTCTCGCGCAGGCATTGCATCCGGAATTCCGGCGTGGTGTCCACGACCAGCTTGACTGCGTCCGTCGCCACGTGAATGGACGCGCGAGTGCGATGGTTCTTTGGATTGTCGAGGTAGCCGGGCGGGTAATCCTTGCCGATCAGCGGCGAACCGACGGACGTGCCGGTGCCGAGGAAGGTCAGTTCGAAGGACATCCGCGCGCAGCTTCGCACGTCGGCGGCGCAGGTGTCAAAGTGGGGAGGGCAACCAGTGTTCAGTGTTCGGAAGTGAGTGCCAACCCTCGGACGATTTGAAATCTGAATACGGGACACTGAAACTCCTTCCCGCGTTGCGCCTTCACTTCGCCGGAATCACCGGCAGCACGATGTGCGACGGGCGCGAGGCGTCGTGCCAGATGGTGTTCACGGCGGTTTCCATCCGGCGGTGTTGCGCGAGCGGTTCGCCGGTGTTCGGGTTCACGTCGAACCGCGGGAAGTTGCTGCTCGAGAGGTCCACGCGGATGCGGTGGCCCTTCTTGAAGATGTTCGAGGTCGGATACAGCTTGATCGTCATCGGATACACGGTGCCGGGCTTCATCAGTTTTTCCTTCGCGAGCGTCTCGCGGAACCGGGCGCGCAGGATGCCGTCGCCGAGCAGCAGGTCGAACCCGCCCGCGAAGTCCGCGCTTGGCGGATACACGTCGATGAGCTTCGCGGTGAAGTCCGTGTCCACGGCGGACGATGACGCCCACAGCCTGACCTCGATCTCGCCGGTGACTTCGAGGTCGGCGGGCAGCGGGTCGGTCTGGAAGACGAGCACGTCGTTGCGCGCGGAGAGCGGGATGGGCTTGGGCCAGTTCCAGAAGTTGGTGCCGCCACGCTGGTCGAACGCGCCCTGATGCATGATGCCGACTTGCGACGAGGTCTGCCCGCCGAGCGTGGGCACGGGGTTGCGCGGGTCGAACTCGTAGCTTGTCGAGGATCTGCCGGTCGCGGGCGTCGCGGTGGCGAGCTTGCCGCCCGCGTGCAGGTGAAACGCCGTGGGTCGCGTGCGCGTGAGCGGCCATTCGTGCTCGTCGCGCCAGAAGCCGCCGTGATTCAGGCGGCCCGCATCAGTCTTGCGCCCGTCGCCGGCGCCCATGACGAAGATGCGGACTTTGGTCGCGAACGGCGCGGACTTGCCGACGGAGTTGTCGGCGTCCTTGAGCCAGCGGTCATACCATTCGAGGCGCCACGCGAGCGGGTCGGGGATGGCGGCGGCGCGGCCGAAGTCCACCTGTCCGTGCGCGGATGCGCCCTGCCCGCCGTGAATCCACGGTCCCATGATGAGATGGACCGGGCCTTGGATGGTGCGGTTGAGCGCGGCGAAGTTTGCCGTCGTGTTTCCGGCCCACGAGTCATACCAGCCGCCGACGAGATACACGGGCATGTCCTTGTAGCGGTGCGGATGGTCCACGATGTTGTTCTGCTCCCAGAAGGAATCGTTGGCGCCGTGGCGCATCGCCTCGAGGAGCCATTCCTCGTAATCGGGCGCGAGCTTGAGCGGCGTGGTGCCGTGGCGGTGGGGGAGAAGTTTCAGATAATCGAGGCGGTTGGAACTCATCTCGCGCAGCACCGCCGCCGTGGCCGGATCGCGCGACGCGGCGCTGCCGTTGGCGGCGTTGAGCATGATCCAGTTCCAGAAGCGCATCTCGAACGCGCCCGCATTGCGCATGGATTGCCGGCCCATGTTCGACACGGCGTCCACGGGGATGACCGTGGTGAGTTGCGGCACCTTTTCCATCGCCATCGCGTGCTGCGTGCCGCCGACGTAGGACGTGCCGATCATGCCGATGCGGCCGTTGAACCACGGCTGCCGGCCGATCCACGCCGCGCAATCCCACCCGTCGCGGCCGTCGTCGGTCATCCAGTGCCACACGCCCTCGCTCGCGTAGCGGCCGCGCGTGTCCTGCGCGACATAGACGTAGCCGCGCGACGCGAAGTAGGTCGCGTTGCCGCGCTCGCCGTTCTTGTTGTAAGGCGTGCGCACGAGCACGACGGGGAACCTGCCGTCCACGGGCGCGCCGTCCTTCGCGGGGAGATAGAGGTCCGTGGCGAGCTTCACGCCGTCGCGCAGCGCGACCATCACGTTCGTGCGGACGATGACCTGGAACGGCGCCTCGCGCCCGGCAGCCGGGGCATGCGTGGCGAGGACGACGGAAGACAGGAAGAGGAGCGCAGACGCGAGCCGCCGCAGTGGGGAGTGCATGGCCAGTGGTGTCGCCGAATGGCACCGCGCCGCAAGCTCATTCTCCGCGCGGCGCGTGACGGAGCCGGTGTCAGGCCGCGAGCAGTTTGGAACAGGCCGCCTCGTGCTTCTTCATCCGGGCCGCGGACTTCGCCTCGATGTAGCAGCGGAAGACGGGCTCGGTGCCGCTTGCGCGGAACGCGACCCACTCGCCGTCGGGCAGGAGGAATTTGAAGCCGTCGGTCATGATGAACTTTTGCACCTTGGCGCTGCCGACCTTGTCGAGCCCGGCGGCGAGCTTGGCGACGACGGCGTCCTTCTTGTCGGGCGCGATGCGGAGGTTCAGGCGTGTGGTGTGGAATTCGCCGGTGACTTTCTCAAGCGAGCGGAGGATCTGCCCGAGCGACTTGCGCTCGGTGGCGACGAGTTCGGCCATGAGCAGGCACGCGAGGATGCCGTCCTTTTCGGGCACGTGGCCTTTGACGCTCAAGCCGCCGCTTTCCTCGCCGCCGACGATGATGGGCTCGGACTCCATCAGCGCGCCGATGTATTTGAAGCCCACGGGTGTCTCGTGCAGGCGCACGCCGAGCAGGTTCGCGACGGCGTCCACCTGGTGACTCGTCGGCACGGTCCGCACGACGGCACCGGTCCAGCCACGGTTCTTCTTCAGGTGATACAACGCGAGCGCGAGAATCTGGTTCGGCGTGAGCCACGCGCCGTCCTTGTCCACGATGCCGAACCGGTCTGCGTCGCCGTCGAGCCCGAGGCCGAGCTGCGCCCTGCCGCTGCGGACGAACCGGCTCACGCCCGCCATGCCCTCGGCGTTCGGTTCGGGATGATGGCCGCCGAAGAGCGGGTTGAGTTCGTTGTGAAACACGGTCACTCGCGCGCCGGCTTCCTCGAGCAAGGTGTCGAGATAGCCCCGGCCCGTGCCATACATGAGCTCGACGGCGAGCTTGAGCTTGGCGCGGCGGATGGCCGCGAAGTTCACGAGCTTCCTCAACTGCTTCACATAATCGGGGCGCGGGTCGATGGTCTTGCACGCGAACGTGCCGGCGATGGCGGCGTTGAACGTCCAGCCCCCGGCCTGGCGCCGGGCGATCGCGGCTTCGATTTGCCTGGTGACCTCGGGCGTCGCGGGCGCGCCGTTGCTGGTGGAGAATTTGAGCCCCTGATATTCGGCGGGGTTGTGGCTGGCGGTCATGTTGATGCCGCCGATGGCCTTGCGATGCCGGATGGTGTGCGCGATGACGGGCGTCGGCGCGTCGCGTTCGCAGAGCAGCGGGGTCAGTCCCGCGGCGGCGAGCACCTCGGCGGCGGCGAGGGAGAATTCGCGGCCGAGAAAGCGCGTGTCGTGGCCGATGATGACGACGGGCTTTCGGTTGCAGATGGCGGACTGCGGGTTGAGGAGTTCGGCTTTGAGGAAGTCCGCGATGCCTTGCGTGGCGACGCGGACCTTGTCGAAGGTGAAGTCGCGCGCGATGAGGCCGCGCCATCCGCTCGTGCCGAACTTGATGCTCATCCGGGGTGCGTGATTGGTGGTGCGTCGAGGGTGAACCGGTGGTGCGAACACGCGGCTTCACGCGCCGCGCATCGGGCACACGGGCTCAACCCTTCCAGTCGAAGGCGCGCTTCTTGACCGCGTAAATGTAGCCGACGAACAGGATGGCGATGAACGTGAGCATGGAGCCGAGCGCGAGCCCGGCTTGCGGCGTCGCGAGCAACTCGCGATACACCACGGCCCACGGGTAGAGGAACACCACCTCGATATCAAACAGGATGAACAGCATCGCCACGAGGTGGAACTTCACCGACAGCCGCGCCGTCCCGTCGCCGACGGGAAGCATCCCGCACTCGTAGGCGACGTCCTTCGTGGGCGTCGTGCGCGCGGCGATCTTCCGGTTGAAGAACCGCCCGGCGACGATCGAGCCGGCGATCATCCCCGCCGCCATGAGCACGGCGACGACGCCAAGCAACAGGACGGGGAGATACTGGGGCAACTGCGAATCCACGCGGCGACGGTAGGAATGGGTCGCGGCTTTGGCAAGGGTGGAGATGGGCGCGCATCTTGACACCCCGCCGTGCCAGACCTAGCGTCGCCCGAGCCTGCCAACAGCACGTCACGCCATGTGGCATTCCACTATTTCTGCGCGAGCGCGGGGCGCGTTCACGCTCATCGAGTTGCTGGTGGTGATCGCGATCATCGCGATCCTGGCGGCGTTGTTGCTCCCGGCGCTCGCGTCCGCGAAGCAGCGCGCCAAGGGCATCACGTGCCTGAACAACGTCCGCCAGATCGGGCTCGCCTCCAAGCTCTACGTGGACGATCACGACGGCGTCTTCGTGCAGTGGGCGCGCGACGGCGCGGCGCCTCCGGGCGCGTGGTTGCCGGCCGCCAATTACACTTACTGGCCGGACATCCTGCGCCCGACACTCGTCGTGCCCAAGGCGCTGCTTTGCCCAAACCGCGGCGGACTCACCAACCTGTTCGGCATCGGCATCAACCACATCGAGATCGGCGTCTGGCGCGACCAGAAGAACGGCGCGCGGAACCGCGTTCGCGAGGTGGACGTCGCGTTTCCCGGCGCGACCGTGGCGTTCGCGGACGATCAGGATGTGGCGAACGCGAGCGAACCGAATCCGGACCTCTGGGTCGTCAAGCAGACGTCCAGCCCGTATTGCATCGTCTTCCGCACGCCGAACAACCTGCCCGACTACAACACCGATCCGTATCGCGTGGTGAACCGGCACACGGGCCGCGCCGCGACCGCGCACGTGGACGGCCACGCGGAGTTGATGAAGAGCAGCGCCATCGGGTTTCAGTTTCCCGAGGGGCATCCGCTCGCGCTGTGGGACAAGAAGTGATCTCGCGGCGCGGCGCCTTCGCCTCCCCCAACGTCGCGTTTCACGCCGCCTTCGGCACGTCCTCGGCCTCGACGCGCGTGCCGGACTCGAAGCGCGTGTGCGATTTGAAGAAGACGAGCGGAACATCGCCGGTCGGCCCGTTGCGGTGCTTGGCGACGAGCAGGTTCACGGGCGCGTGATCGGTCGTCGCGGCGGGTTCCTTGTCCGGTTCCTTCTCGCGATACAGGATGGTGACGAGGTCGGCGTCCTGCTCGATGGAGCCCGACTCGCGGAGGTCGGAGAGTCGCGGCTTGCGCTTCTCGCGCTCGAGGTCGCGGTTGAGCTGGCTGAGGACGAGGATGGGGATGTTGAGTTCCTTGGCGAGGGACTTGATGCCGGAGGAGATGTAGGCGATTTCCTGCTGGCGGTTCTCGGCGCGCGTGTTGTCGCTTCGAAGGAGTTGCAGGTAGTCAATCACCAGCATCCGGACCTGATGCTGGAGCACCATGCGGCGGGCCTTGCCGCGAAGTTCCATCACGGTCAAGCCGGGCGCGTCGTCAATGAACAGCGGCGCGTCGGCCAGCGTTTCGCTCGCACGTTTGAGCCGCTCAAAGTCGCGGTCGGTCACGAACTGGTGGCTCAGGTCGCGCGGGTTGATGCGCGCGCGGGAGAGGAGCAGCCGCTTCACGAGCGACAGGCTGGTCATCTCGAGGCTGAACACGCCCACGGGGATGCGCAGGTCGATGGCCGCGTGCTCGGCCATGTTCATCGCGAGGGAGGTCTTGCCCATGCTCGGCCGCGCCGCGATCACGATCATCTCGCCGCCGTGGAAGCCATCCGTCATCCGGTCGAGCATGGGGAAGCCCGATGGCAACCCGGAGATCGCGCCGTTCCGCTGGTAGATCGCGTCGATCTCGCCGAGGGCCGAGTGCGCCACGTCCTTCATCACGAAGGCCGCCGTGGTGATGCGCACGTCGCTCAGCGCCATGAATTCCTTCTCCACGTCGTCCATGAAGGCCTTCACGTCGCCCTGCATTTCGTGGACGCGCTGCGCCAGCGTCGTGGTCGCGGCGAGCACGCGGCGGAGCAGGCGCTTCTCGTGGACGATGGCGAGGTAGTGGGGCAGGTTCGCCGCCGAGGGGACGGCGTTGGCGAGGTTGGCGAGGTAGCCCACGCCGCCGACGCCCTCGAGCATGCCGCGATCGCGCAACCGCTGGACGACGAGGCTCATCTCGACGGGTTGCAAATGCTCGTCGTGCATCGCGAGGAGTTGGTCGTAGAGCGTCTGGTGGCGCAGATCGTAGAACGCCGCCGCGTCGTGGTGAAGCATCTCCAGGCACTGGGGCACGCAATCATCCGCGGCGAGCAGGATGCACCCGAGCACGCCTTGCTCCGCCTCGATGGAGTGCGGCGGGTGGCGGTCGATGCTGGCGAGGTTGACGGGGCGCGGCGGCGGATTGCGCCGCGGCGTGGGTGAGAAGAGGTCGTCGGGCATGGCGCGCGAGGGCTGGTGGTTTCCGGAACCGGGCGTTGATGGTGCGCACCGGGGTCCGACAACGGCAGGGGGATCGTGACCCAGTTCCGGGTTTCAAACTGCTTGTTTGGAGTTACTGACTCGGAACGGACACGGCGACCTCGACACCGCCTCGCGCCGGGTGGCTCGCCCGCAGCGGGCAACTCTCCGGCGCGTTGCGCCAACTGAAGGTCCTGCGCGACCGCAACCCGCTCGGCACCGGCCCGCGCTTCAAGCTGGCGCAATGCACTTTGTGGCAGGGCGGGCTCACGTCCGCCTCTCTTTGATCGGCGCGGTCTACTCCACCGGGGATGAGAACTCGGCATCGCTGACCAAGGGCCTCATCGGTTTGGGGCTCTTTCAGAGCGCGGCCCTCGGGCTCAAGTGGGGACTTCCCGGGCACTGGTCCGTCCATCCGCCTTACCGCTTCGAATCTCACCAGCACTTTGACGCCCACGCCGTCGGGTTGAGCGGGCACTGGAAGTATGAGCCTGCGCCTGCCGGCGAGATCCCCGCTTGACGCCCCGCCCGGCTTGGCGTTACCTCCACCCATGTCCGGCGCCAACCCCTCCTGCCTCGTGCGCCGGGTTCGTTTCACGAACAAGCCCTTCACCTGAGTGCGACGCGTGTGAGATGGCGTGGCCATTTCTCCACACGGGCGCCCAGTAACGGGTTTCCTTCAACAGCCTGAGTCCATCTCCCGGCTGCTTTCAAACCACCCCTGCTGCAAGTCCGTGACGGTCGCCTGAGGCGCCGTTCTGCCCGCCAGATCCACCTCATCCGCCGCCCCGGCGTTTCCGGTGCGGCGCGCGGTCCAGAAATCACTTTGATGCAACGACTCACTGACACCATGAAAAACCTGAACCTGTCCGCAGCGTCCGCCGCGCCCGCGCGCGCGACGGCGCAGCAATCCATCGCGCCCGACTACCTGAAGCCCGTGCCGCAGGATTCCTCCGTGCAAACCATCAACTACTTCCTCAACCCCCACGCCGAGGCCGACGGCAAACCGGTCCAGGCTGAGAGAACTGGAGTTTCAAAGATCTGAATTAGGCGAATCCACTGGCAGAAACCACTTCGGTAACAATCAACACGAACGAAACCAAAACCATGAAGCATCCCATCATCCCAGCGGCGGTCGCCGCCGCATTCCTTGCCGGTGCCACCGTTGCCCCGGCCCAGTCCAACGCCGACCTGCTCCGCGAGTTGCAGGCGCTCAAGGCCCGCATGGCCGAGCTTGAGAAGAAGCTCGCCGAGAGACCCGTCACGCCCGCCGCCCCGGTCGCGGGGGACGACAAGCTCAAACCGGACGACTCGATGAAGTGGAGCGAGTTCATCACCGGCAAGTCGCGCTTCAAGCTCTACGGCTACCTGCGCGCGGACATGATTTACGACGATTCGCGCCCCGGCGGGAACGGCATCAACAGCTCGCTGGTGCCCGCGTTCATCCTCTCGGAGAACGGCCTCGGCGGCGCGGCCAACCTCGCGCCCGGCCCGAACCACGAGAACTTCGACATTCACCCGCGCCTGACCCGGCTCGGTGTGGATTTCTCCGGGCCCGAAGTGGAAACACTGTGGGGCGCGAAGACGGGCGGCAAGCTGGAGATTGATTTCTACAACGTCGTGGCCGGCGGCGCGGAGTCGCGCGAGTTCCTGCGCATGAGGCACGCTTACGGGCAGCTCAAGTGGGAAAACGCCAGCTTCCTCGCCGGGCAGACGAGCGACCTGATCTCGCAGTATTTCCCCACGGTGAACCCGGACTTCGTGATGTGGGGCGCAGGCAACCTGGGCGACCGCCGTCCGCAGTTCCGCGCGGAGTGGACGCCGAAGTTGTGGGGCGGGACTGCGTTTGTGCAGGGCATGGCGGGGTTGACGGGCGCCGATGACAACCGGGACCTGGACGCCAACGGCATCCGCGACGGCGAGGCGTCGGGCCTGCCCACCGTGCAGGGGCGCATCGGCTACCGTTTCCCGATCTGGGAGAAGCAGAACATCGAGCTCGCGCTCTGGACGCATCAGGCGCGCGAGAAGGTGGACATCGCCATCGGCGGTCGCAACAACTTCAACAGCGAGGGCTGGGGGTTTGACTTCTCCACGCCGCTCTACAAGGACATCGTGACCCTGCGCGGCGAAGGCTGGACGGGGAAGAATCTCGACGACGTGCGCGGCGGCATCCTGCAGGGCGTGAACGTGGCCACGGGGCGCGAGATCCACGCCACCGGCGGCTGGGCGGAGCTCACGCTGAAGCCGGCGAAGTGGTATTCGTTTCACTCGGGCTATCTCTTTGACAACCCGCGCAGCAGCGACCTGCCGGTGTCGTCGCCCGAGCTCAACAGCATCTGGTATCTCGCCGCGCGGTTGTATCTGGACCCCGTGGAACTGGGCCTGGATTACGTGAACTGGACCACTTACTTCAAGGACATCACCGGCCCGCAGGGCAAGGGGCAGAACAACCGCTTCCAAGCTTTCGTGAGCTACAAGTTCTAACCTGAACCGCAACACCCACTGACTCCCGCCATGAAGACCACACTGTCCGTCTGCATCGGCGCGGTTCTCGCCGCGTCGTTCACCGTGTTCGCCGCCAGCGCGCCGCGTTCCGCGACGTTCGAGGCGCGCCACGAGCTCAAGGTCGTGGTTCCCGACGGCGCGAAGAAGGTCCGCGCCTGGTTCACCATGCCGCAGGACGACCCGCTCCAGCAAATCACGGACTTCAAGGTCGAGGCCCCGTTCCCCACGCGCATCACCACCGACTCCGAGGGCAACAAGGCCGTCTATCTCGAAGTCGCCGCGCCCCTGAACAAGGAGTTCACCATCGTCGAGACCTTCAGCGTGACGCGCCGCGAGCAAATCAGCGGCGTGGACGCGAAGAAGGCCAAGGCCATCAGCGCCGCCGACCGCTCGAAGTTCGCCGCGTCGCTCGCGCCGAACGCGAACGTGATCATCGACGACCGCATCAGGAAGCTCGCGGCTGAGATCGTCGGCACGGAGAAAAATCCCGTGCTGGCCGCGCGCAAGCTCTACGACTGGACGCTCGACAACATCGAGTATTGGGTGAAGGACCCGGCCACCAAGAAGGCGTCGCCCGTCGGCAGCACCGACTATTGCCTCACGACAAAGACCGGGAACTGCACGGACTTCCACTCGCTCTGGGCGTCGCTCGCCCGCGCCAGCGGGATTCCCACACGCATCATCTACGGCAGCTTCTTCAAGGCCGAGCTCGACGGGCAGGACGCCGACCAGAGCTATCACTGCTGGCCGGAGTTTTTCGCCCCGGGCGTCGGCTGGGTTCCGCATGACGTGGCCGTGGCCGACCTCTACACCGGCGGCTACGCGGTGAACGACGCGAACGCCAAGCTCGTGCGCCTCACCACCGGCGACGGCAAGGTCAACGCCGACAAGTCGAAGATTGATTACTACTTCGGCAACCTCGACGAGCGCCGCGTGACGTGGAGCCGCGGCCGCGATCTCACGCTTTCCCCCAAGCAGGACGCCGGTCCGGTCAACGCGCTGGCGAAGGCCTATGTCGAGGTGGATGGCAAGCCCGGCGCGGAAAAAGAAGTCTGGACGCGGAAGCTCACGTTCAGGGAGAAGAAGTAGAAGCCTCGAGCCAATGACCCCCACCGCCGAACCGCGCACCGCCGAGTCGCTCATCCGCGACCTCGGCGCGCTGCGCGCGGCGGTGTGCCCCGGGTGTCCCGCCTCCCGCGGGATCGGCCTTCGCGAATCCCTCATGAGCATCGCGATGGGATTCAAGGACGCTCCACGCTGCCTGCCGTGCCTGGGCTCCGCGCTCACCGGCGAATCCGCGGCGCTGGGCGCGCAGATTTACGATTACATCCAGCGCCACGACTGCTTTCGCGAGGCTTGGGAATGGGCCTGCCGCGAGGAAGGCGCGGGCTTGGACGAACTTCCCGGCTGTTCCTCCCACACGAGCCCCGCGGGTGTTGCGCGGGACTCGGCATCATCGGGGCCGCAGGCGCAGTGCATGGCGCCTGCGGTCTCCGGTGACGCGCCCCCTTTCACGGCCGAGTGGGACGCCGGCGACATGGGCTGCGGCGATCTCGTGCTCGAATTGCGCCTCCGCCTGCAAGCAACCGCGCCGGGAACCATCTTCAAACTCACCGCCCGGGACCCCGGCGCGCCGGCCGACCTGCCGGCATGGTGCGGGTTGACGGGCAATCCGCTCTTGCGCTCGCAGCATCCGGTCTATTGGATTCGCCGCAAGCCGTGACGTTCTCCTGCCATCAGTCAACCACCCAGCATTCACCCACTCCACCATGTCTAAGTTCTGCGTCTCCCTCACCGCCGCCAGGGACAACTGTGACCGCGCCACCGTCGCCTTCGTCGTCGCCAACGCCGCGCTCGGTTCCGGGCAGGACACGCTCGTGTTTCTGAGCATCGAGGGCGTGCGCCTCAGCCAGAAAGGCTACGCCGACGGCGTGCACGAGGAGGGCTTTGCGCCGCTGAAGGACCTGATGGCGAACTTCGCCAGCGCGGGCGGGAAGATCTTCGTCTGCTCGCCGTGCTTCAAAAAGCGCAAGCTCGACGAGAACAACCTCGTCGCCGGCGCGGCCATCGTCGGCGGGGCGAAGCTGGTCGAATTCCTCGCGGGCGGGAGTCCGTGCGTGAGCTATTGAACGCGACCGGCTCACACTCCCGGCGCCCCGATGTCTCGTTCGACGGCGGCGACTTGGATTGCGGCGGCGGCTTGCTGCTGCTCATCCGCCGCCACATTGATCCGATGCCGCGCGGCGGGCTTCTGGAAATTCTCTCCACCGACACCTCCGTCGAGGGCGACCTGCCCGCGTGGTGCCGGCTCACGGGCAACGAACTCGTCTCGTGGACCAAGTCCGGCAGGCAGCGCAGCTACCTCGTCTGCAAAGGCGCGCTCGCCGAACGCGCCGCCGCGCCATCCACCATCCAGCAACCCCCCTCCACAAAGTCGCTTCGCGTCCGGCCAGTCATTCCCGCGTCCCTCCCTCCCGCCGCGCCTGCGCCGCCGATTGCGCCGCTCTCGATCATGGGCATCGGCAGTTGGCCCCGGCCGCGCTGGATGTTGCAGGCGATTCACGAGCGGCTCGAAGGCCGCATCGCCGAGGCCGACTACCAGGCCACGGCGGACGACTCGGTGCGGCTCGCGGTCGAGGCGCAGCTTCGCGCCGGCGTGGATGTTGTGACCGATGGCGAGCAGCGGCGCGACAGCTACAGCAGCTTTGTCGGCGGGTTGCTCGACAACTGCCAGCTCATCCCGCTCACCGACCTCACGGCGATGGTGGACGACCGGGAGAAGTTCGAGAAGGAGCTGCGCGCGCTCGACGTGCCCGCGGCGGCCGTGCGGCATCCGGTCGTGTTCGGGCCGCTCGGCCGGAGCCGGCCGTTCGCCGTGCACGAACTCGAATTCGTCCGGAAGCTCACCGGCAAGCCGGTGAAGGTCGCGCTGCCCGGTCCGTATCTGCTCACGCGCACGATGTGGCTGGATTGCCTGACCGACCGGCCTTACGCGACGCGCGAGGCGCTTGCGACGGACATCGTCCGCGTGCTGCGCGAGGAACTGCACGGTCTGCTTGCTGCGGGCGCTTCGCTGGTGCAATTCGACGAGCCGGTGCTGACCGAGGTGGTGTTCACCGGCGCGAAGACGCAGCGCAGCTTCATGTGCGGCGCGCTCAGCGAGAAGAAGGCGGCGGGCGAGGAACTCGCCTTCGCGCGCGACCTGTTGAACGCCGTCGTGGCCGGACTGCCTCGCGAGCGGGTCGCGGTTCACATGTGCCGCGGCAACTGGACGCGTGACGAAGCCGCGGCGTTGACCGGTGATTATCGTCCGCTGCTCGACCTGTTGAAGTCGGTGAACGTCGGCACGCTGTTCCTCGAACTCTGCACCCCGCGCGCGGGGGAGATGGAGGTGCTTCGCGAACTGCCCGCCGACCGGCGCATCGGCGTGGGCGTGGTGAACCAGAAGCTCGACTCGGTGGAGTCCGCCGCGCACATCGCCGCGCACATGAGGCGCGCGCTCGACCTGTTCGGCCGCGAGCGGGTGCTGTTCACGCCCGACTGCGGCTTCGCGACCTTCGCCGACAACCCCGTGGCCAGCGCGCAGGTGGCGGAGGCAAAGTTGCGGGCAGTGGCGACGGCGAGAGACACCTTGAGAGGAGCTTGATCACAGCCGGGCGGGATTCTGGGGTTGAATTTCCGCCCCATGCCGGGTGTCAATGTCCGCAGTCACGAACCCACCCTTGGCAAGAGCGACGACAAGATCAGCGCAGTATCGTCTCCGAAAGCAACCCTCACTATCTTTCCCCCGATGATTCGATTCCATTGTTCCAAGTGCGCGATGAAGCTGATGGTCGAGCCGGAATTTGCCGGCACGAACGTGAGCTGTCCCGGTTGCGGCACCAGCCTGTCCGTGCCCGCCGCGCCGGAGGGCGGCACGGACGCCGCGGGCTCGCCGAATCAACGCGAGGCGTGGAAGGAAACCGACCCGACAAACCCCAACGTGTGGATCGCGCTCGGGATCGGCGCGGGGATTTTCTTGTTCTTCTACCTGCTCGCGCTGCCGTTTCAGAATTCGTTCTTCTACGCGATCCTCGCGAAACGCGGCTGGGTGAACTTTGCCGAGACGTTCCTCTTCGGCTGGGGCGTGGCGTTCCTGATTCTGAAGTTCGTCAAGTTCCGTCACCAGCAGCGCGCGCTCACGCTGGACGTGCTGCCGATGGACCTGGGCCGGGACATCAACAAGTCCAACCTGCACGTGTTCATCTCGCACGTGTATTCACTGCCCCTCAAGCTCCGGGACAGCATGATGGTGAACCGCATCCGCAAGGCGCTCGAACTGTTCGAGGTGCGCACGGTGAACGCCGAGGTCGCCACGATGATGAGCAACCAGTCGAACATCGACGGCGCGCGCATCGGCGGCAGCTACACGCTGGTCAAGGTCTTCGTCTGGGCGATCCCGATCCTCGGCTTCATCGGCACGGTCATCGGCCTCTCGCAGGCGATCGGCTACTTCAAGGGCGTCATGTCCGGCGCCAAGGACGTCGAGGCCATGATGGCGAGCATGGGCGGCGTGACGAGCGGCCTGGCGACGGCGTTTGACACCACGCTGCTCGCGCTGATTTACGCGATGTTTCTGAGCCTGCCGATGTCCTCCATGCAGAAGCAGGAGGAGGACAACCTCAACCACATTGACGCCTACTGTAACGAAATCCTGCTGCCGCGGCTCAACGACGGCTCGAACGCATCCGGCGGCGACATGGGCGCGCTGGCGGACACGCTCACGGCCTCGCTCACGCGCGCGCACACGCAATTCCTCACCGGCCTGGACGGCGCGTCGAAGTTGATCCGCGAGCAATCGCAGGGGCTGGAGAAACGCGCGGAGGAGAACACCAAGGCCGTGCAGGAGACGTTCCACAAGTCGATCAAGGCCTTCAACGACAGCGCGAGCAAGACGCTCGACGAACTCGGCCAGTCCGCGGGCAAGAGTTTGAACTCGCTCCACGACGTGCTCAAGAAGGCCGCCGACCAGGTCGCCTCGCTCGAGAAGGCCGCCGCGACGCAGCAGGCGCAGATCGACGCGAGCGTGAAGCAATCCCTGGCCAAGTTGCACGAGGACTCCAGCAAGGTCGTCGGCGAGGCCGTCAAGGTCGCCGTCACCGAGACCGCCAAGTCCATCGAGGGCACCATCAAGCCGGCCGTCCAGCAGGTCAGCACGCTCAGCGACGCCGTCAAGGCCGCGACCGTGCACGTCGCCGCGCTCGAAAAACAGTCCAGCGAGCATCAGGCCAGCGTGCTCAAGGCCATGCAGGAATCCATCACCCGCGTCCAGCAGGACGCCTCGAAGATGCTCGGCGATTCCATCAAGGTCACCGCCGAACATTCCGCCAAGGCGATGGAGGAACTGATGAAGCCCGCCGTGAGCCAGCTCTCCGGCATCGGCGAGGCCGCGAAGAACGCCGTCCACGAATCCACCAACCTTCAGCGCCAGTCCCGCGAGCAGCACAGCGCGGCGCAGCAGGCGTTCCTCGATGCCACGGCGAAGCTCCAGCGCGACCTCGCCAAGTCCGTCGAGGAGGCCATCCGGCCCGTTGCGCAGCAGGTCGGTTCGCTCGGCGAAAGCCTCAAGGCCGCGACCGCGCAACTGCCCGACCTCCAGCGGCAGATGCGCGACCAGCAGGGCGCGGCGCAGCAGAGCCTCACCACCTCGTTGGAGCAGCTCCAGCGCGCCACAAGCCGCTCGCTCGAGGAGACCATCCGCCCCGCGACGCAGCAGATCAGCGCGCTCGCCGATGCGGTCAAGGACTCGCTTGCCCAGCTCAAGTCGCTCGATCAGGCGGCGCGCGAGCAGCAGGCGAACGCGCAGCGCTTGCTGCAGGAAGCCGTGACGCAACTTGGCCGCGACAACGCCCGCGCCGTCGAGGAAACCTCGCGGCCCGCGACGCAGCAAGTCGCCGCGCTCGCCGAGGCCGTCCGGGAATCCATCACGCAACTTCAGAACATGGACCGCGCCGGACGCGAGCAGCAGGCCGCCGCGCAGCGCGCGTTGAACGAGGCCGTCACCCAGCTCAGCCGCGACACCGCGCGCTCCCTCGAGGAGTTGATGAAGCCCGCCGCCGCGCAACTCTCCGCGCTCAGCGAGGCCGCGCGCGCCGCGTCGGACAAAGTCGCCGCGCTCGACCGGCACGCGCAGGAACACCAGACCTCCGTCGCCCGCACGATGGAGGCCGGCGTGAACCGGCTGCACAGCGACGCCACGCGCGCCGTGGACGACACGATGAAGACGGTGGCCGGCCACCTCGCGTCCCTGCAGCAGGGCATCGCCGCGCTCAACCAGACGCTGGCCGAACTGCACGGCAAGCAAGTCATCGTGCAGCAGCAACCCAAGGCCGGTCTTTTCGGCCGCATGATGGGGAAGGGCTAGCGCGGCAGCCGTTCACGGTTCAAAGTTGAGTCACCGAACAACCAATGACCCAATGATCGTTCGAGGGCTGTAGCGAGCCGCCATCCGGACGCATTCGCCCACGCCCCACCGCCGCCCCATGGCCCGCATCAAAGCCAGTTCAGCGCCCGCGATGTCGCTCTTTCCGTTCATGAGCATCCTCGCGTGCCTGTCCGGCGCGCTCGTGGTGATGATTTGCATCCTGACGATCATTCAGGCGACGTCGTCCGGGACAAAAGCGGCCAAGAAAAACCCGCTCGCCGAGGAGATGATGAAGGTGCAGGCGCAACTCGCGGAGTTCCGCAGCATCACGGACCAGCTTTCGAGCGTGGAGGAGCTTGAGAAACGACTGCTCGCCTTGCGGGAAGTCGCGCAGGGCGCGGAAACCACGGACGCCGTGCGGACGCGGCTGCAGAAGGAAATCGAAAACCTGCGGATCGTGATCGCGAACCTGAAGGACGACCAGCCAAGGGTGCAAAAGGAAATCGCGAGGCTGAAGGAAGACCTCGTGGAGCGGAAGATGAAGCCGGAGGATATCCGGCCCGCGCTGCGCGTGCAGGGCGGCGGCAGCGGGTTCGCGGTGGGGCGGCGGCTGTTCGTGGTCGAGGCCAACAATGACTCGATCGTGATCCATCGCAGCAAGGATGACCGGTTTCGGATCGCCACCGGGGCCATCGGCGCAGACAAGGATTACAACGACTTCCTCGCCGAGGTCGCCGCCGTGAAGACTCATCTCGTGCTCTTTCTGGTCCGCACGGACGGGATGAACAGCTACAATCGCGGCGCGGGCTGGGCTGAGCAGCAATACAAGCTGGCGACCAGCAAGATGCCCATCCCCGGGCAGGGGAAGGTGGACTTGAGCGAGTTCGAGAAGTTCATGAAGTGAGGTTGCGAATGCGTCCGGCGTGGGGCGTAATCGGGACCGTGAGGGTGCGGGTGGCTGGGAGAAGTGTGACCCCAGACCCGTGGACGACGGACTTGGGATAAGACGATGGCCAAACGGCAACAACAGAATCTGGACGAGGGAGTCAACATGGACTCCATGATGGATAACATGACCAACGTGGTGGGCACGTTGCTGCTCGTGTTGATCATCGTGCAGCTTCAGGTCAACGAGAAGGCCGGCCAGATCGAGGAAAGCCTCGCCAAGGTCACGCCGCAGCAGATTCAGCAGGCCAAGCAGCAACTCGAAGCCACCAAGCTCATCGCGCAAAAGTCCGGCGCGAACGAGGAGCAGTTGCGCCAGGAGGCCAAGTCCAAGCTCGATGACCTGCGCGCGTTCGAGACCACCCTTGAGCAAAAGGGCGTCAAGCTCCGTGACCTCGACACGCTGCGGGACGACTTCACCAACCAGCGCAAGGCTGAGCAGGAGGAGCGGGCCAGGATCAACACGCTCTTCGCCGAGCGCGACAACCTCAAGGCCGTGCTCGACAAGACCCCGCAGCCCAACCGCCCGCCGCCCGTGGACGTGCGCGTGCCCGTCGCCAAGCCCATACCCGCGGGCGCGGAGACGTTCCGCGTGCTGTGCATGAGCAACAAGGTGTATTGGATCAATGACTTCGGCTGGCGCACCCGCGCGTGGTCCGAGGTGGACAAGGCGAAGTATGACCTCATCCTCACGAACGTTCCCACCGCCGACAAGAAGGGCATGACACCCGTCTTCGACCACATCAAGACGGTCACGTTCCTCACGGAGAAGAAGCTGTCGGACGAGTTTCTCGAAGTGCGATTCCCGCTCAACACGAACAGCATGAGCGATCGCGTGTTGATGCAACTGGTGCCGCGCGCCGACGGAGGCGACACCCCGGAGCAGGTGGACGACGCGGACTCGGAGTTCCGGAAGACACTCGTGCGGCTGCGGTCGCGGCCGAAGGCGATGTGCTGGTTCTGGGTGCACCCGACGGGCGTCGCCGCGTATCACGCCGCGCGCGAGCAATGCAGCCGCTACGGCATCCCCGCCGGCTGGGAGTTTTACGGCGCGGCGTTGTATCAGGAGAACTTGCCGCAATTCGTCGTGAACCGGCTCAAGGAACCGCCCCCGCCCCCGCCGCCGCCCCCGCCCGGCGCCAAGCCGCCCCCGCCTCCACCGCCGCAACCGGCCAAGCCGGGACAGATTAACATTGCACCGCCAAAGAAGACCTTGGACTAGGGAAGCTGGTGAAACCACGAAGACACGAAGGACACAAAGGGCGGCGAGGGCAGAGGCCATTCGTCCGCGCGTTCTTCGTGTCCTTTGTGTCTTTGTGGTTGAATCGATTCCCTGGCGCCGTAACCTTTCCGTCGCGCCGGGTATCTATCGAGCCAACATCACGCCATGGAAGACAACCCTGAGCCGCGGACCATGAACGATCGAATCGGCTGACCCTTTGGCCTGGCAACCGCGCAGTGCGGCGCGCCGGGTCTCGCAGCAAACCCCAACACCCAAACAAACCCCATGAAGAAGAAGACCCTGCCCATCGTAGCCGCTTCGGCTGCCTTGTTCCTCGGCGTGCTCGTCACGTCCGACTACGCCGCCGACGCCAAGTCGCCCATCAAGGAGGCGATGCAGAAATACCACAAGGGCGCCACAAAGGACGCCGACCCCGTCTGCAAGAAGGCTTCCAATGGAGCCGCCTCCAAGGACGAGATCAAGGGCATGCTCGCCGCGTATCAGGCGATGGCGAAGGCCAAGCCGCCGCAGGGCGATGAAAAGAGCTGGGCCGACAAGTGCGCCGCGCTCGTCGCCGCAGCCACCGCGCTCGACAAGGGAGAAGCCGGCGCGGTCGACAAATACAAGGCCGCCGTCAACTGCAAGGCGTGCCACGAAGTTCATCGTCCCGCCGCCAAGAAGAAGTAGTTTTCCTCCGTCGCTGCGCGCCTGTCCCCTCCTGCGGGGGACGGGCGCCAGCGGCGGTTTCCCACTGCCGCATTGACATTATCGCGGCCGTGACTTTCCATTTTCGCCGGTGCTGAATCGCCTCGCCAAAGTTTGCCTCGTCGCCGCGCTCGCGGTGTCGCTGGGCTTGCACTGGGCGTTCCTCCAAACCGTGGCGTGGGCGGGCATGGCGGTGCGATTCTCCCGCGAGGTTCCGATTCGCGAGGCAATCGCGATGACCTTTGACGGCAAGCACCCTTGCACCATCTGCGACCTCGTCCTCGAAGCCCACAAGGCCGAACAAAAGAAGCAGGTGGAGAAGCTCGGTCCGTCGCTGGATGGCCTCTCCGCGACGCTGCAAGTCATCCTCTTCCCTCCCGAATTCCAATCGCAGTATCCGATCCCGCTTCGCGCCCTCCAAGCCCGCAGTCTCTCCCCCCCGGTGCCGCCTCCCCGCGCGGCCTGAATCGCCTCCCGATTGTCGGCTGCCGGCGTGTGCCCCGGTGGCATTTTCGAAGTCCCGCGATCCGCGTGTGCGGATGTTCCGAGAGTGAGCTGAAATTCCAGCCACGGGAACGGCGGGCGCAAAGCGAGAACAATCTGGGATGCGGGACCGGCGGCAACCGCCGCGGGGATTCGACTCAGCTTCCGATTCTTCGCGCATTGGCACCACCGCCGGCCCGCATCCCGTTTCCGAGAAAGACCACCATGAATCCGTTGGTATTTCCAAAGCGAAGAAGTCCGGTTTCCGTTGCGGCGTTCACCTTGATCGAGTTGCTCGTCGTCATTGCCATCATCGCCATCCTTGCGGGACTTCTACTGCCCGCACTGACCAAGGCCAAGGAGCGGGCCAAGTCGATCAAGTGCCTGGGCAATGCGCGCCAGATCAGCTACGCCGGGCTGATGTATGGTGATGATTACTCC
>Ga0194131_10000230_pt1 | contig 89017 bp, 86 predicted proteins | sample TA2KigO120mmetaG_FD_148631 | JGI IMG/M metagenome (GOLD analysis project Ga0194131, IMG submission 148631) | Freshwater microbial communities from Lake Tanganyika, Tanzania - TA2015053 Kigoma Offshore 120m | ecosystem: Environmental > Aquatic > Freshwater > Lake | place: Tanzania: Lake... | reverse complement strand
GACGACCTCGCCGCGGGCCGCATCCGCGCCGTCGTGCACCGCGTGCTCCCGCTCGCCGACGCCGCGGAAGCACACCGCGCGCTCGCCGCGAGCGAGCACTTCGGGAAGATCGTCTTGACCCCGTAGTCTGCCGGCGGCGGATCGTCCTCCTCCTGGAGCTGGTCAAGCCCGACGCAACTCGGCGTGCGTGGCGAACGCAAGCGATCCAGTGCGACCGCAGGTCGCGCAGAGCGCGCGCAGCGAGCCGCAGGCGAGCGAAGTTCACGAAAGGACTGGCTATGGTGCGCCCCTCTTTTTCCCAGGGAGTCGCTGCACATGGCCGTCGAACGCACGCTGTCGATCGTGAAACCGGATGCCGTCGCGAAGGGTGCGACGGGTGAGATCCTGCGCCGCTTCGAGGCCGCGGGCCTAACAATCCTCGCGGTCAAGAAGGTCCACTTGAGCGAGCAGCTCGCGCGCGGCTTCTACGCGGTGCACAAGGCGCGCCCGTTCTACGGCGATCTCGTGAAGTTCATGACGAGCGGCCCGGTCGTGATCAGCGTGCTCGAGGGCGAGGGCGCGATCCAAAAGAACCGCGACCTGATGGGCCCGACCGACTCGAAGAAGGCGCCCAAGGGCACGATCCGCGGCGACTTCGGCACCGACATCGAGCGCAACGCCGCCCACGGCAGCGACGCCCCCGCAACCGCCAAGCTCGAGATCTCCTATTTCTTCAACGCGAGCGAGATCGTGGGGATTAGCGAGGCGTTGTAGGCGGCGCCGAGGTAGAGGCGGTCAACGTCACCGAGGTCGCTCGCTCTTCCTTGTTTACTTCGCAAACCGCGTCGAAGACTCCGCGGTTTGCTGCGCGCTTCGCTTGCGCCTCGGCCGACACGCACCGAGTAGCGTTCGACTTCGAGTTCGCTCCGACACTCGTGTAGCCGCGGCAATGCACCGAGGTGGCGACGCGCCTGAAGCCACCTCGGTGCATTGCCGCGCTCGCGAGAGAGCTGGAGCGACCTCGAAGTCAAACGCTCCTGCCAAGCATGTCGGCCGAGGCCGCAAGCGAAGCGCGCAGCAGCGGGCGAGTCTTCGAGCCCGATGCGAAGTAAACAAGGAGAAATCGCCGCGCCTCGCTGCCGGCGATGCCGAACTCTCGGCCCTTAGGCGTAGGCCTTGGCCAGCAACAAGAGCGCGGCGATGTACGCGACGGTGAGCCAGAGATTGCTGCTCTTGAGTGCGCTCGCGACTGCCGCCGACATCTCGTTCTGTCCCTCGTGTGAGTTCCGCACGAACGTTTCGTCTTCGCGCGTCACGAGTTGAGAATGTTCTCGCGGGAAATTCTTGCCGTGATCGGCGTCACGTCGAGATCGTCTTCGTCGCCGTCGCGAGCGCCGCCGCTAGTTGCCCTGGAAGCGCGGCTCTCGCTTGTCCTTCACCGCAGCGAGGCCTTCGAGCAGGTCCGCGCTCTCGTAACAGAGCGCCTGCTCGGAGGCTTCCTGGTCGAGCTGCGCGCCGATGTCGCTCCCGGCGCTCATTGCGAGGGATCGCTTCGCGCCGCGTACCGCCACCGGGGCGGCCGCCGCGATCTCGCTCGCGAGCGCGAGGGCTGCGGGCAGCGTTTCCTCGCGCGCAACCGCGCGGTTCGCGAGCCCGATGCGCGCCGCCTCCTCGCCGCCGACGATCCGGCCCGTGTAGATGAGCTCGGCCGCGATCGCGTTGCCCACGATGCGCGGCAGCGTCCAGGTCGCGGCCATGCCGGGGTGGATGCCGAGCTTCGTGAAGTTGAGGCCGAGCTTGGCTTCGCGTGCGGCGATGCGCAGATCACAGGCAAGTGCGACGCAGAGGCCGGCGCCGATCGCGGGACCGTTGATGGCCGCGATGGTGGGAACCGGGAAGTCGCGCACGGCGAGATAGCTGCGATAGAAGCGGCCCATGAACGCGCGGTGCGCCGCGCGCGTCGGGCCGCCGCGGTCCGCGTTTCCGGCCTGCGTCATGCGCACCAGCATGTCGAGGTCGCCGCCCGCAGAGAACGCGCGGCCCGCGCCGGTGAGGACGACCGCGCGCACGCTCGCATCTTCTCTCAGCTTCGCGACCGCGCCCGAGATCGCGCCGCCCATGGCCTCGGTCATGGCGTTGAGGCGCGGCTCGTCGTTCAGCGTGAGCACGGCGACGCCGTCCGCACGGCGATCGATGAGGACGAGGTCTTGGGACATGGCGGCTCCGCAGGCTCGGCGGCGAGTCCTGGAAATGGAAACGGCGCCTCCGCGACTCGTGCGGAGGCGCCGCTCTCATGTTTGCGAACCGCTCGGCGGCTCGCAGGGCCTAATCAGTCCGCGGTCTTTCGCAGGAACGCCGGAAGCTCGTCGTCGTCCGCGCTCGCGTTCGCGCCGGCAGCCGCGGCGACGCGGCGTTTGCGCAGGAACGCGGGCACGTCGTACTCGTCCTCGAAGGGCGAGACGAACTCGGGCGCCTGTGCCGGCTCGTGGATCTGCACCACGGACGCCGCGGCGCGCTGCGTCTGGGGCGCCGGTGCGGGCGCCGGCGCCGCGATCACGGGCTTCTCGGCGCGCGGCTGCGGGGCGGCCTCGCGGCGGATCGGCTGCACGTACACGCTCTCGCTCGGCGGCGCGGGGCGCGCGGTCGCCGCGCCGCGATCCGGCGCGACGAGCTTGCGCTCGCCCTCGAGGCCCGTCGCGATCACCGTCACGCGGATCTCGCCGGGCTTCATGTTCTCGTCGATCACCGCGCCGAAGATGATGTTCGCGTCCTCGTGCGCCGCCTCCTGGATCAGCGTCGAAGCCTCGTTCACCTCCCACAGCGTCATGTCGGTGCCGCCGGTGATGTTGATCAGCACGCCGCGCGCGCCGTCGATCGACACGTCCTCGAGCAGCGGGCTCGAGATCGCGGCGTAGGCGGCGTCCTTCGCGCGGCTCTCGCCGACGCCGATGCCGGTGCCCATCAGCGCCTGGCCCATCTCGTTCATGATCGTGCGCACGTCTGCGAAATCGAGATTGATCAGGCCGTGCACCGTGATCAGGTCCGAGATGCCCTTCACCGCGCCGAGCAGCACGTCGTCGGCGATGCGGAAGGACTCCTGCATCCGCGTGTCCTTGCCGGCGAGCGCGAGCAGGCGGTGGTTCGGGATCGTGATCAGCGTGTCGCACACGCGGTGAAGCTCTTCGAGCCCCTTGTCCGCGTGACGCCCGCGCTGCTTGCCCTCGAACGGGAACGGCTTCGTCACGACCGCCACCGTGAGCGCGCCGACCTCTCGCGCGATCTCGGCGATCACCGGTGCTGCGCCGGTGCCTGTGCCGCCGCCCATGCCGGCGGTCACGAACACCATGTCGCTGCCGATCAACAAGTCGCGCAGCTTGTCGCGATCTTCGATCGCCGCCGCGCGCCCGCGCTCCGGGTTCGCGCCGCAGCCGAGGCCGCGCGTGACCTGCGTGCCGAGCTGCACCTTCGTCGGTGCGAGCTTGTGCGTGAGCGCCTGCGCGTCGGTGTTCGCGGCGATGAACTCCACGCCCGCGAGGCCGCAGCGAATCATCGTGTCGAGCGCGTTGCCGCCGGCGCCGCCGACGCCGATCACGCGGATCTTCGCCTTCAGCTCGCCCGCGTCCTCGAACTCGAGCAGGTCGTCGTCAGCACGATCCTCGGGCCCGACCTCGAGTAGGTCGAGGCCCCCGCCCAGTTTGCCCAGCGGGCGATCCTCGCCCCGCCGGTCTCGATCGTTCGCCATCTCACCCCCCTGCGCGCCCCATCAGCGCGTCTACGCAAATCTAACCAGGGAATCCCAGGAAATCCGCGGGTTTGTCTCGAAATTCTGCGAGTCGGGTCGGGGCGGTCTCCAGCCGCCGCTGGCCAGCTCGCGCTTCCGGAGCCGCGCTCGCCCGGACCCAGCATCCATGCGCCGCTACTCGAGGTCGCCGTAGAACCAGTCGCGCATGCGCTGCTTCACGCGCCGGAAGATTCCCTCGTCGCGGATCCGGAAGCGGCTCGGGCTCTTGCCCTTCGCTTGCGCGTACCCGAACAGGATCAGGCCTACGCCGGTCGCGTACATCGGGTCGCGCACGATGTCTTGCAGGCCGCCCACGTTCGCCGGCGCGCCGAGCCGCACCTGCGCTTCGAAGATCTCTTCCGCGAGCTCCTGGATCCCTGATAACGCGGCGCAGCCACCTGTTAGGACCACGCCCGACGGAATGCGCGTGTCGAGGCCGCTCTTGACGATCTCCTGATGCGCGAGGCCGAGGATCTCCTCCATGCGCGGCTCGATGATCTCGCACAGCACCTTGCGCGAGACCTCGCGCGGGCGGCGCCCGCCGACGCTCGGCACGGTGATGATGTCGTCGCTGCCGAGGAAGCGCGCGCTCGCGACGCCGAAGCGCTTCTTGATGCGCTCGGCTTCCTCGAACGGCGTGCGCAATCCGACCGCGATGTCGTTCGAGAGGTGGTACCCGCCGATGCCGATCACGCTCGTGTGCTTGATCGAGCCGTCGACGAACGCCGCGATGTCGGTCGTGCCGCCGCCGATGTCGATCAGGCACACGCCGAGCTCGCGCTCGTCCTGCGCGAGCACCGCCTCCGCGGATGCGAGCGGCTCGAGCACGATGTCGACCACGTTGAGGCCGGCCTTGTTCGCGCACTTCACGATGTTCTGCGCGCTCGTCACGGCGGCAGTGACGATGTGGATCTTGGCTTCGAGCCGCACGCCGCTCATGCCGATCGGCTCGCGGATGCCGTCCTGCTCGTCGATGATGAACTCTTGCGGGATGACGTGAATCACCTCGCGGTCCATCGGAATCGCGACCGCCTTGGCGGCGTCGATCACGCGCCGCACGTCGGCCTCGGTCACCTCTTGGTTCTTGACGGGCACGATGCCGTGCGAGTTGAAGCCGTCGATGTGGCCGCCGGCGATGCCCGCGTACACCGACGTGATCTCGCAGTCGGCCATCAGCTCCGCTTCCTCGACCGCGTGCTTGATCGAGTCGACGGTCGCGTCGATGTCGACGACGACGCCTTTGCGCAGCCCCTTCGACGGATGCGTGCCGATTCCGACGATGTCGACGCCGGCCTCCGTCGCCTCCGCGACGATGGCGCAGATCTTCGTAGTCCCGATGTCGAGTCCGACGATCAGGTTGTCTTTGCGTGACACAGCTCTTCACCCCCCACAGAAGCCGTCGCCGCCGGGTCCGTCCCCGCGGCTGCGTCCTCTCCCCCTAACAACTCTCCCGCGCGCTCCCCGCAAGGCGCCGCGAACCGCAGCACGCCTTGTCCCGGAAAGCGCAGATCGATCGCGACCGCGCGCGCGAGCGCGGGCTCGTTCAGCCCGAGCGTGCGCTGGAGGCGCGCGAGCTTCGGCGCCAGCTCGCCGCGTCCGAGCAGCACGCGCACGCTGCGCTCTTCGAGCACGACCACCGGCAGTTCGCTCGCGCGGGCGCCTGCGACCTCGACTGCGCGCGCTTCGGGCAGCTTGGCGGCGAGCCACGCCTCGAGCAGCGCAACGCCGCGCGCGAGCGCGGGGTCGGCCTTGCCAGAGGCGGGCAGGGCGTCGAGGCCGATCAGCTCGGGGCCTCGCGTCTCGGGCGGCGCGGGCGCGAACGCGACGCCGCTCGCGTCGACGAGATGGCGCGAGCCGTCCGCGAGGCGCGCCACCGCGACCGGCACGCGCTCCTCGATCGCGACGACGACGCGGTTCGGCGCGAGCGTCGTGGCGCGCGCGCTGCGCACCCACGGCAGCGTCTCGAGCGCGCGCGCGAGGTCCGCGGGCTCGATCTCGGCGAGCACCGTGTTCGCGCCGACGCCCGCGGTCTGCGCGATCACCGCGGCATCGGTGTGCACGTTGCCCGCCACCGCGAGTGAGCCCACGCGCGCCCACTCGGGCAGCGCGCGCGCGATCAGGTCGTCGCCGAGCAGGTGCCCGAACGCCGCGCCGCACGCGAGCGCGCCCGCGAGCACGCCCGCCTTCGCGGCGCGCCGCTCCGCGCGCGCCGGCGCGTGCGCGCTTCTCGTGAGGCCGAGGCGACTCTTCTCGCGGCGGAACGGCAGGCGCAGCTTCATCACGCTCGCTCCTCGGGCGCGTCGCGCCCCCAGATCTTCACTTCCGGCTCGAGCTGGATGCCGGTCTTGAGCCGAACGAGCGCACGCGCGTGGCCGATCAGCGCGAGCACGTCGCTCGCGTTCGCGCCGCCCACGTTCACGATGAAGTTCGCGTGCAGCGGCGAGATCATCGCGCCGCCGCGCAGCTCGCCCTTCAGCCCGGCGGCCTCGATCAACTGCCCGGCGAAGTGGCCGCGCGGGTTCTTGAACACCGACCCGCACGACGGCTGGTCGACCGGCTGCGTCTCGCGGCGGCGCGCGAGCAAGCGCTCGCTCTCTTCCTCGACGCGCTTGCGATCCCCGATCTCCACCGCGAGCAGCGCAGATACCACCACCGACCCCTCGGCGAACCCAACAAGTGCTCGATAGCGGAAGCGCAGCGCGTCGCGAGTGAAGTGGCGCAGCTTTTTTCCTGCCGGGCTCATCACTTCGATCTCGCGCACGACGTCCTTCGCTTCACGCGTGCCGATGCCGGCGTTCATCGCGATCCAGCCGCCGAGCGTTCCGGGGATGCCGACGCCGAACTCGAGCCCTGCCAGGCCGCGCTCGCGGCAGAAGCGCGTGAGCGTCGCGTGCGAAACGCCCGCTTCGACCCGTAACAACTTGCCCGGCCGCTCTTCGAGCTTCTTCAGCGCCGCGAGCGAGACGAGCACGCCGTCGACGCCCTCGTCGCGCACGATCGTGTTGAAGCCGCGGCCGATCACGCGCACCGGCAGGCGCCGCCGGCGCGCGACGCGCAGCAGCTTCGCGAGCCCCGCGCGGCTCGGGGGCGTCGCGAGCGCGTCCGCCAGGCCGCCCACGCGCAGCGAGGTGAGGCGTGCAGTGCTCACGTCGAACTGAATCGCGCTTCCGAGCGCGTCCTTCAGCTCCGTCCGCACGCCATCCGAGATCATGGCCGGCGCTCCAGCTCTGCGAGCAGCTGCGGACCGAGCCGCGTGATCGAGCCGGCGCCGAGCGTGAGGACCAGGTCGCCGTCCCGCAGCTCGCTCGCGAGCGCGGGCGCGATCGCGCCCTGCTCGGCGATGAAGCGCACGTCGCGGTGGCCGCGCTGGCGCACGGCCTCGGCGAGCGCTGCGGCCTCCACGCCCGCGAGCTTCGGTTCGCCCGCGGCATAGATCTCGGTCAGCACGAGCACGTCGGCGTCGTGAAACGCCGCCGCGAAGTCGTCGAACAGGTCGCGCGTGCGCGTGTAGCGATGCGGCTGGAACACGACGACGAGGCGGCCTGCATGCTGCTCGCGCGCGGCGGCGAGCGTCGCGCGCACCTCCGTCGGGTGGTGCCCATAGTCGTCGACCACGCGCACGCCGCGCACCGTCCCCTTGTCCTCGAAGCGGCGCTCGACCCCCGCGAAGCTCGCGAGTGCGGCCGCCGCTTGTGCGAACGGCACCTCGACCTCCGCCGCTACCGCGAGCGCCGCGAGCGCGTTGGCCACGTTGTGGCGGCCCGGGATCGCGAGGCGCGCGGTCCCCAACACCTCGCCCGCGCGCTTCACGGAGAAGCGCGAGCCGGCGCCGTCGCGCGCGACCTCGTGCGCGGTCCAGTCCGCCTGCGCGGAGAAGCCGTAGGTCGTGCGGCGGCGCGCGATGCGCGGGAGCAGGCGCTGCACGCCGGGGCTGTCGATGCACAGCACGGCGCGGCCCCAGAATGGAAGGCGATTCGCGAACGCGGCGAACGCGGCCTCCATCGCTTCCGCGGTGCCGTAGTGATCGAGGTGCTCGGGCTCGACGTTCGTGATCACGGCGACGACGGGCGAGAGGTGGAGGAACGAGCCGTCGCTCTCGTCGGCCTCGGCGACCAGGAACGCGCCTTGCCCAAGCCGTGCGCCAGTCCTTTGCGACTCTTCGCTCGGCTTCGGCTCGCTGCGCGCAGCCTGCGCCGTCTGCGCCGGCGCTGGGCTGCTTGCGGCTTCTCGAGCCGCGACCGAGCGCTGCGCAGTGGTGAGCGAACCCATCACGCGCCCGCCCACGACGACGGTGGGGTCGAGGCCCGCTACCTGGAGGATGTGTGCGATCAGCGAGGTCGTCGTCGTCTTGCCGTGCGTGCCGGCGACCGCGATGCCGTCCTTGAGGCGCATCACTTCCGCGAGCATCTCGGCGCGCGGAATCACCGGGATCGCGCGCTGCTCAGCGGCGAGCAGCTCCGGGTTGTTACGGCGCACCGCGCTCGACACGACCACGACATCCGCATCGCCCACGTGCTGCGCGTCGTGCCCGATCGCGACGCTCGCGCCGAGGCGGCGCAAACGTTCCACCGTGGCGCCGCTCACGAGGTCGGTGCCGCTCACGGCGTAACCCTGCGCGAGCAAGAGCTCGGCGAGCCCGCACATGCCGATGCCGCCGATGCCGACGAAGTGGATGCGCTTCACGCCGCGGAAGCGGGCCATCAGCGCGGTCCTCCTGCGAGCGCGAGGCACGCCTCGGCGATCTCGCTCGTTGCGTTGGGCTTTGCGCTCGCGGCGGCCTTCGCGCCCATCTCGGCGAGGCGTGCGCGGTCGCCTAGCAGCTCGAACAGCGCGCTCGAAAAGTCCGCTGCGGACAGATCGCGCGAGTTCAGCACGCGCGCGGCGCCCGTGCGCTCGAGCTCGCGCGCGTTCGCGAACTGCTCGCCGCCGCCCACGTGCCCGAGCGGGACGAGCAGCGCCGCGCGGCCCGCGAGCGCGAGCTCCGCCACCGAGATCGCGCCGGCGCGGCACACCACGAGATCGGCCCAGGCGTAGCGGCGCGGCATCTCGCGCTCGAAGGCGACCACCTCCGCCCGCGCGCCCGCTTCCTGATAAGCGGCGGCGACGCGCTCGCGGTCCGCTTCGCCGGTTTGATGGAAGATCTCGACCCGCGCCTCCGCGAGAGGCTTCGCGAGCGCGATCATCAGCTCGTTGATCTGGCGCGCGCCGAGGCTGCCGCCGAACACGAACAGGTGTGCAGGGCGCGAGGCATCCGCGCGCGCGGCGCTCGCGGCGTCCGCGAACTTCTCGCGCAGCGCGCGGCGCAGCGGCACGCCCGTGACGACCGTACGCGCGCCGAGCGGCCCGAGCGCTTCCTGCGCGCCCGCGAAGCCGGCGAAGATGCGCGTCGCGAAGCGGGCCATCGCGCGGTTCGCGGCGCCGGGCACCGCATCGGTGTTCACGAGCGCGAGGGGGATGCGCGAGAGCGCAGCGGCGAATGCGGCAGGCGCGGACGCGTAGCCGCCCACCGATACGACGAGCTGGATGCGGCGCTCCCGTAACAAGCGCCGCGCCGCGAGCGTGGCGCGGCCGAGCGCGAACAGCGCGCCGATGCGTTCGCCGATGCCGCGGCCGATCAGCGGCCGCGCGTCGAGCAGCACGAGCTCGAAGCCGGCGTCGGGCACGAGCTTCTTCTCGATGCCGCGCTCGGCGCCCACGAACACGAGCTCGGCCCCGCGCTCGCGCAGGGCCTCGCCGAGCGCGAGCGCGGGCGTGACGTGTCCGCCCGTGCCGCCTCCCGCGATGGCGATGCGCGCGTTCATGCGGAGCGGCTCCCGCGCTTCGCGACCGCGCCGCCGCGCGCGACCGCGATCAGGATGCCCGCCGCGATCGAGCACACGAGCAGCGAGCTGCGGCCGTACGAGACGAACGGCAGCGTGAGGCCCTTCGGCGGCAGGAGCCCCATCACCACGGCGCCGTTCAGCACGGCCTGGAGCCCGAGGAACGTCGTCGCGCCTAACCCCAACAACAAGCCGAAGCGCTGCGGCGCGCGCTGCGCGATGCGCATCCCGGCCCACACCAGCGCAGCGAAGAAGCCGAGCACGAAGGCGACGCCGACCAGGCCCGTTTCCTCCGCGATCACGGAGAGGATGAAGTCCGTGTGCGCCTCGGGCAGGTAGTCCAGCTTCTGGAGGCCGTTTCCGACGCCGGTGCCGGTCAGCTCGCCGCGGCCGAACGCGACGAAGGACTGCACGAGCTGAAAGCCGATGCCCGTCGAGTCTTCGAACGGATCGCGGAAGGCGAGCACACGCTTCATCGCGTACGGATTCGCGAGGCAGTACGCCGCGATGCCGCCGAGCCCCACCAGAGCCGGCATGGCGAGCAGGCGGATCGGCGCGCCCGCGACGAACAGCATGAGGCCGGTGAGCGCGGCGATCACGACGGCGCTGCCGAGGTCGGGCTGCAGCAGGCACAGCGCCATCGGCGCCGCGGCGAAGCCGAGCGCCTGCAGGCAGCGCGCGGGCGTGAGCGCGCTGCGCACGTCGTTGCGGAACAGGAACGCGCACAGCGCGAGCACCGTCGCGAGCTTCGCGAGCTCGACGGGCTGGAACACGATGCCGCCGGGCAGCATCAGCCAGCGGCGCGCGCCGCCGGCGACGAAGCCGAGCACGAGCGTTGCAACGAGTGCGGCGATCGAGATGCCGTACAGCGGGTAGGCGAGCACGCGCCACGCATTCAGCGGGATGCTCGCGGCGCCGAGCATGAGCAGCGCGCCCGCGACGAGCCCTGCCGCGTGGCGCACGAAGTAGGGCGAGAAGGTCGTCTCGGTGTCCGGCGCCGTGGCGCTGAACACCGCGACGGCGCCGATGCCGGCGAGCACGCCGACGGCGCTCACCACCGTGCCGATGTTCGCGTCCTCGCCCGGAGCCGCTGCGAGCTCGCCTCTCATGCCTCACCTCTCGTTACGGATCGCGCCAGCTCGGCGAACTGCCGCCCGCGCTCTTCGTAGTTCGCGAACTGATCGAAGCTCGCGCACGCCGGCGAGAGCAGGACGGTGTCGCCGCTCGCGGCGAGCTCGTTCGCGCGCGCGACCGCGCGCGCCAGCGTCTCGACCTTCTCGAACCCGAGCTTCCCGCTGAGGCTCGCGGCGATCGCGTCCGCGCTGTCGCCGATCAGCAGCGCCTTCTTCACGCGCGCGACCGGCGCTTCGAGCAGCTCCGCGAAGTCGAGGCCCTTGTCCTTGCCGCCGAGGATCCAGAGCAGCGGGCCGGGCAGGTTCGCGACCGCAGCGACCGCGGCGCTCGGGTTCGTGGCCTTCGAGTCGTCGAGCCAGCGCACGCCGCGCGCCTCGGCCACGAGCTCGCAGCGATGCGGCAGCGCGCGGAAGCTCTCGAGCGCGGCGAGCGCGCGCGCCGGCTCCGCACCGAGCGCGACCGCGCCGAGCAGCGCCGCGAGCGCGTTGCTGCGCAGCGGCCCGAGTAGCGGCGGCAGCGAGTCGAGGGAGAAGCGCTGGTCCGCGCCGCCGAGGCGCAGCACGAGCGCGCCGGCGTCATAACAAGCGCCGCGCGCGACGGGTCCGCGCACGGAGAAGCGCCACACCGGCGCCGCGAAGTCGCGCTCTCCGAGCTTCGCGACGACGGGGCAGTCGCCGCTCAGGATCGCGACGTCGCTCGCCTCCTGCCGCGCGAAGAGCCGCAGCTTCGCCGCGAGATATCCGGCCATGTCGCCGTGCCGGTCGAGATGATCCGGCGTCACGTTCAACAACAACGCAGCCTTCGGCCGGAACGCGTCCACCGCTTCGAGCTGAAACGACGACACCTCGAGCACCGCCGCGTCGAGCGCCTCGCCGACCAGCCCGAGCGCCGCGTCGCCGACGTTTCCCGCCGCGCGCGCGCGCAGCCCCGCCGCCCGCAGCATCGCCTCGAGCAGCCGCACCGTCGTCGACTTCCCGTTCGTCCCCGTCACCGCCGCGATCGGCACGCGCAGCGCGCGATACGCGAGCTCGATGTCGCCCCACGCGCACTTCGCCTGCGCGCCATACCGCGCGAACGGCACACCGGGACTCGGCACGACGAGGTCGAACGAGGCGGGATCGGGCGACGGCGCGCCAAGCATCACCGACACGGAAGCCGGCAGCCCACTCGCGTCCGCATCCACCCGCTCATCCGCAACCGTCACCCGCGCCCCACGCTCCACACAAAACGCCGCCGCACTTCGCCCCGTAATCCCGAGGCCGAGCACCAGCACCGTCTTGCCCGATAGCGCGAGCGCCTTCACGCCGTAACAACTCCTTCGGCAGCGAACACTTCTCGATGTGCGCGTGGAACACCGCGCCCGCAACGACGCCGACGCGGCTCAAAGCCGCGGAGGCGTCGCCCGCCTCCCCCAACGACGTCAGCGCATCCGAACACGAGGAGCGCGCTGCGGCGGGCGGGGGGCTGCGGAGCCGAACTCAAGCGCAGCGAGGGGCGCGAGAATGCCGGCGGGAACATCCGCGCACCGAGGCCAGCCGCCCGGTCGTCACCTTCAACCGGCAACGCCCCGAGCGAGCCATTCGGCGCAGCAGCCCCCCGCCCGCCGCAGCGCGCGGCGCCAGTAACAACTCGCTCGACGGCAGAAGGAACCACCACGCCCCCTCTCATCGCAGCTTCAAGGACGAAAGGGCAATCAGGGCGAGCACGATCGACACGATCCAGAAGCGCACGACGATCTTCTGCTCTTCCCAGCCCGCCTTCTCGAAGTGGTGATGCAGCGGCGCCATCAAGAAGATCCGCTTGCCGCCGCTCGCCTTGAAGTACGCGACCTGCAGCATCACCGAGAGCGTCTCGACGACGAAGATTCCGCCGACGACGGCGAGCAAGATCTCCTGGCGAATCACGACCGCGACTCCGCCGAGCGCGCCGCCGAGCGCGAGCGCGCCGACGTCGCCCATGAAGACCTGAGCGGGCGACGCGTTGAACCAGAGGAAGCCGAGCCCGCCGCCGACGAGCGCGCCGCAGAAGATCGCGAGCTCGCCGGCGCCGGGGACGGCGGTGATCGCGAGGTACTCCGCGAACTGCGCGTGGCCCGCGGCATACGCGAGGATCAAGAACGTCGCGGAGCAGATCATCACCGGCCCGATCGCGAGGCCGTCGAGCCCATCCGTGAGATTCACGCCGTTGCTCGCGGCCACGATCACGAACGCGGCGAGCGGGATGTAGAGCACGCCGATGTTGGGCGTGAAGTTCTTGAAGAACGGCACCTGCAGCGTCGCGTCGAAGTTGGGCGCGGAGTAGATCAGCCACGCGAAGCCGAGCGCGAGCGACCACTGCCAGAGCAGCTTCGTGCGCGCGCGAATCCCGTCCGAGTTCTTCTTCGTGACCTTCTGGTAGTCGTCGACGAAGCCGAGCGCGCCGTAGCCGAGCGTGAGGCCGAGCACGATCCAGGTCGCGCGGCTCGCGAGGTCCATCCACAACAGGATCGAGACGGACACCACGAGCAAGATGAGCAGGCCGCCCATGGTGGGCGTGCCGGCCTTTTGCTGGTGGTCGGGGCCGATCTCGCGGATCGGCTGGCCGACGCGCAGCGCCTGCAGCCAGCGGATCACGAGATCGCCTAACAAGAATGAGAGGAACAGCGCGGTGAGCGTGGCCGCCGCGGTGCGGAACGTGATGTACCGGAACACGTTCAGCGCGCTGTAGGTTTCGGCGAGCGGAACGAGCAGGTGGTAGAGCATCAGTGGGCGTCCTTCGTGCCGGTGAGCGCTTCGACGACGCGCTCCATGCGCATCGAGCGCGAGCCTTTGACGAGCGCGACGTCGCCGGAACGCAGCTCGCTGCGCAGCGCGTTCGCGATCTCGTCGTGACTCGCGGGAAGGTGGATGCGCGCGGCGTCGAGGCCCGCGCCGAGCGCGGCCTCGCGTACCAGCGGCGCGAACTTGCCGAGCGCGTAGAGCGCGTCGACGCGCAGCACGCCCGCGCGCGCGCCGACTTCGCGGTGGCCCGCCTCGGCATGCGCGCCGAGCTCGCCCATGTCTCCCAACACCGCGAAGGCGCGCCCGCGCGCGCGCAGCCGCTCGAGGCTCGCGAGCGCCGCGAGCATCGACTGCGGGTTCGCGTTGTACGTGTCGTCGATCAAGAGCGCGCCGCTCGCGAGCTTCACCTGCTGCATGCGGCCCTTCGCGGGCTGGTACTTCGCCAGACCCGCCGCGACCTGCGCGAGCGACGCGCCCGCCGCGAGGCACGCGGCGCTCGCCGCGAGCGCGTTCGTCACGGTGGGCTCGCCGAGCCCCGCAGCGCGCAGCGCGATCTCGCCTTCCGGCGCGACCAGCGTGAACGCGAAGCCGTCGCCTTCGGCCCGCACGTTCGCGGCTCGCACGCTGCAGCTCGCGTCGCGCCCGAACAGCACGACACGCGCGCGGCAGCGCTTCGCCTGCGCGCGCCCGAGCGGATCGTCGCCGGGCAGCACCGCGACGCCGTCCGCGCGGATCGCCGCGGTGAGGTCGCCTTTCTCCTCGGCGATGTTCTCGCGCGAGCCGAGAAACTCGATGTGCGCGGTGCCGATCGTCGTGACGACTCCGACCGTGGCGTTCGCGATCGCGGCGAGCGGCGCGATCTCGCCGCGGTGGTTCATGCCGAGCTCGACCACGAGCGTGCGGTGCCCGGCCTCGCGGCGGAGCAGGGTGAGCGGCAGGCCGAACTGATTGTTGAGGTTGCCCTCGGTCGCGAGACACGGGCCGAGCTCGCGCAGGATCGCGGCGCACATCTCTTTCGTGGTGGTCTTGCCGTTGCTGCCCGTGATCGCGACGACGGGGCCGGCAAAGCCCGCGCGATGGCCCGCCGCGAGCGCGCCGAGCGCGCGCGTCGTGTCCGCCGCCACGAGCACGACGTTCGCGTCCGCCGGCACCGCGTTCGCGCGCTCGACGAGCAGGCCGCTCGCGCCGTTCGCGAGGGCGGTGGCGAGGAACGCGTGCGCATCGTGCTTCTCGCCGCGGATCGCGACGAACAGCGCGCCCGGCGCGATCGTGCGCGTGTCGATCGAGACGCTCGTGAACGCGCGCGAAGCATCGCCCCGCGCGAGCGTCGCGCCCGCCCAGCGCGCGGCGTCCGCGGCGGTGAAGGCGAGCGTCATCGCGCGCGCCTTTCGAGCGCGCGCTGCGCTTCTTCGCGGTCGTCGAACGGGAACTTCTCGCGCCCCACGATCTGGTAGTCCTCGTGGCCCTTGCCCGCGATCACGATCGTGTCCTCGGGCTTCGCGCTCGCGACGGCGAGCTCGATCGCTTCGCGTCGATCGACGAGCGCCACGTACGCGCGCTGCGCGGTGGCGAGCCCCGCGCTCGGCACGCGCTGCATCGCGCCAAGGCCCGCCTCGACGTCGGCGAGGATGCGCTGCGGGTCTTCCGTGCGCGGGTTGTCGCTCGTGAGCACCGCGCGGTCTGCGAGGCGCGCGACGGCCTCGGCCATCTTCGGGCGCTTCGTGCGGTCGCGATCGCCGCCGCAGCCGAACACCGCGATCAGCTTGCCGCGCGTCAGCGGGCGCACGCTGCGCAGCACCTTCTCCACCGCGTCGGGCGTGTGCGCGTAGTCCACGAGCACGGTGGGCGCGTTCGCGAGCTCGGCGCCGACGCGCTGCATGCGGCCCGGCACTTGCGGGCAGCTCGCGATGCCGCGCGCGATCGCGAGCGGCGCGATCTCGAGGCCGGCCGCGATGCCGACCGCGACGGTGAGGTTCTCGAGGTTGAAGTCGCCGACCAGCGGCAGCGCGACCTCGAGCTCGCCGCTCGGGAGCGCGAGGCGCGCGCGCGTGCCGGTGAGCGCCACGTCGGCGGCGAGCACGCGCACGTCGGCGCGCGCGTCCTTGCGCTTGCTCACGAGCACGCGCCGCGCACCGCGCTTCTCCGCCGCGGCGACGAAGCCGGGCGAGCGCGGGTCGTCCACGTTGATCACGGCGACGCCGTCCGCCGCGAGGTACGTGTGGAAGAGCCGCTCCTTCGCGGCCTGATAAGCCTCCATCGTGCCGTGAAAGTCGAGGTGATCCTGCGTCACGTTCGTGACCGCCGCTGCGCGGAACGTGCAACCCTCGACGCGCCCGAGCTCGAGCCCGTGCGAGCTCACCTCCATCGCCACCGCCGAGACGCCGCGCGTGCGCATGTCCCGTAACAAGCGCTGCAGGTCGAGGCTCTCCGGCGTGGTGTTGACGGAGCGGATGCGCTCCTCGGCGTATCGCACCTCCACGGTGCCGATCAGGCCGGGGCGCTCGCCCGCGGCGCGCAGGATCGACTCGCAGAGGAACGTGGTGCTGGTCTTGCCGTTCGTGCCGGTGATGCCGATCAGCGCCAGCTCGGAGGAGGGCGCGCCGAAGAACGCGTTCGCGATGGGCGCCATGGCGCGGCGCGAGTCGGGCACGATCACGACCGCAGCGTTGCCCGCGTTCGCCGGCGCTTCTTCGACGAGCAGCGCGACGGCGCCCAGCGCGAGCGCCTGTGCGAGGTAGGCGTGGCCGTCGGCGGTGGCTCCGCGCAGCGCGACGAACAGATCGCCCGGCGCGACGGCGCGCGAGTCGTAGCGGATGCCGCGGATCACGGGATCGAGCGCGGGGAGCTGCTTCGGCGCGAGTGCGGCGGGCAGGGTGGCGAGCAGTTCGGAGAGCTTCACGGGCGTTCTTTCGAGTTGTTATTGAGCGAGCGAGGCGAGCGACGCAGCCTCGGTGCTTGCGGGCACGCGCGCAGCGACGGGCGACACAGACCGCTCGATCTCCGCTCGGCTTCCGCGAGCCGACGGCTCGCTTCGCCTCGCTGCACGCCGCGAAGCGCCGCTCGCCGGCTCGGCGTTCGCCGCGCGCGCTTCGGAAACCGGCGCCTTCGCCTCGGTGCTCGGCGGCGGCGCGGCCACCGCTGGCAGCGCGGCAGGCTGCGCCGCCGGCTGCGCGGGGGCTGCCGGCGGCTTCGGCTTCTGCGCGGCGATGAGCGCGCGGCCGACCTCGGGTGCGGCGCTCGGCCAGCGCTCGCGCACCGGCTGCAGCGCCTCGGGCACGCCGCCCTCAGGCGTCCAGCCCACGTACGACCAGTCCGGCAGGCCGAACACCGGCTGCGTGCGGATGTCCTTGCGCGCGAGCGCCGCCGCCGCCGCGCGCGCGAAGAGCGGAGCCGCGGTGGCGCCGCCGGTGTGTCCGATGCCGCGCGGCTCCTCGACCATCGCGACCACGACGACGCGCGGAGCCTCGATCGGCGCCGCACCGATGAACCAGTTCAGGTAGCGGGTCGCGAAGTAGCGCCCCGTCTCCGTGTCGAGCACCTGTGCGGTGCCGGTCTTTCCGCCGCTGCGTACGCCCTCGAGGCTCGCGCGCAACGCGGTGCCTTCGACGTGGACGACGCTCTCCAGCATGTCGCGCACCTGCGCCGCGACTTCCTCTCGCAGCACGCGGCGGCCCGCGGCGCGCGCGGTCTTCTCCCACGCCCCGCTGCCCGTGCGCCGCGCGAGCACGAGGCGCGGCTCGTGGAGAATTCCGCCGTTCGCGATCGCCGCGGTGGCGGCGGCGAGCTGGAGCGCGGTGACGCTCACGCCTTGCCCATACGAGACCGTGGCGTGGTCGATGGGGCGCCAGCCGCGCCAGCTCCGTAACAACCCGGTCGACTCGCCGGGGAAGCCGCTCGCGCTGCGCGATCCGAAGCCGAACGCGGCGAGCATCTCGTGGTGGCGCTCGGCTCCGAGCGCGTAGCCGATCTTCGCCGCGCAGATGTTGCTCGACTTCTGCAGCACGCCGCCGACGTCGAGCAGGCCCTCGGGATGCGTGTCGCGCAGCGTCTTGCCGGGCACGCGCCAAGCGCCGTTCTCGCAGTCGAAGACATCGCGCGCGCGAATGGCGCCGTGCTGGAGGGCGCCGGCGACCACGAAGGTCTTGAACGTGGAGCCCGGCTCCAGCGCGTCCGTGAAGATGCGCGAGCGCGAGTCGTGCATCTTCGCCGTGCGGAACTGGTTCGGATCGAATGCGGGCGCCTCTGCGAGCGCGAGCAGGTCCCCGTTCGTGGGATCGAGCGCGACGACGAGGCCGCCCTTCGCGCCAGTCGCGCGCACGGTGTCTGCGAGCGCCGCCTCGGCGTCGGCTTGCAGCACGCTGTCGAGCGTCAGCGCGACGTCGCCGCCCGCGGTGCTCAGCAGGTCGCGCCCGGCTTCCGCGAGGATCCGCCCGCGCGCGTCGCGCTTCACCACCATGCTGTCCGCACGGCCGGCGAGCCACTTCTGCTCGGCCTGCTCGACGCCGCGCACGCCTTCGCCGTCGAGATTCGAGAAGCCGACGATGCGGCCGGCGAGGGCGCCCTGCGGATACGTGCGGCGCGGCTCGGAGATGAGGCCGATGCCGGGCAGGCCGAGCGCGCTGATCGCAGCCGCCTGCTTCGCGTCGATCCAGCGCGACACGAACACGAAGCCGCTGCCGAGGCGCAGCCGCTCCGCGATCGCGCGATCGCTCGTACACAACACCTTCGCGATCGCGCGCGCGGTGGCAGGCACGTCTTCGACGCGCTTCGGAATCGCGTAGAGCGAAGGCGCCGGCACGGTGAGCGCGAGCGGCGCGCCGCGCCGGTCCGTAATCACTCCGCGCGCGGGTGCGAGCTGGAGCACGGTGTACGCCTGCTTCGGCGCGAGCTCGTGCGCCTTGCTGGGCACGAGGCTCAGCACCGCGGCGCGCACGCCGAGCAGCACGAAGCACGCGAGCAGAACGAGGCCGACGATGCGGACGCGCAGGACGGCGCGGCGCAGGTCGGCGCTCCTCATGGACGCACCGCCTCGTCGCGCAGCGGGATCACGCGCTCGGGGACGACGAAGCCTTGCTGCGCGGCGAACTCGCGCAGGCGACTCGGCGAGCGCAGCGCTTCCAGCTCAGCAGTCGCGGCGCTCGCGCGCCCGCGCAGCGCCTGCTCCGTGCGCATCGCTTCGCCGACTCCGCGCTCGAGGCGCTGAATCTCGCCGCGCAGCGCGACCAGCCCGACGTAGGCAGCGAACACGCCGATCGCGATCGGGAGCAGCGGCAGCGAGCGCAGGGGGCGCTCCTCGGTGTGGGTGAGATCCTTCCGCAGCCAGTCTTCTTGGGTCGATGCGCTCATGCAGCCTCCGGCAGCTTCTCTGCGGCGCGCAGCCGTGCGGAGCGCGCGCGCGGGTTGTCAGCGATCTCGGCCTCGCTCGGCCGCACGGCTTTGCGCGTCGCGCGCGCGAGCCGCGGCTTCTTTCCGCACGTGCACACGGGCGCCGAAGGCGGGCAGGTGCAGGGCCGCTCTTCGCTCGCGAAGCGCTGCTTCACGAGGCGGTCTTCGAGCGAGTGGTACGAGATCACGCACACGCGCCCGCCCGGCGCGAGCGCATCGATCGCGGCGCCGAGGCCGTGCTCGAGCGCGCCGAGCTCGTCGTTCACGGCGATGCGCAGCGCCTGAAAGACGAGCGTCGCGGGGTTGTGCTTGCGTCCGCCGCCGATGCGCGCGTCGCGGATCGCCGCGAGCAGATCTGCCGTCGTGCGCAGCGGCGAATCTTTGCGTCGCGCCGCGATCGTGTGCGCGAGCCGGCCGGCGCCGGGCAGCTCGCCGTAGTCGCGGAAGCAGCTCGCGAGCTCGTCCACCGAAGCGCGCGCGAGCAGATCGGCAGCGGTCTCGCCCTGCGCCCTGTCCATGCGCATGTCGAGCGCCGTCTCACGCGCCGTTTCGCTGCCGAAGCGAAAGCCGCGCTCCGGTTGATCGAGCTGGCGCGAGGAGACGCCGAGGTCGAGCAGCACGCCGTCGACACGCGCGACGCCCGCGTCCGCGAGCGCGCTCGTCAGGTCGCGGAAGCTCGCGTGCGCGAGCGAGACGCGCGCGCCGAAGCGGGCGAGGCGAGCGCCGGCGATGCGCAGCGCGTCGGCGTCGCGGTCGAGGCCGACGAGGCGGCCGTCGGGCGCGGTGCGCTCGAGAATCGCCTCGGCGTGGCCGCCGTCGCCGAGCGTGCCGTCGACGATCAGGCCCCCGGGCTTTGCGCCGAGCCAGTGCAGCGTTTCCTGAAGCAGGACGGGTTGGTGGTGCACGGTGATCCCGGGCCGGCGTCTCGCTCGAGCCCGATTCCCGCCGCCTTCCGGCGGCACTGGTGGCACACGCCGCGCGGCCCCCCACCGCGCGACCGCGACAGCCACATCCGCGACTGCCGCGAAATTCCCGGAACCGTCCGCGAAGCGATCGAAAGATGGGCGCTACGCGATTCAGATCAGGGCAGGGGTGCTTCGGAGCTCTGCGCGGCCGTGCGGGTCGAGCTCCCATTCTCTTCCCGCACTTCGCGCAGTAGCTCCGAAGACACCCCGAACCCTCTCTCGACCGAAGAACGGTCCCTCGGTCCCCCCATCGTGCGATTTCTTCACAGACCCAAATCCGCCACGCTGCGAGCGAGCTCGGGGCCGCGGTCTTTCGCGGTCGCCACCTCGCGCTCGAAGCGGGCTTTGTCCCAAATCTCGATGCGCTTGCCGATGCCGGCGAGCACGATGTCGCGCTGCAACCCGGCGTACTCGCGCAGGTCGGCGGGGATCGTCAGGCGGCCTTGGCCGTCGAAGTCGCAGTCGAACGCGCCGGAGAGCATCAGCCGGCTCATCATCTGCACCTCGGGCTGCACTTGCGACATGCCCTTGATGCGGCCCTCGATCTCGTCCCAGTCCTGCGCGGAGTAGACTGCGATGGCCGGCACGCCCGGAAAGTTGGTCAGGACGGGAGGACGAGCGCCTTGCGGCTTCACCTCATCGCGCATCACCTGCGGCATGGCGACTCGTCCCTTGGCGTCCATCGTGTAGGTGAAGCGACCGCGGGCCATCTGGCTCGAACCACCCAGCTCCCGAGTCTGATTTGGCCGGAATCACCGTGATTCCCCACCAAACCCCACCGTTGGCCACTTTGTAAACCGCCGCGCGACCGCGATCAAGGGCAGAGTGGGGTTCCCTGCAAAAAAAATTGCAGTCCCAGAAGTTGTGGGCGCGAGTTGTTACGGGGCCGGATCTAGTGGCGGCACGCGTGACGCCGATCACGACCTCGATCGCGCGACCGGCTCCCGCGCGCGATCCCCGAGGACCTCGGAGCTAGGCCGTCCCCACTTCGCCGTAGCGCGCCCGATGCAGCGCGGCGGCGCGCTCGACGAGCTTCGCCGCGCGGCTGTGCGGCTCGAGCGGTGCGGCTGCCGGCGCCCGCACGGCTCGCGCCGCGAGCACGTCGACGAGCGCGCCCACGCCTTCGCGGAGACCGCTCGCCGCGTAGCCGCCCTCGAGCACGCAGGCGAGTCGGCCGCCGCACAGCTCGTCCGCGAGCGCGCGCACGCTCGCGCTCATTCCGTAATAACCCGCCTCGCTCACTTCCATCGACGCGAGTGGATCGTCGCGATGCGCGTCGAAGCCCGCGGAGAGGATGATCAGGTCCGGGTGAAAGCCGCGCGCGATCGGCGCGAGCACGCGCGCGAACACCGCGAGGTACTCGTCGTCGCCGCACGCGGCGGGCATGGGCACGTTCACCGTCGCGCCCTCGCCGCGTCCGACGCCGATCTCGTGCCAGTCGCCCGTGCCCGGGTAGTGAGGGAACTGGTGCGTCGAGAAGTAGAGCACCGACGGATCCTCTTCGAAGCTGTGCTGCGTGCCGTTCCCGTGGTGCACGTCCCAGTCGACGATCAGCACCTTTTCCAGCCCGAGCTCGCGCTGCGCGACGCGCGCGGCGATCGCGACGTTGTTGAACAAGCAGAAGCCCATCGGCCGCGCTGCTTCCGCGTGATGCCCCGGCGGCCTAACAACTGCGAGGCCCGCGTGTGCGCGGCCGCTCGCGACCGCGCGCACGAGATCGACCGCGCCGCCGGCCGCGAGCTTCGCGACGCGCTCGCTCTCGGCGCACGCATAGGTGTCGGCGTCGAAGCGAATGGGCGCGCGCGCGGCGCCTTCGGCGACGAGCGCGAGATGCTGCGCGCCGTGGATCAGGCGCAGCTCCGCGTCGTCAGCCTCGCGCGCGGCGAGCGGTGTCAGGAGGTCGCGCCGCGCGGCGAGCGCCTCGGCGACGGCGACGAGGCGATCCGGGCGCTCGGGGTGGCCCGCGGGCCCGCGGTGCTCGGCGTAACGCGGATCCTCGACCACGGCGACGACGCGCGCGGGTCCCGCCACGACGCTCGGCCCTATCGCTCGCCCGCGCGCCGTCGCGGCTGCTCGTTCCGCTCTTCCAAGCGCGCTTCGCGGGCCTCGCGCTCCTCGATCAGGCGCGTGAGCCGGTCGAGCCGCTCGCTGATCTCGCGCAGCTCGGAGCGGCGCGGAATGTCGAGAGCTTCGGCCATGCGCTCGAAGCCGCGCTGAAACAAGCGCTCGAAGTCCGCCTGCGCGCCGGCGCCGCTCTCGCGCGAGCCGTTCGCGTTTCCGACGAGCCCGCGCAGGTTCCCGCGCAGCTCCTCCAGATCCTCGCGGGCGTCGCGCAGCCGGTCGGCCAGTGCGGAGCTGCCTTTGGTGAACAGCTCGCTGATCAGGTTGCCCGGCGCCGAGCGTCCGCCGCGCTCCGTGTCGACCAGGATCTGCGACAGCGTGACGGCGGTGATGTCCTCGCCAGTCTCGTTGTCGACGACCTTCACCTCTTCGCCCGCTTCGAGCAGCTCCGCGATGCCGCGGAGCGTCACGTAGCGGCTCGCCGCGGTGTTGTAGAGCTTGCGATTCGCGTACCGCTTGATCAGGACGGCCATGGCTCGCTCGCTCGTTGGGTCGAAGTGCGGAGCCGGCCGACCATAGCGGTCGAGATTTGCGAGTCAGCCCTGCGCCGCCTCAAGCCGCGCGCCGGCTCGGACGAAAAACTCCGTCGATGCCGCGTTGTGCACGCACGCTTGCTCGGGGATGCGCTTGATCGTCGAATGTCAGCAGTGCAAGTCCCGGTTTCGCCTCGACGAGGCGCGCATTCCCGCCAGCGGCGCCAAAGTGCGCTGCTCGCACTGCAAGACGGCCTTCGTGGTCAAGCGCCCCGGCGCGACGCCGGACGATGTCGTCGGCGAAGTGATCGCCGAGGCCACGAACCCGGGGCAATCGAGCGCGCCTGCACCGACTGAGGACTTGTTCGAGCGCACGCACTCCCCCAATCCGATCGCGCAGGACGCGCACGCCAGTGGAGAGGACCACTGGGAGTTCGACGAGGCGCCGGAGGCGCCGCGAGCGCGCCGCGAGCCAGCGGCGGACGAGCGCAGCCCGCAGCGGCCAAGCGCACCACGTTCCTCGGCGGCCGAGGTCGACGAAGACCTCGATTCGCTCGGCTCGCCTGCGGAGTGGGACTTGCTGACGGGCGCCGCCGAGCGCATCGCAAAGGAAGCCAGCTTCCAGACCGCTCCCACTCCCGCCGCCCCGCGCGCCACCCCGGCGCGCAAGCCCGAGCGTGCGGCGCCAGTGTTTGTCGGATCCGCGCCGGCGGCGTCGCAGGCTTCCCACGAGCCGGAAGCATCGGAGCCGGCGTGGCGCGAGACGCTCGCGGAAGGCGTCCAGACGACCGTGCGCGGCGTGGCCTGGCTCGCAGCTTCAGCGGCCTGTGCCGCGGGACTCGCCCTCGCGCTGGCTCCTGTGGGGCTGCCGGCGGCGTCCGCCCCGAAGCCCGCGTACGCGGCGCCCGAGGGCGTCCGCAACCTCACGGTCCGCACGCTCGAGAGCGCGGTCGCTGGCCGGATCACCCTCGTCCGAGGCGAGCTCGGTTCAGGCCCTGCGCGCACGCGCGTGCGCGTCGGCTGGGTCGAGGAGTCCGGGCGCGTCCTCGCGGCGACACTCGCGGGCCCGCCGCTCCGCGCGAGCGAGCTGCGCGAGCTCGGAGTCGCACGGATTCGCGCCGAGCACGAGCAGCGCGGCGAAGCGTTGGCGCGCGGCGGGGAGTTCGAGGCGGTCTACGCCGAGTTGCCGGAGGGCGCGGTCGGCATCGCAGTGACCCGAGAGCGCGTGCCGGAGCCGTTCGCGCCGGCGGCGCCGCCTACTTCTTCGGATCCTTCAGCTCTTCCTTCTTCGGAGTGACGTCGATCTCGTCCTTGCCCGAGAGGCCGGTGCGGAAGTTCTTGATCGCATTCCCGAGCCCCGAACCGATCTCTGGCAATCGCCGCGCACCGAACAGCACGACGACGATCACCAAGATGACGAGGAGCTCTCCGATGCCGAGTCCGGCGATTCCAAGCATGGAAGCCAGAGTGACCCGTGGCCTTGGGGTGGTCAAGCAGCGCGCGGCGCACCCCGACTGCCGGTAGGTTGCGCGCGATGTCGATCTTCAAGGCCTACGACATTCGCGGCGTGGTTCCGAGCGAGCTGAACGTGGAGAGCGCCTATCGCATCGGGCGCGCGACGGCGCGCTTCCTCGGCGCGCGCCGCCTCGCGATCGGGCGCGACGCGCGCACACACTCGCCGGAGCTCGGGGAGGCGCTGGTACGCGGCGTGCGCGAAGAGGGCGCGAGCGTGCTCGACATCGGGCTCGCGGCGACGCCGATGCTGTACTTCGCGACCGACGCGCTCGGCGCGGACGGCGGCATCATGCTCACCGCGTCGCACAATCCCGCGCAGTACAACGGGATGAAGATCTGCGGGAAGAGCGCAGTGCCGATCGGCGAGGCGACGGGCCTGCGCGAGATCGAGCGCATCGCGGGGGAAGTGAGCCGCAGCGCTCCCGCCGCGCGCGGCGGGCGTGAGAGCAAGGACGTGGTCGACGCCTACGTGCGCCACGCGCTCGCCGTCGCGAGCGGCGAGATCGCGCCCCTGCACGTCGCGATCGACTGCGCGAACGGGATGGCGGCCGTCGGTCTCGAGCCGCTGCTCGCGCGCCTTCCGCTGCGCGTGGAGAGGCTCTACTTCGAGCCCGACGGACGCTTTCCGAATCATCCGGCGGATCCGCTGAAGGTCGAGAACTTGCGCGACGTGAGCGCCGCGGTGCGCCGCACCGGCGCGGACTTCGGCGTCGCATTCGATGGCGACGCGGACCGCGCGATCTTCGTCGACGAGCGCGGCGAGCCCGTGCCGTCGGACCTCATGACCGGCGTGCTCGCGGCGCTTCAGCTGAAGCGCCACGGCGGCGGCAAAGTGCTCTACGACCTGCGCTCGAGCTGGGCGACCTCCGACGCGATTCGCGACGCGGGCGGCGAGCCGGGCATGTGCCGCGTCGGTCACTCGTTCGTGAAGGCGCAGATGCGCGAGAGCGGGGCGGTGTTCGCTGGCGAGCTCTCGGGCCACTTCTACTTCCGCTTCTCGGAGCGGCTCGTCGCCGACGACGGCATCGCTGCGTTCGTCGCGCTGGCAGACACGCTCAGCCGCGCGGGGCGCCCGCTCTCGGAGCTGATCGCGCCGCTACGCCGCTATCACGCGAGCGGCGAGATCAATCGCCACGTGGACGACCCGCGCGCGATCATCGATGCCGTGGCGCGCGAGCACGCCAGCGCGCGCGAGGTCTCGCGCCTCGACGGCCTGCTCGTCCGCTACGACGACTGGTGGTTCAACCTGCGGCCCTCGAACACGGAGCCGCTGCTGCGCCTGAACCTCGAGGCGAAGACCGCGACGCGCATGTGCGCCGAGCGCGACGCGATGCTCGCGCGCATCGGCGGTCACGCCTGAACGAGCAGGCGGTCGAGCGGCGCCTCTCGCTCCGCAGCCGTCAGCTCTGCGGCGGCTTCGCCAGCTCGCTGTCGATCGCCTTGCGGAAATCCTCGATCGGGATCGCGCCCGAGTAGGCCACGCCGTTCACGAAGAACGCAGGCGTGCCCGACACGCCGACCGCTTTTCCCGCGGCGAGATCGGCGTCGACGCGCTGTTTGCCGCGGCCGGAGGCGAGACACGCTTGGTACGCGTTCACGTCGAGGCCGGCCTTGGTGGCGTGCTCGAGCAGCTTCGGTGCCGCGAGGCCACCTCCGGTGTACAGCAGCTCGTGGAACTCCCAGAAGCGTCCATGCTCCTCCGCGCACACGGCCGCTTCGGCGGCGCCGCGCGCCTGCGGGTGAATGCTCTCGAGCGGGAAGTGGCGGAACTCGAGGCGCACCTTGCCCGCGTACTCCTTCATCATCTGCGCGACGGTCGGCTCTGCGCGCTTGCAGAACGGGCACTCGTAGTCGCTGAACTCGATCACCGTGACCGGCGCATCCGCCGGTCCCTTCGCGGCGCCCTTGCCCGCGACCGTGACGCGCGGCTGCACGAGCAGCGTCTCGACGTTCGCGGCGGCGCGCAGCTCGGCGATGTAGGTCTGCGCGGCATCGGTGCCTTTGCTGCGCTCGAGGTACTGGCGAATGCCCGCCGCCTCGGTCTCGAACTTGCGCTCGCCCCACTCGGCCGCGTGCTGATCCCAGAACGCCTTCACGTCCGCGTCGCTCACCTGCACGCGCTTCGCGGCCTCTTGGTCGAGGAGCGTGTCGGCATCGACGCCGCGCTTGCCGGCCTCTGCGTCGAGCAGCCGCTGATCGATCATGCGCTCGAGCCCGCGTGCGCGCAGGGCGTACACCTTCGAGGCGTTGCCGTCTTCGGTTTGGCTGCGCCACAGCTCGTCCTTGATCCACGCGTCGAGCTCGCCCTCGGAGATGGTCTCGCCGGCGACGCGCGCGACGGGTGCGCCCGACGCATCCGCGGCCTTTCCTGACGAAGCGCCGTTGCAGGCGACGAGTGCGAGCACGGTCAGCGCGAACAGCACGGAAACGCGAAGCGATTTCATCGAAGAACCTCGTTGGGGCGGGGCGATGCGTTAGCAGGCACGCGCGGAGTCACCACGGATCGAGCGCAGGCAAGAGATCGTCCAGCCGCTCGACCCACGCGACGGATTTCTCGGCGAGCGGCGCGCTCGCGGGTCGCGCGATCGCGACGAGCCGCTCGATGCGTGCGTCGGCCGCGCGGTGCGCGAGGCCGATCGGCAGCGTTCCCGCGAACGCGACGGTCGCGACGCGCGAGGGCGCGCTGCCGCGAAGCGCGTCGAGCGCGCGCGACAGGTCGCGCACGGCCTGCGCGAGGAGTCCGCGCCAGAGCAGCGCGTCGGGCGCCGTCTCGGCGCCGCTCGCCGCAGCGACCGCGCGCTTCGAGAGCTTCGCGTTGTGGCGATCGCCGTGAAGCGGCAGGTCGATTGCGGCGAGCGCGATCCCGGCCGCCGCGCAGCGGGCTCCGGCGGTCGCGACGGCGGCATCGCGCGCGCTCGAGCCCAGCGGGTGCAGCGCGAGCACGAGGCGATCGCGGGCGGCGCCGCGCGGTAGCCACAGGCGCCCGCTCACGCAGTCGCCATCGCTCGTGCACTCGAAGCGATGCTCCGCGAAGGCGCCGGCGTCACGCGGAGGAGAAAGCCAGGCGGCTCTCGGCTTCAGTCCTGAGCCTGCCGGGTGCGAGTCGCTCACGCGGCCAACCTAGCCCGCGCGCAGCGCGCGTTCACCGCGTGCAGAGGGCCCGCGCGACTTCGCTTGCGCTGGCTAGCGCGCCAATAACATCTTGCGCGCGCGATACAGGTGAGACTTGACGGCGTCGCGGCTGCACTGCGCTTGGCGCGCGATGTCCTCGATCGGCATGTCCTCGAGGTGGTGCAGGCGGAAGTACTCCCACTGCGACGGAGATAACCGGCGCGCGGCGTCCTCGAGCTGCGCGAGGCGCTCGCTGCGCTCGTAGGCCGCGTGCGGGTCGTCGCCGCTCGCGTCGCCGCGCACTTCCGCGACGGCATCCGAGAGCGCGACATCGGTGTCGTTCCACGGGACGGTGTCCGCGCGTCGGCGCTTGAACCGGTTCGCGACGGTGCGGCGCGCGAGTCCGTACACCCAAGCGCCGAACGGCGCCTCGCCGCTGTACGCGTCGAGCGACGAGAATGCCGCGATGAAGATCTCCTGCACGGTCTCTTCGACGTCGAAGCGCGCGCCCATGCGCTTCGAGACGAAGCGGTAGATGCGCGGGAAGAAACGCCGGTAGAGCGCCTCGAACGCCTCGCGGTCCCCGCTGCGGACGCGCTCCACTAACTGTTCGTCGCTCTCGCCTAACTGTCCGGCCGCCCCAGCTCCCGCCCGGCTCGACTCCGCCATGCCAGCTTCCCCTTCCGGCTCCCCAAAGGTGCGATTCACCCCAAAGCGTGTTGTGGACGCCACAGGTGACGAGGTGACAAAAAAAGTCACTCGCGTTCGGGTTTGGGCCGAAGGAAAAGTCCCAGGGGGAGGGCGCAGGCCCGCGCTAGCGGACGACCAGCACCGACTGGCGGGTCCCGGGCGCCTTGGCGGGCGCAGCGGCGTCGTCGCGCCACTACCCGTCGACGAGGTAGCGGTAGCGGTAGGTCCCCGGAGGAACCGCGAGGACCTTCGTCCACACGCGCTCCTCCCCGGCGACCTCGACGCGCGAGCGGACGTTCTTGTCGGGGACCCAGCCATTGAAGTCGCCGGCGATCCGAACGTCAGTGGCGGCGGCGTCGCGGAACGAGACCGTGACCTCCCGCAGCGCGCGGTCGGAGGCCGCTATCGGGACGTCGCCGGCGCCCGCGAGCGAGACCTCGAGCGCAAGCGCGGCGTAGTCGGCAGCGCCGGCGGCGTGCGGCGCGGTGCTTTGGATCGGCTTCCCGCTGCGCGCCGCTTCGCGCAGCTTCACGTTCGCGCGGATCACGGTGTCGAAGCAGAGCTCGGGGAACAGCGCGCGGATCTCGCCGAGCGTCTCTCGCGCGTAGCGCGTGCGGCCGTCGTAGAGCGTGGGCAGCACGCGAATCGTGAGCTTGTGGCCGACGCGCTCCGCGAGCAGCGCGATCGTCTCGAGCAGCTTCTGAACGCCGTGCACGGCGAACTCGCTGGTCTCGAGCGGCACGATCACTTCGCTTGCGGCCCGCAGCGCGTTGAAGGTGAGGACGCCGACGTTCGGCGGGCAGTCGATCAGCGCGAAGTCGTAGGCGCTCGCGACGTTCGCGAGCGCGCCCGCGAGGCGCTCCGTGCGCCCCTCCGCGCGCTCGGCGGTGAGCTTCTGCTCGAGCGCCGAGAGCACGATGCCGGACGGTGCGACGTGCAGCGTCTCCGAATGAGCGCGGATGACCTTGGGGAGGCGCTGCGCGTCGGGCGAGCCGAGCGGCGCGATCAGAATCTCGTAGAGGTTCTCGTCGAGCGTGTCCGGGTCGATGCCCAGCGCGAGCGTCGCGTGCGCCTGCGGGTCCATGTCGACCACGAGCACGCGCGCGCCTTGCTCCGCGAGGGCGCCGGCGAGGTTCACCGCGGTGGTGGTCTTGCCGCAGCCGCCCTTCTGGTTGACTACCGCGATCGTGCGCATGTCCCCTCCGAGCACGCGCGGGCTGCGCGCGTTCGCCAGTCGGGAGGAGGCGAGCCCAACGAATCCCTAATCAGTCGCGGCGGCAGCGTGCGCGTGCGCGGCAGAATCGCGGTCGGCGAGAGAAATCGAGACGAGACGCCCTCGAAGTCAGATCGCTCCCCTCATCCCCGATCGCGCAAGCTACCGCGGAGCGACTCCGAGTCAACGTTTTGCCCTGCAACTTCGCAGCTCTAGCGTTCGAGTTGCGAACCGCGACTGCACGCCCGAGGCGAGCGCGCTTGCTCGCTGCCCCAGGTGCCCTCGGGTAGCTTCGAAAAATGAGCACGCCCGGCCGCGCTTCCGACATGCCGCTCGTCGAGGATGCGACGGGGCGCCGCCCGTTCATGCGCGGGATCATGGTTCACTCGCTGCTCTCGCGCGGCGCGACCTTCGACGAGGCCTTCCGCACCGCGACTGCGGTGCGCGACAAGATTCGCGGGCGGGAGCTCGTCGGCCGCGACGAGCTGGCGGCGATCGTGAGTGAGCTGCTCGGGCCGTCGCTCGAGAATCCGCCGGTAAGCCACGGCGTGCCGCCCGCGATCCAAGTGCGCGATGACCGCGCGAGCGACGACGAGACCATGCCGTTCTCGAAGGGCATCCTCGCGCAGTCGCTGCTCGCCGCGGCGATCGATCCCGACGATGCCTTCGCCGTCGCGCGCGACATCGAGACCTCGCTGCTCGCGCGGCGCGTGCGCGAGATCTCGCGCGAAGAGCTGCGCCGCATCGCGCAGGAGACGCTCGGCGCGAAGCTCGGCACGCGCGTCGGGCAGCGCTACCGCGCGTGGCGGGCGTTCCAGGAGACGGGCAAGCCGCTCATCCTGCTGCTCGGCGGCGCTGCGGGTGTGGGAAAAAGCGCGCTCGCGCAGGCCGTCGCGACACGACTCGGCATCACGCGGGTTTACTCGACCGACGCCATTCGCCAGGTCATGCGCATCATGCTCTCGAAGGAGCTCATGCCCGAGATCCACGCCTCGTCCTACGACGCGCACGTGAACCTGCCCGAGCACCACGCCGGCGACGACGCGGTGATCGCAGGCTTCCGCGCGCAGGCGACCGCGGTGACGGTGGGCGTGCGCGCGATGATCGGGCGCGCGATCGAAGAGAACACGAGCATGATCATGGAAGGCGTCTCGATCCTGCCCGGCCTCGTCGACCCCGCGCGCCACGCCGCCGACGCGCACGTGATCTTCCTCGCGGTCTCGACGCTCGAGCCCGACGCTTTCCGCAGCCGCTTTGCCGCGCGCGCCAGCGAAGCGAAGCAGCGCGCGCCGCATCGCTATCTCGAGAATCTCGGCTCGATTCTGCGCATCCAGGACCACATCCTCGAGCTCGCCGAGGCGCAGGATCTCCCGATCGTGGACAACCGGTCGTTCGACGACTCGGTGCTCTCGATCCTTCGGCACGTCACCGAAAGCCTTCGCACGCAAGGAGAATCCAGTGGCAACTCAACGGACTGATCTCGTGAAGCGCGTTCTCGCCCTGACGATCGGAGCTGCGCTCGCCGCGTGTTCGGCGCCCACCGTCAGCGACGAGGAAGAGCTCGGGCGCCAGGCGGCCCAGGAAATCCGGCGCCACGCCAAAGTGCTCTACGACGACGTGGTCGTGACTTACGTCGAGGACATCGGGCAGCGGCTCGTGCAGGCCGCGGGGCCGCAGCCGTTCGAGTACACGTTCACCGTGCTCGAGGACGACTCGCTGAACGCGTCCGCGACGTTCGGCGGGCAAATTTTCGTCCACACCGGCCTGATCACGCTAACGCGCAACGTGAGCGAGCTCGCGGGCGTGCTCGGGCACGAAGTCGGGCACGTCGTGAAGCGCCACGTCGCCGACAACATGGCGCGCGCACAGAACGCCGGCCTGCTTCGCAACGCGGCGGTCATCGGCGGCATGATCGGCGGCGTTCATCCCGCGATCACGGACGCCGCCACCGGTTTTGGCGCGCTTGGCATCATGAACACCTTCAAGCGCGAGGCGGAGGAAGAGGCCGACGCGTTCGCCGTCGAGGTCGTGCCGCGCGCGGGCTACCACCCCGACGGCATCGCGAACTTCTTCGACGTGATGTCCGCCTCCGGGCAGACTCGGGTACCTACGTTCTTCTCGAGCCACCCCGCGAGCGCTGAGCGCTCCGCCGCGACGCGCGCGCTGATCGCGAAGGTGAAGCTGAGCGAGGACCTCAAGGTCGACGACAACGGCAAGCTCGAGATCATCCAGCACCGCATTCGGCTGCTCACGAAGGCGCGCGAAAAGAGGGCGGACGACCGCTTGCGCTGAGCGCGATCCCGGACGCGCGTGGTATCCCTCGGCGCGAGCGCCGAGGAGCCCGCATGCCCGCATCGCCCGCCGCGCCTTCCCCCCGCACGCTCGGAGAGCTGAAGAAGGCGGGCTACGCCCCGCGCACGCTGCGCGAAGAGATCCGCGCGAACTTGTTAGGAAAGCTGCGCAAGGGCGAGGAGCTCTTCCCCGGCATCCTCGGCTACGAGGACAGCGTCGTCCCCGCGGTCGAGAACGCGCTCTTGTGCGGCCACGATCTGATCTTTCTCGGTGAACGCGGGCAGGCGAAGAGCCGCATGATCCGCGCCTTCGTGAACCTGCTCGACGAGTGGCTGCCCGTCGTCGCCGGCAGCGAGATCAACGACGACCCCTTCGCGCCCGTGTCCGCGTACGCGCGCCAGCTGGTCGCGGAGAAGGGCGACGCGACGCCGATCGCGTGGGTCGCGCGCGACGCGCGCTACGCGGAGAAGCTCGCGACGCCGGACGTCTCGATCGCGGACCTGATCGGCGACGTCGATCCGATCAAGGTCGCCCAAGGCCGATCATTAGGGGACGAGCTCACGATCCACTTCGGGCTCCTGCCGCGCACGAACCGCGGAATCTTCTGCATCAACGAGCTGCCCGATCTCACGGAGAAGGTGCAGGTGGGCCTGTTCAACGTGATGCAAGAGCGCGACGTGCAGGTGAAGGGCTACGCGGTGCGCCTGCCGCTCGACGTGCTCGTGGTCGCGAGCGCGAACCCCGAGGACTACACGAGCCGCGGCCGCATCATCACCCCGCTGAAGGACCGCTACGCCGCGCAGGTGCGCACGCACTACCCGCCGACGCGCGAGCTCGAGCTCGCGGTCGTGCGCCAGGAGGCGAAGCTGCCGCAAGCGCCGGGAGTGAAGGTGCACGTGCCCGCGTTCATCGAAGCGATCGTGGGCGAGATGACGCTGCAGGCGCGCTCGAGCCCAGACGTGAACCAAGCGAGTGGCGTCTCGGTTCGCATGTCGATCGCGAACTACGAGACGCTCGTGGCGAACGCGCTGCGGCGCGCGCTGAAGCTCGGCGAGCAGCTCGCGGTGCCGCGCATCACGGATCTCGAGTCGATCGTGCAATCGACCGCGGGCAAGCTCGAGCTCGAGTACGCCGGCGAGGAACGCAGCGAGACGGAGATCGTGCGCGGCATCGCGCAGCGCGCCGTGCGCCTGGTGTTCGACGCGCTCGTGCCCGGTGAAGGCGTGGCCTCGGTGGTCGAGTCGTTCAACCAAGGCTGGAAGGTCGAGGTCGCTGCCGACATGCCGGCGGGCGGCTACCTCGACGGCCTCGAAGAGATCAAGGGCCTGCGCGAGGCGGCGGCGCTGCTCGCCGGAGGCGACAAGCCGGAGCATCTCGCGAGCGCGATCGAGTTCATTCTCGAAGGGCTGCACCTCGCGAACCGCCTCAACAAGTCGGAGACGGAGGGTGGCGCCCGCTACGGCGGCGCCGGCACCGGCGGAAGCAAGAAGTGAAAGCCTGGCGCTACAGCGCTTGGGACGGCACGCAGAGCGAGTTCTCGCTCGACGTGCGCCGCGCGCTCGACGCGCTCTCCGACCTGATGATGGAGGGCCTCTCGCCGGAGGAGGCGCTCGAGATGATGCGCCGCGGCGGGTTCGAGATGGCGGGCATGGACTTCCGCGTGATGGGCACCGAGGAGCTCATCCAGGAGCTGCGGCGCGAGGCGCAGAAGCTGCTGCAGCAATACAACCTCGATCACGCGACGGACGAGATCGCGCAGAAGCTCGACGACATCTTGAATCGCGAAGAGAGCGCCCAGCGAGCGCAGCACGGGCAGGAGTCGCGCGCGCTGAACGAGTTCCTCGAGAAGCGCCACCGCGAGCGCACCTCGCTCGCCGACAAGATCGAGGCGTTTCGCGACCACGAGTTTCTCGACGAAGAAGCGGGCGAGGAGTTCCGCGCGCTGCTCGAAGAGGCGGATCGCCTGCGCGAGCTCGAGGACTTCATGCGCGACAACGCGCAGCGCTTCCGCGGCAAGGAGGGCGCGGACTACGAGAAGGCGCAGGAGATCCGCGAGCGCCTGCAAGCCCTGCAGCAGCTCGCGCAGGAACTGCGCAGCGGCAACTTCGAGCGCCTCACGCCCGAGCAGCTGCGCGAGCTGCTCTCGGAAGAGGGCGCGCGCAGCCTGATCATCCTGCGCGACCTCGATCAGAAACTGCGCGACGCGGGTTTCCTGCGCGACGGCAAGGACGGCGCGGAGCTGACGCCGCGCGCGATTCGCCGGATCGGCGCGCAGGCGCTCGCCGCGGTCTACAGCCAGCTGCGCAAGGGGCGCCCCGGCAGCCACGACACCGTGGCGCACGGCGTCGCGACGATCCGCCCCGACGAGACGCGCGGCTGGGAGTTCGGCGACGCGCTGAACCTGCACGTGGTGCGCACGCTGCTGAACGGCGTGAAGCGCGCGGCGATGGAGTCGCGCCCGCTGAGCGGCGGAGCGATTCCGCTCACGCTCGACGACCTCGAAGTGAACGAGTGCGACTACTCGACGCAGACGACCACGGTGTTGTTACTGGACATGAGCTGGTCGATGTCGTGGGCGGGCCGTTTCCCCGCCGCGAAGCGGGTCGCGATGGCGCTCGATCACCTGATTCGCACGCGCTACCCGCGCGACAAGTTCTTCGTGGTGGGCTTCTCGACGCGCGCGAAGGATCTCCCGATCCAGAAGCTGCCGTACGCGACGTGGGACATGGGCGACCCGTTCACGAACCTGCAAGAAGGTCTGATGCGCGCCGAGCAGCTGATCCTCGAGAACCCGAGTCCGAGCCCGCAGATCCTCGTGATCACGGACGGCCAGCCCACGGCCTACTTCCGCGGCAAGGAGCTGCACGTGGAGTGGCCCATGGGTTTCGGCGGCGTCTCGCCGCACGCGGTGGCGGAGACGCTGAAGACGGTGCGCCGCGTGACGGGGCGCGGCGTCACGATCAACACGTTCATGCTCGACGATTCGCCGGAGCTCGTGGGGTTCGTCGAGCGCATGACCGAGATCAATCGCGGGCGCGCGTTCTTCACGTCGCCGACGGCGCTCGGCTCGTTTCTCACGGTGGACTACCTCAACCACAAGCGCTCTCGAAGCCGCGGTTGATTCGCTCGCACGCGGCGTGTTGTTAGGAGCTTCGAGGCGGTCCGCTCCTTCCTTCGCGACGATCGCGCGCCACCCAGCGGCGAGCGGCGCGCTCCTTGACTTCGCTCGCCTCGCCGCAGGCTGAAGTCGATGCCGTAACGCGCTCGGAGCGGCACCGCTACGGTTCCGTTTTGCAACCGGGAGCGTCCATGCCCAGCCTGACCCTGAAGAACGTGCCGCCCGACGTGCATCGAAGGCTCAAGGCCCGTGCACGTCGCCATCGGATGAGCCTCAACCGCGAAGCCATCGAGTGCCTACGCGAGGCAACTGGTGTGAGGCAGGTGGATCCGGAGATGATGCTGGCTGAGATTCGCGAGCTGCGTGCACGCGTGAATGGGAAGCTGAGCGAACGGCAGCTCGCGAAGCTGAAGGGACGCGGACGGCCGTGATCGTCGTCGACACGAACGTTCTCGCGTACCTGCTGCTGCCGGGGCCCTTCACGCGCGCCGCGGAGCAGCTGTACGAGATCGACCCGGATTGGTGCGTGCCGCTGCTCTGGCGCTCGGAGTTCCGGAGCGTGCTCGCCGGCTTTCTGCGCCGCAGCAGCGTCGATCTGCCGACCGCGACGCGGATCGCGGAGCGGGCGGCGGGCGTCGTGCGAGGCCGCGAGTACGTCGTCGGCTCGGCCGAGGTGCTCGAGGCGATTTCTTCCTCGACGTGCTCCGCATACGACTGCGAGTTCGTCGTTCTCGCCCGCGAGCTGGGCTTCAGCTTGATCACGACGGACAGCCGAATCCTGCGAGAGTTCCCGGGCGTCGCCCGATCGCTGCGAGCGGTCGTCGCCGAGGGCGCCTAGCGATGTCTCGCACGCTCAAGCACGACATCCCCGGCCCCGACCGGCGCGTCACGATCGACGACGTGCGCGCGAAGGGGTGGGGCGCTTTGTTTGCGCCCGAGCTTCGCGAGCCGTTGGCGCCGCTCGTGGTCGAGATCGGGTTCGGGCGCGGCGAGTTCCTGCGGCAGCTCGCTGCGAACGATCTCGCGACGCCGCACGTCGGCATCGAGCTGTCGTGGAAGCGCGTGCTGAAGATGGCGCGGCGGATCGCGAAGGCGGGCGATCCGAACATTCGCCTCGTGTGTGCGCGCGGCGAGGACGTGCTGCAGGAAGTCGTGGGCGACGCGAGCGTCGCGACGTTCTGGATCAACTTCTCCGATCCGTGGCCGAAGGCGCGGCATCACCGGCGCCGGCTGATCCAGACGCCCCTCGTGCGGCAGCTCGCGAAGCGGCTCGTGCCGGGCGGGATCCTGCACGTCGCGACGGACGACGTGCCGTACGCGCAGCACATCGACGAGGTGTTAGGAGCCGAGGCGCTGCTCGAGAACGCGCTCCCCGCGCGCTGGCTGCCGGAGATCGCGGGGCGGCCCGTGACGGCGTACGAGGCGATGTGGCGCGAGGAAGGGCGACCGCTGCACTTCTTCACGTACCGAAGGCGCGCGTCGTGAAGCCGGCGCGCCCGCAGCTGCGCGACTTCTCGCCCGACGCGCTGCGCGCGCGCTTCAAGAGCGAGGGCATCTCGCCGTATCGCGCGGATCAAGTCGTGCAGTGGCTGTATGCGCGCGGCGTCGACGATCCGGCGCTGATGACGGATTTGCCCGCCGAGCTGCGCGAGCGGCTTGCGAGTGACTATGAAACGCGCGCGCTCGAGGTGCGCGATCCGCAGTTCTCGGTGGACGGCACGATCAAGGCCGCGCTCGTCGCGCGCGATGGCGCCGTGCTCGAGGCGGTGCTGATCCCCGAGGAGGAGCGCACCACGCTGTGCGTGTCGACGCAGGTCGGCTGCCCCCTCGCGTGCTCCTTTTGCGCCACCGGCACGCTCGGGCTCGATCGCAATCTCGGTGTGGCGGAAATCGTCGAGCAGGTCGTGCGCATGGGCGCGCTGCTGCCCGAAGGGCGCCGCATCACGAACATCGTGTTCATGGGCATGGGCGAGCCGCTGCTCAATCTCAAGAACGTGGTGGAGGCGGTGAAGACGCTGATTCACCCGAAAGGCTTCGCGATGGCGCCGCGGCGCGTGACGGTGTCGACCGCGGGCGTGGTGCCGCGCATCGCCGACTTGCTGGAGCAAGTGCCGGTGAACCTCGCCGTCTCGCTGCACGCGCCGACCGATGCGCAGCGCGACGAGCTCGTGCCCATCAACAAGCGCTTTCCGCTCGCGGAGCTGTTCGGCGCGCTGCGCAGCATTCCGAGGCTCTCGCGCCGCCACCCGATCTTCTTCGAGTACACGCTGCTCGCGGGCGTGAACGACTCGCTCGACGATGCGCGGCGGCTCGTGGAGCTGTTACGGGACGTGCCGGCGAAGGTGAACCTCATCCCGGTGAATCCGCACGCAGGCTCGCCCTACCGCGCGCCCGACGACGACGTCGCGGATCGCTTCATGGGCGTGCTGTCGCGTGCGGGCATCACGGTGACGCTCCGGCGCAGTCGCGGCGCCGACATCGACGCCGCCTGCGGTCAGCTCGCCGCGAGGCGCCCGGCCAGCGCCCCGTCAGGCGCCACCGCCGGCTGACCGAAGAGGCGCGAATGCTCTACGCGGTCGGAGACATCCACGGCGATCTGCGCAAGCTCGATGCGCTGCTCGCGAAGCTCGCCCTCGCGAGCGGGGACCGCCTCGTCTTCCTCGGCGACTACATCGACCGCGGCCACGAGTCCGCGGCCGTGGTGGCGCGGCTGATCGAGCTTTCGCGCCATTTCGAGTGCAAGTTCCTGATGGGCAACCACGAGTCGATGTTCCTCGACTTCCTCGGCTGGCGCGGCGCGGCGTACTTCGGCGGCGACGCGTTCCTGATGAACGGCGGCGACCGCACGCTCGCGAGCTACGGCTACTTCGGCCGCTGCGACTCCGATCCCGAGACGTTCGAGCTGCCGCCCGCGCACGAGGCGTTTTACGAGCAGCTCGTGCTCTCGCACGCGGAGGGCGACTACTTGTTCGTGCATGCCGGCCTCGGCGAGCGCGGCCTCCAGTCCGCCGACCCCGCCTACGCGCTCCGCGTCTCGCGCCCCGAGGACTTGTTGTGGAACCGCACGACCGCGGACCTGCCGCACAACCTCGGAGTGACGGTCGTCTACGGCCACACGCCGCGCGCGGACTTCAGCGTGCGCTGGAACGAGCCGTTCTCGATCGGGATCGACACCGGCGCGATCTACGGCGGCTTGCTGACCGCAATTCGGCTCCCCGACGAGACGATCGTTCAAGCGGATTGAGCGAGCGCGTGGGGCCCGGCACGGAGCCGCGCCGCCGCGGCTACCTCCCGCTCGGCGTTGCCGGCGGAATCGCCGCGGGCTCCTCGGCGACCGGCGCTTCGGGCTGCGCGGCGGGTGCGGGAGGCGCGCTCAGCACGAGCGTCTGACCCACCGCGATCAGGTTCCTGTTGCGGATGCCGTTGAGCGCGATCAGCTCACTGGCCGCCACGCCCGTGCGCGACGCGATTTTCTCGAGCGTGTCGCCGCGGCGCACGACGTAGGACGTGGGCGCGAGCTCGGGGGCGGCTGCGGCGGCTTCCGTGACGGGCGCCGGAGCGACCGCTTCCGCAGGTGCTTCCGTCGCCGGCGGCTCGGGCGGTCCCGGCACGTAGATCGTCTGCCCGACGCGGATCACGTTCTTGTTACGGATCTCGTTGAGGGCGAGCAGCGCCTTCACGTCCACGTCGAACTTCTTTGCGATCGAGTCGAGCGTGTCGCCGCGGCGCACGCTGTAGACGCCCGCGTGCGAGCGATCGCCGGGCCGAGCGGTCAGGGAGCCGCCCGGCAGCTCGATGACCTGGCCGGGGTGAATCTCGTTCGCGTTGCGGATGTGGTTCACGGTGGCGAGATCGCGCGCGGAGACGCCGAAGCGGCGCGCGATCGAGGCGAGCGTGTCGCCACGCTTCACGCGGTAGACACCCTGCGTGGGCGACGGCTCCACCGCGGCGCTCGCCGTCGTCGCGCTCGGGGGCGCCGCTTCCTGCGGATGCGGCGGCGCGTAGCCCGGGATCTTGAGGCGCTGTCCGACGCGGATCAGGTTTGCGCTGCGCAGCCCGTTCGCGCGCTGCAGCGCCTTCGTCGACACGCCGTACTTCTTGGCAATGCCGGCGAGCGTCTCGCCGCGCCGCACTTTGTGCGTGCCGCTCGAGTCCGCGACCTGGGCGTGGATGCGCTCTCCGCCGCCGATGCTCGCGAGCACCACCTTCGGCGACGCGCGCATCGGATCGCGCGGCACGCGCAGCTCGTAGCCGCGCGGCAGGTGGCGGCGGCCGGACCACACCGACTCGCTCACGGCGGGGTTCACTTCGCGCAGCGCAGCCATGCTCACGCCGAACGCCTGGGCGAGCGTCGACGGCCGGTAGTACGCGTCGAGGATCACGCGCTCGGGATCTTCGGGCGGATCGCGCCGCACCGCGCCGAAGTACTTCTCCGGCTCGCGGTCGATCTCCATCGCGGCCACGAACGACGCGTAGAAATTCTTCGACGCGAAGCCGAACGAGCGGCTCTGGTAGCGGTCGATGATGACCGCGATGTCCTTCGTGCCGAGCTGCCGCGCCGCGCGCGACGTGCCGCCGAGGCCGTGGTTGTAGCCCGTGATCGCGAGCGGCCAGGAGCCGATCGCCTCGTAGTTGGACTTGAGGAGGCGCGCGGCGGCGACCGTCGCCATGAACGGGTCGTTGCGCTCGTCGACCGCGGAGTCGACGCGCATGTAGAGGCGGCCGGTCGAGGGCATGAACTGCCAGATGCCCGACGCGCCGACGGATGAGCGCGCCGCGGGATTGAACGAGGACTCGACGTGGGGCAGGGCGCCGAGCTCGGTCGGGAGGCCGCGCTCCGCGAGAACCTGGCGGATGTGTCCGTCCCAGCGGCCCTGGCGCGCGAGGCCGGCGCGGAACTTGTCCGACTGGCCGAGCTGGAAGCGCACCTTGGCGGCCGCATCCTTGAGCTTGCGCGTCGACACCGGCGTTTCGAACAGCGCGAGGATGCGCTGCTCGTCCTCGGAAAGTCCGCCGCGCTTTCCGTTCGCGAGCGTGCTCAGCACGTGCGCGACGTGCTTCTTGCGCGCCTCGACGTGCTTGTAGCCCGCCTTGTCCCATTGCCCGTTCGGCAGCGAGATGCGCTCGTACACGAGCGTGAGGTCGTCAGGGTCGTGGAGGAAGCCGCCGTCCGTGCCCACCTCGGTGTACACGCGCTTCCAGAACTCGACGCGCGGCACCAGCTTCGCCGGCTTCGGGAAGTCTTCAGGCGCTGCGACCGCGCTCGCACTGACGAGTGCGAACACGAGTCCCAGTGCTGCTGCGATCCAGCGATTGCGCATGTCCCCCCACCCACGGCTGCGCGATCCCATCTCTATCGGACGCAAACCCCGGCCTCATTACTCGGTCGCGGGGTGATTGCGCTCACCTGCGGCCTTTCTTCCGCGCCAGCTTTTCCTGCTTGCGCTTCTTCTTTGCCGCCGACTTGTCCATCGCCTTCGCCTGCCGGCGCATCTGGCGATTTCCCATGGCGCCCATCATCGCCATCGGGTCGAAGCCCGCCGGCATGCCGCCCATCCCCGGCAAGCCCGGCATCCCGCCGCCGGCGAGCTTGCCGAGGCCCGGAATCTTCGAGAGCAGGCCGCCGCCGGCGCCGCCCATCGCGCCGCCGAGCATGCCCATCATCTCGCGCATCTGGCGGAAGCGCTTCACGAGCTCGCTGACTTCGTGCTTCTCGCGGCCCGAGCCCTTCGCGATGCGGCGCGCGCGGCTGTCGTCGATCAGCTCCGGCTTCGCGCGCTCGGCGCGCGTCATCGACTGGATCATCGCCTGCGTCTTCACGAGCTCGCGCTCGTCCACCTGATCCGCGAGCTCGCCGAACATCGGGAGCTTGCCGAGCACGTCCTTCAGCGGGCCCATCTTCTGGATCATGCGCAGCTGGGCGAGCAGGTCGTCCATGCCGAACTGGCCCTTCAGCATGCGCGCTGCGTCGGCTTCGGCCTGCTTCGCGTCGACGACCTCCTCGAAGTCCTTAACAAGTCCGACGACGTCGCCCATGCCGAGGATGCGCGAGGCGAGGCCTTCGGGCCGGAACTCTTCGAGGCGATCGGTGGTCTCGCCGGTCCCCAAGAGCTTGATCGGGACGCCGGTCTTCGCCTTCACCGCGAGCGCCGCGCCGCCGCGCGCGTCGCCGTCGAGCTTCGTGAGCACGAGGCCGTCGAGCGCGAGCCGCGCCGCGAACGCCTCGGCCACGTTCACCGCATCGCGGCCCATCAGCGCGTCGCACACGAGGATGCGATTCGCAGGCGCGACGGCGGCGTCGATGGCTTCGAGCTCGCGCATCAGCTCGTCGTCGATCGCGAGGCGGCCCGCGGTGTCGTAGACGATCGCGCCGCGGCCCTCGGCGCGCGCGCGCTCGTGCGCCGCGCGGCAGATCGCGACCGCATCGGTGCTGCCCTCGACGCGATGCACCGGCACGCCGATCGCGGCGCCGAGCTGCGCGAGCTGCTCCGCAGCCGCGGGCCGGTACACGTCGGCCGCGACGAGCAGCGGCTTCTTGCCCTGCTTCGCGAGATGCCGCGCGATCTTCGCCGCGACCGTGGTCTTGCCCACGCCCTGCAGACCGAGCAGCAGGATCGAAGTCGTGCCGCTCGCATCGCGCGCCAGGGTCGGGTCCACCGGGCCCATCAGTGCGACGAGCTCTTGCTCGCACGCGGCGATGAAGTGCTGTCCCGGCGTCACGTTCAGCACGCGCCCGTCCGCGGTCTTCACCCGCGTCTCGACCTTCTCACCGACACAGCGCGTCTTCACGCGCGCCAGGAAGTCCTTCACGACTGCGAAGTCGACGTCGGCCTCGAGCAGCGACGCGCGCACCGCTTGCAGCGCTTCGTCGACGTTCGCGTCCGACAGCTCGCGCACGCCGGCCAGGCGCTCGCGCGCGCTCTTGAAGCCTTGCGTCAGCGTTTCGAGCATGAAGTCGCAGCTCCCGGCGAAAAGTCGGCGGAAGATAAGGAGGCAATCGAGCGCGTCGACTACTTGTTGTGCTTCGCTCGGCTTCGCCTCGCTGCGCGCTTCGCTTGCGGCGTGGTTAACGTGCGCCGCGAATCAACGAGATGAGGGCGAGATGCCGACGCAGGTGGAAGCGCAGGTGACCGGGAATGTGTGGAAGGTCGAGAAGAAGGTCGGCGACTTGCTCGCGCCCGAGGACGTGATCCTGATTCTCGAGTCGATGAAGATGGAGATTCCGGTCGAGGCGCCGTGCAGCGGGCGGCTCGTAGAGCTGCGCGTGCGCGAAGGGCAGAACGTCGAAGAGGGCGCCGTTCTGGCCGTGATCGAGTAGCGATGAGTCGGGTGCGCGTGCGCCCGCTGACTGCGCGCGATCAGCCCGAGGTACTTGCGCGCCTCGAGCGCGCCGCGCGCTTGAATCTCTACCTGATCGATCTCGCGCTGCGCATGACCGAGCAAACGCCGGGGGGCGCGCGCAGCGAGCTGTTAGGGGCGTTTCGTGACGAGGCGCTGATCGGGGTCGCGAGCGTGCATCCGTCGCTCGTGCTGGATGCGACCGCGGAGCCCGCGGCGCTCGCGGCGTTCTTCCCGCATCTCGGGGCGGTGGCGAACGGGCTGGTGAAGAGCACCGAGCAGGTGGTGACGCCGCTCTATGAGTGGCTCGAGAATCACGGGCGCCAGATTCTGCTGGACCGCATCGAGCACGCGTTCGCGCTCGATGCTTCCGGCGCGAAGCTGCCGCAGGCGCCGCGCGACGTGATCGTGCGGAGTGCGGAGACGGAGGATCTGCCCGCATTGATCGAGGCTTCGCGGGCGAGCTTGTTGGAGGAGGATCGGCCGGACCCGACCGAGTCGGATCCGGGCGGGTTTCGGCGCTGGGTGGCGGGGCGCGTGAAGCAGGCCGTGGTGGCGGAGGAGCGCGGGCGCGTCGGGTTCGTCGGGTATGCGGATGTGCAATGTGCGCGGGGGTGGCTCGTTCAGGGCGTGTACACGTGGCCGTCGTTCCGGCGGCGCGGGCTGGCGCGCGTGGGCGTGGCGGAGATCTGCCGGCGCGCGTTCGCGGCGGGGGCGGAGCATGTGCAGCTGGCGGTGGTGGACGGGAATGCGGCGGCGATCGCGCTGTATGAGCAGCTCGGGTTCGTGAGGTTCGCGCGACTGCGGACGGTGCTGTTCGGGTAGCCCGCGCGGAGTTGTTATTGGCGCGGGGGAGCGAGGGAAGATCTCGTGCGGGGCTGGGTTGCCTGCACTGCGGCTCGGCTCACGCGGTCCGGGACGGGCTCTGCGCATCGAGGCTTGGGAGACGGGCGAAGCGGCGGGGCCATCGAGGCCCCGCCGCTTCGCGCTTCGCGCGCACGCTCGTCCTTGCGTGGTGTGGGGCGGAGGTGGGCGCTCGATCGAGGGATCGAGGGCTCGCCGCTTTGCGGCTTCGCATGGGGGGTTGTTTTGGAGATGAGGGGGCGGTTTTGGGCGCTGCCTCGGCTGAGCGGCGGGGCTTCGATCCCTTCTGCGCGGCGCGTGAAAGGCGGTTGGTGAGGGCGGGCTCGAGGGGCGCCCGTGCGTCGTGGCTTTGAGATGTAGGGCGCAGCGAGGTGTGCGGGGGTGCGTGGGACGGGTGAAGTGAACCGCGGTTCACATTGGCGAGGGATTAGTCGAAGCTAATCTGCGGCTCGCCCCGGTCCCGCGGTGGCTGAGTGGTGGTGCAGGTTGAGTACACGGACGAGTTCGGGCGGTGGTGGGAGGCGCTGAGCGAGGCGGAACAGGAGAGCGTGGCGCACGTGGTCGAGTTGCTGGCGGCCCGCGGAGCGCGGCTCGGGTTTCCGTTCAGTTCCGGGATCGCGGCTCGAGGCATCCGCACATGCGGGAGCTTCGCGTGCAGCACCGTGGCCGGCCGATACGGATCTTCTACGCGTTCGATCCGCGGCGCGCGGCCATTCTGTTGATCGCGGGCGACAAGACGGGGGATGAGCGGTTCTACGAGCGGCTGACGCCGGTCGCGGACCGGCTCTACGACGAGCACCTCGCGCAGCTGCGGCGCGAACGATTGATCTGAAAGGAGAAAGCGATGGCACGTCCGTTCAAGGAACTGCGCGACCGCATGAGCGCGGCGGCGCGCGCGCGGGTGCGCAACCGCGTGCGCGCGAGCTTGCGCGCAATGCGGCTCGCGGAGCTACGGCAGGAGGTGTCGGGGCTGACGCAAAGCGAGGTCGCCGAGCTGATGGAAGTGACGCAGGGCGCGATCTCGCAGCTCGAGCAGCGCGAGGACGTACTGCTCAGCAACCTCGCCGCCTACGTCCGCGCGCTGGGCGGCACGCTCGAGCTGGTCGCTCGCTTCCCGAAGGCGGAAGTGCGCGTCGCGGGGTTCGCGGGGACCGCGAGCGCAACCGACGATCGCATCGGACTCCCGGAGGGTTCCAAGCGCGCCGCCGTGACACCTAGTCGGCGCCAAGCCCGCAGCCGTTCACGCAAACGGGCGCGCACGTAACAAGACGTTCCCGCGCCGCCGAAGCGGCGGTGCTCAGGATTCCCAGAGCGCTCGCACGGGCACCGCGTAGAGGCCGTCGCGCCACGACGCCAGACGTGCGGGCGGCCTCGACCGGCAGGCCCGCAGCGAGCCATCCCGCGCAGCCGCCGCGCCACCCAGCAGCGGCGGGGCACATCGCGACGACGACTCGGGTGCCCGTCGCTGCTAGCGTGCTTCGCCTTTCGCAACCCCTAACTCTCGTTGGAGTCAATTCGATGGGTCTTCTCGATGGCAAGGTCGCGCTCGTGACGGGCGCGGGTGGTGGTCTCGGTCGCGAGCATGCGCTCGCCATGGCGCGCGAGGGCGCGAAGGTGGTCGTGAACGATCTCGGCGGCGCGCGCGACGGCAGCGGCAGCGGCGGTCACTCGATGGCGGATCAAGTCGTCGCGGAGATCAAGGCGGCTGGCGGCCAGGCGGTGGCGCAGTACGACAGCGTCGCGACGGTCGAGGGCGGCGAGCGCATCGTGAAGGCGGCCATCGACGCGTTCGGGAAGCTCGACATCTGCGTGAACAACGCGGGCATCCTGCGCGACAAGTCGCTCACGAACACCACGGAAGACATGTGGGACATCGTGAACCAGGTCCACCTCAAGGGGACGTACTGCGTCACGCGGCCCGCCTTCACGCACATGAAGGAGCGCGGGCAGGGCGGCGTGATCATCAACACCTCGTCGACGAGCGGCCTGAACGGCAACTTCGGGCAGTCGAACTACGGAGCCGCGAAGGCCGGCATTTGGGGCTTCACGCGCTGCGTCGCGATCGAGGGCAAGAAGAACCGCATTCGCGCCTACGCGCTCGCGCCGATCGCGCACACGCGTCTGACCGGTGACCTCGCGGGCTTCCAGGATCCGTCGATGCAGGAGAAGATGAATCCGAAGCTCGTCTCGCCGCTCGTGGTGTTCCTCGCCAGCGACCTCGCGGCCGACCTCACCGACAAGACGTTCCTCGTGGGCGGCGGACGCATTGCGGAGATGCGCATGGTGACGGCGCCCGGCGTGAACAAGACCGACAACGGCGGCCTGTGGAGCGCCGAGGAAGTCGCGGCGCGCATCAAGGACATCATGCTGCCGGGTTGATCGCGCGAGGCGCGATCAACCCGCGCCGACGCGCGCCGAGGTGGGACTCGTCTCCCGCATCGAGGGCGCGTCGGCGCCGTTCCTTGTTGACTTCGCTCGGCTCCGCGGACTCCGCCTCGCTGCGCGCTCCGCTTGCTGCCTCGGCCGACCTGCTTCGCAGGAGCGTCCGACTTCGAGGTCGTCCTGACAGCGCGGTGAGCGTCGGCGTGATCGTGCGCTCGGCCGTTGGTGACGCGCGCTGCGGCGCGGGCTCTTGCCCGGGGCTAACCCTTCGCGCCATGACGAACGCCGAGCTGCCCCGCGTTCGCGCGGCGAATCCGAGCGTGCTCGATCCCGCGACGGCGATGACGCCGCGCTTCCAGATCCTGTTCCGTTGGTTCGCGCGGCGCTTCTTCGCTCATCTCGACATCGACGACGAGACGGTCGCGAAGCTGCGCGATGCGGAGGCGAAGGGCGCGGTCGTGTACGTGATGCGGTACGCGAGCCGCCTCGACTACTTCCTGTTCAACACGCTGTTCGCGCGCGAGGGACTCCGCCTCTCCTCGTACGCCAACGGCATCGCGTACTGGTACTACCGCCCGTGGTGGCGCTCGGTGCCCGCGTTCCTGTTACGGGCGCTGCGCGGTTGGCGCGGCGCCGACCCGGTGAAGCGCGGGCGGGAGGACTTGCGGCGCGTCGTCGCGGCGGGCGAGTCGAGCTTTCTGTTCCTGCGCACCGCGCGCCTCGCGGCGCTCTTGCGGAGCCCGCAGGAAGCGATCGAGCGGGCGCACCGCGAGCTCGAGCTGATCGACGAGCTCGCCGATCTCGCGGCCGAGGGCAAGCCCGTGCACGTCGTGCCGCTCGCGCTCTTCTGGAGCAAAGGTCCGCGGGCGGAACGGCGCTTCTTGAACCTCTATCGCGGCGCCTCTGCGAGGCCCGGCGATCTCGCGAAGATCACGTCGTTCCTGCTCACGTACCGCGAGCTCTCGATCAAGACGGGCGATCCGGTCGACGTCGCGTCGTTCCTCGCCCACGAGGGCGGCACGCGCGACGCGCAGGTGCGGCGGCTGCGGCGCAAGATGCTGCAGTTCGTCTCCGCCGAGGAGCGCGTGGCCGAGGGGCCGGTGCTGAGGCCGCGGCACAAGGTGCAGGAAGCGGTGCTCTCCGACCCCGGCGTGCAGGAAGCCATCGAGGCGCGCGCGCAGAGCGGCAGCTCGCGCGAGGCGGCGCGCGCGGAGGCGGAGCGCGCCTTCGCCGAGATCGCCGCGAACATGTCCTCCACCGTGATCGCGGCGCTCGCGGCGCTCGTGTCGTGGATCTTCGGGCGCCTCTTCACGCGCATCGAGACGCGCGGGCTCGAGCGCGTGGCCGATCACGCGCGTCGGCATCCGGTGGTGCTCGTGCCGAGCCACCGCTCGTACTTCGACTTTCTGATCCTCTCCTGGTTTTTCTATAACAACTACGTCGTGCCGCCCCACATCGCGGCGCGCGAGAACATGGGTTTCGGCCCGTTCGGCTTCCTGTTCCGCCGCGCCGGCGCGTTCTTCCTGCGCCGCGATTTCAGCGACCCCGTCTACAAGGCCGTGTTCCGCGCCTACGTGATGCACCTCGTGCGCGAGGGCTTCACGCAAGAGTTCTTCATCGAGGGCGGCCGCTCGCGCACGGGCAAGACGCTCGCGCCGCGCATGGGCATGCTCGCGTGGAACGTGCAGGGCTTCGTCGACAGCGGGCGCCGCGATCTCTTCTTCGTGCCCGTCGCGATCTCTTACGAACGCCTCGTCGAAGAGGGCGCGATGGTCTCGGAGCTCGAGGGCGGCGCGAAGCAGCAGGAGTCGATGGCCGGGCTCGTGCGCGCGCGCAGCGTGCTGAAGCGCAACTTCGGCAGCGTGCACGTGAACTTCGCGGAGCCCGTCTCGCTCGCGGAGGTGCTCGCGGGCCGCGGCGAGCTGTGGAAGCGCGGCGACGAGGTGGAGCCCGAGCGGCGCGCGATCGTCGAGGGGCTCGGGCGCGAGCTGGTCGAGCGCATCAACTGTGGCATGGTGGCGACCGCGACGAACGTGGCTGCGGCCGCGCTGCTCGGCGAGCCGCACCGCGGGCTCTTTCGCAGGCAGCTCGCGGCGCGCATGACGCAGATCGTCGCGCTCTTGCGCATGCAGAACGTGACGCTCACCGACGCGCTCGAAGCCGACGTCGAGAACGGCTTCAACGACTCGATCGACTTCATGCTGCGGCTCGGCATGGTCCGCCGCGAGCTCGACCTGCGCGGCGAGCTGATCTACTTCGACGAATCGCAGCGCCGCGCGCTCGACGTCTACCGCAACGGCATCTACCACGCGCTCGCCGCGCCGAGCCTGATCGCGCGGCGGCTGCTCGAGAGCTCCGTCACCGAGGCGGAGCTGCGCGCGGAGGTCTCGTTCTGGCTCGAGCTGCTGGACGTCGAGTGGTTCGCGCCGCGCGCGGAGATTCAGCAGCAGCAGTTCGGCGAGTTCCTCGCCGCGTTCCTGCAGGACGCGGTGGTCGAGCGCGAAGGCGGCCCCCTGCGCGTGAGCGAGACCGGCCGCTCGCTGCTCACGTTCCTCGCGGAGCAGACGCGCAGCGTGCTCGAGGCTTATTACGTCGCCTTCTGCACATTCGAGAACGTGACGGAGCCCCTCACCGCGAAGGCCCTCGAGAAAGCGAGCGAGACCTATCACTCGCGCGCGCAGCTACTCGGCGAGGTGCGGCGGCCAGAAGGCTGGAACCCCGTCACGTTCGGCAACGCGCTCGAGCTGATGGCGCAGCGCGGTGTGCTCGCGCGTGTGAAGAGCGACGCGCGCGAGGCCGCGTATGGGCGCGGCCCGGCGTTCGGCGAGCTCGCGGGCCTGCGCGCTCGTCTGGCAGCGGAATTGGCCTCTGGGTAAGTTCTCGCGCCTCATGTCTACGGAAAATCTCCCTGACTTCGCGAAGCGCGGCGGCCTAATCACTGCGATCGCGCAAGACTTCGCTTCCGGCGAGATCCTGATGGTCGCCTACATGAACGAGGAGTCGTTCAAGGCGACGCTCGCGCGCGGCGAGGTCGTGTACTGGAGCACCTCTCGCAACGAGCTCTGGCACAAGGGCGACTCGAGCGGCAACACGCAGACGCTGAAGTCGCTGCGCATCGACTGCGACGGCGACGCCGTCGTGCTGCAGGTCGAGCAGAAGGGCGGCGCGGCGTGCCACACCGGCCGGCGCAGCTGCTTCTATCGCCTGCGCGAGGGCGAGGGCTGGAAGACGACGATGGAGCCGGTGTTCGACCCCGATCAGGTGTACAAGCGATGAAGCGCGTGGATGGAAAACGTCAGCTCGTGCTCGGTCTCCCGAAGGGCAGCCTGCAGGACACGACCGCGAAGCTCTTCGCCACCGCGGGCTTCAACCTGCGCATTCCCGATCGCTCCTACTACCCCGAGATCGACGACCCCGAGCTCTCCTGCGTGCTGATCCGCGCGCAGGAAGTCGCGCGCTACGTCGAGCAGGGCGTGCTCGACGCGGGCATCACCGGCGTCGACTGGGTGCTGGAGAACGGCGCGAAGGTGAAGGAGCTCGCGGACCTGCGCGCGCCGTGGCCGAACTATCGCCCCGTGCGCTGGCTGCTCGCCGTGAAAGAGGACTCGCACATCAAGACCGTGAAGGACCTCGAAGGCGGGCGCATCGCGACCGAGACGGTGGGCCTCACCAAGCGATACTTGAAGCAGCACGGCGTGAAGGCCGAGGTGGAGTTCTCGTATGGCGCCACCGAGGTGAAGCCGCCGCTGCTCGCCGACGCGATCGTCGACGTGAGCGAGACGGGCTCGTCGATTCGCGCGAACCGGCTGCGCGTGATCGACACGGTGCTCGAGTCGACGCCGCGCTTCATCGCGAACAGGGACGCGTACGCGGACGAGTGGAAGCGGCGCAAGATGGAGCGCCTGTTGTTACTGCTGAACGGCGCGATCGCGGCGGCCGGGCGCGTGGGCCTGATGATGAACGTGCCGCGCTCGCACCTCGCGAAGGTGCTCGACGTGCTGCCGGCGCTCGCGACGCCCACGATCTCGACGCTCGCGGACGAGAGCTGGGTGGCGCTCAACACCGTGGTCGAGGAGAAGCTCGTGCGCGAGCTGATCCCCGAGCTCGTGGACCGCGGCGCCCGCGGCATCGTCGAGTATCCGCTCTCCAAGATCGTTGGGTGAGGCTGCCGCGGAGTGAACCGCGCCGAGGCGACGCAAGCGCGGACGCCTCGCCGTGAGAGCCGTCAGCGCGCTGTCGGCGCTCGCGCGGCTGCCGCTCGATCACGGGCGCAACGCGCTGAAGGGCGTGTTCGCCGGGCGCTTGCGGGCGCGCACCGTGGTGCAGGCAGTGGTTAGGTCCGACGCCGGCGTGCTGCTCTCCCTGCGCAGCGACCTCATGGGGTGGGAGCTGCCGGGCGGCAGCGCGCTTCCCGGCGAGTCCGAGGAGCGCGCGATCGTGCGCGAGGTGTCGGAGGAGACGGGGCTCGCAGTCGGGGTGGTGCGGATCGTGGGCGAGTACCGGCGCACGGGCTTCTTCGCGCATCGCGCGCGGGTGTACGAGGCGCGCGTGGTCGGCGGAGTGATTACGCCCAGCGTGGAGGCGCCCGCGGTGCGCTGGTACCCGGTCGACGCGCTGCCGCGCGAGCTGTTCCCGTGGTTTCGCGCGCCGCTCGAGGATGCACTGCGTGGAGGAGCGCCGCGGATCCGCGAGGAGCGGCTCGGACTCGCTGCGATCAGCGCGGGCTTCGCGATCGACCTGAGCGTGCGGCTGCGCGGTGGAGCCTCTGCTTTCGCGGAGGCTCCACCGCTATCGCGTTGACTTCGCTCGGCTTCGCCTCGCTGCGCGCGGCGCTTGCGGATCATCCCCGCGCGCCGAGCACCTTCGCGGCGTCGGCGAGCTTCGCGACGCGCTGGATGCGCGCGCGCTTGCAGACCGCCTTGCACTGCGCCGTCAGCGCTTTGCTCGCTTGGTCCCCCACGCCGGTGACGAGGCCGTCGCTGATCCAGAGGCGCGGGCCGGGCTGGCGCGCGAGCCAGCCGAGCGCGGGCAGGTCGACGATGTTGCCTCCGCCAGGCGCTGCGAGGTGCTTGTCGGCGGCGCGCGCTGCGCCCTGGGCCACCACGCGCAGCTCGCCCTTGTCGCCCTTGCCGCTGTAGATCGCGACGACGAGGCCCGCGTTCGTGCTCGCGAGCATCGCGTCGAGATCGGCGGGCTTCAGCGACATCGAGCCGCTCACGTCGATCAGCAGCGTGCCGCGGGCGAGCCGCGCCTTGCGGCGAAAGATCGCGCGGTCCGCGGTCCAGCGATGCGCGTAGCGCACGACGCTGCCCTCACTCGCAGCGCGCCAGCCGCGCGGCGCCCCGCCGCCACTCCGTGCGCGCTGCAGCGGCGCGCGTGTGATAGTGAGCTCGCCGGGCTTCACCCCGCCCTCGGGCTCGTCCGCTTCCTTGCGCCAGCGCCGCCGGCCGACCTCGTCCTCGTCGTGCTCGTGGCCTTCCACCGTGCAGCAGTCGATCGCGAACTCGCTCTGCGACTGGCCGCTCGCGTCGAGCACGCCCTCGGCGCGCAGCAAGCGCGCGAGCTCGCGCGCGAGTGCGCGGGCGCGCAGCTCGGGAGCGACCTCGCCGCCGCGTTCGCTGCGCGCCTCCTCGAGCTTGTTACGGATGCGCGCGATGCGCTGCAGCACGAGGTCGCCGTCGCCCGCGCGCCAGCTGAGCAGCAGCGTGCGCAGCATCGGCTCGCAGCTCGTGCCGATCGCGGCGACCGAGCGCAGCCACACCGCGAGCGCGTCGCCACGCTTCATGTCGCGCGCGAGCAGCCACGCGACGTGCAGCTCGGACTCGGGGCCGAGCTCGAGCGGCACACGGTTCGCCGCGAGCGCGAGGTTGATGCGCGCGTCCTCGACGGCCGCGAGCACGCGACGATCGAACTGCACGCGCGGCGGGCGCAGCGGCGACCAACGCACGTGCCCGAGCTCGTGCCGCACGGTCGAGCGCCCGTAAGCCTCGAGCGGCACGAGCATGCGCCGCGCGACTTTGTCGACGGCGCCCGTCACGTCTTCGCGCCCGACCGAGTCGACGATCTCGTAGCCGCGAGCGCGTTCGGCGAACGGCGTGAGCTCCACGAGCTCGGGGTAGGGCAGGTAGCGGGTGTTCAGCTCGTCGCGCATCACTTCACCACCGCCAGCACGAGGGCGTCGAAGATCTGCGAGCCGCGCTCGGCGCCGAACACCACGAGGCAGGCGGCTTCGAGGCCGAGCACGTGGCGCACGCGGTCGAGCGTGAGCCAGCTGCGCACGCTCACGCGGCGGTCGTCGCCGAGCGAGAAGCTGCGCCGCGCCGCCTCGCGCAAGGGCTCGCTGAGGCGCGCGAGCGCCGACGGATGCGGCTCGCAGATCTCGAGCAGCGCGTCGAAGCGATCGCGCAGCGCCGGCGGCAGGCCGTCCGGCGCGAGGTTGTCCGTAACGACCACGTGGAAGCCCTGCGCGGGCCGCACCGTCTCGCCCGTCGGCAGCGTGATGCGCGCCGTCTCCGGGTGCTCGAGCACGGGGTAGAGGAACGCGAGCGCGTCGTCGCTCGCGTGCGAGAGCTCGTTCAGCACGAGCCGCGCGCCTTCCTTCATCGCGCGCACGACCGGGCCGTCGTGCCACGCGAGCGTGTCGCCCTGCGGCAGATACGTGCCGCGCAGCTCCGCCGCGGGCGTCTCTTGCGTCAGCGTGCACGCGTACAGCTCACGCTCGGTGCGCCCGTAGACGTACGCGGCGTACGTCTTGCCGACGCCGGGCGGGCCGAACAGGTAGATGCGCCCGAGCAGCTCGCACGCGAGCGCGTGCTCGATCAGCTGCCACGTGACGCGCGCGCTCGCCGCGTCGCTGCGCTTGACGTTGCCCTTGCTCTTCTTGTCGTCGCTCATTTCGAATTCTCCCTGTCGAGTGGTTGAGAGGAGTGGGGAGAATCACGGCTGCAGCTTCGCCGCGGAGAAAGACCCCAACTCCACTTGGGGCCGAACTGAAAGCTGGGCGCTGAAAATGCGACGGGCCGCGCTGGCGCCAGCGCGGCCCGTCGAGCCTTGCGGACTAGTTGTTAGGCCGGCGCGCGCAGGATGATCTCGCTGCGCCACTCCTGGGAGAAGCGGAGGTCGGGCACGCGCCCCGGGATCGGGCCGGAGAGCTCGGCCATCGCGAAGCCGTCTTCGCGCAGCAGCTCCGGGTGGCGGTGGCGAAGGAGGTAAGACCAGATCAGCGACGTCGTGCTGTCCATGCCGAACGCACCGATGTAACCCGGGCCGCCGTCCCAGAGGCGCTTCACGCGCAGCACGTAGGCGGCCGTCGCGCGGTCCTTCTGCTTGCGGAAGCCCTGCGCCGTCAGGAGCTCTTTGTAACGCGCACCCTCACCTTGGTAGAACGTGACGTTGGCGCGCGACTCGAAGCCTTGCTTCAAGTGACGTGCGGCGCGCGGCTGCAGGACCATCTGCAAGCGCGCGCTGTCGAGGATGAACGGGCGCCAGGCGCGCTCGACCGCGCGCTCGAGCGGCGTGTCGCCGCGCTGCACGAACTTCTTGTACTGCCGTGCGCGCTCGAAGCGCGTCGCGGTGGCGACGAGGCCATCGGCGTCGAAGTCGGCCTTCTCGAAGCCGAGCGCCTCGTCGGCGTCGCCGGCGAGCGCCGGGTAGTTGAAGAGCAGCTCACCGATCAGGTAGCCGTCGCGCTGCAGAGCGCCGGCGAGATTCAGCAGCGCGGCGACGTCGACGTGGTACGCGACGCGCACCTTGCGCCCTTCACAGCGCGGGCGCTGGTAGTAGAGGAACGGATGAAGCGCAGACATATCTCTCGACCCCCAGTTTCACGGGCCGCGAGAGGCGCCCGCGTTCCACCCAGTATCCACCTCGACGCAAGGAGGTTTGGTTTGGGCCGAAACTGGCGCGCGAATGCGAGTGCGCCAGCCGCGCTCAGAAGCTCTCTTTGTACGGCCGCAGGTCGAGCTCGAGCGTCCATGCGCTGCGCGGCTGGCGGTGGAGCTGCCAGTACGCCTCGGCGATGTCGTCCGGCGCGAGCATGCCGTCCGCGCCAAGTCGTTCTTTCAGCTGAGGAAATCGCGCGTTGACTTGATCGCCGTCGATGACGCCGTCGACGATCACGTGGCCCACGTGAAGCCCGCGCGCGCCGAACTCGCGCGCCATCCCGAACGCGACGCTGCGCAGCGCCGCCTTCGCCGACGCGAAGGCCGTGAAGGGCGGCCGCGCGCGCAGCGATGCAGTGGCGCCCGTGAAGATCAGCGTGCCCCCGCCGGCGGGCAGCATGCGCCGGGCCGCCTCGCGCCCGACGAGGAAGCCCCCGTAACAACTCGTCCGCCACGTCTGCTCGAAGAACTCGTCCGTCATCTCGAGCAGCGGGCTCATGCGGTTGTTGCCCGCGTTGTAGACGACGCACGCCGGCGGCGCGCCGGTCTCGCGCTGCGCGGCGTCGAACAGCACCGCGACATCGGCGCTCTGCGTCGTGTCGCAGCGCTGCGCGCTCGCGCGCCCGCCTGTCGCGGCGATCTCCCGCGCGAGCTCCTCGGTGCGCTCCTCGCTGCGCGCCGCCGCGAATACGTGCATGCCCTCGCGCGCGAAGCGCCGGCACAGCGCCGCGCCGAGTCCAGCGCTCGGGCCCACACCTACGACGATCGCGGCTCGCGGCATCTCGCTCTCCCTCGCCGCGCAGAAAAGCAAACCGCCCACCTGCAACGCCAATCGCAGGTGGGCGGCATGTCTGCGCGGGCGCCGGCTTCACTCGGCGCGCCGCGAAGGAGGGTCAGCCGCGCGCGTCGCGCAGGCCGCTCGCCTCGAGCTCGCGGCCGAGCTGGGCGACCTTGCGCTTGAACTCGTCGAGGGGCTCGTCGAACGAGAGGATGATCTCGGTCGTGCGCGGGATCTCGTCGCCGTTGAGCAGGCCGCGGTAGCGGTTCAGGTTGGCGAGGATCGCCTCCGCGACCTTCAGCGCGCGCTTCTCCGTCTTGATCAGCGGCGACTGCAGCGTGTAGACGTTGTTACGGCCCCAGAGGCTCTCGTCGCGCACGATCGCGATCTCGCGGTACACGCCGTTGATCGGGTCGAAGTTGTACTCGACGCGCACCTCTTTGAAGATGTCCGAGTTGCCGGTGTAGAAGCCGCGTTCCTTCTCGACCTTGCCCAGCTGGCGGCAGCGCGGGCAGTAGAAGGTGTCGCCGTGATTCAGCAGGAACACGCCCTTGGCGTAGTCCTCGCAGTCGGTGTTCTCGCAGTAGCCGACGCCGCGCTTCATGCTGGCCATGGGAGTGGGGAGCCTCCGGTCGATTGCCGCGGCGCCCTGCTCGTACGCGCGCCGCACGAGGCGGGACGAATGCGAGCACCGTGCCACGCGAGGGGTTGGGGGGAGCGCCGTGGCGAGTCGAGTTGTTGGGGGAAGGGGTTGGGGGTTGGGATTGCGTCGAAGTTGCCGCCGCGACCGAAGCTCGTTCCAAGAGGGCGAGAGCAGTCGAAGCGCGAGGTTGAGAAACGAACCGCCCACCGCTGCCGAATCGGCCCGCGACGCCGCAGCTTTCTTCGCACCTCGAGACGGCGTCCGGAGCATGGAACGAGAGGGGGAGACGGCGTCGGGAGGGGCAACGAGCGCTGAAGGCGGAGCGGAAATGGGCTTCGGGTTTGTACCGCCGCGCGCGCGCGAGCGTCAACCGCGATTTGACTCGGCGCGCGTGATTTCTTCGCGCAGTCGCCGCGCACTCACCCGGAGCTGAACCCCGTAGGCCAGCAGCGCGCCCAAAGTCACGGCGTAGGCGGAGATCAAGTAGCTCACGCGTCCTCCCGCTCGGCCGCGAGGGCGAGCTGCTCGGCGCGCGCGGCGCGCAGGTTCCCGAGCTCGACCCGCCACACCAGCAGGAACGCGAAGGCCGCGAACGTCGCGAGCACGCCGAGCAGGAACGGAAGCCCCATGCCCTCACCCAGGCTCCCGCGCCCGAGGTTGTCGGGATGCAGCGCGCGGTTCCCGAACAGCTCGATCGCGTAGTAGTTCAGCGGGATCAGCGCCGCGCCCAGGATCCCGTACACCGCCGCGAAGCGCGCCGCGCGCTCGCTGCCCTCCGTGAACGAGCGCAGCAGCAGGTAGGCCACGTACGTGAGGTAGAGGATCAGCGTCACGGTGAGCCGCGGGTCCCAAGTCCACCACTTGCCCCAGGTGCCCCTCGCCCATATGGGGCCGGTGACCAGCATCAGCGTGGCGAACACCACGCCGACCTCGGCGGACGCCGCAGCGAAGCGGTCGAAGCGCTCGTCGCCACGCGCCAGGAAGAGCGCGCCGCCGATCGCGGCGCCGATGAAGCCCGCGTAGCAGGCGAAGGCGAGGGGCGGGTGGACGTAGAGGATCTTCTGGATCACGCCCTGAACGGAATCGAGAGGCGCCTGCCAGACCGCGTACAGCCACCACGCGCCGAGCACGGCGAGGGCGGCGGCCGTCCATGTTTTCCACTGCTGCATCCGCCTCACGCCTCACTCATCGAGCACGTACTCGAAGCACAAGAACGACACGATCAGGTAGATCGCGTCCGCGACGAGCAGCAGCTGAACGGGTGGCCACGGTAGCGACCCGGTCGCGAGCAGCTGCGTGGTGGCGCGCACCGCGCCGAGCAGCACGGGCACGAGCAGCGGCAAGAGGAGCAGCGGCAGCATCACCTCGCGGTAGCGCGTGCGGACGGAGATCGCGGCGAGCAGCGTGCCGGCGCAGGCGATGCCGAACGCGCCGAGCCCCGCCACGGCCGCGAGCTTCAGCGCGACCGGCGCGAGATCGAGGCCGAACGCCAGCGCGAACACGACCGCCGTGATCGCCTGGACTGCGGCGAGCACGACGAAGCTCGCGAGCGCCTTGCCGAGGAAGAGAAAGCCGCGGTCGACGGGCGCGAGCGCGAGCGCGGAGAGCGCGTCGTTCTCCAGCTCCGCGGCGAAGGCGCGGTTCATGCCCAGCACGCCCGCGAACAAGTACGCGACCCACAGCAGCCCCGGCACGTACCCGTTCAGCCTCGCGTCGATCGAAGGCGGCGCGGCGAAGTAGAGCACCACCACGACCAGCACCGAGAACACGAGCATCGCGGCGAAGCGGTCGCGGCTGCGCCACTCGGTCGCGAGGTCCTTCCAGAGCACGGCAAGCAGCGCGCTCACGGCGCCGTCTCCAGCGCTGCGACCGTGTCGCGATACGCGGCTTCGAGCGCGCCTGCGCTCGCGAGCGCGTCCGCGGCCAGCTCACGCGCGCGGCCGCGCACGAGCACGAGCGCGCGCGTTGCCAGCTGCGCGGCGCGCGAGAGCTCGTGCGTGACGAGCACGGCGGCGCGCCCGCCGCCGCGCTGCGCAGACAGGCGCTCCGCGAGCTTGTCGGCAGCGCGGGGATCGAGCCCGGTGAACGGCTCGTCGAGCAAGAGCAGGCGCGGCTCGTGCACGAGCGCGCGTGCGATCGCGACGCGCTGCGCCCAGCCGCGCGAGAGGGCGCCCGCCGCGCGCTCCGCGACCGGCGCGAGCTCGTGCGCCGCGATCAGCGCCGCTGCGCGCGCGTTCGGGTCGCGCACGCCGTAGAGCTTCGCTGCGAGCGCGAGGTTCTCGCGCGCCGTGAGCTGCCCATAGAGAAAGGTTGCGTGCGCGAGGAGGCCCACGGCCGCCCGCTGCTCCGGGCGCGACGCCGCGGCGACGACTTCCACCGCGCCCGCGCTCGGGCGTGCGAGGCCGGCGAGGAGGCGCAGAAGCGTGGACTTGCCTGCGCCGTTCGGGCCGAGCAGCGCGAGCGTCTCGCCGGCCGCGAGTGTGAGGTCGAGGGGGTGCAGCGCAGCGAGGGGCCCGAAGCGCTTGGCCAGCCCGCGCGCGCGCACCAGCTCGCTCACGCGGGCGACCCGAGCGGCGTGCCGCAGCTCGCGCAGAAGCGGTGCTCTGGCGCCGCTGCGACCGCGCACTGCGGACACGCGCGCGGCTGCTCGGCTGGCGCGGGCGCACCTTCCTGCGCGGCGATCAGCGCCGCCGCCTTCGCGCGCAGCTCGCCGCGCAGCTGCGCGTGATCCTCCGCCGAGACCTTCGCTGTCTCGAAGTCGTGGTCGAGATCGCGGATCGCGTCGTAGAGCGCCTCGCGCTCGTTGCGCTCGGGCTCGGCGGCCGCCGCCGGCTCCGCGGCCGCGCGAGTCGTCACGTGGCGCAGCAGCCAGAACACGAGCGCGAGCGCGCCGAGCGCTGCGACCGCGCGCGCGGCAGTCGGGCTCGCGCTGCTGCGCGGCGGGAGCGCGCCGAGCGTGAGAGCGACCCGCTCGCCGGGCGCGACGTCGAAGGCCTCGAACGCGAGGTAGTTGAGATCGTTCGTGCGCACGGGGCGCGCGCGGTGAAGGCGCTCGGCACTCGGCGCGAGCCGCCCGTGATCGACCACGAACACGCGCACGAGCGGGACGCGCACGCCGAACTCGCGCGCGAGCCGCGCGCCGCTCGCAGGCACCGCGAGCCGATACGCGATCTGCACCGGCGCTTCGCCCGGCGCGAAGCTGCCGAGCACGTCCACGGCGCCGCCGGGTCCCGGCGCGAACTCGAGCCCCTTCGCCTCGCTGCCGAAGCGCACGTCGCTCGCGCCCTCGGGCAGCGGCACGCGCAGCAGGGGCGCCTGCGGCGTTCCGAGCAGGAGGCCGTCGCCCGTCGCGCGCAGCAGGTGCATCTCGCTCACGGTCATCGCTGCGTCGTCGGCCTGCACGACGATCTGCACTTCGGGCGTGCTGAGCGCGTTCGGGTCGACCCGCGCCGCCTGCGCGACGAGCGAGATCTCGAGGCCTCGCGCGGGCGCCCCGCTGTAGCGCGTGACGCTGCGGCCGTTGTCGTCGGCAGCGCCTTCGCTCGCGAGGCCGGGAGCGCTGAACGCGCGGACCTCGTTCGGAACGAGCACGCTGACGCTCTCGGCGCCGGCCGCGGGCGTGAACGCGAAGCGGAAGCTCGCGCCGTCCGGCGTCGTCTCGGCCGCGCCCAGGCGGTAGGCCCACACCAGATCCTGGCGGCCCGGATAGAAGGGGCCGAAGTACCGGACCGTGCTGCCCTCGCGTTCGAGGCCTTCGGGAATCACGCCGAGCGGCATGCGGAAGTCGGAGGCCCCCGCCGGCAGCGTCGCGCGCACCGGTGCGATCACGCGCGCGCGCGCATCCTTCGGCGCGTGCGCGATCTCCGCGCCCGTCTGCTCGATGTCGAGCGTCTCCTCCACGCGCAGGCCCTCGGCTTCGCGATAGAGGCGCAGCGTCTGCGCGCGCACGCGAACGCGGGAGAGATCACGCGAGACCGGCGCGACGCGGATGTCCGCAGTCGCGCTCGTCTGGCCCGGCTCGAAGGCGATGCGCCCGCCCGGAACCGGGATGCCCTCGTACCGCGCGCCGACGAGATACGCGATCTGCGCCGAGCCGGAGATCTTCTCGAACGCGAACGCGCCGCTCGCATCGCTGGTCGCGCGGCGCAGGCCCGGCACGCCGTCGGCGCTGAGCGCGTAGAGCACGACCTCGACCCCGGCGATCGGCGTGGTCGTCTCGCCCTTCAGCACGCGCCCGCTGATGCGCGCCTCGCCGGCGGGCACGTCGGGCGGAGCTTCGCCCTCCGCGCTCGCGCCGGCTGCGAGAGCGAGAGCGATGAGGACTGTGAGCGCGCGGCGGAGCATCACGCGGCGGCTGCGCGGCGTGGGTGCGGCCACATCACGAGCACCGTGCCGATCACGAACGTGAGGCCGCCGAGCCAGATCCAGCTCACGAGCGGGTTCACGAACACCTTCAGCGTGGCGGAGCCGTTCGGCTCGATCGCGGTGAGGATCACGTAGAAGTCTTCGGCGAACGTCGAGTAGACCGCTGGGATCGAATTCGGCTGCTGCTCGAGCCAGTACATGCGCTTCTCGGGCGTGAGCGTCGCGAGCGGCTCGTCGTTCTTGTAGAGCGCGAGGCGCGCCTCGGCGCCGCCGTGGTGCTCGCCGAGGATCGGCTCAGCCGTGAGGTACTTCAGCTTGTAGTCGCGCACTTCGAGCGTGCCGCCGGGCGCGAGGTTCTCGAGTCGCTCGGTGTCGAGGGCCTGGCCGGTGAAGCCAATGAAGAAGAACACCACGCCGAGGTGCACGACGTAGCCGCCGTAGCGCTGCTGGTTCATGCGGAACAGCTTCGCGAGCGCGCTGGGCGCGGAGTCGCCGCCGCGCATCTTCGCCTTCGTCGCGCGCCAGAACTCCTCGCAGATCGTCCCCGTGACGAGCGCCGCGATACCCCACGTCAGCGCCGCGAGCCACTCGTCGGTCCCCAACAGCGCGAGCAGCGCCGCGAAGGTGAGCGCGCCGCAGGCGGCGGGGAAGATCAGCTGGCGGCGCAGGTTCGCGGGAGTCGCGCGGCGCCACGCGAGCAGCGGGCCGACGCCCGTGAGGAAGAGCAGGCCGATGCCGATCGGTGCGAGCCAGAGGTCGAACCACTGCGGCCCGAACAGCACTTCCTTGCCTTGGATCAGCGTCGAGAACTTCGGGTAGAGCGTCCCGAAGAACACGACCGCGAGGATCGCCATGAACAGCCAGTTGTTGATGACGAAGCTCGCCTCGCGCGAGACGACGGACTCGAGCCGGTTCGGCGAGCGCAGCTGCGGCACGCGCCAGAGCACAGCCACGACGAACGCCAGGAGCACGGCGCCGACGTACCACGCGAACAGCACGCCGAAGATCTCGGTCTGGGCAAAGGCGTGGACGGACCTGACGAGCCCTGCGCGCGTGATCATCGTGCCGAACAAGCACAGCCCGTAAGTGAGGCCGATCAGCACGAAGTTCCAAATCTTCAGCATGTCGCGCTTCTCTTGCACCATCACCGAGTGCAAGTAGGCCGTGCCCGCGAGCCAGGGCATGAACGAGGCGTTCTCGACGGGATCCCACGCCCAGTAGCCGCCCCAGCCGAGCACTTCGTAGGCCCAGCGCCCGCCGAGCAGGATGCCGATCGAGAGGAAGCACCACGCCCACAGCGTCCAGCGCCGCGTCACGCGCATCCAGGTCGTGCCGAGCTGACCGGAGGCGAGCGCGGCGAGCGCGAAGGCGAACGGCACCGAGAAGCCCGTCATGCCGAGGTAGAGCACGAGGGGGTGAATCATCATCACCGGGTGCTGCAGCAGCGGGTTCATGCCGTTGCCGTCGGACATCACGTGGGTCGCCGGCAGCTTCTCGAACGGGTTCGAGACGAAGTTCAGCAGCACGAGGAAGAACGCCGCGTTGAGGCCGAGGACGAGGCACACCCACGGAATCAGCGCGCGCTCGCGGCGCTGCACGGTGATCGCGATGGCCGCGTAGGCCGCGGTCATCCACGTCCACAACAGCAGCGAGCCCGCCTGCGCGCCCCACACCGCGGCGAGGCGATAGTGCGTGGGCATCGTGCGCGCGGCGTTCTGGGAGACGTACTCGAGCTGGAAATCGAACGTCGCGAAGGCGTAGAAGAGGCACGCGAGCGCGACGCTGGTCAGTGCGAACAAGCCGTAGATGCCGCGGCGCGCGACGGTCGCCCACTCCTCGGAGCGCGTGACGCCGCCGATCGCGCCGGCGACCGCGGCGGCGCCGGCAGCGAGCAGGGCAAGGAGAGACGCGTAGTAACCGAGATCGCTCACGAGAAATGGCTCCGCTGCTACCGCGTGGACTTCGCTCGCCTGCGGCTCGCTGCGCGCGGCGAAGCGCCGCCTGCGGGCGCCAGCGGATCGTTAGACGTTCTGTGCGCGCGCCGCCGCTTCTTCCTTCGCCTCGAACTTCGACGGGCACTTCGCCAGCAGGTTCGTCGCGTGGAAAGTGCCGCCTGGCGCGAGCTTCCCCTCGACCACCACCTCGGCGCCGTCCTTGAACAAGTCCGGCGTCTCGAGGCTCGCGTACTCGACCACGAGCGCGCCGTCGGGCGACCCGCCTGCGTGCGGCGCCTTCTCCTGCACCGCGAACGTGACGCGCTTTGCGGCGACGTCCCGCTCGATCGTGCCGAGGGCGACGTAGCCGTGAACGCGCACCGGCTCGCCCACCGCGCCGCGCGCCTGGAACTCGCCCAAGGTCTGGAAGTACGTGAACGCGTCCTCGCCGCTGCGTGACGCGCCGAACCACACCAGCAGGCCGGCGACGAGGAGGGCGCCAACCGCGATCTGAAGGCCCTTCGACATGGCCGAGCAAGCTAGGGAGAGCGCGCGGAGCGGGCAACGCGGCGGGCCGTGAGTTTCGTCACACGACGCCAGCACGATGGCGCAGCGGGTGCGCGGATTACGGGCGGGCAAACTGGGGATGGGCAGATGGAGCTGGGGACGTAAAGCCGGGGACGTTCCGCAAGAAAGTAAAGCGCGGACTTTCTTTACTTACTTGCGGAACGTCCCCGCATTCGCCGCCGCTCGGCGGCTCGCCCACGGCTCCCGCGTCCTCGATCTGGTCTATTCGCGCGCCATGCGGATTCCCGACTCGATTCGCGCGCTCTCGCCGCAAAAGCCGGGGACGCAAGAGCCGGGGACGTTCCGCAAGAAAGTAAAGTGCGGACCTTCTTTACTTACTTGCGGAACGTCCCCGCATCGCCGTCGCTCGGCGGCTCGCCCGCGGCCCCAGCGTCCTCGATCTGCTCTACTCGCGCGCCATGCAGATCCCGGACTCGATTCGCGCGCTGTCGCCGTTTCTCGCGATGGAGGTGATGGAGCGCGCGATGGCGATGGAGCGCGGCGGCGCGAGCGTGATTCACCTCGAGATCGGCGAGCCGGACTTCGCGCCGCCGCCGGCCGCGATCGCGGCGGCGCAGGCGGCGCTCGCCGCGGGCCGCACGAAGTACACGGCGAGCGTCGGCCTGCCCGAGCTGCGCGAGGCGATCGCGGCCGACAAGCGCGCGCGTACGGGCGTCGCGGTCGATCCCGAGCGCGTGCTCGTCACGAGCGGCACGTCGCCCGCGCTGCTGATGGTGTTTGCCGCGCTGTGCGAGCGCGGCAGCGAGGTGATCATCCCCGCGCCGCACTACGCCTGCTACCCGAACTTCGCGCGCTTCGTGGGCGTGGAGCCGGTCGCCGTTCCGTGCGATCCCGCGAGCGGGTACGCGATCGATCCCGACGCGGTGAAGCGCGCGATCACACCCCGCACGCGCGCGATCGTGATCGGCTCGCCCGCGAACCCGACCGGCGCCGTGCAGTCGCGCGAGGTGATGGCCGCGCTCGCGGGCCTCGGCGTGCCGCTCGTCTCCGACGAGATCTACGACGGGCTCGTCTACGACGGCGCGCGCGTGACCAGCGCGCTCGAAGTCGCGAGCGACGCCTTCGTGCTCGACGGCTTCTCGAAGCGCTACGCGATGACCGGCTTCCGCCTCGGCTACGCCATCGCGCCGCGCGCGGCGATGCGCACGCTCCAGACGCTGCAGCAGAACCTGTTCATCTCGGCGAGCGAGTTCGTGCAGCTCGCCGGCGTCGCCGCGCTGCGCGAGGGCGCGCCCACCGTCGCCGCTGCGCGCGCCGCCTACGCGAAGCGCCGCGCGCTGCTCGTCGCGGGCCTGCGCGCGCTCGGCTTCGGCGTCGCGCGCGAGCCCGCCGGCGCCTTCTACGTGTTCGCCGACGCGCGCGCCTTCGGCCGCGACTCGGTCGCGCTCGCGAGCGCGCTGCTCGAGCGCGCGCGGGTCGCCTGCACGCCGGGCGTCGACTTCGGCGCCGCGGGCGAGGGCTCCCTGCGCTTCTGCTACGCCGCGATCGAGGACGCGATCCGCGAGGCGCTCGCGCGCATGGCGCCGGTGCTGGGGGAGCTGCGGAAGGCGCGCGGGTAGGGGCAAAGCAGGCCGGGCCGACTTTGCCCCCGCCACGCGCTCGCGGCCGGCCGATCGCGCCGCGCGCTGGCCTACGTTGCCGCGCATGCTGCGCCGCGAACCCGCTCCGGATGCTGCGCCCGAGTCGCGCCCCGAGAGCGGCACGCGCGAGGTCTTCGCGTTCCCGCAGTTTCGCTGGCTGACCGCGAGCAACGTCGCGTTCTTCCTCGCGATGGGCAGCCAGGGCGTGGTGCGCCCGTATCTCGCCTACACGTTCACCAAGGACACGTTCCTGCTCGGCGTCGTCACCTTCGCCGTCGCGCTCCCGATGCTGCTGCTCGGCCCGTTCGGCGGCGTCGCGGCGGATCGCATCGACCGCCGCCGCATCATCCTCGGCGCGCAGGCCGTCGCGCTGCTCGGCGAGCTCGTCACGCTCGCGCTGCTGTGGACCGACCGCCTCCAGTTCTGGCATCTCGTCGGCACCGCGTCCGTGATGGGCTGCGTGTTCCCGTTCCTGATGCCCGCGCGCCAATCCGTCGTCGCGAATCTCGTCGGCCGCCGCCTGCTCGGCAGCGCCATCGCGAGCACCACCACGCTGATCAACGCCACGCGCGTGATCGGCCCCGCGCTGCCCGGCTTCTTCATCGACGAGCTCGGGGTGAAGTGGGCGTACCTGCTCGGCGTCGTCCTGTACGTGATCGCCTTCGTGTGCGGCCTGCGCCTCGACCCGGCGCCGCCGCCCGACACCGCCTCGCGCGCTAGCGTCATGACGCGCGTGATGGAAGGCGTGCGCTACGTGCGCGCCGATCGCGCCGTGCTCGTGCTGCTCGTGTTCGGCCTCGTCCCGATGTTCCTCGCGATGCCGTTCCAGACGCTGCTCGTGGTCTTCGCCGAAGACATCTGGCACGAAGGCCCGCGCGGCCTCTCGCAGCTCTCCGTCGCGATGGGCCTCGGCGGCATCGTCGGCTCGATGGTCGTCGCGCGCTGGACCCACGCGAGCGGCCGCGCGCGCAACATGCTGCTCTCGATGCTGGCGTTCGGCGTGCTGCTCGTCGCCTTCAGCTACTCGCCGCTCTTTCTCGCCGCGATCCCGCTGATCTTCCTCGCCAACGCCTTCGCGAGCTGGTTCGGCACGCTCAACAACACCGCGATCCAGCTGCTCATCCCCGACGACATGCGCGGCCGCGTCTCGAGCTTCCTGATGATGTCCTTCTCGCTGCCGATGCTCGGCTCCCTCGTGATCGGCGCGGCCGCGAAGCCGCTCGGCGCGCCGCTCGCGATCTCCGTCTTCGCCGTGCTCGCGATGCTCGCGTCGGTCGCGTTTTATTACGGAAGCGAGGCGCTGCGCGGGCTCGATGCGCGGATGGAGCGGGACGTGGTGCGCGCGGATGGTGAGCGATGACGTGCGCCGGCCGCGGAGCGGTCGGATCGATACGCTGTCGCAACGAGCTCGTCGAGAGCGACTGAGCGGCGCCCGCTACGAGCTCCGGCGTGCGACCCCCAACGCCCCAAAAAACACGCCCACCGCCGTCAGCGCGATCATCCCGCCCGGCGCGACGTCGAGGCGCCAGGCGAGCGCGAGGCCGCCGAGCGCGCTCGCGACGGAGATCGCGACGCTGAGCGCGAGCTGCGCGCGGTAGTGGCGCGCGAGCAGCGCGGCGGTGGCGGCCGGCACGACGAGCAGCGCCTCGATCAAGAGCACGCCGACGAGGCGCACGCCGATCACGATCGTGGCGGCGAGCAGCGCGAGCAGCGCGAGGTCGAGCAGCTGCGCGCGCTGGCCGTAGGCGCGCGCGATCTCTTCGTCGAAGGCGAGGAAGAGCTGCGGGCGGAGTAGGGCGAGCAGTGCCGCGACCACCAGCGCGCCGCCGATGGCGAGCGCGCCGAGCTCCCCGCTTGTTACGGCGAGCACGTTGCCGAACAGGTATCCGAACAGCTCCTGCTGCGCGCCGTGCTCGAGGCTCGCGAGCACGACGCCGAGCGCCATCGCGCCGCTGAAGAAGACGCCGATCACCGTGTCGCGACCGAGCCCGCTGCGTTGGCCCATGAGCGCGATGCCGATCGCCACCGCGAGCGCGAAGGCGCCGCCGGTGAGCAGCGGCGACACGCCCAACAACAAGCCGAGCGCGACGCCGCCGAGCGCGGAGTGCGAGATGCCGACGCCGATGAACGCGAGCCGCCGCAGCACGACGAAGAAGCCGAGCACGCCGCACACGACGCCCACGAGGACCGCCGCCGCGAACGCGCGCTGCATGAACGCGAACTCGAGCACGGGCTACGCCTTCGCCAGCGCGACCAGCGCCGCCGCTGCCGCTTCCTTCTGGTCCTTGCCCCAGGGCGCGCCCGCGATCTTGCCGAGCGCGGCGAGGGTCGCATCGAGCTTCGTGCGCGTCGTCGCGAGCGCTTTCGCGGCGGCGTCGAGCGCGCTCTTGTCGGGCAGCGTCGTGAGCGCGAGGCCGCACGCGCGCGTGCCGGCGACGAGCGCATCGCGGAACAGCTCGCCCTCGGCTTTGTGCATGCGGAAGTGCACGGCGAGGATCTCGTCCGTGGTCCAAGCGGGCATGCCGGAACCGACGAGTACGGCGCAGCCACAGACTGCGTGGCCCGCATCGGTGCAGCGCTTCAGCACGCGTTGGATGGCACCCGGCACGTACTGCTGCACCGATGCGACGCCACGCTCCGCGATCTCGCGCGCTTCGGCGCCGCCGACGCGCTCGCCCGCGTGATAGGGCGCCTTCGCGAACGGCTCGTCGTCGGGCACGAGGGCGATCCGCGCGCGCTCCACGACGTGCGGCTCGCGCGCGTCGCCGCCCACCGCCACGAGCGCGGCCCAGCCCGAATGCGCCTTCCAGCCGAGCGCGACGCGCATCGCGGACCTAATGACCCGGCCCGTGGCGGCCGTGGTGATCCAGCTCGCCCGCGAGGAAGTCGAACTCGCACGCGTAAGCGGCCTTCAGCGCGTGGCTGTGCACGACTTCGTCGGGATGGCCGTGCACGTGCATGCGCTTGTTGATGCAGACGAGCTGGTCCGCTTGCCCCGCGAGCGCGACGAGATCGTGCGAGACGGCGAGCACCGCGAGGTTCAGCTCGCGCTGGAGGCGCCGTAACAACTCGTAGAACTCGTGCTCGGCGGGCAGGTCGAGGCCGATCGTGGGCTCGTCGAGCACGAGCAGCGCGCGGCTCGCGACGAGCGCCTGCGCGAGGGTCACGCGGCGCTGGAGGCCGCCCGAGAGCGCGCCGACCGGACGCTGCGCGTGCTCGGCGATGCCGACCCGCGCGAGCGCTTCGAGCGCGGCCTCGCGATCGGCGCGCGACACGCGCAGCGAGAAGCCGCCGCCGAGGCGCCCGAGCAGCACGATGTCGAGCGCGGTGGCGGGGAATGCCTCGGGAATCGCGCTTCGCTGGGGCACGTAGCCGATGCCACGGCGCGCGTGCTCGCCACGCCTTTCGCGAACTTCGCTCGCCTTCGGCTCGCTGCGCGCGATCTGCGCCGCTTCGCGGCGCTCGATCTGCTTGCCGAGGACCGTGATGGTCCCCGACGTGATCGGCGCAAGGCCGAGGATCGCCTTCAGCAGCGTGGTCTTGCCCGCGCCGTTCGGGCCGCAGATGCCGACGAACTGCCCGGGCGCGACGTCGAACGCGATGTCTTCGAGCACGATGTCGCCGCCGCGCTTCACGCACACGCTGTCGAGCGAGACGACCGCACTCATCGAGGTTCCTTCGCGAGCCCGGCCGCGAGCTGGCGCGCGTTCCAGGCGAGCAGGGCGGTATAGCTCGCGCGCTCGGGGTCGCGCGGATCGCCGAGCGGGTCGACCGTAACAACTCGCGCGCCGAGCTCTTCGGCCACGATGCGCGCGGTGTGCGGGTCGAGCTGCGGCTCGACGAGTACGGCGCGCACGTTCGCGGCGCGCGCGCTGCGAATCAGCTCGGCGAGCCGCCCGGGCGTCGACTCCTCGGCGCCGTGCGACTGGATCGCGCCGAGATCGACGAGACCGAAGAAGCCGGCGAAGCCAGACCACGCGGGGTGGAACGCGAGGAAGCTCGAGCCGCGCGCCGGCTCGAGCGTGGCCATCGCGTCGTAGGTGGCGGCGAGCAGCGCCGCACCGAAGGCCTTCTCGCGCGCCACGAATGCGTCCGCGTGCTCCGGCGCGCGCGCCGCGAGCAGGGGCATGAGCGCGGAGGCGAACGCGTGCCCCGCGCGCTTGGGGTCGAGCCAGAAGTGCGCGCAAGCGGAGTCGTCGCGCGCGCACTCCGGGCCGAGCACTACCCAGCGCTCGGTCCCGGCATTGGCCAGCGGCCCGGCCCAGTCGTCGATGCCGTTCCCCGCGCGCACCAACAAGTCGGCGCGCGCCACGGCCGCCATCGCGCTCGGGCGCGGCTCGTAGGCGTGCGGGCTCGCGCCGGGCGGCACGAGCGTGGTGCACGCGAGCGCGTCGCCGCCGATCTCGCGCACGAGCATGCAGAGCGGCTCGATCGTCGCGACGACCCGCAGCGGCTCCGCCGCGAGCGCGGGCGCGGCGCAGAGCGCGAGTGCGGCTGCGAGGGCGCGCATCAGCACACTTCTTCGCGCGCGCGGAAGCCGGCGGGCTCGAGCTGGATCGTGGCGTGCTGGATCGCGAAGCGTTCCCGCAGCTCGTGGGTGATGCGCGAGAGCAGCTCGTGCCCGTCTACCCCGCTGGCGGCCTCGACATGGCAGGAGAGCGAGACCATTCCGCTCGTGATCGTCCACACGTGGAGGTCGTGCACCGACGCGACGCCGGACTGCGTCTCCAGCGCGCGGCGCAGCGCGTCGACGTCGAGGTGCGCAGGCGCCGCTTCGAGCAGCACGTCGACCGTCTCGCGAAGGAGCGACCACGCGCTGCGCAGCACGAGCGCGGCGATTGCGAGGCTCGCGAGCGGGTCGGCGATGCGCGCGTCCGCGAGCCAGATCGCCGCGTTCGCCGCGATCGCGGCGGCGCTGCCGAGCGCGTCGGAGACGACGTGCAGCCACGCGCCGCGCAGGTTGAGCCCGTCACCCCGCGACGCGTGGAGAAGCGCGATGCCGGCGAGGTTCACCGCGAGCCCGCCCGCGGCGACGGCGAGCGCCGGCCCGGCGTCGACGGCGGGCGGCGCGGCGAAGCGCCCGAAAGCTTCGAGCGCGATGAAGACCGCGACGACCGCGAGCGCCACGCCGTTCGCGAGCGCCGCGAGAATCTCCGCGCGCCGGTAGCCGAACGTGTGCGCTGCGGGGGCGGGGCGCGACGCGAGCCAGATCGCGAACAGCGCGAGCGCGAGCGCGCCGGCATCCGCGAGCATGTGCACTGCATCCGCGAGCAGCGCCAGCGAGCCCGTCAGCCAGCCCGCGATCGCCTCGACCACGAGGTAGGCGCCCACGAGCGCGAGCGTCGCCGCCAGCCGCCGCTGCGAGCTCGCGCGCGCCCCGTGCGGGTGCGCGTGGCCTGCGTGGTCGTGCGCGTGCGCGTGCATGCGCCGGGGATCATCCGCGGCGGGCCCGCGCTGCGCTACCGCGGCCACGTGGGGTCTGGCACGAAACGGCGATTTTCGCCGTTCGGTGCCAGACCCCACGTGGCCGCGGCGTGACCTCGCGTTGACGGCGCGCGTTCGCTTCGCTTCCCTGCCGCGCGAGATGCGCTTCGCTTCGCTCGCTCGCCGCTTCGTGCCCACGCTGTTCGCAGCGCTGGTGTTGCTCGCGACGCTCGCGAGCAGCGCGCACACGCACGCGACGCCGGCGCGCGGGCCTGCGCTCGCGGCGGAGGCTGCCGGCGCTGCGCACGGGAGCGTCGCGGACTTCGGCTGCGCACTCTGCGCGCATGGCGAGCGCCTCGCGCACGGCGCGGCGCTGGCGCCCGCGAGCGCGACGGTCGTCGGGCTGGGTCGCGGCCTCACGCGCGTCTGCGAGCGCTCCTCGCCGCCGCGCGTCCTCCTCGAACGCCTCGCCCCGCGCGCACCGCCTCGGATCGGCTGACCGCTCGCGCGCGCAGCACGGCTGCGCGCGCCGTCATCCATCCACCCATCCGAGGTTTCTCATGCGACTTTCACTCGCGCGCGCGTTTGCGCTCGCCGCCCTGCTTCCCCTGCCCGTCACGGCGCAGACCGCCACCGAGACCGAGACCGAGACCGAGACCGAGACGAAGACCGATGCCCACGACGCGCCCGACCACGGCGGCGCGCTCGAGGAGATCGTGATCACCGCGAGCGGCCACGAGCGCACTCGCTTCGATGTCCTGCACAGCACGAACGTCCTCAGCGGCGACACGCTCGATCGCGAAGTGCGTGCGACGCTCGGCGACACACTCGCCGCCCAGCCCGGCATCGCGTCCTCGGGGTTCGCGGCGGGGTCGAGCCGCCCCGTGATTCGCGGCCTCGACGGTCCGCGGGTGCGCGTACTGCAGAACGGCGTCGGCACCGGCGACGCCTCGGTCGTGAGCGCCGATCACCAAGTCACCGCCGAGCCGCTGCTCGTGGAGCGCATCGAGGTCCTGCGCGGTGCGGGCACGCTTCGCTACGGCAGCAGCGGCATCGGCGGCGTCGTGAACGTGATCGACGGCTCGATCCCGAGTGCGCTGCCGGAGGATCGCTTCGACGGAGCGTTTGCGGGCGCGTACGACCTGAACGCCGATGCACGCGACGTTGGCGGCGCGCTGCGCGGCGAAGTCGGCGGCGGCTTCGTGCTCTCGCTCGACGGCCTCTACCGCCGCAGCGCGCGTGTCGACATCCCCGGCTCGTCGTGGACGGCGGCCGAGCGGGCGGCGAGCGGCCCCGCCTTCGGCTCCGATGTCCGCGGCGATGTCCCCAACTCCGGCATCGAGGGGTGGAATACGCGCGTCGGCGGTTCACGCGTGTTCGAGAGTGGCTTCCTCGGCGCGAGCTACACGCGGAACGAATCGCGCTACGGCGTCCCGGTCTCCGAGGAGGACGAGCCGATCGACATCGATCTCGTGCAGAACCGCTACGACGCCGCCGGCGCCCTCGATGTGGCGCTCGGCGTGTTCGAGCGCGCGAGCTTCCGCTTCACGCACTCGGACTACGAGCACACGGAGCTCGAAGGTGAGGAAGCCGGCACGCTCTTCACGAACGACGAGGACGAGCTGCGGCTCGAGCTCGTGCAGGCGGCGATCGGCGAGCTCGATGGGGTGATCGGCTTTCAGTGGCACGCACGCGATCTCGAGGCGATCGGGGCTGAGGCCTTCATCCCGCCGTCGGAGCTCGATCAGTACAGCCTGTTCGCGATCGAGGAGTGGCACGCCGAGCGCTTCGGCGTCGAAGGTGGCGTTCGCGTCGAGCGCACGAATGCGGACGGCGAGGCTCGCCCCCGCCGAAGTTTCACGACCTGGAGCGCGTCGCTCGGCGCGAGCTTCCAGCCGACCCGCGCGACGCTACTCGGAGTGAGCTTCTCGCGCGCCGAGCGGCCGCCGACGCTCGAGGAGTTGTATGCCGACGGCGCGCACTTCGCGACGGCGAGCTTCGAGGTCGGCGACGCTTCGCTCGATCCGGAAATCGCGCACGGCGTCGAGGTGAGCGCGCGCGTGCGCGGCGAGCACGCGAGTGCGGGCGTGACGTTCTTCTACACGCACTTCGATGGCTTCATCTTCCTGCGCGACACGGGCAACATCCAGGACGGCCTGCCCGAGCGCGTCTACTCCGCGACCGACGCGCGCTTCCTCGGCGTCGAGATCGAGGGCGACGCGGATCTCGCGCACTTCGGCGAGTGGGTGCTGAAGGCGCGCGGCTCGCTCGACCTGACGCGCGCCGAGCGCGACGACGGCGGCGACCTCCCGCGCATCGCGCCGCTGCGCCTGCGCGGCGCGCTTGCCCTCGAAGGCACGCACGCGGATGCGAGCCTCGGCTTCGAGTGGGCGGCGCGGCAGAAGAAGATCGCGGCGTTCGAGCGCGAGACGGACGCGTACGCGTTCTTGAACGCGAGCGTGGCGTGGCGGCCACTCGAGCAGCTGCCGGGGTTCGCGCTGCGGCTCGACGCGCGCAACCTGCTCGACGCGACGGGACGCAATCACGTCTCGTTCTTGAAGGAGTTAGCGCCGCTGCCGGGGAGGAGCGTGAGGGTGAGCGCGCGAGTCGAGTTCTAGCGGGCGCTCTCGGGGGGCGCGGCGGGCAGCGGCCAGAGCGCGTTGAGCGCGAGGCCGCCGAGCACGAGCCCGGCCGCTCCGAGCTTCCACGCGGGCAGCGCCTCGCCCAGCAGCCAGGCGCTGCCCGCCATCCCGACGACCGGCACGAGCAACGAGAGCGGCGCGACACGCGCCACCGGGTGACGCGCGAGCAGCCAGTTCCAGCCCCCGTAGCCGAACAAGGCGTTGCCCCAGCCTTGGAAGAGCACCGCCGCCCACGTGAACGCATCCGCGCGAGCGATGCCCGCCGCGATCGCCGGCGCGCCCTCGAAGAGCAGCGCGAGCGCGAGCAGCGGCGGCACCGCGAACGCGCTCGACCACACCGTGAACGCGAGCATGTCGTCGGGCAGCGCGCGCTTCGCGACGAGGTTGCCGCTCGCCCAGCCGAGAGCGGCGCACAGGACGAGCGCGAGGCCGAGCGGGGTTGCATCGCCTTCCGTGTGCAGTGCGATCCACGCGATGCCCGCCGCCGCGAGCGCGAGCGCGGCGAGCTGGTGCGGCCGCACCCGCTCGCGCAGCGCGACCAGAGCGAGCCCGATCGAGAAGAAAACTTGCGTCTGGACGACGAGCGACGCGAGGCCGGGCGAGATGAAACGAGTCATCGCGAGGTAGAGCAGCGCGAACTGGCCGACGCCGATCGCAACGCCATATCCCGCGAGCGCGCGCAGCGAAACGCGCGGGCGACGCAGCAGCAGCGCTCCCGGCAGGAACGCGCTCGCGAAACGCAGCGTCGCCAGCGTGAGCGGCGGGAGCTTCGCCAGCGCGAGCTCGATCACGACGAAGTTCGAGCCCCACACCGCGACCACGGCGAGGGCGAGCAGGAGATGCTTGAGCGGCAGCGCAGGCGTCAGGACAGCGCTCGCACCGCGCTGCGCGGGTGAACGAGGCGCACCCGCGCAGCGGTGGGATTCGAGTTACTTCGCCGCCTTCGGCTTCACGAAGCGCAGCGTCATGCGGTCGCTCTCGCCGATCGCCTCGTACTTCGCGCGGTCCGTGTCTCCTTCGGCGAAGTTCGGCGGCAACGTCCACACGCCCTTCGGGTAGTCCTTCGTGTCGCGCGGGTTGGCGTTGATCTCGCTCTTGGCGTCGAGCACGAAGCCGGCAGCTTCGGCGGGCGCGATCACGGCGGCCTCGGGCAAGTAGCCGGTCTTCATCGCGACCGCGGGATCGGCGCCTTCCGCCGCGCGGTGCTGCACGACGCCGAGCACGCCGCCGGGCTTCAGCACGCGGAGCGCTTCGCGGTAGACGGCGTCCTGATAGCCGCCGTTCAGCCAGCTGTGGTTGTTACGGAAGGTGACGATCATGTCGACCGAGTCGGCCTCGCCGAACGAGAGCTGATCCGGCGGCGCGACGATGTGCGCCGAGACTTTTCCGAGCCGCGCTTCGTTCGCGGCGAGATGGTCCGCATAGCCGCGGGCCAGCTTGTGGGCGTACTTGTCCTGCGGCCCGTTCGGGTCGGCGTTCGTGACGCTCAGCTTGCCCTTCTCGCGCAGCACCGGGCCGAGCACCTCGGTGTACCAGCCGCCGCCCGGCCACAGCTCGAGCACGTGCATGTCCGGCTTCAGGCCGAAGAACGTCAAGGTCTCGAGCGGGTGCCGCTGCGCATCGCGCGCGCGATCGGCTTCCTTGCGCGCGGGGTCGGCGAGCGCGGCGCGGATCGCGTCTTCGGTCGAGGCGAACGACGGCGCTGCGAGCAGCGCCGTGAGAGTGACGAAGGCGAAGCGAGCGAGATGTTGCATGGGAGCTCCTTGTTAGGGCGCGACGGTTTCGCGGAGACAGCGGTCGATGCGCCCGAGCACGGACTCGCGCCCGAGCACGGCGAGCGTCTCGCCGAGCGGCGGGCTCGCGGCAGTGCCGGTCAGGGCGACGCGCAGCGGCTGCGCGACTTTGCCCATGCCGAGGCCGCGCGCTTCGCAGAAGCTCGCGACCGCGGCCTCGATCGCGGCGGGCTCGAACGCGGCGATCGCGTCGAGTGCGCCGCGCGCGTCGCGCAGCACGGTGTGCCCGCTCGGCTCGCCCTTGGCGAGCCACTTCGCGACGGCCTTCTCGTCGTACGCGAACGCGTCGTCCGCCACGAGCGCGAAGCGGCCGGGACCGTTCGCGGCGCTGGCGGCGGCGAGCGTCGCGCAGCGCGTCTTCATCGACGCCGCGAACACGAGGGCACGCCGAGGATCGGCGAGCACGCGCTGCGGATCGGCGCCGGATCGGCCGACGTGCTCGCGATAGCGCTCGCACCACGCGCGCCAGCGCGCGAGCCACTCGGCGTCTGGGAGCGCCGCGAGCTGCTCCTGCGAGAAGGCGAGCAGCTTCGCGCGATCGAACTTCGCGGCGCCGCGGCCCACGCGTTCGAGCGAGAACTTCTCCGCGATCTCCGCCAGCGTGAAGCGCTCGCGATCGCGGCCGTCGGCGAGCTTCTCGCCGGGGTTCCAGCCCAACAACGCGATGTAGTTCACCACGGTTTCGGGCAAATAGCCCGCGTGGCGAAAGTCCTCGACCGAGACGCTCGGGAGATCGAGTCCGAGCGCGCGCTCGAGCGCGTCCACCTCGCTCGTCTCGAGCTGCGACTTCGTGTCCGCGAGCCACGCGGCGAGCCGCGTCGCGGCGACCGCGCTCTCCGCGCGCGCGCGCTGCGCCGCGTCCGCCGCGAATGCCTGCTGCGCGAGGGTGCGCGCCGCCTTGTCCTTGTCGCGCTTGCTCATCTTCGAGCCGTCGGCGTTCTGGATCGACGGGATGTGCGCGTAGATCGGTGTCGCGTATCCGAGCGCGCGCTGCAGCGCGATGTGCTTCGGCGTGTTGTTGAGGTGCTCTGGCCCGCGCAGCACGTGCGTGACCGCCATCGCCTCGTCGTCGACCACGACCGCGAGGTGATAGGTGGGGAAGCCGTCGCGCTTGCGCAGCACGAAGTCGTCGATCTGCTCGGGCCCGAACGACACGTCGCCGAGGATCTGGTCGCTCACCACGATCGTCTCGTCGGGCGCGCGCAGGCGGATCACGTGCGGCTCGCGCTGCATGCGCGCGAGCGCGGCGTCGCGCTTCCAAGCCGCGCTGCGCACGTAGCGGAACGCGCGCTTCTCGGCGCTCGCGACTCTGCGCAGCGCGTCGAGCTCCTCGGTCGTATCGAAGGCGGGGTAGGCGAGGTCCTTCGCGACGAGCTCTTCGATCGCGGCGTCGTACCGCGCGAGGCGCTCGCTCTGGAAGAACGGGCCGACGCCGCGCGGGTCGCCGCCGATGCCGGCGTGCACGGGACCCTCGTGCCACTGGATGCCGAGCCACGCGAGGTCGTCGAGGATGCCGCGCACCGCCTCGTGCGAGTTGCGCGCCTGGTCCGTGTCTTCGATCCGTAACAAGAAGTGCCCGCCGAGCCTTTGCGCGAGCGCCCAGTTGAACAGCGCGGTGCGCGCGCCGCCAACGTGCAGGTGCCCGGTGGGCGAGGGCGCGAAGCGCGTGATCACGGTCATCGCGCGCGGATCACTTCAGCACGATCCGCACGACGCCCTTCACGTTCGCGCACGCGCTCGGCGCACCGGGCACGCCTTCGGGAATCAGCAGCCGGTAGGGGCCGCCTTGCTTCGCATCGAGCGGCTCGCCGTTCACGCTGTGCACGAGCAGGCCCTCGCGCAGCGCGGCGAGGGGCACCGGCTCGCTCGCGAAGCCGTCGGCTGCGCACACCACGGCGCTGCCTTCCTCGGGCGCCTTGTGCGCCGCGAGCAGCGCCGACACGCGAGCCGCCGCGCCGCTGCGCTTCGGCACGAGCGCGGCGACGTCGTCGACGCCGCCGGGCAGCCCCAACAGCTCGTCGCGCGTGACGAAGCGCGTGCGCCCGTTCGGGAACACCAGCTCGACGCGCGTCGCGCGCGCCGCGAGGTCGCTGTCGCTGAGCACGGCGCCCGCGAGCCAGCTCCCGATGCGCGCGAACGCGTCCTCGCCGCCGCCTTCGAGGATGACGTCGAGGCGCGAGTCGCGGCGGAAGGGGCTGCGCTCCTCGTGCATCTGTCCGCCCGCGACCTCTAGCAACACCACGCCTTCGTCGGTTCGGAAGATGCCCTTCCAGCGCGCGAGCTTCGCACCGGCGAGCCCTTCGCTCGCGCGCAGCGCCGCGCGCGAGATGCGCTCGCGCGAGAACACCGTGTCGGGCGACCAGCGGAACGAGCGCACCGTGTGCGCGGAAGTGGACGCGTGCGAGTGCGCGTGGTCGTGATCGTGCGCGTGCTTGCCCGCGCGCGGCAGGCGCGCGCCTTCGTTCGCGGGCCACTCGAACGCCTCGGTCGGGAGCTTGCCGCGCGTGGTCTTGTGCACCGAGAGCGGGCGCGGCCAGAGCGAGTCGGCCAGCGCGTCGAACTTCGCGAGCGCGTCGGGGCTCGCGAGGTCCGTGCGATTCGCGACGAGCACGTCCGCGATGCCCGCCTGCAGCGCGATCAGCTCGGCCTCGTCGTGCGACTTCGCGCCGAGCCTCGCAGGATCGACGAGCACGACGAGCGGGCCGAGCGCGAGCGCGTCCTTGTGCGGCGAGCGGCGGATCGTGTCGACGATGTCCTGCGGTCGCGCCAGGCCGGTGGGCTCGATGATCAGGCGATCGGGCTGCTCGGCGAGCACGGCGCCGAGCGCGTCGACGAAACCCTCGGGCGCGGTGCAGCACACGCAGCCGCCGGGGATGTTGCGGATCGCGAACGACTGCTCGCCCGCGAGCACCGCTTCGTCGAGCCCCGCATCGCCGAAGTCGTTGACGATGACGGCGACCTTCTCGTGCGTGCGCGACGAGAGCTGGTGGCGAATCGCGGTCGTCTTCCCCGTGCCCAAGAACCCCGCGACGATGTGAACCGGAACCGCCATGCGCGCCACCCCTCGAAGGCGCGGCAGTGTAACGGCGTCGCTGCGGGCGGATCGCGGTGCCCCGGATCGGGACGCGCGATCGGGGACGTTCCGCAAGCAAGTAAAGAAACTCTCGCTTTACTTTCTTGCGGAGCGTCCCCGGTTCGACGTCCCCGTTCGACCCCCCCGCTCCGACCGCCCCTCGTTCGCCCGCGCCCGCGCCCCGGCTCGTGCGCCACGCCTATGCTGCGCGCCCTCATGCAGATCCTGCGCGCCGAGTTCGTCACGTCCGCCGCGAGCCGCGCGGGCTTTCCTGGCGAGGGGCTGCCCGAGGTCGCGTTCGTGGGGCGCTCGAACGTGGGTAAGTCGTCGCTGCTGAACAAGCTCGCGCAGCGGCGCGCGCTCGCGCGCACGAGCGCGACGCCCGGGAAGACTCGCCTCGTGAACTTCTTCCGCATCGAGCGCCGCGAGCGCGCGCCGGTGCTCTTCGTCGACCTACCCGGGTACGGCTGGGCGCGCGTCGCACGCAAAGAGCGCGCCGAGTGGCAGAAGCTGATCGAGGGCTATCTCGACGGCCGCGGGCCGCTCCGCGCGGTGCTGTTGTTGCTGGACGCGCGCCGCGATCCGGGCGACGACGAGCGCGACTTTCTGCCGTGGCTCGCGGAGCGCGCGATCCCCGTGCGGCTCGTCGTCACGAAGATCGACAAGCTGAACGCTTCGGAGCGCGACATGCGCCTGCGCGCGATCACGAAGGAGCTCGGCATCCCGCGCGAGGCGTTCGTGCTGACCAGCGCGCACACGGGGCTGGGCGTGGACGCGCTCTGGAGCGAGATCGATGCGCTGGTGGCGCGCGGCGAGGGCGCCCCGTGATTCGCTGCGTCGCCTTCGACCTGGACGGCGTCGTGCTTCCCTCGCAGCCGTGCTTCGACTGGCTCGAGCGAGCGCGCGGCGCACGCGGGCGAGGGTGATCTCCACGCGCTTCCGCGCTCGGGACTCACCTCGGCGCAGCCATCACCCGCGCCTAGCTCGGCTCCGCGAGGAACACGGGAATCTTGCGCGTGGTGCGCGCCTGATACTCCGCGTACGGCGGATACGCCGCGACGCTCGCGGTCCACAACCGCGAGCGCTCCGCCTCGTCGGTGACTTCGCGCGCGCGCATCTTCGTCACGACCGTGGCGTCGCGGATCTCGACGTTCGGGTCCGCCCGCAGGTTGTAGACCCACACCGGATTCTTCGGTTGCCCGCCCATCGAGCCGACCAGCACGTAACCCGCACCCACCTTCACGCGCATCAGCGGGATCTTGCGGATGCCCCCTGTCTTGTTCCCGCGGTGCGTCACGATGATGCAGGGCATGCCCGTATCGAGCAGCGTCGTGCCCTTCGTGCCGCCGCTGCCCTCGTAGAGCTCGACCTGCTTGCGAACCCACTCGAGCGTGGGCGGGATGTACTCGGCCATCTGCAGTCCTCCTAGTTCTTCCCATCGGGAATGAAGCTGCCCGCGCCCGCTCCCCACGCGGTGCCCTTGCCGCCGCGCTCGCTGCGCTCCTGCTCGTGCTGCGCGATCGCGGTCCCGATCGCGCCGACCATCGCGCCGATGAAGCGAGGTGCGTTCGCGCTCGCCCAGTCGATGCTCGCGTGACGCGGAGCGTTGGCGCGATTCACCGCGGGCATCACGTGGCGCGCGATCAGCTCGTAGCTGCGCCTCGTGGCTTCCCAGTTCGCGCAGTTGTGCGCCAGTAACAAGAAGCAGCCGAAGCCTCCGCTGTGCTCGCGCACCGCTTCGATCGCGGCGATGGCGTCGTCGGGCGTACCGAGCGTGAGCTTCCCGAACGTGGCGATGCCTTTGTTCACCCACGAATCGAGCGCGGCGTCGTGCGAGCGCGCGTACTCGGGCTCGATGCCGCCGAGCTTGGTCGTGTACCGCAGCAGCCGCAGCGTCCCGTGCGCCATGTCGGCCTCGGCCTGCGCGCGCGTCTCGGCGATGTGCATCGGGGCGACCAGGCGCCAGTTGTTACGGGAAACGCTCTTGCCGTGCTCGCGTGCCTTCTCCTCGCACACGTCCCAGTGCTTCGGCAGCTGCTCGAAGCCCTCGGTCGTGCTGGCCGCGACCGACAGCAGGCCGATCCCGTTCTGCCCCGCCGCGCGCGCGCCGCTCGGCGAGATCGCGCTCGCGACGGCGAGCTCGAGGTGCGGGTACGAGAAGTTCGGCAGCTGGAGCCTGCCCTCGTTCAGCTCGAACCAGTCGCTCTTGCGCGTCACCGTCTCGCCGCGGAAGAGCGCGCAGATCACCTCGATCGCTTCGTTCATGCGCCGCCGCTGCGTCGCGACGTCGACGCCGAGCATGAACGCGTCGCTCGGCAGCTGCCCGGGCCCCATCCCCAGCATCACGCGCCCGCGCGTCTGGTGATCGAGCTGCAGCATGCGGTCGGCGACGAGCAGCGGGTGGTGGTACGAGAGCGAAGTCACGCCCGTGCCGAGGCGGATACGCTGCGTGATCGCCGCAGCGTGCGCGATGAGGATCTCCGGCGAGCCGATGATTTCGTACGAGCCCGAGTGGTGCTCGCCGATCCACGCCTCGTCGTAGCCGAGCGCGTCCATGTGCTGGACGAGCGCGAGATCGCGATGGATCTGCTCGGTCGGGCTCTCGTCGTCGGGATGGAAGGGCGCGATGAACGCGCCGAAGCGCAGCGGCGGATTGGGCAAGGGCGTGACTCCGGGTTGGCCGCGAGCCTACGCGAGGCGGCCGGTCTCCCGCAGCCGATGGCGACACGGCGCGGCCGGTCAGAACACGGCCTAGCTTCGCGAGATGAAGAGGCCGCCGCTGACGTCCGGGCTCTCGGCCGCAGAGTTTCGGCGCTGGTACTGGCTCAAGAGCGAGCTGATCGCGTATTGCCGCGCTGCCGGACTGCGCACGGCTGGCTCGAAGCTAACGCTGACCGAGCAGATTGCCGCGCAGCTGGGCGGCCGCGCGCGATCCCAAGCGCCGCGCGGTCGCCGTGCGGTCGCCCCGATGCCGGAGCGTTTCACGCTCAGCTCGAGGATCGGAGAGGGCTGGCGCTGTTCACAGGCGCTCCGCGAGTTCTTCCGCGAGCACACCGGCGCCAGCTTTCGCTTCAACGCCGCGCTGCGCGACTTCATCCACGACGGAGCGGGCCGAACGCTCGCCGAGGCGCTCGCGCACTACGAGTCGAGCCTGACTGCGCCCGCGCCCGAGATCGGCGAACAGTTCGAGTACAACCGCCACACCCGCGAGTTCTTCGCTGCAAACCCCGGTGCGACGCGAGAGCAAGCGATCGACGCGTGGTGGAAGAAGCGCGGTGCTCGGCGGCGGCGCTAACGAAACAGATCCAGCTTCGAGTCGCGCACCAGTTGCCGCGCGCTCCCGTCGCCGCGTAGCTCCACGCCGCTGATCCACACCGCGGGCACGCCGTCGGCTTTCTTCATCAACAGGCCCGCGGCCGCCGCGAGCGCGTCCGCGGTTGCGGGGATCGTCACCTGCAGCTCGCGGCCGCGGCGATCGGTGCTGCCGCGCAGGTCGTCGAGCGGCGCGATGCCGGAGACGCCGAGCGCAACGTCGACGAGCCCTTCGCGCCACGGGCGGCCGAAGGTGTCCGTAACAACCACCGCGAGCGGCCCGCAGCCGAGCGCGGCGAGGCCCGCGCGGAGGCGGCGCGCGGAGGCGTCGGGGTCGCGCGGCAGGATCACCGCGGTGAAGTCGTCGGGCGCGTTCGAGAGGTCGACCCCCGCGTTCGCGCACACGAAGCCGTGAATCGTCTCGGTGATCAGCACGTACTTCGCGCGCCGCACCGTGCGCACGCTCTCGCGCAGGATCAGCTCGATGTGGCGCGGGTCCTTCTCGTCCTCCGCGGCGATCGCGATCGCCTCGGGCCGCGGCTCGAGCGTGCGCAGGTCGACCAACGCGCCCTCCGCCTTCGACACGATCTTCTGGCACACGCACAGCACACCGTTCGAAAGAGCGACGCCGCTCTTCCGCGCGCTCTCGTGCACGAGCGCGGCGAGATCGTCGCCGGGCCGGATCTCGGGCAGGCCGCGCAGAGGCGTGAGGGTGATCGCGTCGCTCATCGTGGAGTCGGCCTCCAAGCTCTCAACTACTCAGGGTCTGACCCGGCCTTCCCGGGCGGCGCGGCTGCGTAGCCGAGGCGCGCGAGCAGCGCCCGCGTGCGCGGCGCTGCGGCGCTGTCGCTCGCGAGCAGCGCGGCGAGATCCTCCGGGCGATCGAGGTCGATCGCGAGCGCGGGTCGTGCGACTTCACGGAACGCGGCGCCCGCAGCGCTCGCGATCGCACGGTGCGCGGCGGCGCTCTGCGCTCCGAAGCGCGTGCGCATCACGGAGTGCGGCGCGCGCAGCAGCGCCGCGGTGCCGCCGTCGCGCGAGGGCGCGAGCACGACGCCGCGCCGGCCGAGCTGCGCGAGGGCATCGAAGAGCGCCGCGAAGTCGCGCGGCGTCGCGCCCGCGACATCCCCCAATACCACGAGCACCGCTTCGTCCTCGCGCGCAAGCTCTTCGCACGCCGCCGCGATGCCCTCGTTCAGCCCCGCGTCCTCGGCCACGCGCGCGTTCGCGCCGGCCGCGCGCGCCACCTGGGCGACGGCCGCGTCGGGCGTCACCACGCACACGCGCTCGAGCTGCGGGGAAGCGACGAGCGCATCGAGCACGTCGGCGAGCATCGCGAGCGTGAGCTCGTCCGCCTGCGCGCCGAGCTCGCCGCGCAGCCGCGACTTCGCGGCGCCGAGCCGCTTCACCGGCACGAGCGCGAGGGTCACGCGTTTCGCGCTCGCGCCGCTGCGCGCGGGCGCACTTCCTCCGCGAGGGCGAGGCACACGCGCGCCAGCGCCTCGCTGATCGCGACATCGCGCATCAGCGTGTCCACCGCGCGCGCGGCGAGACCGAGCGCCTCGATGTCGCGCACCTGCTCGGCGTCGCGCTGATCGAGCACGAAGCCGTGGCACCAGCTCGCGTAGAGCTGCGCGACACCGCGCGCGGACACTTCGGCGCCGGTGCCCCGTAACAAGCGATCCGCGGGACCTTTCACGGGCATCCCGCCGATGATCGGCGAGATCGCGACGACCGGCGCGCCGCTGCGCACGATCGCTTCGCGCACGCCCGGCAGCGCGAGGATCGGCCCGATCGAGACGATCGGGTTGCTCGGGCAAACGAGCACCGCGTCGGCGCTCGCGATCGCGTCGAGTACGCCCGGAGCGGCTCGCGCCGCATGCGCCGCACTGAGGTCGACGCTCTCGACGTCGTCGGGCGCGCCGTCGCGCACCAGGTACTCCTCGAAGTGCACGCGCGCGCCATTCGAGAGGCGCACGAAGGTCGGGCACGCCTCGTCGCTCATGGGCAGGATGCGGCAGGCGAGCCCGTGCGCGCGGCGCACCTCGTCCGTAACGACCGCGAGGCCGGCGCCCGCGCGCAGCCGCTGCGTTCGGTGCAGGCACGTCGCGAGGTCGCGGTCGCCGAGGCGGAACCAGGTCGAATGCCCGTACGCGGCGAGCGCCTCGATCACGCTGAACGTGTCGCCGCTGAGGCCGTAGCCGCGCTCGGCATCGACGCGGCCCGCGAGCGTGTAGGTCACGATGTCGAGGTCGGGCGAGACGTGCACGCCGTAGAACTCGCGGTCGTCGCCGGTGTTCACCACGATCGTCAGCTGCGCGGGATCGAGCGCGCGCACGAGGCCTCGCAGAAAGCGCGCCGCGCCCACGCCGCCGGCGAGCGCGACGACGCGCACGCCTAGTCTCGGCTCGGCGCGCCGAGCGCCTCGCGCTCCGCCTTCAGCTTCTGCAGCTCCTGGATGCGCGCGGGCATGCGCCCTGCGACTTCCCGGAGCGCGTCGTTCGACTGCACCGCGGCGTCGTCGATCAGCTGCCCCTTCAGTAGCTCCTCGTCTGCCGCGATCGCCTGCTCGAGCTCCGCGATGCGCGCATCGAGGGCGGCGGCGCGGTCGGTGCTCGCGGCGCTCGTGTTCACGGACGGTGAGGGCGGCTCGGGGATGCGCTCTTGGCGGATCCACGCGTCCGCGGCGGCCGGCGCGTTCGCGCTCAGCTCTTCGCGACGCAGCGGCTGCTCGCGCAGCTCCTCGGGCACGCGCTCGAGGTCCGTCGTGTAGTGCGCGACGCCGTTCTGGTCGACCCAGCGGTAGATGCGCGGCGGCGCAGCGTCTTCGTCGGCCGCGAGCGGAGAGGCCAGCAGTGCTGCGAGCGCGAGCAGGGCGGTGGGGCGCATGGAGGCGCAGTCTTGTCGGCGCGCCTGCGCGGGTCAAGGCGAACGGCGCTCCGCGGGCACGTGAACGAGGCTCGTTCACGCGGCTCGCCAAGAGCTTTCGCAAGCCGCCCGCAACTGCTTGGAATTGCAGCGATCTCGCGCGGTCTGGCGGCGGCGCGTCGCGGCACGCGCGTTGCGTTTGGCGAGCGGCATGTCGCGCCTCACGTCACTCCTCAGCCTCCTCACCACGCTCGCCCTCCCGAGCGCGCCCGTCGCCCAAGAGTTCGCGCCGCTCGCGGGCTTCGAGCGAGTTCGCGGCGCTACCGCGATCGCCAGCGATGCCAGCGGCGAGCGCGTCGCGGTCGGCACGCGCAGCAGCGTGTGGCTCGCGGCGCGAGGTGAGACCGCGCAGCGCGCGCTGCGCGTGGGCGCGGTGCGAGATCTCGCGTTTGGCACGGACGGCACGCTCTGGGTGGCCTCCGATCGAGGGGTGTTCTCGTTTGCAGGCGCCGTCGCGACCCCGCACGCAGCGGGCCTCGGCGCGAGCGGCCGAGCGACCCGGCTGACGTGGCTTGGCGACGCGCTCGCCGTGGGCACGGAGGACGGGCTCGCGTTCCGGGCGCGAGGCAAAGGCTTCGTGCGCGCGAATGGCGCCGCTCCCGAGGGCGCGGTCGCCGCGCTCGTTGCCGCGAGCGATCGCGAGCTGATCGCCGTGATCGGCGGCGAGATCGCGGGCGTGCGCTTCGACGCCGCTGCGCGAGTTGTTACGGACGCCGCGCGCGAGAACCTGCCCGCGGGCGACGGCGCCGCCCTCGATCTCGCGCGCGCGAGCGGCGACGTCGTCGCGCTGCGCGAGCGCGGGCTCGCGCGCCGCACCCACGCGGGCTGGGAGCGCGTGCCGCTCGCGCTGCCGCCCGGCGCCGCTCCGACGCGCATCGCCGCGAATGCGCGCGGTGTGTTCCTCGCGACCGAGACCGGCGTGCTGTTCGCGCCGCGCGTCGACGCCGCGTTCGAGCGCCTCTCCGCGCCCGCGGGCCGCGCCCCCACTTCCGCGCTCGCGCTCGGCGAGCGCTCGCTCCTTCTCGCCGGCCCGCGCGGCGTGCTGCGCGGCGAGCTTCACGCGCAACTTCCCGCCTCGCGCGACGAGGCGCCCGCGACGGTCGCGGCGCAGCCCGCGCGCGAGCCCGGCGTGCTCGCCGTGCAGCGCGCCGCGCTTCGCTACCTCGCGCTCGATCCCGAGCGCAGCGCGTCATTGGGGCGCCGCGCGCGGCGCAGCGCGCTCGCGCCGGTGCTCGAGCTGTACGGCGGCATCGGTGGCGACCGCAGCCGCGAGCTCGATCGGGATGAGACCTTCACGTCTGGCTTCGACCGCACGTTCTTCGATCGCCGCCGCGAGCGCGGCCGCGATTTCGACGCCGGCGCGCGGCTCGTCTGGCAGCTCGCCGGCGCGATCTATCACCCCGAGGAGATCGACGCGTCGCGCGAATCCCGCGAGTGGCTCGAGCTGCGCGACGAAGTGCTCGACGAGATCTCGCAGCTCTACTTCGAGCGCCGCCGGGCGCTGCTCGACCTCGCGCGCGAGCGCGACCCGCACCTCGCCGCGCGCCTTGCGCTTCGCGCCGACGAGCTCGCCGCTGGCCTCGACGCCTGGACGGGCGGCTGGTGGCACGCGCAGCTCGCACAGCTCTCACCCCGTGGTCCCGCACACGAACTGGAGACGACACCATGAACGCATTTCGCGCCGCGCTCGCCGCGGCCTGCTTGTTAGGGGCGGCCCAGGCCGGCGCCGCTCCGCTCTTGTCCGAGATCTTCTACGACGCGGTCGGCGCGGACGACGGCAACAGCTTCATCGAGATCTGGGGAACGCCGGGCAGCGTGCTCGACGGCCTCACGATCGAGGGCATCAACGGCACGGGCGGCACCGTCACGCACACCCTCACGCTGACCGGAACGATCGGCGCGAGCGGCCTGTTCGTGATCGCGGACGGCCTCGCGGGCGGCACGACGAACGTCGCGAACGCCGACCTGATCCTCGACTTCGATTTCCAGAACGGGCCCGACTCCGTCGTGCTGCGCAGCGGCGCGACGATCCTCGACGCCGTCGGCTACGGCGTCTTCACGGCGAGCGACGTGTTCGCGGGCGAGGGCTCGCCGACCGTCGATCCACTGGCAGGCAGCTCGATCGCGCGGGTCTTCGCCAACGTCGACACGAACGACAACGCCGCCGACTGGATCGGCGGCGCGCCGACGCCCGGCAGCGCGAGCTTGCAGCCCGTCTCGGAGCCGCCGCTCGGTGCGCTCTTCGGCATCACGGGGCTCGCGCTCTTCGCACGCAAGCGCTCCATGGCACGCGCGGGGTGAAACCGCGCGCGATGGCGCAGCCGCTCCTCAGCCTCGCGCCATCCCCAGGGCTGGGCGGTCTTGCGGCCGCCCAGCCCGCACGCCTTCAGGCGCCTCGCTCGCGCTCCGATAACGCCACGCAGATTGAAAGGGCGGGGTGTGTCCGGGAGACTGCGCGGCGCTTTCGGGTTGGCGGCGGGGGGTTAGGCCCGAAGATGCTCACTGGCTTCAACACGAACATTCGCCATCGCGGCGTGCTGTTTCACGTGCAGAGTGAGGACAGCGGGCGCGCGCATCCGCACATCATCACGCACCTGTATCACGGCGGGACGATCATCCACTCAGAGAAGAGCTCGTACGCTGCGAGCGTCGACGAGGCGAACCTCGAGGACGTGGTGCGTGGTCTGATGGAAGGCCAGCACAAGGCCGTGCTGAAGCGCCTGCGCGCAGGCGAGTTCGATGACCCCATCCGGGAGCGCCTGGGCGACGTCCTAGCGGCGAGCGACGGCGACAACCGGGCGAAGACGAAGCCGACCGAGACTTCACCGCTCGCGGCGGAGGCCGAGCCGGCGCCCGAGGTGCCGACTGCGGCGCAGCTCGTCGCCACGACGCAAGCGAGCGGCGCGAAGGGCGGGAGCGGCGACCGTCCGCTCGACGACGTGATCCTCGGCTACCTGATCGAGAACGCGCGCAAGCGCCGTGCGAAGTAACGCGCGCGGTGCGGCGGAACGCGCGAGCGTGCGGACTCGGGGCCCGCGATGAGCGCTGAGGCGTGGAGCGGAGAAGCTGAGCTGTCCGCGCTCGGCGGCGGCCTCGTGCGGTTGTTCCACGTCTCGAAGAACTACCTCGCCGGCACGCCCGCGCTGCGCGACGTCACGCTCGAGCTCGCGAAGGGCGAGTTCGTGTTCCTCACCGGGCCGAGCGGCGCGGGCAAGTCCACGCTGATGCGCCTCATGTTCGGCGCGGATCTCCCGAGCGAGGGCCAGATTCTCGTGCTCGGGCGCAACGTCGCGCGGCTCGGGCCGGCGGGGCTCCCGGCACTGCGCCGGCGCATCGGCGTCGTCTTCCAAGACTTCAAGCTGCTGACGCGCCGCACGGTCGAGGACAACGTGGGCGTCGCACTGGACGTGATCGGCGTGCCGCCGCGCGATCGCAAGGCGCGTGTCTTCGCGATGCTGAAGCGCGTGGGCCTGCAGCACCGCCGCGAGCACTATCCGCTGATGCTGTCGGGCGGCGAGCAGCAGCGCCTCGCCCTCGCACGCGCCCTCGTGACCGAGCCCGAGCTGCTGCTCGCGGACGAGCCCACGGGAAACCTCGATCCGGAGCTCACCGTCGAGATCATGGATCTGATCGCGGACGCCGCGGCGCGCGGCACCGCGGTCCTCGTCGCGACGCACGATCACGGGCTCGTTCAGCGCTATGGCAAGCGCGTCGTGCGCCTCGAAGGCGGCGCGATCGTCCACGACGGCCGCCCCACGCGATGAGTCGACGCGCACAAACGACAACCTCGAGCTCGCCCGGCGCGCGGATGTGCCCGGCAGGTGAGGCGCGCGAGCGAAGGCGTATTGCGACATACGGCGAGCGCAGCGCAACGAAGCCTGACGGGCAAAGACGCGCGCCCGGCGACGGCCGCCCCACGCGATGAGTGTCTTCGCGCAGCTGCGCTCGGCGCTGGCGAACACGCTCGCGGGCCTGCGCGGCAGCCCGCTCACGAGCACGATCGCGGCGGCCACGATCGGGGTGTGCTTGGTATTGGCGGGAGCGTTCGCGGTGCTGGTCGCGAACATGGAGGCGATCCTCGAGCGCTTCGGCGAGGAGCTGCACGTCGTCGCGTACCTCGCGCCCGACCTCCCGCCGCATCAGGTCGATGCGCTGATGGAGCGCGCGCTCGCGCAGCCGGGCGTCGACTCGGTCACGCACGTGAGCGCCGAAGAGGCCGCAGAGCGCTTCCGGCGCACGCAGCCCGAGCGCGCAGTGCTGCTCGACGGCCTCGAAGCGAATCCGCTGCCGGCGTCGATCGAGCTGCAGCTGGCGCCTGCACAGCGCAGCTCCGAGGCCGTGCGCGCCGTGTCCGAGATGCTCGCGGGCCTCGACGGCGTCACGGAGATCGGCAGCGGCAACGAGTGGATCGAGGGCTACGCGCAAGCCGTCGCGCTGATCCGCGGCGTCGGCCTCGCGATCGGCGCGGTGCTCGCGCTCGCGACGCTGCTGATCGTCGCGAACACGATCCGGCTCTCGATCTACGCGCGCCGTGACGAGATCGACATCCTCCGCCTGGTCGGCGCGAGCCGCAGCTACGTGGCGGCGCCGTTCCTCCTCGAGGGCCTGCTCGAGGGCATCGTGGGCGGACTGCTCGGGCTCGCGTCGTTGTGGGCCGGCTGGAGCGGTCTCGCGCCGCTGCTGGGCGGCGGCCTCACGCTGCTGATCGGCGACAACGAGCCGCGCTTTCTCAGCGCGGCGGCGTCGGCGTGGATCGTCGGCGCCGGCGCGCTGCTCGGCGTGCTCGGCTCTGCGGCTGCGCTGCTGCAGACGCGCCAGGGCCGCTGATGCGCGCGCTCGTCGCAGCGCTCGTGCTTGCCGCCAGCGCGGCGCTCGCGCAGGACGCGGACCTCGCAGAGCTGAAGCGCGCGATCGACGAGCGGCGCGAACGCGTCGCGGCGTACGAGCGCGAAGAGCAGGGCCTGTTCGCTGCAATCGATGCGGTGGACGCAGCGGCGCGCGCGCTGAAGAAAGAGGTGACGCGCGCGGAGAAGGCGGCGCGCGACGCGGCGGTCAAGCACGTCACGCTGGAGCGCAAGCGCAGCGCGCTCGAAGCCGAGGTGGCGCGCACCGAGCAGTTGTTACGGACGCGCGCGGTCTCGCTCTACAAGGCAGGCGAGGCCGGCTCGCTCGCGCTGGTGTTCGCGCCCGGCACGCTGCGCGATCGGCTGACGCGCATCCGCACGCTGCAGCGCATGTTCGACCACGACGGCGCCCTGCTTGCGCGGGCGCGCGCCGAGCGCGCCGAGCTCGAGGCGGCGCGCGTCGCAGCCGCCGAGGCGACGCGCCTGCGCGATGCCGCGCGCGCCGCGCTGCGCCAGCGCCGCGGCGAGCTCGAGGCCGAGCGCCTCGCGAAGCGCGAGCTGCTCGCGCGCGTGCGCCGCGACCAGGCGCGCGAGCGCGCCCTGCTGAACGAGCTCGAAGCCGCGGCGCGCGCGCTCGAGGGCAAGCTCGCCGAGATCGATGCGACGCCCGCGGCAACCGTGGCGCCGCCCGAGGCCCCGACGTTCCGCGCGCAGCGCGGGCACCTCGATCCGCCCGTCGCCGGCAAGCTGCTGCGGCGCTTCGGCAAGGTGATCGACGCGGAGTACCGCACCGAGACGTTCCAGAAGGGCGTCGACTTCGCGGTCGAAGTCGGCGAGCCCGTCTACGCCGTCAGCGCGGGCGAAGTCCGCTTCGCCGACTGGTTCGCCGGCTACGGGCGCATGGTGATCCTCGACCACGGCGACGGCTTCTTCACCGTGACCGGCCATCTCGACACGATCGACATCGAGCTCGGCCAGCGCGTCGCCGCGGGCGACCGCCTCGGCGCCGCCGGCGAGACCGGCTCGCTCTCGGGCCCGCGCCTCTACTTCGAGATTCGCAACGGCGCCGACGCGGTCGACCCCGAGGAGTGGCTCGCCCTCGCGCCCAACCTCTGAGCGGCGGCGTCTTCGCCCGCCTGGCTTCGTTGCGCGGCGCTCGCCGGCTACCCGCGGACGGGGCGCGCTTCGGGGACGTTCCGCAAGAAAGTAAACTTCGGCTGGTTGCTTTTCTTGCGGAACGTCCCCGAAGCTGCGCGCGATGCCGCAGATTGAGACGACTCGCTTCGGACCGCGCCGTGTGCTGAGCGTCGCGGAGCTGGTCGGCGGTGTGCGCGAGCTGGTAGAAGAGCTCGGGCCGGTGTGGGTGGTGGGAGAGATCAGCAACCTGCGCCGCGCGGGCTCGGGGCACGCGTACTTCACGCTGAAGGACGACGACGCGCAGCTCCGTGCGGTGCTGTTTCGCGGCAATGCGGTGCGGGTCCCGTTCGATCCTGAAGAGGGGCTCGAGGTGATCGCGGGCGGCGAGCTCACGGTCTACGGCGCGCGCGGCGACCTTCAGCTGATCGTGCGCCAGCTCGAGCCGCGCGGGCGCGGCGCGCTGCAGCTCGCGTTCGAGCAGCTGCGCGCGCGGCTCGAGGCGGAGGGCCTGTTCGCGGAAGATCTCAAGCGCGAGCTGCCGCGCTTTCCGCGCCGCATCGGCATCGTCACGTCCGCGAGCGGCGCTGCGCTCCACGACGTGATCTTCGTGACGGGCCGGCGCTTTCCCGCGACGCCGTTGTTATTGGCGCCCACGCGCGTGCAGGGCGAAGGCGCCGAGGGGGAGCTCGCGCACGCGCTCGCGCAGCTCGCGCGCGTGCCCGACGTCGACGTGATCCTGCTCGTGCGCGGCGGCGGCTCGCTCGAGGATCTGATGCCGTTCAACACCGAGCGCATCGCGCGCGCGATTCGCGCGTGCCCGGTGCCGGTGATCGCGGGCGTCGGGCACGAGGTGGACGTGACGATCGCGGACCTCGCGGCCGACGCGCGCGCGGCGACGCCCTCCGCCGCGGCGGAGCTCGCGCTGCCCGATCGCGACGCGGTGGAGAGCGAGCTGCACGCGCTGCAGCGCGCCCTCACGCGCGCTGCGCTCGAGCGGACGCGCGATGCGCGGCGAACGCTCGCCGGCCTCGCGCGCACGCTGCGCGCGCACGCGCCGACCGCGCGCCTCGTCGCGCGCCGCGTGCGCCTCGCTGCGCTGACGCGCGCGCTCGTGCAGCGCGGCGGCGCGCTCGCGCGGGAGCGCCGCGCGCAGCTCG
>Ga0194131_10000224_pt1 | contig 90001 bp, 88 predicted proteins | sample TA2KigO120mmetaG_FD_148631 | JGI IMG/M metagenome (GOLD analysis project Ga0194131, IMG submission 148631) | Freshwater microbial communities from Lake Tanganyika, Tanzania - TA2015053 Kigoma Offshore 120m | ecosystem: Environmental > Aquatic > Freshwater > Lake | place: Tanzania: Lake... | reverse complement strand
CCAATCCCAACGCCCCAGGAGGTGAACCAGCGATTGAACCTGCATTAGCTCTACGCTAGACTTAAAACTCTCACTGCAACTGGATCAGGATTCAACGCAGGTCAGGCGCGCAAGCCTATCCTACGAAGCCGGTTCGCGTCATCGCGCCTTCGGGAGCGGGCGGGCCGGTGGACGTCATCTGCCGGACGGTGACCCACGGGTTGTCCGAAGTGCTGGGCCAGCAGGTCGTCGTCGAGAACCGCGTGGGCGCGGCAGGCCTGATCGGCACCGAGTTCGTCTCGAAGCAGGCGCCGGACGGCTACACGCTGCTGTTCGGTTTCTCCGGGCCCCTCGCCATCGTTCCCAATCTCAATCCGAACACGCCCTACGATCCGGTGCGGGATCTGGTGCCGATATCGCAGGTAGCGGCAGCGCCGTACGTCCTGCTCGTGCATCCGAGCGTCCCGGCGAAGTCGGTGAAGCAGCTCGTTGCGCTCGCCAGGTCGCGTCCCGGCAAGATGAACTTTTCCTCAGGGGGCAATGGCGTGGGCATACACATGGCGGGAGAGCTGTTCAAGATCGCGGCCGGCGTGAGCATCGTGCACGTGCCCTACAAAGGCGCGGCGCCGGCGATGACGGCGCTGATGGCGGGCGAGGTGGACATGATGTTCAACGGCCTGTCACCCGCGCTGCCGCACATGCGCAGCGGCAAGCTGCGCGCGCTCGCGGTAGGTGGCGAGAAGCGCTCGCCGCTGTTCCCGGATCTCCCGACGATCAAGGAGAGCGGATTCAACTTCAACACCGAGGGCTGGTACGGCATGCTCGCGCCGAGAGGCACTCCGCAGGCGATCGTAACGACGCTGCATGGTGCGCTCGTCAAAGCCCTTGCCACCCCGGACGTGAAGCGGCTCTTCGAAAAGCTCGCCGTCGAGTCCGTCGGCGGCTCGCCCCAGGAGTTCGCGGACCTCATCCGCACCGAGGGCGCGCAGTGGGCAAAGGTGATCAACGCGGCTGGCTTGAAAATGTAGTGCGCGCAGCGGGAGGGAAACGATCTTGAGGCCGAAAATAGACGCGCGGCGCACCGCGGTCCTGGTGCTGGATGTCCAGAATGACCTGGTGAAGATCACGCCCTGCATCCGGGAGAATCGGGTGCTCGAGCACATCGCGTCGGTCGTGAAGGCAGCGCGGCGCCGGAAAGTGCCAGTGATCCACATCACGGCGTCGGTGCGGGGCGATTTTCTCGACATCCCGCGCGACAACCCGCTATGGGACGGGCTGCGCAAGTCGCGCCAGTTGATCTTCGGAACGCGGGGTGCCGCGATCCATCCGAAGATCCGGCCCCTGAAGAGCGAGCTCGTGCTCAACAAGACCTGCGTGGATCCTTTCCTCACCACCAATCTCGGGCAGGCGCTGCAGAATCACGACGTGAACACCGTGGTGCTCACCGGCCTGTGGACGAACTGGGTGGTCGAGGCCACCGCGCGCCATGCGAGCGACATGGGCTACCGCGTGTTCATCCCGCGCGAATGCGTCGCGAGCAACAACTTCGAGAATCACGACTTCGCGATCAACCGCATCCTGCCCACCATCTGCTACGTGGTGGGCACGGCCGACGTGCTTGCCGCATTCAAGTGACCCGTGAACAGTGAACGGTGAACAGTGAACAGGGGTCCGGTTTCATGAACGGGCTTTGGCTGCTACCGTTTACCGATTACCGTTAACCGTTCACCCGCCCGCGAGGCGGAGCAGGCGGAGCGCATTTCCTCCGAGGATCATCTGCTTCTGCTCGTCGGTGAGGGACTTCATGCCGGTGACGACCTTCACCGGCTCCTCGTAGGCGATGTCGAAGCAGTAGTCGCTGCCCATCATGATGCGTTCCACCCCGGCGAGCTTGATGAGGTCCTCCAGGACCGGCTCCGAATAGCTGATCGTGTCGTAGGTGAAGCGCTTGAGATACTCGCTGGGAGCCCGCTTGATGGTCTTGCACTCGCCGCGGAGCTGAAACCCGCGGTCCATGCGGCCGCGCAGGATCGGCAGCGCGCCTCCCGCGTGGGGCAGGCAAACCTCGAGCTTCGGGAAGGCGTCCAGCACCCCGCCGAAGATGAGATGGGCGGCGGCGATCGCCGTGTCGAACGGGTTTCCGCACAGGTTGATCAGGTAGTACTGCTTCAGCCGCTCGTTATTGATCATCATCGGATGCAGGAACAGCGGCAGGCCCAGCTCGGCCATCCGCTCGTACACGGGGAAGAAACTGCGGTCCGAGAGTTCGCGGTCACGCACGGCGGTCGCAACGTAGATCCCGCGGATGCCCGGGAGCCTGGCGGCGCGCTCGAGCTCCTCCAGCGCGAGCCGGGGGCTCTGGAACGGCAGGCACGCGAACCCGATCAGCCGCTCGGGGTGAGCCTTGTGAGCCGCGCTCACCGCGTCGTTGAACGCCACGCAGAGCTGCATCGAAAGATCGTCGTCGGCCCAGTACACCATCGGCTGGGTGAGCGAGAGCGCGTGCATCTTCACGCCCTGCTGGTCCATCGCCTTCAACCGCTCGCCGAGGTCTATGAACGGTGCGGTGATCGGGCCGGTGCGCAGCAGCAACCCCACCTGGATGAACCGCGCGCCCGAAACGTCGGCAACCACGGTGGCGCCGCAGCGCTTGCCGTGATCGGCGATGAGCTTGATATAGGACTCGGGGAAGTAATGCGCGTGGATGTCTATGGTCGGCGCGATCGGCACGAGCTTTTTCTCTCCGGTCTAGGCGAATGGGAAATAGGCAATGGGAAATGGCGAACAGCATCACTGGCGCGGCCGTCACAGCCGCACAGAAGGACTGGCGCGCGCTATTTCCTATTTCCTATTCCCGATTCCCCCATCATGCGGATGATGCAGCCCCACTCCTTCGCGGTCACCGGCGTGATCGACAGCCGGTTGCCCCTCTGCAGTACGCGCATGCGTTTGAGCGCCGCGTTCGCTCGCAGCTCGGCGATGCCGACGAGCCGCGTCTTCTTTACGAGCCGCACGTCCACGTTGTACCAGCGCGGATTGCCGGCGTCCGCGCCCGCATCGTAGTACGCGCTCTTCCGGTCAAACTGCGTCTCGTCGGGATAGGCCGCCCTCGCGACCTCGACGATGCCCGCGATCCCCGGCTCATCGCAGCTCGAGTGGCAGAAGAAAGCACGGTCGCCGACGCGCATCTCGTCGCGCATGAAATTGCGCGCCTGGTAGTTGCGCACCCCGCTCCACTCCGTGGTCCTGTCCGGTTCCTGTTCCAGATCGCCGATGCCGTAGACGGACGGTTCGGATTTCATCAGCCAGTAACGCATACGCGGGTGAATGGTGAATGGGAAATCGGAAATGGATACCGACCACCCCTTGATCCAACATTGCGTCTTGACCGGAAACGGGCCGTGCTTTCCCGACTTCCTATTTCCTATTCCCCATTCCCAAAAAAAATGCGGCGAGCGCCGCATTTTTTGTAGGGACCCCCGCTTGTGCCGTCAGGCCTTCATCTTGAACCGATGGTCCAAGGTGGTCGCCTTCCGAGCCCTTTAGGCGCTTCCATGTGGGACGCGCACACCGGTGCTGCTTGAGTCGGCAACCAGATTCAACGATGTTGGTTCAGAGATTCCAGGTCCTAAGGCGAACACCGCAGGGGAAACTTAGAACAATTCCTTCTGATCGAACACCGCCTGATCGAGGATTGTCTCCATGTGGGCCATTCTACGCTTGATCTCCGCGATGTCAAAGCCGCCGCCGACCTTGGTGGTGAGCAACTCATGCGCGATGTTGAGCGCCGCCATGATCGCAATGCGCTCGAGCCCCACGATCTTTCCGCCGTCGCGGATCTCCTGCATTTTCCGGTTGAGGTAATCCACCGCCTCGAGCAGGCCCTTTTGCTCGTTCTCGGGACAGGCGACGCGAAATTCGCGCCCCATGACGTTGATCTGAAGCCCCTTTGAGTCCGCGCTCATGCGTCGTTTTCGGGGAGCTGATTGAGCAGGCTCTCGAGGCGATCGGTGGCGGAACTGATTTTTTCCGTGAGGTGCTTGTTGTCGTTGCGCGCAGACGCAAGCTCCTGGCGCAACTGCTCGTTGTTGACGCGGAGCCGCTGGGCCAGTTCGATGAACTGACTGATTTTCCGTTCGAGTGATTTCAGTTCCGAATCCATGCGCACACTATAGTTGCGAAAATCCTGTTAGGTCAACTGCTAAGGTCCTTTTTTGAATGTTGTTTAGCATCAAATTGATGAGCCCTTTTTGTGACTTTTGCAACGATGGCCCGCGCGTGCGCACGCGGTCGGTGCGGGCGTCACGGGCTCGTGCTTAAAGGTCTGACTCGGCGTGTAAAAAACACCCCCCCGCAGCCGCATGCTGTGCAAGGGGACCGGCGCCGGAGCGCGTGCTAAAGGGTCCTTCCACCAGGGGCAAACCGAGTTGCCCGGGGCTGCCAGCAGTGGGCCGCCACATGGTGGACCGGCTGCGCGAAGCAGGCGCGCAGCCGCGATCCTGGCACTGGCGAAGTCACTTGATTTCCTGTCCCGCTGCGTTTGAGCATTTTCCCGTTCGCCGCTACAATCGTTGCGCCTTGGCCAGCCCGCTTTCCGTGAGCGTCGGCCGGCCGAGGCTCGGCACCGGGTGCCCGACCTCGGCTCACGAGGCGGGTTCAACGGGAAACAGGTGCGGATCCAGGATTGAGATCCTAGGATCGGGGATCGAGGGGTTTGAGTGAACGGTGGTTACTCAATCCCCAATCCTCAATCCTCATTCCTGCTCCAATGCCTGTGCTGCCCCCGCAACGGTAAGCGAGCGTGGGCGCGCCATCACGCCACTTTGCGCGTCGAGCGCATGGGAAGGCGGCGCGCCAGGTTCTCGCAAGCCCGTATACCGGCCCAGTCCGACGGTGGAAATGCCGCGGGGAGGCGGCGCATCCGTGCGACTCCTTGCCGCAGCATCTCCTTGCGCTTGTTTGCACGCGGCGGGCGTGCGTTGCGAGGACATGTCATGCGTTCTTCTCTGCCCATCGTTGTATTGGCCGCAGCCGCCCTGGCCGGCGCGCACGCGGCGGAACGCCCCGTGACGCGGGGCGAGGAAATCGTGGTAACCGCGACGCGCTTCAAGGAGCGCTACGTGGACAAGCCGGTCAACGTCACGGTCATCGGCGCCGAGGACATCCGCGCCAGTACCGCGCGGACCGTGCCCGACCTGCTCTCGGAGCAGGCCGGAATCGCGATCCACGATTTCTTCGGCAACAACGCGGCGACCACCACCGTGGACCTGCGCGGTTTCGGCATCTTCGGAGCCCAGAACACGCTGATCCTGGTGGACGGACGCCGTGTCACCGATATCGACCTCTCCGGAGTGCACTGGTCGGCGATTCCGCTGGGCGCGATCGAGCGCATCGAGATCGTGCGCGGCGGGGGCGGCGTGCTCTACGGCGATGGCGCCAGCGCGGGCGTGGTCAATATCATCACGCGCTCGCCCGAGGCGATCGGCAACCGGGCCGGCCTGGAGGTCCGCGCGGCGGGCTACGGCACGAGGGTGGGCGAGCTCACCGCCAACTACTTTCGCGATCGCGTCGGCATCCACGTGACCGCGGCCAATCTCGAATCCGACGGCTATCGCGCCAACAACCACAACCGCCAGGGCAACGCGCAGGCGGACCTGCGCTATCTCACCGGGCGCGGGGAAGTCGCGCTGAAGCTCGGGACGGACAACCAGGGCATCCGCCTGCCGGGAGCGCGCACCGTGCAGCCCAGTGCCGGCGTGAACCAGCTCGCGACGAACCGCCGCGGGACCGGCACGCCGCTCGACTACGCGCAGCGCGAGGGCAACCGCGCGACGCTCGACTGGATCCACGAAACGGAGCTCGGCGAGTTCACGATCGGCGCCGGCTACCGCGACAAGCGCCAGACCTCGAACTTCGATTTCGGCGGCTTTCCCGACTACCGCGTCGTCGACCTCGATGTGTGGTCGTTCACCCCGCGCGTGAGGATCGCGCACCGGGCCTTCGGGAACGCGAATACGCTCGTTGCGGGCTTCGACGCGTACCGCTGGGACTACCGCCTGCGGCGCTCCAACTCGCCGGTGAACGTCGGCCAGCCCTTCAATATCGTCGATGCGAGCCAGCGCACGGAGGGCTACTACCTGCACCACACCACCCGGGCGACCGAGCGGATAACCTTCACCGCTGGCGCGCGCCGCGAGCGGCTGCGCATAACCGCAAGCGACCGCTTCGACGCCACGGCGCCGGGGGGCGCCTTCGGCTCCGGGGCGCCGGCGGGAGGCCACTCCGAGTGGGAGCATGCCCATGAGATCGGACTGCGCTACCAGCTCTCCCCGGCCCTCGCGCTGATCGGCAAGACGGGCCGCAGCTACCGCTTCGCCAACGTGGACGAGATCTACGAGACGTCGCCCGCGTTCACCAACCAGTTCCAGTTCCTGCGGCCCCAGAACACGCGCTCGCGCGAGATCGGGGTGGAAGCCCGCAGGAAAACAGGGTACTTCCGTGCCACGCTGTTCGAGCTGGACGTCACCGATGAGATCCATCTCGATGCCTTCACCACCGGCATCGGAAACACCAACCTGCCGCCGTCGCGGCGCCGTGGTGCCGAGCTGGAGGCGCGCCGGCCGATCACCGGAACGCTCACCGCGGGCGCGGGCTACACTTACATCGACGCGCGTTTCCGGCAGGGCGCGTTCCCGGGCGGCGGATTTGCGCAGTCGAACGTCGTCATCGCGGGCAAGACCGTGCCGCTAGTGCCGCGCCACAAGCTCAACTTGAACGCGTCGTGGACACCCGCCGAGCGCATCCGCCTCAACGCGCTGCTAACGTACGTCGGCGAGCAGTACATGGACAACGATCAGGCCAACACTCTCGGCGCGAAGATCCCGGCGTACACGGTGGCCGATCTGAAGCTCGTCTACCACGGCAAGGACTGGCGCGTATCGGCGGCGGCGAACAACCTTTTCAACGAGAAGTACTACAACTACGCGGTGCGCAGCCAGGCCGCGGCAACGCCCGACCGATACAACGCGTATCCGCTACCCGAGCGCAGCTTCATGCTGACCCTCGAATACGTGCTGAAATAACGCCGCCCTCGCGCCGAAACGGCACCCCGTCCGCGCCGGGGTGCCGTTTTCATTTCCGTGGCAAGTTTGCTATCGTTCGCGCACATGAAGCGGATGACGAGCACCGAGCTCTATCTGAGATTGCTGCGCTACGTGTCGCCGTACTGGCGCGTGTTCGGGCTCGCCCTGCTCGGCATGGTGGTGGTCGCTGCGACCGAGCCCGCGCTGCCCGCGCTGCTGATGCCGATGCTCGACGGCACCTTCGTCCACAAGGACGAAAGGATCATCTTCTGGATGCCGCTCGTGATTCTCGCGCTGTTCATCGTGCGCGGCGTGGCCGACTACCTGGCCCACTACGGCATGGCCTGGGTGGGCAACAAGCTGGTGATGGACCTGCGCAACGAGATGTTCGGAAAGCTCATCGCCCTGCCGACGCGGTACTACGACGACCATCCCACCGGCAACCTGATCTCCAAGCTCACCTATGACGTGACCCAGGTGACCTCCGCCGGCACCAGCGTGCTCACGGTGATCTTCAAGGACGCGATCTCGATCCTGGGCCTGCTCGGATGGATGCTGTGGCTCAACTGGAGGCTCACGCTGCTCGCGCTGGTGATGGGCCCGATCATCGTGCTGGTCGTGCACGCGATCGGGACGCGCCTTCGCCGCGCAAGCCGCGACGCCCAGCACGCGATGGGAGACATCACGCAGGTCTTGAGCGAGGCAATAGACGGCCACAAGGTGGTGAAGCTCTTCGAAGGCCAGCGCTACGAGGACGGACGTTTTCGAGAGCAGTCCAACCGGTTGCGGCGGGTCGCCATGAAGCAGGCGGCCGCGGCGGCCGCGAGCGTGCCGGTGGTGCAGTTCGTCGCCGCAGTGGCGCTGGCGCTGATCATCTTTCTCGCCACGCAGCAGTCGGGCACGGGCGAGGTGACGGTCGGCGGGTTCGTGTCGTTCGTCACCGCGATGCTCATGCTGACTGCGCCGTTGAAGCGCATCACCAGCGTGAACGAGCCTCTGCAGAAGGGGCTCGCGGCGGCGGAGAGCGTGTTCGAGCTGCTCGACCGCGGCGTGGAGAGGGACCGCGGCGCGGTCACGATCAGCCGGGCACGAGGGGAAATCCGCTTCGACCAGGTCAGCTTCAGCTACGATGACGACGAGCGCCTTGCCCTCGACTCGATCGATCTCACGATCGCACCCGGCGAGACGGTGGCGCTGGTCGGGACCTCGGGCGGCGGCAAGAGCACGCTGGCGAGCCTGGTGCCGCGCTTCTACCACCCCAAGCGGGGCCGCGTGCTGCTGGACGGGCACGATCTCGAAGAACTCACGCTGAAGAGCCTGCGCGCCAACATCGGGCTCGTGAGCCAGGATGTGGTGCTGTTCAACGACACGGTTGCGGCGAACATCGCCTACGGGGCGATGAAGCACGCGCCGGAAAGGGAGGTCGTCGCGGCGGCCGAGGCGGCGCACGCGATGGAGTTCATCCGCGAGATGCCGCAGGGGCTCGCGACGCTGGTCGGGGAAAACGGCGTGAAGCTCTCGGGCGGACAGCGCCAGCGCATCGCGATCGCGCGGGCGCTGCTCAAGAACGCGCCGGTGCTGGTGCTCGACGAAGCCACCTCGGCGCTCGATTCGGAATCCGAGCGGCACGTGCAGGCGGCGCTCGAAACGCTGATGCAAGGGAGGACGACTATCGTCATCGCGCATCGCCTGTCCACCGTCGAAAAGGCCGGCCGCATCGTTGTGCTGGAGCGCGGCCGCATCGCGGAGATGGGCACGCATCGAGAGTTGTTGGAGCGCGGCGGAATCTACGCCAAACTATACCGGGTGCAATTCGCCTCGTCCGAGGCCGTGAGCAGTGAGCAGGGACAGTGAAGGGGAAGAACCAGTGTTGATGAATTTTCCGCTTACTGCTTACCGCTTACCACTTATGCTGCATGAGCGCTAGCCATGCCTCACATCTCCGTCGTAACGCCCGTGTACCAGGCGGAAGGCTGCCTGGAGGAGCTCTATCGCAGGCTGGTGGCCGCGCTCTCGCCCATCACCCAGGACTTCGAGATCGTGATGGTGGAGGACTGCGGCGGGGACCGCTCGTGGGAAATCATCCAGGACCTCGCGCGCGGGGATGCCCGGGTGAAGGGCCTGCAGTTCAGCCGCAACTTCGGCCAGCACTACGGAATCACCGCCGGGCTCGATCACTGCGACGCGGACTGGGTGGTGGTGATGGACTGCGACCTGCAGGACCAGCCGGAGGAGATCCCCCGCCTCTACGCCAAGGCGCGTGAGGGCTATGACATCGTGGTCGCGCGCCGGGGCTGGCGCAACGACCATCCGCTGAAGCGTCTCACCTCGCGGCTCTTCTACAAGCTGTTCAGCTATCTTGCAGATGTCGACTACGATCCGCAGGCGGGAAATTTCCGCGTCATGTCACGCAAGGTAGTGGAAAGTTTTCGCCAGATGCGGGAGCAGCTCCGTTTCTTCGGCGCGCTGGTTGGCTGGATGGGCTTTCGCAGCGCGGCGATCGACGTGCAGCACGCCGAGCGTTACCACGGCCCTTCGACCTACACGTTCGGCAAGCTCTGGCAGCTGGCGGCCAATACCATCGTCGCGTATTCGGACAAGCCCCTGCGCCTTGCGATCCGGCTCGGCTTCCTGATCGCATTTCTCGCGTTCAGTTATGGGGTGTACATCATGTTTCGTGCCGTGCTCTACGGATCGGCGATCACGGGTTGGAGCAGTCTGATCGTCTCCGTCTACTTCATGGGTGGAATCATCATCGCGATCCTGGGCATGCTGGGCATCTATCTGGGAAAGACGTTCGACGAAGCAAAAAAGCGCCCCCTCTACATTGTGATGCGGACGACGTTCGAGCGCGATGCGAAGCCTGATTGAGAAAACACCGTGGGACGCGGTGGTCCTGGGTTGCGAGACTTTCGAAATAAGAGCGGCAACGCCGGAGGCAATGGCGCGGATGCGCGAGGTGCCGGGGCACTACACCGTCAAAGTCGACCCGCTTTCGGACAAGCGCATCCTGCACGAGGAAGGCTTCTATTATTGTGATACTTTGATAGAACCGTTCTGCGCCTATGGGCAATTGGCGGGTGAAGGGCACGCAGACGCCACATTGACTCGTGATGTGCCCTGCGACCAGTTGCTGCAGATTTGCCACGGCGCGTTCACGCACGGCCGGTTCCACCGGGATTTCTCGATCGATCGTGCGCTAGCCGACCGCCGCTACGACGAGTGGCTCCGGCAACTCCACGCCGCCGGTACGGTTTCGGGGTTGTTACATCGCGGCACTCTCGCGGGTTTCTGCGCGGCGGTAGCAAACAAGCTCGTGCTCCATGCACTTGCACCGCAGTACCGCGGACGCGGCCTGTCCAAGTACTGGTGGACGGCGCTGTGCATGGCGCTTTTCGAAGCGGGACACCGCGAGGTGGTGAGCTCGATCTCCGTCGCAAATCTGGCGGCTCTCAATTTGTACGCCTCGCTCGGGTTTCGGTTTCGCAAACCGGTTGATGTCTATCATCGGACGATTCCCTGAGCTGCGCCCACGTGTTCCTATATTTCGCGCTTCCGGTTTATAAGCGGGTCGTGACCATCGGGAGCCAGGGTTGAAGTTGTGCGTGCGCTGCGGCGGTGCGTTTCAGGAGGAGAACTGGCGTTGTCCGCATTGCGGGTTCGAGCCGCCGGTCGTGGACGGGTTTCGAGCCTTCGCGCCGGAGCTTGCGGCCGCGGACATGGGCTTTGACTCCGCGCATTTCGGGGAGCTCGCCGCGCTCGAGGCGGGCAACTTCTGGTTCCGTTCCCGCAACCGCCTGATCATCTGGGCGCTCGGGCGTTTCTTTCCCGGAGCCAGGAGCTTCCTCGAGGTGGGCTGCGGCACGGGTTTCGTGCTTGCCGGGATCGCCGCGGCCTTTCCCGGGCTCAAGCTCGCGGGGAGCGAGGTATCGAGCCACGGGGTCTCTTTTGCCGCGCGCCGCGCCCCGGGCGCGGGCCTGATGCAAATGGACGCGCGCCGCATTCCGTACCGGGAGGAGTTCGATGTCGTCGGCGCGTTCGACGTGATCGAGCACATCGAGGAGGATGTTGCGGTGCTTGCAGAGCTGCGGGAATCGCTCGTGCCCGGCGGCGGCCTGCTGGTCACGGTACCGCAGCACCCGTTCCTGTGGAGCGAGTATGACCGGCGCGCGCATCACGTGCGCCGCTATCGCGCCTCCGAGCTGCGGGAGAAGGCGCGGCAGGCCGGATTCGATATCGTTACAATGACGTCCTTTGTCTCTCTGCTGCTGCCGTTCATGATGGCCACGCGCCTGATGACGCGCCGAGCGCAGAGGGCCGATTACGACCCCCTCGCGGAGCTGAAGATCGCCCCGTGGCTCAACCGCACGCTGGAGGCGGTGCTCGCCTTCGAGCGGCTGTTCATCCGCGCGGGCATCAGCCTGCCCGCCGGCGGCTCGCTGCTGCTCGTCGCCCGCCGTCCTTCGCGCGGTGGTGAACGGTGAACAGTGAACGGTGAATGGAGAAACCCCTCGTGAGCCGTAAATCGATAGTCGTGAATCGGGTTATTCCGCACGACGCGACCGGTGACCGGGCTTTGGAAATCGGAAATGGGAAATGGGTAATGCGTGAGACCAGATCCGGGCGGGGAGCTGCCATCACCGATTACCCATCATTCATCGCCGGTGTTTGATGAAGATCCCTTTCAACAGGCCTTTCACGATCGGCGCCGAGCTCGAGAACATCCAGGAGGCCGTTCGCGGCGGCCATCTTTCCGGCGACGGGCAGTTCACAAAAAAATGCCATCGCTGGCTGGAAGAGCGCCTCGGCACGAAGCGCGCGCTGCTCACGCACTCGTGCACGGCGGCGCTCGAGATGGCGGCGATCCTGTGTGACCTCGAGCCGGGCGACGAGGTGATCATGCCCTCGTTCACCTTCGTATCCACTGCCAACGCGTTCGTGCTGCGCGGCGCGGTACCGGTGTTCGTGGACATCCGGCCCGACACGCTCAACCTCGACGAGAAGCTCGTGGCGGGCGCGGTGACGGAGCGCACCCGCGCGATCGTCCCGGTGCACTACGCGGGCGTGGCGTGCGAGATGGATGCGCTGATGGCGTTCGCCGCGACGCGCAACCTGATCGTGGTCGAGGATGCGGCGCAGGGCGTGCTCGCCGAATACAAGGGAAGAAAGCTCGGCGCGATCGGCCATCTGGGCTGTCTGTCGTTCCACGAGACCAAGAACGTGATCAGTGGCGAGGGCGGGGCGCTGCTCGTGAACGACGAGCGGCTCGTCGCGCGCGCCGAGATCATCCGCGAGAAAGGCACGAATCGCTCGCAGTTCTTCCGCGGCGAAGTGGACAAGTACAGCTGGGTGGACGTGGGTTCTTCCTACCTCCCGAGCGAGCTCGTCGGCGCGTTTCTCTGGGCGCAGCTTGGGCAGGCGGGCGAGATCAACGCGCGTCGGCTGCAGCTGTGCGCGGCCTACCGCGGGCGCCTGGCGCCGCTCGCGGAGCGCGGAGTGCTCGAGCTGCCGCAACGCGAGCCCGCGCACGTTTCCGCAAACGGCCATATGTTCTATATCCTGCTGAAAGATGCGGCAACGCGCATGGCGCTGATCGCGCACCTGAAATCCCGGGGGATACACGCGGTATTTCACTATGTTCCGCTGCATTCCTCGCCGGCGGGCCGCCGTTTCGGCCGGGCGGCCGGGCCGATGACGGTGACCGAGGACGTCAGCGAGCGGTTGTTGAGGCTGCCGCTATACTTCGATCTCGAGGAGCGCAACGTGGGAGAAATCGTCGCCGCGATCGGGGATTTCTTCGGCGCGAGCGATGTCCCCCGCTCTTCGTGATGGTCCAGACCCACCACGACACAGGCCTGCACCGGATCCTGAACCGGGCCGGCGTGTATTCCGCGGCGCAGGGCCTGCTGCTGCGCAAAGGGGCGCGTGAGCGCTACGTGCGCGAGTTCATCAGGCCGTATCCCGGCTGCCGTATCCTCGACATCGGGTGCGGGCCGGCGGACATCCTCGCGCACCTGCCGCAAACCATCGGCGGCTATGTCGGGTTCGACATGAATCCGGAATACATTGCCGCGGCGCAGCGCCGCTGGGGCGCTGCTGGAACGTTTCGATGCCAGAAGCTGGAGGCGGCAACGCTTGCCGATCTGGATGCTTGCGACATCGTCCTCGCCAACGGCATTCTGCACCACCTTGGCGATGCGGAGGCGGTACATCTGTTTGATCTTGCTCACCGCGCGCTGCGGGCGGGTGGATGGCTCGTCACCTACGACAACGTGTACGTCGAGGATCAGCACTGGTTCGCGCGCTGGCTGATCAACCGCGACAGGGGGAGGGCCGTACGCACCCGGGAGGGATATGAGACCCTGGCGCGCGCGCGTTTTTCCAGGATAGACAGCGGGATCCTGCACGACACCCTGCGGGTGCCCTACACGATTCTCGTCATGCGCTGCACTAAGAGCAGCGAGCGGTAAGCGGTGAGCGGATCAACCCCCGCCCGGACTTCCCAGATGACTCCTGAAATGCCGCACGCCGAAGTCTCCGCGCGCAAGCTGTGGCTGTGGTATGCGGCCGGCGCTGCCGCATTCATCCCGGTTTTTCGACTTCATTACATCGGGGAGGAGGCGATCTTTCCCATCGTCTCGCTGGAGATGTGGTACCAGGGCGAATGGGTGAGGCAGATCCTCTACGGCAGCGACGTTCAGCACAACCCGCTGTTCAACTGGATCATCATCGCGATCTGCCATTTCGTGGGCTGGGAATGGATGCGGGAGGTCGCGCGTGCCGTGACGGTGGGTGCGACGCTCTCCACCGGCTTGGTGCTGGCGTGGCTGACGCGGCGCGTTTTCGGCGACCGGGAATTTGCGGTATTCGCCGCCCTCGTTTATCTGATGCTTGCCGACGTAGCGCTCTACCGTGGCTGGATCGCGTACGTGGATCCGCTGTTCGGCTTTTTCGTGTTCTCCTCGCTGGCCTGCCTCTGGGTCGCGTGCCGTGAACGCAAGACGGTGCTGCTCGCTCTGGCAGTGCTGCTTCTCACTCTGTCGTTCCTTACCAAGGCGTTCACGGCATACGTCTTTTACGGAGTCGCCGCGTTTGTGCTGTTACTGGAGCGCGATCAGCGGCGCTTCCTGCTGAGCCCGGCCTCCCTAACGGTACACCTCGCGGGGGCCGCAGCGCTCGCGGTATGGCTGGGGCTGTTCCATGCCGGGTCCGGCCAGGGCAGCCGGATGTTCAAGGAGATCATCGACAAGCTGGTGCCAGAGGGCGGTTTCGAGTACTTGTGGAAGCTCGTGGTCTATCCGGTGGAGACGGCCCTCAAGCTCGCCCCGGCCAGCTTTCTCGCCCTCTATTACGCCTGGCAGCCCCGCGACACGGCTGATCCGGGATCGGCGCCGTTTCGGACGGCGGCGTGGATCGCCGGTCTCAACTACCTGCCGTACTTCCTCGCCCCCCAGAGCCACACGCGCTACCTCGTTCCGATCTATCCTTTCGCGGCGCTCGTATTCGCGTGGCTGATCTGGCGCGCGCGCCCGTACTCGGTGATGACGACGGTGCGCTGGTTCGCGGGCCTGCTCGCGTTCAAGCTGGTTGTCATGCTCGCGGCTTTTCCGTTGTACCAGAAATATTACCGGGGGGAGAACTACCTCGCGACGGCATACGATATTCATCGCCGCTCGCAGGGGCACGCGCTCTTCACGACCAACGATGCCGCGAGCGGGCTCGCCGTAACCGCCCACCTGAACATCCTGCGGCTGCCCGCGCCGCCGCTCGGTTTCCCGCCCGAGAAGTGGGAATCAGGCTTTGTCGTCGCTTACCGGCCGGATCCGAAGGTGGGCGAGATCGCGCATCAGTACCGTCTCGGCGGCAACGACCTCTACCTGTTGTGCCGCGGGGCTGCTTGCGGGCCGGGCAGCCGCAAAGGGCAGGAAAAACCGGAGAAGGACGGTTGATGGATCCGTTACCGCGCGCCGAAGTTCGCTCGCGCATTTGTACCGGAACTGACCGGGAAAGACCGGATGCCTCGATGTTATCGAAACAGGCGCAGGCCGCGAGCGGGCCGCGGCAGGCACAAACACACCGGGCGCGGCACCTCAGGGAAGCGACGAGCGGAATTCTTCCAGCGACTGAAGCTCCGTGCCGTTCTTCCCGTATACGCTGCTCTTGTGGTAGATGCTCGCGTAGTAATCGCAGCTGCGGCAGACAGGGCGGAACTCGCCGTTCTGTTGTTCTTCGATCAATGCCATGTAGGCGGGATTGCGGGAAGAAACGATTTCCCCCAGCGGCTTTTCGTGCAAGTCTCCCAGCCGCAAGGTTGCATCGGCGTCGCGGCACGCGCAGCCGTTCACGATGCCGGTTGCCATGATCTGTATCGTCGTGAAGAGTCTCACGCACGCGCCCTTCTTGTAGATCAGATCCGGCCCGACTACCGTGATCGGAAGGCCTTTGACGTCTTGCTGCGTAATGTAGCCGCCCCAATTGTTATAGACGTTTTTCGAGGCCTTGACCGCGGTTCCGGCTTTCCTGAACTTCTCGAGGACGTCGATCATCGCGCTCGATTGCCCGCGAATCGACTTCGCGCCGGTATGGAAGGAGAAATGCACCGGCAACGCGCGATCTTTCATCAACTCGAACAGGAGCTCGAGATTGTGGACGAGGCGCCGGTACAGTTTTTCCGGAGACTTCGTGATGGCGACGAACGTGCCGGAGTCGTACCCGTAGATGCTGATGTTGAGGCCCTCGATTTTCCTGAATTGAGCGAGGCGCTCGATGTCCTTGCGCCGCGGGATCGTGAAATTGGTATGGAACGAGTAGCTCACCACTCCGGGATGCTGCTCGAGGTGGTCGAGCTTGTTCAGGAACGTGCGGTCCATGAACACGTCGCCCGTGCAGGGCGTGAGATCGAACTTGTCGTAACCCAACTCAACGGCCTGGGCGATGCAGCTCTGGAAGAACCGGTCGTCCATCACGACTTTTGCGCTCTGTTTTTTCGGGTAGGCGCAGAAGCAGCATTTCAAATTGCAGATACTCGAAGTTTCGATGCTCAGGCAGTCGCGTTTCTTGGGTATGAATTCGCGACCCCTTGCGTGATTGATGTTGATCGCAACGGCATTGCGCAGGTTTCGCACCGATTTCGCGAGAAGATTGGAATTCATGCCCCGAACTGTCCCAAGGTGGAGTAAGTGTATTACGGTTCTGTGACTGCCACCAATTGTTGCTTTCAATCCCCGTTGCCTGATGCGCACGCCGGTTTCTGTCTATTCCCCCGCCTCCTTCGTGGGTAATCCCTTTCATTCGGCGGGATGGAGGCATTGCATCGCATTGTCCGAACTCAGGTATCGGCGCGCCGGCGCAGTAGGCTTGTCTTCGTACGACAAGGCATTTAAGTAGTATTGGTGGCATCATGAGCGAGCTCACTTCGTCATTCCCGGGATTCCACTCATGCGATGCGTGCTGTTAGGCGGTGCCGGTTTCATTGGTTCCCATCTTGCGCAAGGACTGCTCGATGCGGGGCACCACGTGCGCATATTCGACAGGCAGGGCGGTGGCGCGCCGCGCGGTTTTCCGGGTGCGGAACGCATCGAATGGCAGGAAGGTGATTTCCTGATCCGCCGCGATCTCGCGCAGGCGCTCGGCGGATGCGATGCCGTGTTTCACCTGGTTTCGACGACTTTGCCCGGCACGGCCAACGAGAACCCCGTTCATGACATCCAGACGAACGTCATCGGGACGCTGCATATGCTCGACGAAGCGCTGGCGGCACGTGTAGCAAAAATCGTGTTCGTGTCATCCGGTGGCACGGTTTACGGCGTGCCGCGCGAGATTCCCGTCGCGGAGACGCACCCGACCGAACCGATCACGGCTTACGGCATCGGCAAGTTGACGATAGAAAAGTATCTGGGCTTGTACCGCGCGCTGCATGGGCTGGATTATCGGGTGCTGCGACTCGCAAACCCGTTCGGGGAGCGCCAGAACGTGGCTTCGGGGCAGGGCGCCGTGAGCACGTTTCTCTATCGCGCCCAACGCGGCGAGCCGATCGAAGTCTGGGGGAACGGAACGGTCGTGCGCGACTACGTTTACGTGGGGGACGTTGCCGATGCGTTCGTTCGGGCGCTGAGCTATGAAGGGGAGCACAGGATCATCAACATCGGCAGCGGCGTCGGGCACGATCTCAACGAGATCGTTGCCGCGATCGAGCGGGTGACGGGCCGCCCTTTGCGGCCGCGCTTTCTGCCGGGCCGCAACTTCGACGTGCCCGCCAACGTGCTGGATGTCCGGCTCGCCCGGCGCGAACTCGGCTGGCAGCCGGCGACGGACCTGGAAACCGGCCTGATGCGGACCCTGCAATGGCTTCGCAACACTTCGGCTTCCTGATCGCGGATGCCGTCGAGTCGCGCTACACCATGCGCTTCATCACCGACATCCTCACGGAGCGCGGAGGCAGGATGAAGACAGCCGAGCGCACGGCGCTGCCCGAGGAAGTGGGTCAGGCGATTTCGCAGGTAAAAGGCAGGCTCCTGGCGGCGATCGAGCGCAGCGGCAAGATCTACGGTTTCTGGGGCCACCCGGACGAAGTGATACGGGGCGGGGACCTGGTGTTCGCCATCGAGCCGTACAAGCGGAGCGCCGGTTAAGACGGCGCGCGACGCAAGAAACCAGGGCCCCGCCGATCACGCGACGTTTCGGCGCGGGTAGGCGGGCAGGTCATGCCCACGCCCAAGCCAAGGTGCGGGCGCCATTCAAAGCTTCCGCCGCGAGATTCACGAGCGAGGTGGCGGTACAGCAACTGATGTGCCCCCGATCCTTCTTGATATGAGCCGGCGGGCGGATAAACGCGATGCATTCGACGGGGTTGGCCGTTACTTAGCATTGCTCAGACATGGGAGCCCGGTGCCGTGATGCCGGCGACATCGCGAATCGCGGCGATCACTTTTTGCGCAGGCAGCGCCTGCAGGCAATCGCTGAAGCTCTCGATTCGTCGCTCGCAGCCTTCATTCTTGCACGGCACACAGGCGGCAACGCCCTGAAGCATTCGCACCTTGCCTGTTGACTGGCTGCCGAACCGCTCCCAAGGGTTGCGTGGCGCGACATGCCCCTTGGGCCAGGGGCCCCAAGTGACCGGGTCGGTCGGGCCGTATAAACAAACCGTGGGCGCTCCCACCGCAGCTGCCATATGGGTGACCGCGGTGTCCGGCCCCACGTACAAAGCCGCACGGCTCAGAAGATAGCCGGTTCCTCCCAGCGAGAGCTTGCCCGCGGTATTAAGCGTGCCGCTCGGCATGCGCCGCGCGAGCTCCGAGAGGTAGGCGAGCTCCGCGTCCGCTCCGCTCCCCGTGAGCGCGATCCGGTAACCTCGCCCGTCAAGCCAGTGCGCCACCTCGATCCAGCCTTCGCGCCGCCACATCTTGTAGTTGAACTTGGGGTACGGGTGCAGCACGGCCAGAGGCGCGCCGGACTCCGGGCCAAGCAGCGCTTCGACCTGCTCGGCGTCGGAACGGCGCCAGCTCACCACGATCTCGGGATGCGCGGGGATGCCCAGGGCCTCCGCGAGCGAGAGGTGGTTCAGTACCGTGTGAGTGTCGTGCCTGTCATACGGCACCCAGCGGTGCAGGAGGCGGCGTTTCCACGCTTCCCTGCGCATGGGCAGCAAAAGCCCTTCGCGCCGCCGCCCGGCGACGAAGGCGTAGATGGTCGGCCGGTCGCCGGGAACGAGCGATAGCGCGAGCTCGTAGCGGCGCGCAAGCCCGAGAACGAATCCGAGATGCCGAAAAAAGCCCGGACGCTGCGGTACGCGCAGGATCCGCCGCAGATCGGGATTGGCTTCGATTACGCCTTGCGTGCCCTCGAAGACCAGCGCGTCGAGCGCGGCTTGCGGCCATGCCCGCCTGATCGAACGGAGCAGCGGCGTTGCAAGCAGGACATCACCAATGCGGCGCGTGACGATGACAAGCACGCTCGCGGGCGGAGACTCCCGCGCAAACAGGACTCCCTGCCCGGGATCCCCCGTCATAAGTAGCGGTTGACGCCCATCAGCGCTTCGGTGCGCCGCGAGGAGAGAATTTCCTCGAGCCGCTTCTGGTTCTCGGCCAGCCCGCCGCGGTCCTGCTCTCGATGCCACAGATGGATCAGGGGACAGGCGTAGCGGCCGCTCTTGTGCCGAACGCCCGCGCGCATCAGCCGGATGACAAGGTCCGAGTCCTCGAGACCCCAGCCCTCGTATTGCTCGTCCATGCCGTTCACCGCGACGAGATCGCGCCTCCATACCGCAAGATTCGCCGTCCTCGCGCCTCGCCAGCGCCGGGGATGTAACTTGCGATGGGGCCCGTCGGGCAGGCGCAGCAACGGGTGGACGCGATTGACTTCTCCGCGAAGCCGGCACCGGAGCCACTCACGCAGCGGCCAGGTATGAACAGGAAGCTGCTCTGCGAGGATGCGTTCGGCAAAGGCACGAGTCGTGAGTATCCGGTTGCCGGCGACAAACCACGCGTGCTCGGCGAGTCGGGCGTGCCGGGACAGGAAATCCGGCAGCGGGACGCAGTCCTGGTCGGTGTAGATGATGTAGTCGGCGCGCGTGCGCGCTACCGCCTTGTTGCGGATCGCGGCGGCGCGGTAGCCCCTGTTTTCCTGCCACACGTGGTCGATGCGAAAGCGCGCGCGCTGCTGGTAACGAAGGATGACTTCCTGCGTTTCTGGACCCGAACCATCGTCCGCGACGATGATTTCAAAGTCGGCATAGTCCTGCGTGAGATACCCCTCGAAGAGCGCGGCGAGCGCGTCGGGCCGGTTGTATGTGGCTGGAATGACAGCTATGCGCATTCGTTTTAGTGATGAGTAATGAGTGATGAGTAATGCGAAGGAATAAACCTCCCGAAACGTGGTTCACGCATTACCCATTACCCATTACCCATTACCCATTACCCATTACCCATTACCGCTTTTCTTGGAGAGCAGCATGAGCTTGACATAACGGTAGTATGAGCCCTCCGCGTTCGCCACCGCGAGCATGAAGCCCTCGCGCCCGTCGAGGAACCCGCCGCGCAGGAAGTAGGTGCGCATGAAGGCCCACCCGCCGTGCACCAGCGCGGTAGCGAGCGAGGCGCGCCGCCCGCTCCGGTGGAATTCGAGCGCGCTGGTAGTCGAGTACATGTTCATTTTGACGAGCATCCGGTCGAGGTCGGTGATCGCCTCGTGCAGGACGGGCTGCTTGAGCCTGCCGATCGGGCCGTTCACGATGACCCGGTCGTGGGTGTGGTCCTCGGAGAAGCGCGCCGCGTCGCGGCGAAAAAGCCGCGTGACGTAGTCCGGCCACCAGCCGGAGTGGCGCATGAAGCGCCCGCAAAAGCTCGATCGGCGGGGCATTGCGAACGCGGCCTTGTTACCCGGGTCGGCGAGGGTGCGCTCGATCTCGGACCGCAGTTCCGGCGTCATCCATTCGTCCGAATCGAGCGAGAGCACCCAGTCCCCGGTCGCGAGGTCCAGCGCCCGGTTCTTCTGCGGGCCGTGGCCCGGCCAGTCCTCGGTCACCTTCACCTTGGCGCCGAGCTCGCGGCAGATCTCGACCGTACGGTCGGCGCTCCCGGAATCCACCACGACGAGCTCGTCCGCCCAGAGCGCCGACTCGAGGCAGCGGCGGATGACCGCTTCGTTATTCTTGCTGATGACGATGACCGAAAGTTTCATGAAAAGTGATGAGTGATAAGTGATGAGTGATGAGCGAACAACGCCGGCTGCAGTCTCACATTACGCATTACTGGACGAGTCTCAGCGATCGTCGTACACTTTTTTGACGTTGACGTGACCGGGGCTCAGCGTTAGTCGAACACCACGATGGCTAACAGCAAAACCTGCAAAGTAAGGCAGAATGCGGTTTTCCGGGAGATTCCACATGTCGCGAACCGCTCGCTTCCTGGCGCGTGTTGTTCGGGGATCGCTGAGACTCGGGTGTACGACGATCGCTGAGACTCGGCCCATTACTCATTACCCATTACCGTTGGATTGTAGCCCGCCGAAGAGCAGCCCGGTCATCCACGCGTAGAGCAGCCCCTCGGTGTGGTCGAGCAACGACGAGTTGAACAGGCAGGCGATCCCGATCATCAGAACCAGCCCGCGCGCGAGGCGACATTCGAGCGGTGTTGCGAGCCGAGGCGCGAGCCGCCAGTGCAAATAGAACAGGGCGAGCAGTGCGGCAAGCCCGAGCAGCCCGATCTGAATGGCGACCAGCAGGAATTCGTTGTGAGGATTCCTGCTTGCCGCAGCCCCACGGTCTCCGAGAGCTTCCTTATACGCGCGTGGAAACGCTCCGGTGCCGGACCCGAAAACCGGCTGATCCCGTACGATCCCGAGGCTCGCGCGGTACCACTCGAGCCGGAGCCCTGCGGAGGTCTCTGCCGGTTCTCCCGGCTTCCATTCGGCGATCTCCTCTGCTGCCAGATGGACGCGCTGCTGGAGCGTATCGGATCCCCAGTACGCGATCCCGGCGAGCGCGGCGGATGCAAGCAACGAAGCGAAAAACCGTTTCGGCCCTAGGGCGATCGTGAAGAAGTACAGGACCAGCACCGCCAGGACGAGATAGGCAGTTCGGCTGATCGCAACGAACAATACGTTCTGGACGGCAATGAGCGCGAATACGATATAGGCGAGACGACGCGGCCAGAGCCGTTCCTCTCTCGCCAGCAGGGCGAACACGAAGGCCGCGAATGCCGCGAGCAGGCCGTGGGTGATGGATCCTTTGAAGGCGCCCGGGTGCGAGGAGTCACGCGGCAGCACCGGATTATTCTCGAGCAGTCCAAAGGGAATCAGCTGCGCCACGACAAAGGTAAGCAGCATGGCGACGCAAAAAGCGCGAATTCCCTGCTCTCGCAGCCAGGGATCGCGGAACAGCACGACGAAGAGCGGAATGAACAGGAGATCGGCGTATTTTCCGAGGTACAGAAGGCCGTCGCCGGGGTAGCGCTGCCCGTATGCGAGCCCGAGGACGAGCAATCCGAACAGGGCGAACGCGGTAAGCGCGACGGGATTTTCACGCGACGACGCGATTTTTTCGCGCAGGTTTCCGGCGGCCAGCCAGCATGCCGCAAGCAGCACGAGAACGATGTTGTCGAGCGCGGTCGAGATCGGGATGGTGAATCCGAGAGCCACCGCGGCCCAACGTTGCACCCGCTGCGCATGATTTGTAAGGGCCGCCACGGCGTTCACGGTTTTCCGGCAAGCAGCGACTTGAGGCGCTTGGTGGTTCCGTCGCGGTCGAGGCGCGAGGCCGCCACGTCAAGCACCAACCGCTCCCACTTGTCGCTATCCGGTGCCGGGTCCATCCCGTTGAGCCGCAGGAAAACGATGGCTGCGGTCACGGCGGTTCGCTTGTTGCCGTCCGTGAACGGGTGGTTGCGGCAGAGGTAGAACAGATACGCCGCTGCAACTTCGATCAAGTCCGTGAAGGGCGACCGCCCGCCGAACGTTGCCTGCGGCGCCGCCACTGCGGAATGAAGCAGTCCTTCGTCCCTGGTCCCGGGCGCCCCGCCGAAAGCTTCAAGGACCACGCCATGGATTTCCCTCACGATGTCCACCGTCAGGTGGACGCAGTTATCCGGCGTGGCGCTCACGCAAGCTTCTTAAGCGTCCTGCGGTAGTCCTTGATTGTCTTGCGGATGGTGGCCGACACCGTTTCGCGCGGTAGCGCCTTGCGAATCGGGGTGAGGATGATCGCCCCTCCTGGCGCCACAGTGACGTCCACCTGATCGCCGACGCGCAGGCCGGTCAGGTCCATCAGCGCGCTGTCCAGAATCAGCCCCCGGGAATTGCCGACCTTCGAGATGCGCTTGAGCACGATCGCTCCGTAAAACTATGTATTACGCACAGTATAGCGCCCCGCGCCCGCTGCGGCAACGACGCGTCAACTCGTCACTTCGTCACCGGTCGTGTCGGGCCGGTATTCAGGCAACCACGTGCGCAGCATGCTTTTGACCTCTTCGTCCCCGGCTGGTGTGGTACGGTGTACCAAATCGGTAATCTGTCGCACATGCTCGGCTGGCGCGTCTCTCGCGACCGCGACGCGCAGCTTGGGATGAGGGGTAGGCATCGTGCGTTCGCCATCGGCCAGCGGCTCCTCGTAGAGCTTCTCGCCGGCGCGCAGCCCCGTATAGACGATCTTGATATCGTCCTCATCGAACCCGGAAAGCCGGATCATGTCGCGGGCGAGCTCGGAGATGCGGATCGGTTCCCCCATGTCGAGCACGAAGATCTCGCCCCCCTTGCCCATCAGTCCCGCCTGGAGCACCAGCTGCGCGGCTTCCGGGATGGACATGAAGTAGCGAGTGATCTGCGGGTCCGTCACCGTGACGGGCCCCCCTCTCGCGATCTGCTCGCGGAATTTCGGGATGACGCTGCCCGCGCTCCCGAGCACGTTGCCGAACCGGACGATGACGAGCTGTGTCGCGGCGTCGCGCTGCAACCCCTGGCACACCAGCTCCGAGATCCGCTTGCTTGCTCCCATGACGTTGGTCGGGTTGACCGCCTTGTCGGTCGAGACCAGGATAAACTTTTGCGCCCCGTGACGGATCGCCGCGTCCGCCATTACGTAGGTCCCGAGCACATTGTTGCGCACGGCTTCCCACGCGTTGGAATTCTCCATCAGCGGCACGTGCTTGTACGCCGCGGCGTGGAACACGACATCCGGACGGTATTTCGCGAAGATCTCCTCCACGCGCGCCGGGTCCTTGGCATCCCCGATCGCGCTCACCGTCCTGAGCGAGGGATGGTTACCGGCGAATTCTTCGTCTATGGTGTAGAGGGCGAACTCGCTCCACTCGAGGAACACCAGCAGGGAAGGCTCGAAGCGCGCGATCTGGCGGCACAATTCCGAGCCGATCGAGCCCCCCGCGCCGCTCACCAGCACTGTTTTTCCGGAGAACAGGTGCTGCAGGCCGTCGCTGTCGAGCTGTACGGGGTCGCGGCCCAGAAGATCGTCGAGCTCGACCTGGCGGATCGAAGAGACCGTGACTTTCCCGCTCACCAGATCGTCGAACGAAGGGACGGTCATCGCGCTGAGCCCGGTCTCTCGGCACAGGGCGGCCGCCCGCCGGCGCACGGTGTGGGACGCGGACGGCATGGCGATGATCGCCGTTTCCACGCCCAGCCTTGGGGCGATCTGCGGGAGTTGCTCGAACGCGCCGAATACTTTCACACCCAGCAGTTGCCGGCCGTGCTTCGCGGGGTCGTCGTCGAGCAGGCCGACCACGCGCCAATCCCGGCTGCGTTCGAGCTCCTTGAGCAGGGTCACGGCGGCGTCTCCCGCTCCGAGGACGAGCACGGGCCTGCGTTTGTGGCTGCCGCTGCCGTAGAGGCGGTGCTCCTTCCACGCGCGGTAGGCAAAACGGCTTCCGCCCATGATCACGACCAGAAGAATGGGGTCGAGCAGCAGGACCGAGCGCGGGACGAGCGCTCCCGCGCGCAACATGAACAGCATGCCCGTGACGGCGAGCGTGCCGACCGCGACTGCGATCAGAATGCGCTTGAGGTCGGGAAGGCTCGCGTAGCGCCAGATGCCCCGGTAGAGGCCGAACATCCAGAAGATCGCAGCCTGCAGCGGCACCACCCAGACGAGGGTGGTTAGCATGCCCTCGAGGAAGGGCTCGGGCACATCGAAATTGAAGCGCAGCAGGTAGGCGAAGATCCAGGCAAAGCCTGCCGCTACCGCATCATGGGCGAATGCGAAGAATGCGCGCAGTGACATCGCCCGCTACGTTCACGCCCCCGCCGCGACCGACATGACCTTGATGACAGCATCGCACGTGTCGCGGATGTCGTCTTCGGTCATCGTCGGATGCAGCATGAGCATGATGCTCGTCTCCCCGAGCTTTTTCGCGTTCGGCAGCCGGGACGCGGGCCCGAGGCCGCGCTCCGAGAACGATTTCTCGAGATAGATCTCGGGGCAGATTCCCGCCGCGCAGGGTATGCCCTCGGCGCCGATCGCATCGAGGATGCGCTGCCGGGTCCAGTCGCGACGGAGCCGGGACGGTTCGACGAAAAGGTAGTATTTGTAATACGAATGCCCGAACTCTGCGGGCGGAACGTGCACGCGGAGGCCCGGGACCGCCGCCAGAGCCGCGTCCATGAGCGATGCATTTCGTCGACGCGAGGCGGTCCATTTTGGCAGCTTGGAAAGCTGGCGGCGGCCGAGCGCCGCTTGCATCTCCGTCATGCGCCAGTTGGAGCCGAACGACTCGTGCAGCCAGCGATATCCGGCCGGGTGCTCTCGGTTGAACGTCGCGTCGTGGCTCTTGCCGTGGTCCTTGTACGACCACGCCTTCTTCCACAGCGCCTCGTCGTTCGTGAGCAGCATTCCCCCTTCGCCGCCGGTCGTCATGATCTTGTCCTGGCAGAAGGAGAACGCCGCCACCGTCCCGAACGATCCGGTCATGCGCGTCTTGTACGTCGCACCGTGGCTTTGAGCGCAATCCTCGATCACGGCGATGCCGCGCGAGCGCGCCAGCTCGAGCAAGGGATCCAGGTCGCACGGCCATCCCGTCAGGTGCACCGCGATAATCGCGCGAGTTTTCGGTGTGAGTACGGCCCGCACCGTCTCGGCGGTGATGTTCTGGCTCGCCGGGTCCACGTCGGCGAAAATTGGCCGCGCCCCGCGCAGGACGACGCAGCTCGCGGAGGCGACGAAGGAGCGGCAGGTCACAACGACATCGTCTCCCGGCCCGATGCCGAGAACGTGCAGGGCGAGCTCGAGCGCGAGCGAGCCGTTGGCAAGCGCGACCGCGTGGCGCGTGCCCACGTACGCGGCGAATTCCTTCTCGAACAGCGCGCACTGCTCCCCGGTCCAGTAGTTGACCTGTCCCGAGGCGAGGACCGCGCGCACGGCCTCGATTTCGTCGACCTCGAAAAACGGCCACGCCGGAAGCGGCGCCGACCGGACCGGCTTGCCGCCGTCCAGGGCAAGCGCGTCCTCGCTCGCGTGTGCCGGTGATGTTTTCATCACGAGATCGGTCGGCACGGTGAGCCCGCAACCTGTGCCCCGTCTGGAATATCCTGCAACACCGTGGATCCGGCTCCGACGGTCACGTTTTTCCCGATCCGCACGCCGGGCCGGACGGTGGTGCCCGCGCCGAGCAGCGTTCCCGCGCCCACGCTCACGCCGCCGCACAGGTGGCAACCGGGCGCAACGTGCACGCAGTCCCCGATCACGCAGTCGTGGTCCACGGTCGCGCCGGTATTGATGATCGCGTGCTGCCCGATGCGCGCCTCGGTGTTGATCACGGTGCCCGCCATGACCGCGGCGCCCGCCCCGATACTCACGTCGCGCGCGATCGCCGCCCCGGGATGAATGGCGCTCACCAGTGTGAATCCCTGCGCCGCGAGCCAGTCCGCGATCGCGGCCCGCGCGCGGTTGTCCCCGATCGCCACGATGCCCGCGTCCACCTCGCCGCGACGGGCGAGCAGCGCATCGCGCCCGCCGATCACGCGATAGCCGCAGATCGCTGAGCCGTTCTTTTGCTTTGCGTCATCCACGATGAAGGCAACGGGAAACCCCGTCATGCGCTCGAAAGAATCCACGACTACCTTTGCGTGGCCGCTCGCGCCGAAGACGAAGACCCTAGTGGCCATGCGGGGTGCCGGTGAATTTGCTCATGGTCGCCATGCCGGGCTCGTTGATGCCCTTGCCGCCCAAAACGCGGAGCAGCGTCAGCCCGAGTATCTTGAGATCGAGCCACAACGACTGGTGGTCCACGTACCACACGTCCAGGCGAAAGCGGTCCTCCCATGAAAGCGCATTGCGGCCGTTCACCTGCGCCCAGCCGGTGATGCCCGGCCGGACCTCGTGGCGCCGCGCCTGTTCGGACGTGTAGAGCGGCAGATACTCCATCAGGAGCGGACGCGGCCCGACGAGACTCATGTCGCCGCGCAGCACATTGAGCAGCTGCGGAAGTTCGTCCAGGCTCAGTCGCCGCAGCCAGGTGCCGGCTCGCGTGAGCCGCGCGTCGTCGGGCAGCGGATACCCGCGCGCATCGGTGGCATCGACCATGGTCCGGAACTTCATCAATTCGAACGGCTTCCCCTTAAGCCCCGGCCGCGTTTGCCGGAACAGGACCGGCGGGCCCATGCTCGCGCGCACGAGTAGCGCGATCAAGCACATGGGCACCGACAACAGAACCAGCAGCAACGAGGCGATCGAGACATCGATAACCCGTTTGGCCATGGCGTATTTTATCCGATGATCGGATGTACCTTCCGGGCTCGTAACCCGGGAGTCTGTCGGACCAGGAGCTTGTCGGACTTGCGATACGACAAGCTCCTTGGGCAAGACCGGCCCCGGAAAAAAAGCGAAAAAGGGTGACAGGCATGCGAATTCGCATGCCTGTCACCCTTCTCACTTCGTGCGAGCGGGGAGCAGGTTGCGGAAGGCCTTGCCGGAGGTCGTGCGGTAGGCGGCGAAATCGCTGTCGTCAACGGTGATGATGTCCGTGAGTCCGATCTGGCCGGCAAGCCATACGAGCGAAGCGTCGGCCAGGTCCATCGGCCGGTCAGCATACTTCTCCATGAGGGCCGCAATATCGGGCAGCGCGGCGGCCGGAATTTCAAGGACCACCACGCCCCCGCGCGCGGCCCAGGTCATGAACCGATTGACCAGCCGTTGCGGGATGAGGTGGCAAACTTCGGTCAGCACCGGCCATGTCACGATGAGCGGGCCGGTGAACTCCCGCATGAAAGCAACCGCCTGGCTGAAATGTTTGTCCCGGTCGTTGAAATAGGCCACCAGTGGCCCGGCGTCAGCGATGACGCTTCTCACGCAGCCTCTTCCTGAGGTAGTAACGGGCGTTCGAAGACAGGTCGCGCGGGCCGGAGAATCCGCCGATCAGGCCGAGTTCCTCGGCGAGCTGGTGCGGCGTCTTCTTCGGCGCCTGGAGCGCGAGGTACTGGGCGAGCAGCTTCGTCACCACCTCGGACTTGGTGAGGCGGCGAAGCTTGCAGTGGATCTCGAAGTCCCGCTCGAGATCTTCTGGCAGTTTTACCGTGAGGGTCATGGACGCTCCGCCGGCTTTGGTAATACGCATATTACAAGCCGCGGAGCGTGGGGTCAAACGCCGGCGCGGCTGCGGCGCCGCACGGCAGGTTTCTCGAGAAGCCACGGGAAACACCCTGGGAGTTTCCCGGCCCCAAGTCCGCCAAACTCCTAGCCGCCCGATCGCGGCTCGCGCGAGCCCGCGATTTCGATCAGTTGGGCGAGGTTCACGAAATTCACCTCCCGACCCTCGTAGTCGCGCTTGTAGCGGCGACCCACGTCCGTTGCCACGACGTAGTTGCGTCCCTCCGCGTGCTGGCGCCGGAAAGCGAGAAGGCCGGCCGGGTCGAATCCCGAAGCCGACCATTTGCACTCGATCGCGACCGGCGCCGCGCCGCGCCGCGCGAGCACGAAGTCAACCTCGTGCCGGCGCTTGTCGCGCCAGTACCGGATTTGCCGGGTCTGCAGCCTCGCATGCAGTTCGTTCAGGACGAAGTGCTCCCACAGCGGCCCCAGATCGTCCTGGCGCAGGGCGTGCCATCCGCGGTGGTAGCAGACGAACCCGGTGTCGAAACTGAACACCTTGGGCGCCGCGATGATTTCGGTCGCCCGGCGCGTGCTGAACGGCCGCAGCACGTGAACGACATAGGTCGCTTCCAGCACCGAAAGATAGTTGGTGATCGTGGTGCGGCTCGCTTCGCATTCACGCGCGAAGCGGCTCGCTTCGAATACGCCGCCGCTCTGCGCGAACAACAGCTCGGCGAAGCGCTGAAACGAATGGCGGCGCTCCAGACGGAACAGCTCCTGGATGTCCTTCGCCCAGTAGGCGTCCATCCACTCCTGGAATTCGCGTTCAGGCACCTCCGGCGCGAGGAAGAAGGGCGGCAGCCCGCCGTGGAGCAGCCGGTGCCCGAGATCGGGCTGGCCGAAGTCCTCCAGGTCGGCCGACATCATGGGCGTGAGCCACACCTCGGCCTTGCGTCCGGCCAGCGTGTCGCGGAACCTGGAAGAGGCGCCGAGCATGGACGAGCCGGTGGCGAGGATGCGCACGTCGCGGTAATGGTCGGCCGCGATCTTGAGCAGCTCGGAAGGATTCGCGAGGCGGTGAACCTCGTCCAGGACGATGCTGCGCCCGCGGACGCCGTCGAGAAACGCCTCGGGCTGCGTGAGCAGGCTGCGCACCCGCGGCAGCTCGCAGTCGAAATATTCGGTGCCCGGCACGCTGCGGCACAGCGTGGTCTTGCCGACGCGCCGCACGCCGGCCAGCCACAGGATGGAGCGCGACTGCCACGCCCTGTGGATCAGGTCGAGCCAGTAATGCCTCGTCCTCATCGCATCCAGTGTTGCATATAGTGCTACTAAACGCAATTATACATGCGTTTGGTTCAACGGGAGGGATGAGCTGCCGCGAATCGGGCAGGACCACAGAGCGGGCCGGCGTGGCCTCCGAGTCCGGAAAACCGGCGGCCGCTACCACAGGCTCTTGACGTGGGGGTAGGCGCGAATCTTGGCGTCGCCGGTGACCATCGTTGCGCCGAGTTCACGCGCCGTCGCCACGAGGATCCGGTCAGCCGGATCCGGGTGGAACGCGCCGGGCAGATTCACCGACTGCAGGGCGATCGCATTCGTTACCGGGTGGAATGTCACGCCTTGAATCCGTTCGGTCTCGGCGACCCAATCCGCCATCTCGATCGCGAGCACCAGCCTTTTCCGCTGAACCAGCAACGCGAGCTCCCACACGCTGAACGACGAGATGCCCACGCGGCCCGTCGCCAGGTTGCGCCGGATCGCCTGGTGCGCGCTTCGGGTCAATCGCTCGGGCCGGGCGAGCCACCACGCCCAGACGTGAGTATCGAGCAGGATCACTTCAGCGCTTCCCAGTCTTCCAGTCCGACCGGCTCGAAGGGGCTGTCGTAGCGGAGGATGGCGCCGCGCAAGCGCCCGGCCGGGGCCGCCTTCCTGGCGCGGGCGGGTTCATACGGCGTGATCTTCAGCACCGGCTTGCCGCGATCGGTGATGATCAACCCCTGGCGGGTTTCCTCGACCTGGCGAAAGTATTCCAGGGCGCGCGGCTTGAACTTGGATTTCGAAACGGTTTTTTCCATCGCGGATCCTCGTGGAATTCGGTGAAATGCCTATGGTCATATTACTATGGTCATATTGGACCCGTCAACCGCTCGCTGGCGTTTCCCGTTCGGCGAGCGCGCCCTCGTAGAAGCGCATCAGCTCCGCGGTGATCGCTTCCGTGCGGAAGTCGCGCAGCGCCCGCGCGCGCGCCTGCTCTCCCATGCGCCGCCGCAGTTCCCCGTCGCCGGCCAGCCGCAACATGCACGCCGCGAGTTCGGACACGTTTCGCGGCTCGTGCAGGAGGCCCGTCACATCGTTCTCGATGGCGTCGGTCACGCCGTAGATGCGCGATCCGATGGCGGGTACGCCGCAGGCCGCGGCTTCGATGATGGTGGCGCCGAAGCCCTCGCGGTAGCTTGGAAGGCAGAAGATGTCCGATGCGGCGAGGTAGCGCTCCGGCCGGTCGGTATAGTCCACGAATACCGCCTGCCCGGCAGTGGCACCCAGTGCAGCCTTCATCGCGTCCACCATCCCTTCTTCATCCGGACCGACGACAAGCAGGCGGGCCCGTGTGCCGGGCGCGATCGTCGCGAACGCGGTGGCAAGGTCGAGCACGCCTTTGTCGCGCGTCAACCGCCCGAGGTAGGAGAGGACGACCTCGGCGTTCGAATAGCCCAGATCGCGACGCACCTCAGCCCGTGCTGCAGGATCGGGCTTGAAGCGTGCGCCGTCCACCCCGGCGATCGATCCGTTTCCGAGCACGCCGGACTTCCTCGAGTCGATCACGCCTTGCGCTAGCAGAAATTCGCGCTGTGAGGGGCTGTCCACGAGCACGTGGGTTGCCGCGGAAGCGATCACGCGATCCATGAGCCTCAGCACCCGCCGCGCGATTCCCCTGCGGGTTACCCAGACCTGCCCGGTAAAGATATGCACGCGGACCGGCACCCGCGCGATCCAGCCGGCCACCATGGCGAGCAGTCCCGCCTTGGGAGTGACGGATTGGACTGCCGCGAATCCGGACCGGCGGAACAGCGCGACGAGCCGGATCAACGCAAGCAGATCGTGGAACGGAGCGATGCGGCGCCTGATCGGCAGCGAAACCGTGGGTGCAAGATCCAGCGCGTTATCCGATCGGGGGCTGCCGAAATTGGCGACGAGGGTAAGCGCGTACTGCCCGCGCAGAGCCTCGATGTGCGGACGCAGGAACGCCCGCAGGGTCATGGGCGACGCGACAACGAAGCAGACTTTTTTTTTCATTTTCCCTGCTTCCACGACCTGACCAGTCCGCGCAGTCCTTGGATGACCGGAACGAGATGCTCGTAGCCCAGCTCCCGGCGGATCCGTTCACAGGGGAAAGTTGCCCGGTTGACTAGTGCATTCACGCGGCTCTCGTTCAGCGGAAACCCGGGAATGACGCCGAACGCACGGGCGAAGAGTCGCACGGGAGCCTCGGGAAGCCGCAGCCACGGTAGCGGCTTGCCGAGCTCACCTGCGATCGCCGCGACAAAATCCTCGATGGTGCAGTCATCCGAGAGGTTGTATACGTTCGCGTGATTCGAGGGGGCTGCGCCGCAGCGCATCAGAGCTTCCACGACATTATCGACGTGTATGTAGTTCGTTACCGCCCCCGGCCGCCCGACAAAAAAATAAAGGCGCTTATCGATGATCGAGATCATCCGGCACAGTATCTGATTGGTCCCGCTGGCGATATCGGCGCCAAAAATCTTGGAAGGACGAAGAATTGCGCAGCGGAAACCGCCTTGTTCCGCGGCTTCCATCACCAGGCGGTCAGCTTCAGCCTTGGTGCGCCCGTACTCGTTAACGGGTTGCAGCCGCGCGGCTTCGGTAACCGCGCCGTGACGGGGCTCGCCGTATGCGGCGATGCTTCCCAAATGTACCCAGCAGGCGATCCGGTGCCGCGCGGCGCCGACCAGCCTGCGGGTGCCTTCCACGTTGACGGCGGCCATTTTCTCCGGATTGCGGATTTCCGCCGCGCAGTGATACAGGACTTGCGCTCCATCCACAAAGCGCGCGAGCGCATCGGAATCGGAGGTGATATCGCCGCGATGAACCTCCACGGCCTCAGGCAATCCCGCCGGAGCGTTCCGGGATAACACGCGCACGACGTCCCCCCGATGGAGGTGCCGTTGCACGAGCTTCCTGCCTACCGCTCCCGTTCCTCCCGTGACGGCTACGATCATTTTCCAGACGGCGCAGGGCCTAGCGATCGGAAGCCTGCGGCCTGCTCCTGTAAGGCGCCCGCAAGCTCAGTCCTCGAGCGCGGACTTGATATCGGCCAGCCCAAACAGGGACCTCACGCAGGTCCAAATTGCTCCCGCCTGCCCCAGGCCGTTCTGCAACATGGACGTGTCGAGCTTTGCGCAGCCAAGGGCAAGCTGCCCGACGCATTTTGCGCTGAGCATCCAAAGGCATGCTGCGCGGGAGAGCTCGGGGTGTGAGGCGACGAAGTAGAAAGTTGCAAGCGAGGACTTGCGACCACGGAAACGATGAACCGAAGATTCGGGCGCCTGATCCATCACCGGTACATGACGCACTCTTGCGGATGCGCACACGTACAAAGGGCGTGATTTTCCGATGGGATAGCTGAAGCGCAGGTCTTCGCCGATCGCCCATCGGGTCTTTATTTCGGGTTGGGGAAATTTTTCGAGCACGTCTTTCCTCCACACCGTGTAGCCACCTCCTAGCCATTGCGTCCGAAGATCCTCCCGGAGGTTGTCGATGCGGGAGTTGTATCCGGACTTCAGAACGCGCCCCGGCGTGGTAGAGCCCCGAAACAACAGCCGGGTAATGCGTGAGGCGCGGACCCGGGGCGCGTTAACGACGTTGAATCCGACACCCGCGGTATCGGGCTCGGAGCCGTTCCAGAAGCCGATCATTTTTTCGATGGCTTCCGGTTCCAGTTCCAGGTCGTCGTCAAGGAACCCGACGAGCGGAGTCGAGTCATCGAGCTTCCCGATTCCCAGATTGCGCTGGCGGATCTGCCCGGGGGGGTGGCACAGGTAGTACTCGAGGGGCAACCGGTCCAGGAATCCCGTCAACACCGCTTGGATGCTTTCCCCGCCGTCAACGATGACTACCCGGCCGCAGGCGACCGTTTGCGCAGACAGGCTCTCGAGCAGAAGGCGAATGTGTTTCGGGCGGTCCTTGGTAGGAATGAGTAAGGCCAGGTCTTTCCCGGCGTACGTGCGTCGCACCGGTCGTGAGTTGGAATCCTGCGCGGCGGGCTCTCCGGGCGGGTATCGCGGAAACGGCTCCATGGTTGCTTGCGGGGCGCTTGAGGCGCGTATCGTTTTTCCTAGAATTTTCTTGCCGATGGAGCGTGGGCGCGAACGCCCGCCAGAATGATTATCGCATCCGCGTTCTCGATGCGGTCCCCGGATGTCGCGAAGACGGCCACGACCGGCTTCCCGATCACCCCCAATGCGGCGCCGAACCTGGACGGGGCGCACCTTGGGAGGCGTCTCGTCCATGGATTTCCATCAATGTGTCAGTCACGTGTGATCCGGTCCACCATGCGACTTATGGCCTCCGGCGTCGGGCTGATCAGGTAGCGCTCCGCGAAGTCCCGTGCCTGTTCCTGAAGCACGGCGAGTTTTGCGCCCCCGAGTCCTGCAACCATCTTGATGCAATCCACGAGGGGCGCGACGTGCGTTGCCTGGAACTTGAAGGGATATTCGCCGATGATGGGATCCCCGCTCGGGACATCCCCCGTGTCGAGGAAGATGGGGATGCGCCCGTAGAGCATGCCCTCCAGGGCCACCGTGGAGGAGCTGTAGACCACCATCGTTACACGGGACAAATCCTCGGCGAGCGTCCTGCCGGACGACAACTCCACGTTCGATGGCCACTCGAAATGCCGGAACATGCCGTCAACCGGTATCGTGGGATGGGTGCGCACGATAAAGGGTACGGTGGTCTCGGCCGCTGCCGCGTGCGTTGCCAGAAGCAGGTTCCACGCCTCGCTGCGGCTGGACGAGATGGCGACCAGTACCCCGGGCGTCTTCGAGTCCGCGACGGCGTGCCGCGTCGTGCGGAGGCTTACTCCGATTTCGAGCCTGTCGCCGAGCGCCGGGGCAGTACTGCGCAGCCACCGGGCGGTATGCTCTCCTGCCGCGATTATCCTGTCCGGCAGGTTTTCCTCGGGCAACTCGCCGTTATCCACTTGAAATGCCAGGTGGCGGCGCGTAATGGAGGAGTGCTGGTACGCGATCCTGCGGCTGACGCCTTGGGAACGGGCCGCGGAGAGAAGCATTTTTTCCCAGCTCCGGTTCTCGAAGGGGTACAGGAGGACCCGGGGCGAGATCGTTTGCAGCATGCGTGGAAAAACCCGCCGGAAGAGACCATGCATGAAATGTTCGCCCGACTTGATCTCGCCGATCCGCAAATACCTGTGCAGCGGTTCGAGGTTGTTGTACGTTGATGAATCCGCGAGCGTGCGATAAGTGCGAAGGCCCGAAACGAGGGCGTGAACCCAGGACAGCACCACATCGCTGATGGAAACAAAGGCCTCGAACGGTAGGCGTTGATCGTGGCGAGGAAGCCGTATCGCAGATCCTGAGGAGAGGTAAACGGTCACGGCCGGCCCGTGAGGCGGCAGGTACCGCTCGAGATCTCCAAAGTAGGCATCCCTGCCGCGCGCGGGGACACCCGCGCTCAATGTGAACAGCAGCACGCGCGCCGGAGCCGTGCGCCCGCGGTTCGCGAGACTCCGGAGAAGTGTGCGCATGCATCGGGCCCAGGCCCGGAAACCCGGCAGCGCCGTGCGACCCCGGGGACACACGCCGTTGAATAACTCCTCGAACAGCCGGTGCAGACGGAGATCGGGCACGAGCGCCAAGACAGCCCCACTCCCCTGCGAAGAGAAAAGACGGCGCAGCAGGAAGACCTGCTGGAGATCCTGGTAGTCGGGTATCGAAAGAATGACCTTCGACGAGTACGCGTAGCACCAGTCGGGGTCGAGCTGGGCGGCCTCCCGGAAAAACGCCTCTATCTCTTGAAGGGCTCCCGGGCGCAGCTCGCTGAGCCTGAGGAGGTCTTTGTGGCCCCGCTCCATCGCAGCGCGCTCCAGGCGCTGCACCTCGGCCGGGTCGAGCAGGTCGCGGTTGCAGATCGCATAGACCGCGCCCGAGCAAGCTGTTAGGGCAGCGGAAAACTCCTCCGCGCGGCGGTAAAGGCGCAACCCCATATGCCCGGTTGGGCGCCGGCGCTATACGCCTTTTTCGCGGTAGCGTTCGCTCAAGCGATCGGCCTCCAGCTGCTTGCCGTCCGCGAGATTGTAGAGGTCGGTGTTCGAGAGCTTCACCGCCTCTTCCGGCGGCAGGTTGTGGCGGTTGGTGTAGACCAGCGCGTCCGCGTGCGGGAGCAACTGGTCGCATTGGTTGCAGTACGGGAACATCGAGAAGCGCTTCACGCGGTGCGCGTAGCGCAGGAGCCGGTACTTCTCGCAGTTCAGGATCTCCAGTACCGGGGTCTCGAAGGCGTTTCCAAGGATGATCTGGTTGTTGTAATCGTAGCAGCAGGCGATCACTTCGCCGTTCCACTGGATCTGGAGCGGGCCGTTCTCCGGGCGGCCGCAGCTGGTCTTGTGCGAGTCGTCGAGCCGCGCCCGATAATCGCGGCCATCGCCGAAATTATGGGGCTTCCAGATCTCGATCGCGTCCACTTTCGGCTCCCAGTATTCGCGGAATGCCTGGGTGTCGGACTTGTTTTCCGGCAGCTCGAGATAGGAGATCTGGACCTTTGTGCGGGCACCGATTTCATCGCGGACGCGGAGAAACTCGAGTATGCCCTTCATCGTGCGATCGAAATCGAGGCCCTGCATGACCGCGTTGTAGGTCTCGGGCCGCATGCCGTAGAAGCTCACCCGCATCTCGGAAAGCCCCGACTCCATGAGGCGCCGCGCGCGCTTGGGCGTCAGGGCGGAGCCGTTGGTGATGAAGTAGGTGGAAAGCCCCTTGCCGTGCGCGTACGCGATCTTGTCCTCGAGGCGCCTGTCCAGCATGGATTCACCGAATCCCGTCAGGACGACCTTTTTCGCGCCCAGCGCCACGACCTCGTCTATGCTTTTCTCGTACTTCACCTGGTCCATGACGCCGTGCTCGCGGCCGTGCTCGTGCTTGTCCCGCGGGCACATGATGCAGGTGGCGTTGCAGTGGTCGGTCACCTCGTAGCGGACCTCGGGGTGCAACAGGCGGGTGATCGGCTCCTCGTTTTCCAGTTCGCGCAGCAGCTCGGCGAGCTCCTGCTCGCGAACCTTCACGCTTCCGTCGTGCAGCAGGCGCGACTGGCCGTAGCGACCGCTGTCCAACGCCTGTATCGGTATGATCTTTTTCGCCGTGCGCATGCAGCCCTTCCCTAAACCGGCGATTTTACACGAACTATCTGATTTTAGGGGATTTATCTCCCGCTTGGCGGGAGGGTCTTGAGGCAGGCGACGAGCTTGCGAACTGAAAGCTCATGCACTTGGAAATAGGCGTCAAAACAGCGAATTAATTCATCGCGGTGAGCCCTGTCCTGCAACGCTTTTTTCAATTCCCCTCCGACGGCAACTTCGTGGCTCGCCATCGCGGCCCCACCCGCCTTGCACAGCAATGGGACGTCGTAGCCTTTCTTGTTGCGCAGGCTGCGTCCTCCGGCATCGGGCAGCAGCACCCAGAGGCTGGGTATGCCGAAAAACCCCGCTTCGATCGCCACGGAGGAGAACTGCGTCACCACTAGTTGCGGTGCCCTCGAGAGGGCGTCGCACACGTTGGTTGCCGTCACATCCTCGAACGGAACCGACGAGGCTTGCAGTAATTGTTGATAGACACCGCCGGCGTGGCCCGGGTCCCTGGGGTGTGCCTTGAGCAGCAACTCCACCTCGAGCGCACGCAGCGCCGGCAGGAGCGCTTGCAGTGTGCGCAATGAATCGAGCGTTTCTGGCTGTCCGGCCCAGAGCACCCGGGGCTTGCGCGACACCCGTTTGCTCCGTCGCCAAAGCTCGGCGGTTTCGCGGCGAAGGCGGGCATGGCTGTTCCGATAGGCGTCGTAACGGGCCGGAGAGAACACCTCGATACGCGGGCACCGGCCTCCGAACTTTTCCATGTTCAGATCGCGCGCGAGGCTGCTTTCCACAACGAGGAGGTTCGCTTCGCCGCCCTCCACCTCGTAGTAGTTCCCGGGAAAGTCCTCAATCGCAACCAGGGGGATTCGGGCCGTGCGGGCCGCGCGTCTCGCGGCGGACTCGACGCTCCGCCCGCGAACGCTGTCCGAGGTGCCCACGACGAGCAACCGTGGCGATCGCGCCGAGATCTGCCCACTCCAGTATCCATCGCTCTCAGCGATCTCAAAGGGCACTTCGGCGAGCGACGCGCCGCAATGATCGGCAATGGGCCGCAGGGTATCCTGCGGCCCTCCATCAACCGCGACGAGCGCTGTCGGAAGACGGGACAAGGGGTGCAGAACGTCGACGGATGGATGATGCTATGGATCGGCTTGATACCTGGCGGCCGGCGGACCAGTAATCAGCTGGACTCCTTGCGGTGCGGCCATCAGGTCCGACCGCTCGTATCGTAGGTACTTCCCGATGACTCAATGCGCGTCATGATATGGGTCATTTGGTCGTGCGAGTCGGCCGGCAGGCTATCCACGTCGCCGCCAAAGCACCTCACCCAATCCTGGCTGACGCGCTCCATGAAGAACCGCGAAAGCTCGTGGTTGGCCTCGCGGAAGATCTTGTTTACCTCATGGTCAGGAAGGTTCGTCATGTTGACCGGGATCTGGTCCAGTGACCAGTCCTGACAGATGTAACGGTCGTAGAAATCCTGGTCGTCCTTGATGCGTCCCGTTTCCTTGCACCAATCGTAGAGGCCAGACCCGGGGAACGGAACGCAACCGAAAATCTTTTGTGACCGGTATTCTCCGTACGAAAGATTCTTGATCAGCTCCATCGTGTCGCGAAGGGAATTGTGGTCCTCTCCCGGCTGGCCAAACATGATGCCATACTCGCAGTAGATTCCCTGTTCCTTCGTCAAGCGCACCGCTTCGTACACCTGTTGCAGGTTGGTCTTCTTCGACATCGTCTTGAGCACGTGATCGTTGCCGGACTCGATGCCGTAGAAGATGGCGATACAGCCCGCTTCCTTAAGCAGCTTGATAATCTCCGGCGTGACGGTGTTCACGCGGCCCGTACAGTTGAATCTGATCTTCAGTCCGCGGTTCAATATGCCTTCGCAGAAAGCGGTGACCTTGTGCTTGCTGAGCATCATCAGGTCGTCGATGATGTAAAACCCGTCCAGCTTGTATCGTGCGATCAGGTCCTCCATCTCGTCGAACATCTCGTCGAATTCACGAATGCGGTAGGAGCTCACCCGGAAGCAAAAATCGCAGGCGTACGGACAGCCGCGGCCGGTGCTGATCGTTAGCAGCCGCTCTTCCTCGCCGTATGGGTAGAACTTGGGTGCACGAATATAGTGCTCGACCGGAAAAAGGTCGCGCATGGGCCACCCGACTTCTTCCTTGCTCACGCGCCGCGGAAGGATCGGCTTGCCGTTATCAAAATATTGCTCCTCGCGGAGGTAGGCGATCCCCTTCACGGATGACAGGTCTTTCAATCCCGCGAGTGCCGACATCACTTCGACGATCGTGAGTTCGGCTTCGCCAATTGTTGCGATATCCGCGCGCGTGCGTCGCAACACGAATTCCGGGATCGGGGTCGGCAGCGACCCGCCCAGAATGATTGTCGCTTTCGGGAGCACGGCGCGGATGATGTTGCAGATGCGCTCGACCTCCTTGATCATCGGATACAGCGCGCCCATCGCAAAAATCGTGCATCCGCTCTGAATGACCCGCTTCGCAATCTCGATGTCGTCGTACGAGAAGATCGCGCAGTCCAGCACCTGCACGTCGATCGAACACCGCCTCAGCGCCGTGGCGATGTAGCCAGGCCCGAGCGGCATCAGCTTCTTCCGATAGAAATCGTTCGGCACGATGAGCATCACTTTCATTCCCTTCAGATCGGGAAAAGAAAGCGGCTCAAAAACCTTCTTGTCGGACGGGATGGCCGTGGCCCACGGACTCGTGGTGATTCGCTTGCCGTCCCGGCGCCTCGGCTCGACCGAAATATTGTCGTCTTGCATGGCTTCGAAATCTACAGCAAATCTCGCTTGCTGACCACATTGCTCCTCTATTACCCGGGTTACCCGTAGGGACAAAGAATTCTGCGTGAACGCATTCCTCAGCAATGACCGCGAAGATAAATGCTATGAGACCCTCAGATCTCGTCGCCGGGTCATCGATCAACAATGCACGTGTAGCCAGCAGTTAGAAAATTTTCAGGATCATTGCTTGCTGGCTCGGTCATGCATGATCAGCACTGCCACCCTAGCAGCTTGATGCAAAACTCCTCGAACGCCCCGTTGCGGATGTGGTCGAATAGCGCAACGGTTTGCTCAAGGAACGATAAGGATGCGCGGACACGTTGATCCCCAAGGTTCGATGTTCAGCTACTTCTCGTCGGAGTCGCGGGTGCCAGCGGGACATCCGCTGCGCGCGATCAAGACCAAGGCCGACGCGGTGCTGGCGTCGATGTCCTCGGAGTTTGAGCGGCTGTATGCCGAGACGGGCCGGCCCTCGATTGCGCCGGAGCGGCTTCTGAAGGCGAGCCTGCTGATCGCACTGTACTCGGTGCGCTCGGACCGGCTGTTTTGCGAGATGCTGGACTACAACATCTTGTTCCGCTGGTTCCTCGACATGAGTCTGGAGGACAAGGGGCTGGATCAATCCAACTTCTCGCGCCTGCGCGAGCGCCTGGTCGGAGAGGACATCGCCAAGCACTTCTTCGATGCCGTGGTGCGCACTGCGCGCGAGGCGAATCTGCTCTCGGATGAACACTTTACGGTAGACGGCACCTTGATCGAGGCCTGGGCAAGCTTGAAGAGCTTCCGACCCAAGGACGGCCCGCCTTCCTCGGGCGATAGCTCCGGCGGGATGGTCGATTTCCACGGCCAGCGGCGCAGCAACGACACGCACGAATCGAGCACCGACGCGGAGGCGAAGCTGTATCGCAAGGGCAAAGGCAAAGAGGCGAAGCTCTACTACGGCGGGCACGCACTCATGGAGAACCGCAACGGCCTGTGCGTAGACCTGCAGGTGCGCTCGGCGCTGCAGACAGAGACCGAGACGACCAAGGAGATCCTGGCGCGCCAGGCCAAGAAGCGCGTTCGCCCCACCACCCTCGGGGCCGACAAGGGCTATCACACCAAGAATTTCGTCGCGCATCTGAGAAAGAAGGGCATCGCCCCGCACATCGCGCAAATCGAAGCCCGGCACACCCCGGGGCTGGATGCGCGCACCACGCGCCACGCCGGATACGGCACGAGCCAGAGGAAGAGAAAGCGGGTCGAGGAGATCTTCGGCTGGATGAAGACCTACGGCGGACTTCGGCGCACGCTCGTGCGTGGGCTCGAACGCGTGCAGCTGCACGCTTACATCGTGGGCGCAGCCTACAACCTGCTCAGGATGAGCCGGTTGCAGCCCTCCACAGGATAGGTGTCCGTGAGGAGCAAAAAAATGGGGGTTTTGCATCACGAACCAGCCCCGAAGAGGGCAAACATGAACGAAAAAGCAGCCACCTGTCCGCTCCGGTTCCAGTCGATGAAGATACCGCGCGTCATTTCCACGCCTTTTGCATCGGGCTGCTAGATCAATTTCTGTCTTAGACGTTCCGCATCGGAAATGGCGCGATGAGCGCGAGGGAGAACCAGTGGCAGCCCCCCTGAATGATCGACGCGGTGCTTTCCCTCCATTTCCGGCTACTCTAAAGTTTGGAACCGCGGTGCGCCATGCCGTGCAACGATTCCGCGAGATATGTTTCCGGTGCAAAGGTGAGTCCACCGCTACGACGGTTATCGATGGACGTCACCACGCACCCCAGTTGGGAGTGCGCGTCGGATAGCCCGTAGTGGGGCGGACTTTACTCGGGGACGGCCAGATATTTCGCATCTTCTATGAGTCCGGGTGCCGCGCCGCTGCGAGACGGGGGAGAGCCTCTGCACACTCTGCTGCAGCCCCTGGTTAAAGTCCTCATTCGCGGTCGGTGTGCCGTCGCATCTCTCATATAGTAGCGACGCCTCTTCTGGCATTACGGTAGCCACGAAGTTAACTTAAGTCCGCACCGCACGGCGCAACGACCTGTTCATGCTGCCGAAACTGCACCAACACCCCTTCCGGAGACATCCGTAGCCAACAGTGCTTGGCACCGCGGAGATACAGCGTTTGTCCCGTATGAGGTCATTGACGTGGGATCGATAATTATGTTCTTCTGTTCCGTCGGCGGCGTCCTTTTTGCATTCTGGCAGCGGCTGGGCCTTGGTCGAAATCGAGCTCGCCGAGGCTGCTCCGCCTTTATCATGTACGCGATTCGATCGAACTTCGACTGGAGGATTAAGAAACAATGCAGCATAAAGGGATGAACAAACCCATCATCCTCGGGTTGAATGCCGGCGGGCATGACACGGCAGCCGCGGTAATGATTGGGCCCGAACTCGTCGCGGCGATGGAAGAAGAGCGTTTTACTTTAATAAAGCACACGACATCATTTCCCTCCAATGCCATCGCCGCCTGCTTGAAGGCCGCGGGGATCAGCATGGAAAAGGTGGATGCGGTTGCGATCGGATTCGACCCCAACGCATTTATCAGGGAAACCTACTTGCAGTCGGCTCTGGAGAGCGACGAAAGGCTGGAATTCCTAGTGCGTGATCTGGATTCTATACGTCACATCCACAATCTTGCTAACAAGGTGCGTCAGGAGACCGGATTCCAAAAGGAGCCCCTGAAGATTCGACACCATCTTTGTCACTTGGCGTCCACCTATTTTCCTTCCGGGTTTGACCACGCTTTAATTGCGAGTTACGACGGCATTGCCGAAAATGAAACCGGCATGCTCGCCGTAGGGCATGACGGGCAGATCGAGCGATTTTATTGCGAGACTCGTTATCCGGACTCGCTTGGTCTTTTCTACTCGGCGATTACTTTTTACTTGGGATGGAAGCATCATTGTGACGAAGGGATCATCATGGGGCTTGCTCCTTTCGGCGACCCGAACGCCAGGGTTCCTGAGCAAGATCGCACGTACATCGACATCTTTCGCGAGATCATCCCTATTACCGGCGATTATTCGTATTCCATCAATCGAAAGTGGATAGCGTATCACCAGGTACGAGATACATGGGTCAGCCGTCATTTCCTAGACGCGTTCGGCCCAAAGCGGGACTACAAGGATCCGTTGACCCGGCATCACAAGAATATCGCGGCCGCACTTCAGACCAGGTTGGAGGAGGTCGTACTGCATCAGTTAACGATCGCCCGTAAGCGGTTCGGGTTGAAAAAGCTTTGTTTGGCAGGGGGCGTAGCGCTCAATTGCTCCATGAACGGGAAAATTGAAAAATCCAGACTGTTTGATGAATTATTCGTTCAACCAGCAAGCGGCGACCAGGGAGTCGCGGTTGGCGCTTGCTTGCTCGCCTATCAAAAGATGACGGGTATTGCGCCTTTAAGAAAAAATCATGACTTCTACAAGGGGTCAGGGTTTACCACGGAGGAAACTGAGGAAGTCTTGCAGCGTGCGGGCGTGCCTTATGTGCGGCCGTCGGACCTGTACGCTGAAACCGCCCGCCAGTTGGCAGATGGACGCATCGTTGGCTGGTTCCAAGGGAGAGCGGAATTTGGACCCCGGGCGCTGGGAAACCGCAGCATTCTATGTCGCCCATTCCCCGGTTCTATGCGCGATACGCTCAATATGCGCGTTAAATTTCGGGAGGAATTCCGCCCCTTCGCTCCAGCAGTGCTTGCGGAGAGGGCTCAACAGTTCTTCCAGATTATGCAGGAAAGCCCGCACATGCTGATTGCTTGCGATGTCGTGCCCGAGAAGAAAAGCGAGATTGCAGCCGTTGTGCATGTTGACGGCACATGTCGTGTCCAGACCGTAAGGCCCGAAAATAATCCTCGATTTCGACGTTTGCTAGAGGCTTTCGATGCGGTCACTGGTTGCCCTGTCATTCTCAATACCTCGTTCAACGTCAAGGGGCAACCCATCGTCGACTCCCCTAAACAGGCGCTCGACTGTTTCCTTGGCACCAACATCGACTATCTGGTCTTAGGCGATTTTGTGGTGGACAAGGCAAAGTTATGATCGTCGAGGCGAATCGATTCCAGCAATTTATTTCCTACTGTTCTATTGGTAATTCGCTGGCCCTTAATAGGCCGACACGCTGCAGCGCCTGTCGATATTGGAAGAGTTCCCATACCGGGACTTGCATTTTTTCAGCCACGTCCAACAGCGAATGGCGACCGTCGGCATAACTCATGACATTGCCCAATCCCAGTATGGTGCGCATATCTAATTTGAAAGCACCGAGGGTGGAGCGCAAACCGTATTTGGAAAACCAAGGTTCCCCGGCTTGGAGGGTGGTGTATAGGGGGGAAATTCCGTCCTCAAGAGCGTCGAAACACCTCAGTATCACGTCGAAACTGCCTTTAAGTCCGGCTCCTGTGACCAGGCTGAGGTCGTCTAAAGATGTGTGGTATTCGGGAAAGGTCCCGTACTTGCTCCGCATTACGGAGACCATCGGCAGATCCACTCCCGGACTAGAGTACTGGCATTCGTCGCTACCCCGATCGAGAGCGAAGGTATATTCACGATAGTTCGGGCATAGGTGGTGCATGACATGTCGTGCTACTCGGTCCGTCAGGGTGTCCCCCCATTTTGACGGCAGCAACGAAAAGCCGCGTTCATCACCCACGCACGTCACGTTAAAAGCTGCCAGCACCTGACGCCGCAAATGTTCCTTACGGCCGGGCGCGGCCAGATAACATAAAGGCCCGATCGTCTCCGGCGCAAATACGAAGCGGTACGTGAATCGAGGAGTGCCCCGCTCCAGAATGGCACGTGCTAGGAACGTCGCCACCGTCATCCCTGAAACTTCATTGTTAGCCATGGACGGATGGCAGGTGTAGGTTGAAACAAAGATTTCTTGTTTGCTGCGCCCGGGAATAACGAGGTCTCCCAAGGTGAGGCTCCCGGGTTGCAGGGTGGTGTCGATAAACACCCGGTAATCGCCTTCCGGTAGCGACTCGCGCAGGCGCTGTTGCAGGCAAAAGCCCCAGCGCTCTTCGTAGTAGGACGTCACGTACGGGATCGCATCCGGAAGTTCTGGCAACGAGTGCAGATGTGCGTCGAGCTCGTGGCGCGGGAATGTGCCTTCCATCGGGACGCTGTAATTGAGGAGATGTAAATTGTGTTGCGCGAAATCGCATATCCTCATTCCGTCGGGGGTTTCAATCCAGGCGGCACGAGCGTTCCATTCCCGGGGAACGATCCAATCGAATACGGGAGTACCTGTGGGAATTTCCTGTATCTCGATTGGAATGTACTCGCGCAGTATCTTGAGCGTGTTGCGTACTCCATTGCCGGTAATGGATCGACATAGGGGGAAGAGGCGTTGCGCGAGGGTGTGGAATTCGTGCTCAGAGAACATATGGAGCTCTCTTTTTGATGGAGGCCGAGATAGTCGATAAATGCGCCTCGGCGAGATGCCTCGTTGGCAAGAAGGAAGCTTACTGAGTTTTCGCGGATAACAGAATATTCGAATCCGGAGAAGTTTATTGTTAACTTGCCATCGGACCAATGCGTTAACGTTAAAGTGCTTCGATAATTGCCGTGGATACCGAGCGGCTAGTCGATGTTACCAAGGTGTCTTGCACCGGTTCCCCAACCGCCAACGGAAGGGCGAAGCGCCAGCGAAAGCCGTAATAGGAGGTTGGACAGCCAGCCGCGACCGCGAAATTGGGGTATGCGGTACGAGACGTGTGTTCCCGAAGTAAGAAGCTCGTGCACGGTGCGGTCCTCTTGCGCGTCCAGCAGTCCGCGATGCGCGTGAAACAAATCGAGCGCCAAATCCGCATACCCATACAGCAAGCAGACTGTGAGTGCGCGTACCAGCTTCGCCTGGCGTTCTTCGTGCGCATCGATCTCTCTGAGCAGCTCACCGACCGCGCCCGGCGTCTTCAGGTAAAGCGCATCGGCGAAAACCAGTTGCCCTTTCGGGCCACCTAGGCGCACGCCGGCTGACCGCTTCCAGTAGCACGGGCGCAAATCGAAAAGGTGGAATCCCGCGTTCCGGAGCCGGTCATCGACGTCTCCGAAGACGGATTGTCCGATGTAGAGCGGCGCATAGTTCACCTCTATCTCGACCCCGATCACGGATCGCCGAAGCACCTCGCGTGCGCCATCGAGTATCGGAGTCTCTGCGCCCTGTGTGTCGATCTTGATGAAATCCACGTCCGCGACGCCGTGCTTCGGCAGCACCCGGTCTAGCGCATCGGCGGGGACGGTCGTTCTGGCGACCGTCTCGAATCGCTCGGATTCCGGAAAGTTTCTGAGAAACGCGAGGTTCGGCTCGAAAATTGACGACACACCGGGGGATCTCGCCACGTTCAAGGCAAGCTCGCCGGGGCCTGAATAGGCCGCCGCATTGATGTAGAGTGCGGGGAACGGCTGCGGCGCCCCGGAAAGGCGGGCGTACTCCGCCTCGTCGGGTTCAAATCCGATCAGCCGCAATCGCTTGCGCAACGGCGCCCAGTTCGGCTGTAACCCGCCCCTTGCCCCAACGTCCACGAGGGTGAGGGGATACCGCTCGAAGTGATGTTCCAGCAGCGGCGAGTCGATTGTTCTCACGTTACGTGATCCTCCGCAGTGCGTAAAACTTCCGCAGGGCATCGAAATGGGTGGTGCCGGAATTGACTGCTTCGAAACCTGCCCCGACGATCGCCTGAACTTCTGCCTCAAACTCCTCGGCAAGATCCCTGTAGTTGTTGCTCTCGAAGAGGAGCACGCCGCCCGGTTTCAGAAGGCTTTTTATCCTGACGGCGAAGGCATCTATGGGCATGCCGATCCACCGACGCACCGCCGACGCAAGTATGAGGTCGAACCTTTCGACATCTTCGAACCGGTCAAAGGACATGCGCAAAAATCTCACGTTTGCGACGCCCACATGTTTTCTCAATTTCTCCGCAATCCAGAGCAGGTCCTCATTGATTTCGATACCGATGACTTCGCGGGCGCGCCGCGCCGCCTCAAGCGATATGCACCCCATGTTGCTACCCACGTCCAGTACGCGTGAGGCGGGGCCAATCAGCGTGTCGAAACCGTAGAGGCGGGCCCGTTCCTCTGTGGGACGTTGGCCGGCGAGGCCGAGGGGCTCGAAGCTTTGATAAAACTGCAGGCGGCCGAAATACTGGTCCGTCGTCAAGAACTTGAACCAGATTGCCGCCGCAACGCGGTGGTCGGCGGCTGGAATCCTTGGCCAGCCGCCGCGTTGGGTGGGGATAACGATCCGGTACGCCAGATGCAAGTAGCGGCGCGCCGCACGCAAGAAGCTTATGAGTTTTGGATGCCCGTATCGCAGGATCCAGTCGCGCGCAATCTGCCGTACTCCGGTCAAACTTTGATCTCCGAATAGTACTGAATCAATTCCTGGGCGATGCTCGCACTGTAGATCGCGGCCTCAACCAACGGCAGGCGCCCGGCGGCTTCCAATGAGACGACCGGCAGGTGCTCGTTCCAGTCGAGGCGCACGAGCACGTCTTTTTGCGTGAGACAAACGCTCGCCGCACGATGCTTTCCGGCCGTAACGACAAAATTGTAATTCGCATTGTTTCGGATGATAAAGCCGCGTATGAATCCGTCCGTGTAGCCGAAGGGTCTGTAACCATGCTTGGCAATCGATTCGAACGCGCTACGCAGGCGGTTCCATTCGGAAGCGATAAAGCTCTCGGTGCACGGCCCGAAGTGCGCGCAATCACCGGAATCCGGCACATTTTGAACCGTTCGAAACCGCTCGGGTACGGACCATGGCATTCCGCCCCCGAAATACCACTTGGGATATCCGGAAAGCTTTTCGCGCAGCGCCCCGGCGCCGACCAGCACTTCGCCGAGCGACCCGGGGCGAAACCGCGCGAAATGCTCGGTTAGCAGCCGGTCGCCAATCTCCGGATGGGCTAACGCGCGGGTGTGATAGTGCACGGCGCTCGCGTAGGGAATACCGATATGGTCGATCAGCTTGTCCGCTGGAATGCAGAGGATCGGGAAAGGGTGCTTGCGTCTCAGCACTCCCAATGCACGAAGCGCGCGCTCATCTTCATCGGAAAGCGGCGGCCGGAATGGCTTCAGAAACCAGAAATATCGGTAAACACGGCGTAGTCCATCCACGAGGAACATGGCATTTACCTGCTGTGGCGCGGCGCCCATGCACTGCTAGCGCGTTATGCCCGCCCCGGCTTCTCGCGGCCGCACGGCATCAACGGTTTTCCCGCCGGCGTCCTGATAACTTCCACCAGGTGGTGGTGACTCCGCAGCAGCTGATTTCTGAACGAGATCCTGGAGCAAGCGACGCAGCCGAAGGGACGACATGCCGTCCCTGAACGGGTCCATTTCATGGATAAAGGAGCTCCAGTCCCCCAGCGCGCGAAAATCCGCTTCGTGTCTTCGAAATCTCCGTATTGCCGCCAGCGCTTCCGGGAGCGAAGGAAACACCACCTTCCCGCGGGCATAGAGTTCGTCGTTCGCCGTCCGGGTCCGGCCGTCGTCGACCAGCAGGCACCGGGTTCCGGCGAGCGCTGTCTCGAGAGCCGCGGTCCCTCCGATCGGATGACCGATGGCGATGTCTGATGCGAGAGCGGCTTCTGCGGGAAAGATGATATTGCGGTGGATGCCGGCGTATAGGTCGAGTACCCGGCCAGTCGCAACTGCGTCGCGAAGCAGACGGTCCGAACCCAGACGCACGGTCGGCGCATGCTTTCTAAACTGGCTCTTGAATACCAGGCCTATGTCATGGTTGTCGAGCACGAGCCTCGCGAGTTCGCGTATGTCTGCCTCAAGGTCCGGCGGCGCCATGAAGCCGTATTTCGGGGGATCGACGTTCTCATCGAGATAGCAAATTACAAATCGCGCTCCGGCATTCTCCAATTGGGAGCGCCATCGAGCAGCGCGGTCCCGGACGCGTTGAAACGCGCCGTCATAAACGTAACCGGATGTGACGAACTGCTTGGGACGTATGCCAAAATAAGTCCACGTTTCTGCATATCTTGGCGAGAACAACAGCATGTAATCGGCCACCGCCGCCGCAATGACGTTGCCGAATGCGAGGTTTGAGTACTGAAACGCGACCGTGGACATTCCGAGTTCCGTGCTGAAAATATGCATCACGTCCGCATCGAAGAGGTGCGGCTCGCCGCTAAGAAACACTCGAATGTTCAGATAACGGCACGCCGTGGCAAGCAGCCGCGCCCTGATGAGGAGGCGCGCACCGACCGCCCATGCCGCGGCGTCCCATTCGGTCCGGGCTGCGAGTGCCCGCAGCAGGCAACGACGACCTCCGCGGGCCAGTCTCTTGCTGAGTTCGTCCGGCCTGGCAGCATGGTCTATCCATCCCAGCGCCTTTTTATCGAGCACGGTCAGCCCGTTCGGGATCCGGTCAGGCGCGGCGGCCGGAGCGGGGCCTCCCCCCAGGAGGTACGTGGCGAACGGCGATGATTCCTCCTCGGCGAACCAATGCGGCTGCGTGCGGTACGAGCGATCGAGCGAGACCTCGTCTTCCTGGACGAGGAGCACGCCTGCCCGTGATTGGGGGGCAATTCGAGAGGCGCCACGAAAGCGCAGGGCTGCGCGCCAACGCCAGATTATCTGGACTCCCATCTGCATCAACGCCCAGCCGAGCCATGTCGCGCGCGTCAGCCAGCGGCTGCGTTTACGGTAATATCGAACGGCGATCTTCGCGGAAACACCGTCGAGTATCGCGGGATCGAAATTCGTGGGCAGGCTGAGATAAAGGGTCGCGCCTGCTTCCGAACTTGCGAGAGCTTCCGCGACGAGAATCTGGAGCGTTTTTCTCTCGAGCAAGGTGAATATCTGGCGCGCAATTCGCAGCGCGATCAAGTCGCGACCGGTCCTCGAGTTGATCTCGGCAAGGTCTGGGTGCTTGCTCACCACGGACCGCGCAGCACGCAACGCAAGGTGGGACGAGTGTCGGCGCGTCGCTAAGTACAACGACTCGCCGTCTTGCGTCTTAATGCTCCCGGCATGAAAGTCCGCTTCCACCACCCGGCAGCGGGATGCGGTCAGAAGCAGGCGCAGACACCGGGACCACATCGTCGAAGGGACTGGGTCGAGTACATGCGCTTCCGCGGCGCGCGCGCGCGCCAGCGCCAGCGCCGACCGCAGGTTCAGGTCGTCGCAGAATATCCGGGCGCCGCTTGTCATGCTGGCGCTCCTACCCGCCGCGCCGCGCATAGCGAATCAAGGGGGCCCACCACCTGAAGACGTGGCCGATCCACAGGTATGCAGCCAGAAACACGAACTTGGCGGAGAACCGGACCGGATATTCGGCTGCTGCCTGCAACAGGTAGGTTACCGCGAGCGCAAGCACGAGGTAGGCGTACAGGAGCATGAGCATTTTTCGCTCGTATTCGATGCGGTAGTAGCGTTGACTGACCCTGACTGAGAGACTCGTCATCAGGAAACCGGAAACGGCCGTACCAATCGCCGCCCCGACTGCGCCGTATCGCATCGCGAAAAACCACATTGCGGCTGCATTGAACAATACCCCGAGGCTGCTCAACGCCGATAGCACCCCGGTCTTCTTTGCGTACAAGAGTTGCGGCTGCTTTCCGAAGAACAGGATCGCGAAATGGAGGACGAGAACGGTCGTCACGGCGACGGCTCCGGCATAGGACTCCGGCGCCAAGAACGCGATCACTTCCTCCGCCGCCAGGCCGACCGCGAGCGCCGCTCCAACGGTGGCATATGCAAATGGCGTGAGCATCGTTCCGATATCCTTGCCACCGGATTCACCGCCGTCGAACATGAGCCGGTAGGTGCGCGGTTGAAACACGTTCTCCAGGGTTGTTGAAATGGTGAACGCTACGTACGCGAGCCGCTGCCCGATCGCGTAACCCGCCACACCGCCGGTGGAGGCCACGAGACCGACGAGCCATTTATCGAAAACTTGCCCGAATACGGCCAGAAACACTCGAGGCAGCAATGGCAGGCCGAGCCACAGGGAAGCTTTCAGTTGGGCTGCCCCGAGCCGGACCGGAAGGCGCCGCACGATATGCGCGACCAAGAACGAGAGCACGATCGTGCTTGCGGCAAGAGGCCCCCAGGCGAGTCCCTCGGGGCCGACCCTGAACCAGGCGACCAGCAGCACGGAGCCTATTGCCCCGAGCACCACTTCGTCGATGGAAAAGATCGCGTAGTTTCGCGCTTCGCCACGGTTGCGAAAATACGTGAGAAAGTAGATTTTCAGGTTGCTTACGCCGACGGCACAGCTGGTCCAGAACAGCAAGCTCGAATAAGACGTCGTTTGCATCATCCACGCCGACAATGTCTCGCGCCAGATCCACGTGCAGACGAGCGCGCTCGTGAGCAGTCCTGCCACAAAGACCAGCGTTGTCCACAAGAGTGCTGCACTTTCTGCGGCGTCTCGCGTCGCGAAGAAACTGCGTTCATACACCAGAACCATGCCGAAGTTGGATAGCGCGCTGATGAATACTCCGTACGCGTACGCGAGCACCCATGCCCCGAATTCTTCCGGCTCCAGGACGCGGGTGATGATCGGCAGGGTAAGCAGTGGCGTTGCCGAACCGACAGCAGTGGAAGCGAGGTACCAGGCGGCGCTGCTGTGGCGCGGGATGGAAGAGTATCGCGTGCTTTGTGGTGGGGGCGAAGTCACTGATGCCGTGTATCTGTCGGCGCTCCGGCGCGGGTCAGGCCCGAAACAGTTCCGTCACCCGTCTGCCGGACGCGACCTCGCTGTTCGCGGATCCACGAGAGTCCCGCGGTGCAAAGCATCACGCGTACCAGCCGCTCTGGCAGAGGAGGAACACGGATACGAGATCGTTGAGGGCAGTGCCGCGCTGTTCTTCGCCACCGAGGTACTTGTCCACCACGCCGTCGAGGTACGGAATGTCGAACATCTCCCGCGAGAGGACCTGGTGGTAGGGCTTGCGCGCAAGGATCTTCTTGGCATAACCGGTCAGGCCGGAATGGTGCAGGATCTCGAGGCTGTGGTTGAACGTGGGATCCACGTCGTACGTATAGGAATGGGGGCCCGCGTGCAGGTCCATCGGATGTCCGAATTTCTCCCGCATCATGCGCTTGAGCGGATACTTAGTCGGATTCAAATCCAGTCCGCGCCCCCAGGATTCCGGCATCGCCCGCAAGAAGTCCTGGATGCCGGCCGCCCAATAAGGATTGTGCGAGCGCATCCCGAACAGGTCGGCCATTTTCTGCACCGTTGAGACCGTGGATCCTTGCCAGTGGAAACTGTTGTAGAGGTGGAGGTACCAGGAGTAGATCGCTTCAGCGGGAGTGCTTTCCACGCCCTGGAAGTACTCCGCGGCCATCCGTGTCGTGTAAATGTCCACGCCGTTGCGCGTCAACATTCGAACGTTTCGACCCGACCACAGGGGCATGCGGCCGTTGCGCAGGAAGAAGCTCACCAACATCTGGCGCAGCCGGGCCGGGCCGTCGGGCGCGGGATCATCGAAGAGCGCGTCCGGGTTGCGATCGCGAAAAAACCGGTACACAGCGTCGTCTTCGTGCCGCCCCGCTAACAGCTCGCGGAGAAACGTCGGCCCGAATAAGTAGCAGGCCATCTTGTCGCTGTACTCGCGAAACCCCTGCGTTGGATGGAAAATGGTCACGTACTGGCTGAAGCCGAGATTGTGCGCGCCGTCGCTGGTTTCCCCGGCGAAAACCGGGAGCCCGGGTCCGACCTGCGCCGCGCCGTGGAGCAGTCGCGCATGATTGAGGCCCGTGATGCTTTGGATGTTGTGCGCACGAAACGTTTCGCGTACGGAGTGCATCCACTCGGGTTCGGGATGGACGTAATCGAGGTCCACCATGTGCAACTTCACCCCGTAGAATTCCGCGATTGCCCGGGCGCGCTCGATTTCGAACCGGTTGCAATTCCCGGAGCGCTCCGAGTAAAGCATCCGCCCGATCACCGCCGTGATTTTCTCGGGCCCGAACACGCGTACCAATGCGGCGAGTATCGAAGATGAATCCCAGCCCGAGGAGAGAAGTACGAAGTTTCCTTCCGGCGAGCCCGCTGCGGCTATGTAGTCGAGAAACGCGCCGGCATAGCGGTCGAGCGCACTGTCCGGATACTCCTCGCACATGACCGGCTGAAAAGGCGCGCACCTGATCTCGAGTTTTCCGGACCGCACGGTGGCCGACTCTCCGACCCCCAGACGGCGCACCGCGCGATAGATCGTGTGCCGCTTGGGGGGGCGATGGCCGTAGTACGTCATCGAGTGCGCGAGTGCCGCGGTATCGTATCCGTCGCGCGCCGGGTTGTCGGGCAGGAGGGACAGATCGCTGGCGAGTGCGACGCCGTCGGGTGCCTCCTGTACATACACGTCCCGCTTGAAAAATGAATCGCCCGCAAGCGACAGCGCGCCCTCCCGGCCGATGGACATTACGACGGCATCGCCGTCGAACCGCCGACTCCAATGCTCCGGCACATTCGCATCCACCAGGGAGGAAAGAAAGGCGCCCCCGTCTCCTGAAGCATGTAGTCTGCCGTCAGCATCGCGGTGCCCCGTTATGGATCCCGCGACGACGGCGTCTGACCCCTTCGCAGTCGTGAAGCGCGTTACCGAGGGGCCAGCCTCCACGCGAAGATCGGGGAAGCTCGCTACTATTTCGAGGACCGGCTTCGTCCGCCGAACCATGCCGGAGCCCGATATCACCCTGAAACGTGTCATTTGCGCCGCCCTTCTTGTGAATTACCCCGACTCTCCCGGGATCGCTACGGCCCACACTTCGGAACGGTCGAAACGGCCGCCGTGTTCGTGCGGCCGGTGCGCTCGCCAGGGGGGGCCGCCGCGAAACGGGAGGTCACGTTGTTTTGTCCGTGTCGACGCGCCAGACCATCGCGAGATTCTCGGTCAGGTCCGTCCGGAGCCTGCCTTCGGTTTCCGGGATGAACCCCGCTTTTTCGTATGCCTTTATCGCGGCCCGGTTCTTGCGTGACACTCCAAGGATGATGTCCTTGATCCCAAAGTGATCGCACAGCCATATTCCGGAAGTTCTTATGACCTCCGCCGCAACCCCGCGTCCCCTCCAGGCGGCGTCGCCGATCAGGATTCCCATCACCGCGTAGCTTTTCTCCCTGTCGATCGGTTCGTATTTGATGTTGCCGATATGCTCGTTGGTGTCGCGGGTGAATATCCCGAGAAACAGGACGTCGTCACGGCCCGTTTTTTCTTCGATGTAGGCGCGCAGGTCATCCACGCCATGCGGTCGCTTTGATCCGGCGATGAAGTCCGAAGCCATTTCCTCGTCGAGCCAACTGCTGTACCGCTTCGTGGCATCGGCGGGTGTCAACGCGCGTAGCAAGAAGCGCGGCGTCAGTATCATTGGCCAAATACTTTATTCAACCAGGTCCCACGAAAGGGGCTCGCCTCGCCGCACGTCGCGCCTGGCCCGCCTGCCGAGCACGGTATCCAGGTGCTTCGGCGCCAATCCGTACCCGGGCCTGATCGCCCGCACGCTCTCGGCAGTGAAAATATCGCCCGCCTTGAGATTCTTCACCACGTATAGTGAACGCCGAAACACCATGGATGGTTTCTCGGCATCCGTTGGTCCATAACGCACCGAGCCGAGGGAGCGCCACGCTTTTTCGGTTTCGAGAACGAGGCTGCGCATCTCTTCGGGCTCCAGTGAAAACCCGGAATCGACGCCACCGTCGGCACGCCGCAACGTGAAGTGCTTCTCGATCAAAACCGCGCCCATTGCGACGCTCGCAACCGCGACTCCCACCCCCAGCGTATGGTCCGAAAGGCCCGCAAGGCATCCGAACCGGCTTTGAAGGTCGGGGATGGTGACGATGTTGGTATTATCCGGACTCGCCGGATACGTGCTCGTGCATTTGAGGAGAATGAGATCCTTGCATCCAGCGGAGCGAGCGGCTTCCACCGTCTCCGCCAGTTCCGCCTCGGTTGCCATGCCGGTCGAGATGATGAGTGGTTTTCCCGTTGACGCGACCTTCCGGATGAGCGGTATGTCCGTGTTCTCGAACGAAGCAATCTTGTAACACGGCACCTCAAGCGTTTCGAGGAAATTCACCGCGGTCGCATCGAACGGGCTGCTGAATCCCACCATGCCAAGGTGCCGGCAACGGTCGAAAATCGGGCGGTGCCACTCCCAGGGAGTGTGGGCTTCCTGATACAGCTGGTACAGCGACTTCCCGCGCCAGGGATTGTTCGGGTCCGACAGGAAAAACGCGCCCTCCTCGAGATCAAGCGTCATCGTATCCGCCGTATACGTCTGGATCTTTAGTGCGTGTGCACCGGCGCGGGCGGCCGCCTCGACGATCGCGAGAGCCCGGTCCAGCGACTGGTTATGGTTGCCCGACATTTCCGCTACGATAAATGGCGGGCATCGTTGGCCGATCCGGCGCGCGCCGATCTCGATGTGGCGCTCGACCGAAGGAGCGCTCATTTCGGGGTCCTTTGCTTTTCGATGCGCACGATGTAGCGGTGGCCGCGATGCTCGAAAAACGCGGGATAACGAACTGGATCGGCCACACGAAGCAGGTCGAATTGGGCGGCGAGCGTGCTCTCCGGGTCCAGCCGGCTGTCCTCGGGCGTTCGTTTCCGGTAATAGGTTGCCGAAGAGGGATTTTGCGCTTGCGGCGCGACACTCCCCGCATTGCTCACGGCGAAATCCATCAGGGAGAGTTCGACGGCGAACAGCTTGCTGTTGATCTCGTCCGCGAGTTCATGTCCTTCAAGTTCGAATGCTTCCTGCGCCCAGATCGGTCCCGCGTCGATTTGGTCCCCGGCTTCGAGGAGCGTCACCGTGATCCGCCGCTTGCCTTCGAGCACCTGCCATATATGCGGTGACCATCCACGGCCCACCGGCAGATCGCTCGCATGGATTACTAGGCTGTAGCGGAATTTTCCGCGAGTGCCGCGATCCACCAGTTCCGAGCAAGACACCAGAAACAGCATGTCCCCGCCCGATAGCCGGCCGGTCTCGTGCACAAGTTCCACGGCGTGGGCGGCCTTGTGGCTGTCCGCCCACTCCTTTAGATGCGGGAAGACGGGATGCCGCGGGTCCGAGCAGAGGATCGAGATACGCATGCCTAATTCAGTAACCCGTCGCAGACCCGATCGGCGCCGAGCCCATCTACGAGATCCATCGCACGGCGAGACATCTGTGCCAGCCGACTCGGGCTGCCGGCAAGGTTCCGCAATGCGATCGCTAGGTCGTGCTCCAATACCGCGTCGCCATGGCCCAGATACTTGACGGCGCCCGCTCGGTCGCAGCCCCGTGCGATCTCGATCTGGTTTTCCGCGATTGTGATGACCAGCGCGGGAAGCCCAAGACAGCAGCGCTCCCATGTGGTTGCTCCGGCGGCCCCGACCGCGAGGTCGGCGCGCGCCATGAGCGCCGCCATGCCCTCGGCCTGTATATGGAGGCTGTGCGAAGGGGTGCGCCGGCAGTGATCTTCGATCTGCGAGCGGTACAGGCTGTTCTCTCCGATCACGACGTCCACCCCGATCTCCCCGATACCTGCGGCGGAAATTGCCCGGAGTGCCTTGAGTGTCTGGTTGGACGGGTCGAAGCTGCCGAAGAACACGAGGATCCGTCGTAATTCGCCGCTGCGCGCGGCAAGCGCCGCGCGTGCCGCAGCGAACTCCGGGCGAAGCAGCGCATAGCGGGGCCCAAGCAAGACCCCGCATGCGGGCGGAACGCGGCCGGCGTAGCGATTCCCGGACGAGAGAAACAAGTTCTGGTCAAGCAGAATATCGCAATCGTGCGAGCGATCGGCGAGGTCGTCGATTGCCAGGATTCGCCTCACGTAGGGCCGGAGCCGCGCCTCCCAGCGCCGGTCCAGCGCGTAATGATCCACCACCATCCAGTCGGGGGAGGCTTGCCCGTTCATAGACTCCAGAACGTCTGTCGCATCGCGCTGTTGCGACACGGGCAACCACTGCGCGTGCGCGAGGGCGGGACCCGCGTCCAGAAAGCCTTCCGCCGAAGGAGGCGGGAGGCGCCCCAGCTCGAAGTTGTAATCTGCCGCGATTCGCGAAGCGAGTCCCTCGGGCAATTCACGGCAGAGAAACCGCACCACCGCGCCGCGACGGCGCAGCGCGGATGCCAGCGTAAGGCACCGCATCACGTGCCCGCTGCCTATGGCGGCTGAAGCGTCGCACCTGAAGGCAATTTGCATCGCGTTCGGAGTTTCCGTTTTCGTCAGTTCGAGCGCTAGATCTTCTTGCGGAATACGGGCTTTGCAGCGGGCCCCTGCAGTAGCCCGTTGCAGTTACCGTTGCGTATGGCCTGCTGATACACAGCGCACGACGAATCGAAGGCCGTAGAGATATGGTCGAGTTCCGCTTCCTGGTGCGACCACGTGGTGTAGAAGAGCCCCTGGAACAGCACACCGCGCGAGATCATCTCCTGCATCATGAGGGTGCGGTAGGCGTCGTCGGGCCGTCCGTCGCGATCACGGCACATCAGGGTGAACAGGCAGGGATATCCCACGACTTCGAGCGACGAAAGCAGGCCGTGCTTGGCGATCACTTGCTGCAGGCGGGCCTTCAGCGCCTCGCCTCGCTCCCAGTTGCTCCGTATCATCCCGTGCTTCTCGAACGCGTCAATGGTCGCGAGCATCGCGGCGAGTCCGGTGGTTTCAGCTCCGTGCGTCGTGGAGATCAGGAAGACCTTGTCGGCGCCGGAGCGGCGGATTCCGCCGAGCTCCATGATCTCCGCGCGCCCCGTTAATGCGCACGAGGAAAATCCGTTCGCGATGCCCTTTCCCCAGGTTGCGAGGTCCGGCTTGATCCCGAAATGCTCCTGCGCGCCGCCGAGCGCCCACTTGAATCCGCAGATCATCTCGTCGAGGATGAACACCACACCATGCTCGCGGCACAGCTCGCGCACGCCCTCCAGGAATCCTTCCTTCGGCGGCGTGAACTTCACCGGCTCCATGATGACGCAGGCGATGTCGTGGTTTTTCGTCGCGAAGAGGCTCTCCACGGATGCGAGGTCGTCGTACGAGAAACCGACCGTCAATTCCTTTGTCTGGACCGGAATGCCCGTGTCGCACTCCGTCGCGGCGATGAACCAGTCGTCATAGCTGAAAAACGGGTGATCCCTCGCGATGGCTATGCGGTTCCGGCCCGTATAGGCGCGCGCGAGCTTCACGGCCGCGGTCGTGACGGTGGAGCCGTTCTTCGCGAACTTCACCATCTCCCCCGACTGCACGGTGTCGAGAAAGACACGGGCAGCCTCGAGCTCCAGCGCGGCGGGCCGCTGGAAGTTCGTGCCGCGGTATGCGGCTTCGGCGACGGCCTTGGCCACGGGCTCATAACCATGCCCGATGCTTACCGAGGTGAGACCCATGCTGCAGTCGATATACTCGTTGCCGTCGAGGTCCCAGACTCGCGCGCCCTGTCCGTGGGTTATCGCGGCAGGCGCATTGAGGGGAAACTGATCGTCTCCCTTCGAGTAGGTATGCGCCCCCCCCGGAATGACGTCGTGGATGGCGCGCGAGAAATCGCGCGAGCGGGTGAATTTCGTGATCCGATTCACGAGAGGTCTCTTCAGAGTACGTTCCACAGTGGTTCGGGAACAACGAACGGCGCGACGAGTGTTCTGAGGTCCGGGCGCGAATCCAGGAACGCCACGATGTCGCGCGCGGCGACAAGCGGCATGGATTCCGAGAACGCCTTCGCGACCTCTCTGCACAGGACGAGATCCTCCGGGTAATCCACGGTAACGCGCAGGTCCAGCCGCTGGAGCTCGCGGGGGGGATGCAGCACCTCGATCTTGAATTCCTTCGGGTGCGTGCGCGCGTAATTCGAGCACAGCTCCGACCGGTCCTTCGCGGAACCCCGTTCGTGAGAGCGCTCGAGCGCATCCAGCCGGTAGATCTCGAAATGGAGACCCTCGGGGAGGCGGTCGCAGACCGTGATGTCGTTGTTGTTCGCGACGTGCTGTTCCCACGCCGGCACGAGCAGGTCGTAGGCAAACCAGGGGCATTCGGTCGTGACGCGGAAGACATCGGATCCACGCTCGAGGCGCCCGCATTGCACAAGGCGATACAGCACGTCTTCAGGGTCCCCATACAGGTACGAAACTCCGTGCTGTCGCGCAATGTCCGCGAAGGGCGCATTGGCGGAGCCTTCGGAAATGCCGAGGACGATCCGCTCGATGACCGGGAATCTCCGTATTGCGCAAATGATCTGGTCGAGGATCGTCACGTCCCCGACCAGTTTCTGAAGGGGCTTTCCGTACAACCGGGAGCCTGTATTGCGGCAGGCGAGTGCCGCCACCAGCCGGCGCGAAGTCCCGCTCAACGCTGTTCTCCGGAGAGCATTTCGGGAATGATCGCGTGGCCGGCCGCGATGTCGCGCGTGAGGCGCCTCCCGTAGACCTCGCGCGGGTCACAAATGAATCGCTCCGAGGCAGTACGCTTGAGCCCAACCATTTCCGGGGCGAGGACGCTTCCGGCCTTGAGGGGACGCAGTGCAACGACATGTTTTCGTGTGTTGGCCCGGTAAGCCCGTTCGCTTTCATGCATGCCGAAATCCTGGGCGTCTTCCACGCCGGCCGGCAGGGCTTCCATGCATTGCCGCATTTGGGAAACGAAATGCGCGAACTCATCGGGACCGAGGGCGGACTCGTGATCTTCCAGCTTCATCGCGTGCGCCAGCGTGATGTGTTTCTCCAGAACGCGCGCTCCCATTCCCAGTGCCGCCGCCGCAAGGGTAAAACGCAGCGGATCGCCGCTCGGCACGTGGTCTGCAAATCCCAGCCGCATGCCCCGCTTCAATGGAGCGTTTGCCGCGATTGCCCGAAGCGTGTCGAACCGTCCGAGCTGGTTGGCCTCGAGCGGTGTCGGATACCCCTGGAAACCGTGCAGGAGCACTACGCGTTTCGCGGCGACGCATGCAAGAGCTTCCTCGATCTCCGCGCGCGAGCAGCCTCCCGTAGAAAGCATCACGACTTGTACCGGCGACGAGTCCACCTCCCGCAGCAGCCCGATGTTTGACATGTCGGTGCTGTGGATCTTTACGGCAGCCGCTCCGATGCGAGCGGCGAGCGCCAGGCTGCGCGATCCAAACACGTCGAGCATGAGCGCTATCTTCCGTTCGTTCGCGTAATCGGAGAGCCGGAACCACGCTTCGTCGGGCATCTCCAGCGATCGAAAGAGGCCATGGTGTTTGTAGCCCGGGGCACAAAGCTCGTCCGCATACACGAGCTGGAGCTTGACTGCGTCGGCTCCGGCTCCGGCTGCTGCGCGCACGAGCGCGCGCGCAAGCCCGGCGTCGCCCTCGTAGCCTTGGGCGGCTTCTGCGATGATGAGCAGGGGATTCGGTTCGTGGCTCATAAGAGATTCAGTGTGGCCACCGTGCCGGGTTGAGGATCGCGTCGTCGTCCAGTGCGAAACTGGTGTACTCGTTTTTCGTCCCGGCGGCAGCCCGGAACGCAGTCACGACCTCCTCGAGCTCCTCGCGCCTGGTGACACCCACAATCACGGCGTCTACCTCGGCGAGTCCGGTGACGAACCGCATCGCCGCCTGCACGGGCGTGAGGCTGCATTCCTCGGCGAACGCGCGGAAGCGCCGCAACGCACCACGCGCGGGCTGGAAATAGGCATCGAGACCGTCCGGCTCCATTAGAAGCAGTCCTTGAAGAAATACGGACCGCGCGTGTATCTCGATCGTCTTGCATTTCATCCGCGCCAGCGCGCCGCTCGAGACCAGCCTTTGATCCAGCACGTTTACCGGAACCTGTGCAATATCGATCGAGTAGCGCTCGAGGACAGCGTCCAGCTCGTTCTGGTCGTAGAAGGAGACGCCGATCTTGTGCACGAGGCGACGCCCCTTGAGTTCGAGTAAAGCGTCCATCAAGCGCCCGCCCTCCGCCGCAAGCAGGTCTTCGGCCCGGTGCACGAGCAGTCCATAGACGCTCGTCTGGCGCAGGTCGCTGAGAGATTGGAAGAATCCGTCTCGGACTCGAATCGCGTCGTCGGCCGTAATTCGCCGAGTACCCACAGGCACCGTCTTGGTGACGATGCGAAATTCGTGTTCGCGTGGAAGAAGGCGCCCGAGACGCTTTTCGCATTCCCCGTACGCGTGCGCCGTGTCTATGAGGTTGATCCCTGCGGCCGCGGCGGCTTCAAGTATGCTCGCGAGCTCCGCGTCGTTCGGCGTGCCGTGAACGTTCGAAATTCCGTAGGGAATTCCGAATTGAACGGTGCCCAGTCCTAGCCGCATCCGAGAAGCTCCTTGATGCGGCCGACGACGTAGCGTTGTTCCTGGTCGCTGAGACCGTAAAAAAGCGGAAGACTCAATGCCTGCCCGTAGTAGTCTTCCATGACCGGAAACCGGTCCCGCTCATGGCCGTTGCGCCGGAAGAACGGATGGGTGTGGACGGGGATGTAGTGCACCTGGCTCAGTATGGAGCTCTCCTTGAGCGCACGCATGAACGCGTTGCGCGATCGCCCGATCGCGTCGAAGTCGATGCGCACGACGTAGAGATGATGCGCGCTCCGCTCCCGTCCGGTCGGCTGTCCCGGCCTGATGTGGCGCACCTCGACGAACATCCGGTCATACTGTAACGCCAGTTCCCGGCGCCGCTCGAGAAAGCGGGGCAGTTTCCTCAGCTGCGATATCCCCAAGGCGCACTGGATGTCGGTAATGCGGTAGTTGAGTCCGACTTCCTGCATCTCGTAGTACCACATGTTCGGCTCGCCATCGGTATAGGCGAGGTCGCGGTGCAGGTACGGGTCGTTTCCCTTGGTGATGCCGTGGCTGCGAAGGCGCAGCAGTCCACGGTACAATTTTTCTTCGTTCGTGGTGATGATCCCGCCTTCTCCGGTGGTCATGATCTTCACCGGATGAAAGGAGAACACAGTCATTTCAGAATAGGCGCAACAGCCGACGCGGCTCCCGTCCGCGTAGGTCGCCCCGAGCGCATGCGCCGCGTCTTCGATGACCACGGCCTGCGCCGCGTCCGCTATCTTGCGTATCTCGGGCATGTCGCACGGCAAACCGCCGAAATGAACCGGAACGATGGCCCTGACCCGGCCCAGCTCGGTACAGCGCGCTGCCAGGGCGGCCGTATCCATGTTGAGCGTTTCGGCGTCGATGTCGGAAAACTGCGGCGTTGCCCCGACACACAGCGCGCTGCTCGCGCTGGCCACGAAAGTGTTCGGCGACGTGACGACCACGTCCCCTTTGCCGATATCCGCAGCGATACATGCAAGATGGAGGGCGGCCGTGCCGTTGCTTACTGCGACCGCGTATTTCGCGCCGACATAGTCAGCAATCGCCTGCTCGAACTCTGCGATCTTGGGCCCCTGCGTCAGCCAGCCGTGTCGCAGCACCTCCACCACAGCCTGGATATCGTCGTCGTCGACGTAGTGGCGGCCGTAAGGAAGCGCGCGGCTCATTGCTGCACCTCGCGCTTCAGCGCCTCGATCTCGCGTTGGAGCGCCTCGTACTCGTTCATCTTGTGCCGCAGGAAGCGCACCGCAACGCGGGCTTTTTCCGTGATCCCCCGGCGCGTGAGCAGGTACATGTACGCCTTCTTGTTCTGGCTGTTGCGGAAGTTGTTGGCCTTCACCAGACCGCGCTCGATCAGGGCCTGGAGGCAATAGTTCGCCTTGCCGAGGCTGATGCCGAGCGCGCGCGCGAGGTCACGCTGGCTCATCTGGGGATTGGCCTCGAGCAGGCGCAGTATCTTGTAGTGGTACTCGTCCGACAGCATGGACGGGGGTCCGTTCAACGGTTGAACACACGCTATTAGACCGCGAAACGGGGCGGCGGGCAAGCTGCCCGGCGCGGCCGGGGTAGGATGACTATCGGGCGGGGCGCAGCGAGGTGCGACGACGCTCAGAGCTCGATCGGCTCGTGCTTGAGAATTGCGGCGAGCTCGTCCGGCATCATCCAGGCGGAATTACGGTCGCTGCTGTATTGAAAACCCTCCTGCACCGTCTTGCCGCCCGTTGCGGCGACGTAAGCGCGGGGGTCCCACCATCCGTCGGCGGGCTGAATCACGTAATGGTCGGGGTGCTCGACGGTGTTGTACGCGTCGTCCGCCGCGATCAGGGCCTCGTGGAGCTTCTCGCCGGGGCGGATGCCGATGATCTTCGTCTTGCATTCCGGCGCGACCACCTTGGCGACGTCGGTTACCTTCATGCTGGGAATCTTGGGCACGAAGATCTCTCCTCCCCGCATGCGCGCCAGGCAATCGAGCACGAACTGCACGCCCTGCCCGAGCGTGATCCAGAACCGCGTCATGCGCGGGTCGGTGATCGGCAGCACTCCGGCCTTGCGTTGCTGCATGAAGAACGGGATGACGCTGCCACGCGAGCCGATGACGTTGCCGTAGCGCACCACGGAAAAGCGCGTGCGGTGCCGGCCGGAGAGGCCGTTCGCGGCGACAAAGAGCTTGTCGGCGCAGAGCTTCGTCGCCCCGTAGAGATTCACGGGGTTGACCGCCTTGTCGGTGGAGAGTGCGATTACGTGCTGCACTTCCTGGTCGATGCAGACGTTGATCACGTTCTCCGCGCCGATGACGTTGGTCTTGACCGCTTCCATCGGGTTGTATTCCGAGGCGGGAACCTGCTTCATCGCTGCCGCGTGGATCACCACCTCCACGCCGTCGAACGCGCGATAGAGACGCTCTTTGTCCCGCACGTCGCCGAGAAAATAGCGCAGCACCGGTGCCTGGAGGTACTGCTGCATCTCGAACTGCTTCAGCTCGTCGCGGCTGAAGACGACGAGTCGAGCAGGGCGATGGTGCTCGAGCACGGCTTTCACAAAGCGCTTGCCGAACGAACCTGTCGCGCCCGTGACGAGAACCGATTTTCCTTCGAGGAAAGACATCAATTACTCCGAGACCGCCGCGAGCAACTCCTCGCGCCGCCCCCCTTCGTCCTGGCGACGTAATGCGTCAAAAAACTCCGCCGTGCCTCCCATGTTCGCTCCCAGCAATTTGCGGGCCTCGGTGCTGTCGAGCGACATGTCGCGCGGACGCTCGGCCAGCAGCCGCGACGCGGCGATTCTACCATGCTGAACAAGTACTTCCGGAAGCGAAAACGCTCTCGCCAGGCGCAAAGCGAACTCGTATTTCGACACCCTGTCCTCGCCGGCGACGTTGTATACGCCCTTCGCTCCCAAATCTGCGAGGCGATGAGCGGCGTCGGCCAGCCGGTCGGCCAGTATCGGGGTGAAGAACACGTCGTCGAACATCGTGAGCGCTTGATCGTCTCGCAGGCTGTACAAGATCCAGTCGCTGAACGAACGGCGCAGCGCATGTCCCCATCCGAAAAAGTTCGTCCGGATCACGAGGGCGCCGGCGTGCGCTTTCATGACCCGCTGTTCCGCGAGCAGCTTCGTGCGCGCATACGCGTTTAATGGCTTCGGGACGGCATCCTCGGTGTAGGGGCCATTTTTGCCGTCGAAAAGGTGGTCGGTGGAGATATGGATAAGCCGTATGCCCAGGCGCGCGCAAACCTCGGCGACGTTGCGGGCGAGGATGGCGTTCGCGTGGTGCGCCATATCCGGATGGCGCTCGCACTCGTCCACGCTTGTCATACCGGCCGTGTGCACGACGAGATCGGGCCGGATGCGCGCCAGCTGGCGCGACATGGTCTCGACGGAGTCCAGCGCGAGCGAGGTGACCTGAACGCCGCGCAGATTTATCCGGCGCACATGCTGCGCGAGATGGATTTCATGCTCCGAGCGCATGCAGCACGCCCAGTTCAGAGCAAGGAGCCCGCTTCCTCCCGTGATCAGGATGCGCTGGCGGCCCATCGCGAGGGCGGTCTTTGTTGGGGCATGCGGCGGCGTGCGCTTGCACCTATTCCTATGCGAAGCCCCGCGCCGATGCCGGTCCCGCCACGATTCATGGGGCGCGCTCGCGCCCGGATGCGCGCCAGTGGCGCTCCAGCACCGCGGCGAGCGCGAGGTAGCCCGCGGCCGCACCGGCGAGCACGAGCAGCTGCAGCGGCGGCGCGACGGGAAGGAGCGCGAGGGCGAGCAGCCCGCTCGCGAGCATCAACGCGTACTCCGCAAGGGCGGTCTTCTCGTGGCTCCAGCCGAGCCGGATCTGGCGCTGGTAGTAGTGGTCATGGTGCGCCTCCCAGACGCGCTCGAGCCGGAAGAGCCTCCGCGCGAGCGTCACGCTCGTATCCGCGATCAGGGGCGAGAAGACGAGAGGAGCAAACCACCACCGCCAGTCGTTCTGCACCCAGCCGATGGCGCCCATCGCGCCCGCGAGATAGCCGAGCGGCACCGCGCCCGCGTCCCCCATGAACACGCGCGCGGGAGGGTAGTTGAAGCAGAGGAACGCGCCCGCGGCAGCGGCGATGCTGAAATTGACCAGCGCGAACTCCATGCTTCCGCCAAACCAGGCCGCGATCCCGTAGAAAGTGAACCCGATGACGGCTGCGCCGCCCGCCAGCCCGTCGGATCCGTCCATGAAGTTGTAGAGGTTCGTCATCCACGCGATCGCGAGCGTTGCCACCGCAGCGACGAGCGCCCCGTGCGCGCCCGGCACCGCGCTGTACGCGAAGAACCCGGCCGCGATGAGATGCGCCGCAAACCGCCAGACGACTCCCACGCCGCGCGCATCCTCGAGCCACGAGACCGCGAGCAGCAACCCGAATCCCGCCCAGATCGCCGGGGGAAGATCGGGCCGGATCACGAATACGGCGAGCAGCACGCCCGCGTGAAGGCCGAGCCCGCCCAAGCGCGGCATGGGGGAATCGTGCAGCGAGCGCGGGCCCGGATGATCCACCGCGATGGAGGCGTACCGGCTTCGCGCGAGCCACCAGATGATCCAGAGCGCCGCCGCGAACGCGGTCAGCGGGGCCCACAAGGCGTATTGCACGATCGTCGTTTCGAAAGGTGTTGCGTGACGGACGGCGAATGATATCACCCAAAAGCGCCAGGACGGCGCCCAACAGCGGGCGGTTGGTAAATGGAGAATCGGGAATCGGGAATCGAAAAGGGCCCTTTTGGGCGCGCCGCCATTCCCCATTTCCTATTTCCCATTAACGTTTCCTCTGGCGTCCACCTGCGCTCGTCGGCGCCGTCATGTTTCCTGGCCAGATGCCACGGACTTGAAGACAAGCGCGACAGCAAATTTCATGCTGCTGTTATCTGCTTTTATCGGCGATCGTGGATTCCGAGTTTCCCTGAGAGCACCTTTCCATAGCCGCCGAACGCATGCGCGTCCGCGCGGCTTGCCGCGAATATCGTAACGTGTTACAAAAAGTTGGATGGCCGCACGCCGTAAACGCCGGGGACGCCCCCCGACCGGGCGGGCGCAGCCGGCCGCGCAGCGCATGCGCCGCTATCGCGCGCGCAAGAAGGCGGCGGGACTGCGGCCCGTGGTGCGTTGGGAACCGCCCGCAGAATCGGAAGGCCGAGGGTATTTCTCCACGCACCGCGTGCTCGAGGCGCGCAGCCTGGCGCTGCACGCGTGTATCGCCCGCAAGATCGCTTCGAAGCCCTCGCTCATCGGTATCGCCCGCAAGAACGTCGAGGCGTGGCGTGAAGCCGCGGGAAAAGAGCCGCCGCGCCATCTCGCCGAGTGGCGCCGCATCCTGAAGCGGCCGTGGAGGCAAATTGCGGCGCTTATCACCGAGCAGAGCGAAAGAGCGGCACGGCTGAGGCAGTCCTCCCCGTTCGCCGGCGTGCTCACCGCGGAGGAGCGCAAGCGCATCTATGACGCGTTCCGAGCTTGAGCACTTGATCCGTGCAGCGGGGGCGATCGCGGAAGACGGGCAGATCGTCGTCATCGGGAGTCAGTCCGTCCTGGGCCAGTTTCCGCAAGCTCCCGCCGCGCTGCGCGCCTCGATGGAAGCCGATCTGTATCCGAGGAACCGGCCCGAGCGCGCCGAGCTTGTGGACGGCGCGATCGGGGAAGGTTCGCATTTCCACGAGCAGTTCGGCTATTACGCCCAAGGTGTGGGTAAAGGCACCGCCGTGCTCCCGCGGGGATGGGAGAGGCGGCTGGTGCGAATCAAGAACGAAAATACCGGCGGGTGGAAGGCCTGTGCCTCGAAGTGCACGATCTCGCCATATCGAAATACGTCGCCGAGCGTGAAAAAGACCTCGCGTTTACCCGCGAGCTCGCGAGGCACAAGCTGACCGTCGAAGCCACCTTGCTCGAGCGGCTCTCGGCGACAAGACTCGACTCTCGGGTTCGCAAGCTCGTCCGCAGCCGCATCGAACGCGACTTCGGGTGACCGTCGGCTACCGGCGCGTAACCTGGCAGGTCACGATTTCCGATTCACGATTCTCGGATTCCGACTGATCCACGTTTCACGGATTCTGACCGATTCCCGTTTTACGATTTCCGGTTCACGGCAGCTGGCGCCACTCAACGACGAGGCTGGCCGCTGGCACTCCCGTGGGTGGCCGGCGCCTGGCGCGCCGGCGGCAACTCTCGCCCCGCCGGGCGCCCGGCGCGCGTGCCGCCCGGCATCCGGCGCAACGTGACCCACGACGCCTTCAGGACGAAACGCACGCACACCGCCGCGACCACCGCGACCATCAGGAGTCCCGGGTACTGGTGGCGGAAGAACTTGTTGTAGAAACGGATCATTCCCCGGTGCTTGTGGTACTCGACCCGCGCGGGGTGCGTCCTGCCGCTCGTTCCTTTCCAGTGCGTGATCCGGACGTTCGGGACGAACAGGATCTTCCAGCCCGCCGCGCGGAAGCGCATGCACCAGTCGAGGTCCTCGCAGTGCAGGAAGTAGCGCTCGTCCATCGCGCCCACCGCCTTGATTGCCGCGCTGCGCACGAACATGAACGCCCCGGAGATCGCTTCCACCGGTTCCGGCTCCGGCGGCAGCGGCAGCCCCGTCATCATGAACGAGCGGAAGCGCGGGTGGTGCTTGATCGCGCGGTGCAGGTGCAGCACGCGCACCATCGAGCGCCACGGCGTGGGCACGAAGCGCCGGCAGCCGGCCTGCTCCGTGCCGTCGGGATTGAGCACGAGACAACTCGCCATGCCGGCATCGGGGCGCGCGTCCATGACGCGGATCATTTCCCCGAGGGTGTCCGGCTCGACCACGCAATCGGGGTTGAGAAAGAGCACGTATTCGCTGCGGCACCGGGGCAGTACCACGTTACAGCCCTTCGCGAAGCCGAGATTTTCGCGGTTCTCGATTACCGTCACGGGGACCGGCGCTCCCAGCGCCGCGCGCAGGAATGCGATGCTGTCGTCCTGCGACCCGTTGTCGGAGACGAAGACCTCCACGGGAACGGTGGAGGCGAGGACCGAGCGCACGCACTCGGCCAGCATCGCTCCCGCGTTGTAGTTCACGATCACGACGCAGACCGACTTGCGGCTCATGGAGTCTTGTTCGCGCAGCGTCAAAAGTCGTTTGTCCCGTCCGGTGCGCAGTCGTAGCCCGTTCCGTGAAATCTTGAATTACCGTCCATGGCCGGTCTTTGGTGGGCGCACGATGGGCTGACGATCAGGGATTCGATGGCTTCGTCCGGTCAAGCCGCACGTTTGCCGCGTTCGCCGTGACCTTTGGTCAAGAGGTAGAGGACATGCTGGTTCAAGCTCACCCCCTGCATCTTTGCCGCATGGCCCAGCTCGGCGTGCAAGCTAACGCATGATGTCAGTCCTCGTGCGTGTCAAACATTTTACCGTTTACTGACCACCGCTTACTCAGTTACTGAGTCACCCAGTCATTTCATCACTAGGCTTGCCCATTCCCCATATTCCATTCCCGATCTTCAGTCACATCCAGTCGATCAGCTCGAAGCGTCTTCCGCCCTTGAGACGGAAAAGCGAAAAATCGCCGCGGTCAACCGTCAGGATCCTGCGCAGCCCGCTCTCGCCGGCAAGCCACACCAGCGCGGCGTCGGCCAGGTCCACTTTGCGGCTTGCGTACTTGCCGAGGGTCGCCGAGAGGTCCGGATACGCGGCAACCGGAACGTCAACAACGGCAAGGCTTCCCTCGTGTGCCCATTCCAGCAGGAGCTGCTTCGCCCGCATGTCCAGGAAAAAGCAGGTTTCCACGATCACCGGCGCGACCGTGACCAAGGCGCCCGTGAAACTCCTCAGAAAGGCGCCGGCTTTGGTGTGCAACGGGTCGGCGGCGCGCCCGTAGGCGACGAGAAACCCCGTATCGACCAGCAGCCTATCCAAGCGAGGTTTTGTTGCGGAAACGCTCTCGCAGCAGGCGCTTGGAATGGCGCGCGACGTCGCCGGGCGTCTTGTCGCAGCCGCGAAACGCGGCGCTTGCCTTGTAGGCGTTCGATGCGGTGCCGGATTGATCGAAAAGGTGCTCGAGCGCTCGCTTTACCGCCTCGCTCTTCGTGACTTTGTGCGAGACGCAGTAATCCGCGAGCTTCTGCTCGACGCGCGGCGGCAGACGAACCGAAATTGGCATGGCGATAGTCTGTATGACAATACGCTGATGATTGTATTACAATTTCGCGCCCCGTGCAAAGCGCCATTCGCGATTCGCGTGTCATGTCTTACGGGCTTCCCCGTTCACTGTTCACCACTTACGCGATTTCCGATTCACGATTCACGTCTCACGATCCACGGACTTTGACCGATTCCCGATTCCCCGATTACGCGATCAATTAGTCACCGTGTCCTCGCAGCGCAAGCTCGTCGAGCGTGAAGGGCCGCGGCCGGTAGCCGAAATCCCGCGTGGCCGCAGCGTGGTCGAAGCACAGGTCCCGGTTCATGCGGTCGGCCATCTCCGGTGAAAGATACCGCAAACCGGGCAGCAGCCGCACGGTTTTTAGCGCCGCGCGGTAGACGGAGAGCGGAATTTCTGGCATGCGCGGCTTCCTGCCGAGGGCGCGGAAGATCTCAGCGACCATCTCGCGGTAGGCAAGCGTGCTGCCGCCGCTGAGGTCGTACGTTTTTCCGTGCGTCCCCGAATTGTCGAGCGCGAGCAGGCACGCCTGCGAGAGATCCTCGGCGTGGACCGGCTGGCGCAATCCGGTTCCGGCGCCCACGAGCGGAAAGAACCCGAAGCGGCGAATGAAACGCGCGATGAAGGCAACGTTGCCGTCCATGCCGCGGCCATACGTAAGCGTCGGCCGGAACAGCGTCCATTGAATTCCCAGTTGCGCGCAGCGCTCCGCGAGCTCCCGTTCCGCGGCGGCGATCCGTGTGATGAGGTCGCGTTCCGCGTGGTCCCCGGAGGCCTGCTTGTACGCGGTTGACGTCGAGCCGAACGCTATCAACCGGCACACGCCCGCGCCTGCCAACGCCGGGAGAAGCTCCGGCAGCGCGTTGAGCGGCGCAAGGTGAATCGCTCGTTGTAACCCGGATTCCGACCGAAGCACGTCCGCCAGGTTGTCCGGGGAGTACCGCTTCCACGTGATTCCCGGCGCGTCGTCTCCGGAGCGGCTGCGGTGCTGCCGATACAGAGCGAGCACGCGATGGCCTTTTCGCACGAGCGCGGGCAGCAGGAGGTACCCGACCTGGCTGCGGGCGCCGAATACGAGGACGTTTGCCGTGCCCGAAGGGGATTGCTCAGCGGAGGAATACATGGGCGACCTTTCCAAAAGCCACGGTCGGGCTCGGCTTCGACCGTCCGCTAAAGCCGCTCGAAGCGACTACGGCGGCTTTAGGAAGCCTCATTCACGCCACGACCCAATGAACCTGGCAGGCATCGAAAAACGGTTGGCGGCTTCAGTTTCATGGCGCGGGGCGAAATGCCGGAGCAGCAGGTGCCCCGGCATGCCGTCGCCGCGCAGGATCAGGACTCCTAGGAGTTTGTCGGACTTAGGTCGGACAAACTCCTTATCCAAAACCGCCTGCATGAAAACGGGAGTGAAAGGCAGTGAAAACCTCATATCCAGCCTGCTCAGATGCCCTATTAGAGCCCAAACGGGGTCGTGGTCCTGGGTTTCTCATGGGTTTCATTGGAAATCCGCAGGCGGTTTTGCGTTTAGCAGCCTGTCGAAACGCAAGTCCGACAGGCTGCTAGCACGCCGCTTCCGCATGTCGAACGGCCAGGCGGCGCCCGGCGCGCATGCACGCGTGCCAGATTACGAGGAGCCGACACTTCCTGCTCCCGATCCTGAGGCGGGCTCGCATGGGCAGAGTCCGAGATGCTGAAAAGAGGCTACAGAAACTCCGCCAGCTTTTTCTGCAGCAACCGCAGATCTTCCAGGTTTCGCTGTAGTACGTCGTGGACGATGGCTCTGTCCACCTCGAGGTAGTCGTGGACGAGGATATTGCGGAATCCGATCATGCGGATCCATCGTTGCTCGAGGTCCTGGTCAATGTCACCGTGGGAGCGGAACAGCCGGGGAATGTCGCGCCCCGCATTCACCACGCCAAGTTCCAGTTCAGCGATGACGTGGCTCGCTGCGTCCATGAGGGCTTCGATGGCAAGCTGCAGGAACCGTTCGGCGCTCCCGTACCGTTCCGGGTCGGCGCGGAACTGATCGAGGCTGTACCGGCGTAACCGCTCGAGAATGGCGCAGTACTCGCCGACCTTCTCAAGCCGCCTTCGGACGACCTCGGGCCTAAGCACCGGCCAGCCTGCGCTTGAAGGCCGCGCGCTGCACCTCGAGGAAAGGCAGGAAATCCAGGTACTCCCGCAACGCCCTGGAATAGTACCCGCCGCGATCAAAACTCTCGCGGGCGTAGACCAGCCGGTTCGGGCGCACGGCCTCGAACCGAAGCACGACATCCTCGGTGTCGAGCGAAACCACGTCCACCGCATCGAAACCCGCCTCTGCCAGTGCTGCCAGCAGGTCCAGGCGCCGGCTGCCAAAAGCGCGACGCGGCACGATCGCCAGATCCAGGTCGCTTCCGGCTCTTGCCGTCCCCTCCGCGGTGGAGCCGAAGAGGAAAACGGCTTCGATTTCCGGAAAACGCCGAAATACCTCCGTCAGCGTCCGCTTGAGGTCCTCCAGCTCGGCAAGGTGAGTAGGGTGCATGCGCGGGTATTGTAAGAGCGAAACCTCCCTTGGGGCCAGTCCTCGTTCGGCTTGGTTATGCAAGGACGCGGGTAAGGGTCGGGAGCAGTGCCGGAAGCGCATTGAGCGGCGCAAGGTGGATTGCGCGCAGTCTCAGCCACGGAACCACACGGAAGGTTACGGAAGGTTCTTGAATAATTTTTCGATTTGAGTTTTTGTCCGTGTATTTCCGTGTGATTCCGTGGCCAAGGTTCTTCGGTTCACCATTCACCGGGCCTCTCCGCTCCCCGCTCACTGCTCACTCAATGACTCAGTCACTGAATCACTCAATCACTACGAGCACGCAGCGCGAGCTCGTCGAGCGTGAAGGGCCGCGGCCGGTAGCCGAAGTCCCGCGTTGCGCCGGCGTGATCGAAGCACAGATCTAAGTTCATGCGGTCGGCCATCTCCGGTGAAAGATTCCGCAAACCGGGCAGCAGCCGGAGCCAATTGAGTGCGGCGCGATAGAGAGATAGCGGGATTTCCGGCATGCGCGCCTTCCTGCCGAGCGCACGGAAGACTTCCGCGACCATCTCGCGGTAGGCGAGGGTGCTGCCTCCGCTGAGGTCGTAGCTCTTCGAGTACGTTGCCGAATTTGCGAGCGCGAGCAGGCACGCCTGCGCCAGGTCCTCCGCGTGGACCGGCTGGCGCAGGCCGGGTCCCGCACCCACGAGCGGGAAAAACCCGAAGCGGCGAATGAAGCGCGCGATGAAGGCTACGTTGCCGTCCATGCCGCAGCCGTACGTAAGCGTGGGCCGGAACAGCGTCCACTGGATCCCCAGTCGCGTGCAGCGCTCCGCGATATCCTGTTCCGCGGCGGCGATCCGCGTGATGAGGTTGCGTTCCGCGTGGTCCCCGGAGGCCTGCTTGTACGCGGTGGATGTAGACCCGAAGGCGATCAGCCTCCGCACGCCCGCATTTGCCAAGGTGGGGAGGATGTCCGGCAGCGTGTTGAGCGGCGCAAGGTGAATCGCTCGTTGTAACCCGGACCCCGGACGGAGCACGTCCGCCAGGTTATCCGGAGAGTACCGCTTCCACGTGATTCCCGGCGCGTCGCCCCCCGAATCGGGTCGCCGCTGCCGGTGCAAAGCGAGCACGCGGTGGCCCTGCCGCGCCAGCCCGGAGAGCAGAAAGTGCGCGATCTGGCTGTGTGCCCCGAATATCGCGACCCTCTCGGTGGGTGGTGGCGCCTGGACACTCGGAACGGAATGTTCCACTTACCGGCCTTGACGAGATATGTCAATGCAAAATCACGAACCGCTTCCAGCCACGCAACCACTCCCGGCGACCGTGAATCGTCAATCGTCAGTCAGAAAACCGTTGACGGCCCGAAGCAGCAACAGATCGCTCCGGTTCACGATCTCAGCAACGCTCCCAGAGCGCGCGCACCGGCACGGCAAACATCCCGGCGCCGAACGGCAGCGCGTTCTCGCCGTCGTCGCGCTGCATCAATGGACAGCTTCAGCGCCGAGAACAGCCCGGGAACGCGCTGAACCTCGTCGAGCGCGGCGCGTGCCGGGAGCCCGGCGACGAAACCGGTCGGGTCTTCCCTCGCGGCCCGTAAGATATTCCCATCGTCGAAGGAGTAGTACTCGTAGCCAGCAGCTCTCGCGACCTTCAGCGCGAGCGTTGTCTTGCCGGACTGGCGCGGCCCATGGATCAGCACCGCGGGCGTATCGGCGAGCGCCTCCAGAAGCCGGGGCTCGGCGTAGCGCGGATAAAGGCCGTCGCGCATATAGGCCAATTTTAACCTTCAGCGTCGGCCAATCGTAACCTTCGTGACCGGCCGATTGAAAGCTTGGCCGTCGGCCAATTGAAAGCTTGGCAGACAGTGTCGCGCGACGCGGTGGCTCCTTGGAAATTCACCAGATCGTAGTCGAAAATTCGCCACCTCGTGGATTCGGCACTCGCGGCGCACCTTGCAGGTTTCGACGCTGAAGCGCTTGCGCGCGACCGTTCAAACCTCGGGCCGCTGCTCGAGACGTTCCTGGTCGGCGAGCGTACGAGAGAGGCGAGCTGGACACCCGGCCGCACGCTGCTCCTTCGCCTCAGGACGGCGATGCGGCCGTGCCCTTCGGTGAGCGCATGATCGCCGCGCCGGTGAACGCGCTGTGGGAGCCAATATGACGCGCCGGCGACGCGCCTGAAAGGGAGAGCGGTAAGCGGTGGAAATTTGCCGAAACAAACGCGGTGAAGGCGCGCGAATCCCTTTCTACAGCGGCGGAAACTCCAGTTCCGCTTTGCGCAGACTATTCGGCGTGCCGATATCGCGGTGATACATCGTGTTGAAGTGGGTGCGGATCCGCCCCAAGTAGCGAGGGAGTACCTCGGTGCTCAGGTCAATGGTTGATCTACCAAGCGATTCGAGGAATTTGATAATTTCCGGCTCGAAAACGTACACCGCAGCGTTGGCACGATTTCCCGGGGGGTTGGGCGATTTTTCGTGGAAATCCCGTACAATACCCTTATCGTCCTCTACCACAATCCCACAGCTTTGGGGCGCATCAGTCGCAAACGTCATCATCGTCACAACGACTTCGGGTGGCCTGCTGGCGTGTCGAGCAATGAACGCGCGCACGTCAAATCTTGTCAGGTTATCAGCGTGTGCGACAAGAAATGCCTCGTCGCGAAAGAATTTCCGATTGTGCAAAATGGTACCCCCGGTGCCGAGGAGAACCTCCTCGTGCATGAGCGTCACCCGATCTTTCCAGCGCGAGGCACCGACAAAGTCAGAAACTTTTTCGGGGAAATAATGGGTATTTACAAGAATTGACTCGATGCCTCCTGTGAGAAGAAGCTCCAGCCAGTAGTCGAGCAGCGACCGCCCTCGAATCGAAACAAGGCATTTCGGTATATTGTCGGTTAGTGGTCGCAGCCGCGTGCCGTAGCCTGCTGCGAGCAGCAATGCTCTCAAAGCGACAACTCGGTGATGAGGTCCCGACTGGTGAGCGGAGTGTTACCGACTCTGCCAACTTGGCAGGCCGCGGCCACAGAACCCAGATATGCGCTTTGCCAAATGTTCCCGCCTACGGCGAGCGTCATTGACGCGCAGGTAAGCAACGAATCGCCCGCCCCGGCAACGTCTTTAGGTGCGGTGTTGAATGCAGGCAAACGGTCAGTCACGAAATCGTCACCGTTTCTATCGGGTGCGTGAACCAACAGGCCTTCGTTCCCCAGAGTGAGAATAATTTGCCTCGCATTAGCCTTCTTGTGCAATGATTCGGCCAGCACGACGAGACCGGAACTGAAATCGCGGACCGCAAGCCGCGCCTCGCGTTCGGTCGGCGTGAGCAGCCGCATGCCGTGAAACCTAGAGACGTCGCCCACCTGTGATGACGACTGGCTGTCCGCTACCATCATGATATTTCGCTCTTGGCAGAAGGCAATTAATCGCTCCAGCACATCTTGTGGTAGACAACCGTAATTAAAGTCTGAAAAAATCAGCAGGTCCGCGCGCTCCAGTGCTCTGAACGCCTTCTCAAGAAAAGCGATTCCGACTTCATTAGGAATATCGTGTTGCCGGAGATGGCTTACTCGTAACAAAGTCTTGTCTTGCGAGCGAAAACGTTGCTTGAGTGTTGTTGGACGGCTGGTGTCGACGACAGAATCGCTTACTACACCGAATCTGTCGAGCATCTCCCGAGCAAACTGGTTGATCGTATCGTCACCGGACACGTACAAGTAGGTCACCTCAGCGCCGAGGCTGCAAGCATGCGCGGCGACGATTCCGGCGCCACCCACAAACCGGTGCGTGCGGATCGGCGTGACGACGATTGTCGGATCTTCTTGCGACATTCCAAGTGGCTGGCAATTGACGTATTCATCAACGATCAGGTCGCCAATCACTACGATCTTAAGCTTGCTGAACTCGCGGACAAGACCGATGAGGTCGCCCATCGAGAACGAATGCCGCTGCAGGTAATCAACAGGCTTCTTTATTGTTGAGAAGTTCGTTTCGACCAACTCTCTCTGTAGGAGGTCGAGAGACGAGAACTTCACTTCGCCCGAGCTGAACAGCAGCGTGCCGCCACAGCTTTCAACCGCCTTGCGTTCCGGGTTTTCAAGGGCTTCATGTTCCTTGCCTTTCACGACGATCGCCGGCTTCAGCAGCGTAATGAACTGCTCCGGCGGCATTCGCAGAATAAACGCATAGTCGACGATACCGATCGCCTTGACCGCTTCGAGCCGGAGTTGCTCCGGAACCACGGCGTCGCTGGCACCGTCCTCGATTACCCCCACGACCAGGAAATCGCCGCACTCGGCCGCGAAGTTGAGCAGCCTCAGATGGCCTGGGTGTACGACGTTGAAATTTCCCGATACGAAGACGACCTTCCGGGCACGACGTGCTTTCCGGGTAATTGCGGCAACGGCCTCGACGGCCGCGACGTGGCGATCCATGTTGCACTCCTCCCCTGAATGGAGCCGCGCTACGCTTGAGTTTGTCTTGCCTACTTACGCCCGCGATAACTTATCTGGTCACCGCTCTTCCCGGCCACAAACCCTTCCGCCCGATCCCACTAGATTGTATGGGCGTCCTTTGTGCTGCGGTTCCCCGGTTGCGCCGCTGCAGGGAAATAGCCCGATGCGAACCGCCCTGTTCAACTGTCTGAACAGCCTAGAGCCTGTTATGAAGTTGCGTAAGTGCTTGATATGACAGCTGCGCGAAGAGCGAACTCGGCGGTTGCGCTTCACCTAACTCGTTGAATTTACGTACGCCGCGTTCGAACTTCATAACACGCTCTAGATACGTTAAAAGTTCGCCCAACCGGTAATCTAGCCCGATGTCATGCGGAGTCTGTAGGCACAGTCCGAACTCACCGGATGATCATGGTATGGGATTCCATTTCGGCTGAAAGTTTGTATATTAGTCCATGAATATGGCAATCAGCAACAACGCACACCCGATCGCGGTGGTCACCGGTGGTGCCGGCTTTATCGGCAGTCACATGGTTGATCTGCTGGTGAGCAAGGGATTCGTGGTGCGCGTGATCGACAATCTTAGTGGGGGTCGAAAGTCGAACCTCGCTCATCATATTGACGATTCACGGGTAATCCTGGAAGGCCGCGATATCCGTAACCTTGAGCCGGATGACAAAATATTTTCCGGCGCAAAGTACGTCTTTCATTTCGCAGGAATCGGGGACATCGTCCCCTCGATCGACGAGCCGATCGAGTATCTGTCTACCAATGTGCAGGGTACCGTCCGCACGTTGGAGTGCGCGCGTCGAGCCAGAGTGGCAAAGTTTGTGTACGCCGCGTCTTCCACGTGTTACGGGCTCGCGGCGGTGCCCACCAGCGAAGACCATCCTATATCGCCGCAGTATCCCTATGCACTGAGCAAGTATCTCGGCGAGATGGCCGTGCTCCACTGGCAAAAGGTGTACGGGCTGCCGGTGAATTCAATCCGTATATTCAATGCTTACGGCATCCGCTCCCGCACGACGGGGGCGTATGGGGCGGTATTCGGAGTATTCCTCAGGCAGAAGCTGGCGGGTAAGCCGTTCACGGTGGTCGGTGACGGCAGCCAGACTCGCGATTTTGTCTACGTCACCGACGTCGCCGAGGCGTTTTGGCTTGCCGCTGAGACTGAGCGTTCGGGACGCCTTTACAACGCGGGGGCGGGCAATCCACAATCTGTCAATCGACTGGTCGAGCTTCTCGGCGGGTCGGTTGTTCGCATTCCCAAGCGACCGGGGGAGCCCGACTGCACGTGGGCCGATATTTCGCGGATTCAGCGGGAGCTAGGCTGGGCGCCACGCGTCCCGTTTGCGGAAGGCGTGGCTCGCATGCTAGGGAACATTGATTACTGGCGCGAAGCACCGCTATGGGACGCTCAGTCGATCAGCAAAGCGACCGAGTCATGGTTCAAGTATTTGGGGGAGGCCGATGCTAGCGGCAGATAACAAGGCTCAGGAAATGTCGTTGGGAGCGCGCAGCGGCGAATTCCAGCACGTGATCGCCTCTGCCGAGATCACCGACGGGGCACGCAACCGCCGCCAGACAGAGGAAGCGATTAGGGGCTTGGTTGCCATGCTCAAGGACCTTCGTCAGGGGGGCGGCTATCTGTATCTGGTCGGGAACGGCGGCAGCGCGGGGGTCGCTAGCCACGCAGCCACGGACTTCGTGAATGTCGGTAAGCTACGCGCCACGACCCTACACGAGTCCGCCCTGCTGACCTGCATGAGCAACGATTACGGTTACGAAGCGGCCTTCGCGCAAATACTTTCGACGGTGGCCTCGCCGCGGGATGTTCTGATCGCGATCAGCAGCTCCGGGCAGTCGGAGAACATACGCAATGCCGCCACCACGATGCGCGAGCTGGGCGGTACGACGATTACGTTGAGCGGGTTCAAGCGCGACAACCCGCTGCGGACCCTCGGCGACGTCAACATCTGGCTCGATTCGACCGATTACGGCATGGTCGAGATCGGCCACCAGTTTATATTGCACAACGTCGCTGACCGCTTGAGGCTGGGCTTGTGAGCGGCAACTTGCAGCACGTTTCCCGCTGATGGCCGGGTTACCCATTTCGTCCATTTGGGGATTGTTCTCTACATGGCAGATAAACCGATAAAGACTGTTCTCGTGACTGGCGGCGCCGGGTACGTAGGAGCCGTTCTCGTTCCTCTCCTGCTGGACGCCGGGTACCGGGTCAAAGTGCTCGACCTGTACTTGTACGGTGACAACGTCCTGTCGTCCGTCAAGGGCAATCCTCGGCTCGAGGAGATCAAGGGCGACATCCGTGATGCTCCGCTCCTGCGGCGGGTGTTGCCAGGCAGCGACGCGGTGATCCACCTGGCGTGCATCTCCAACGACTCCAGTTTCGAGCTCGACCCGGCGCTGGGCAAGTCCATCAACTACGACGCGTTCGTGGAGCTGGTCAAGATTTCCAAGGAGAGCGGGGTGCATCGCTTCATCTACGCGTCGTCGTCGAGCGTATACGGGATCAAGTCGGAGACGGACGTCACGGAACACCTTCCGCTGAAGCCCCTCACCGACTACTCGAAGTACAAGGCGATGTGCGAGGAAGTGCTCATGGGGGAGCGGGCCCCGGGCTTCACGGTGCTTACCATCCGCCCAGCCACGGTCTGCGGATACTCGCCGCGCTTGCGGCTAGACCTCACCGTCAACATCCTGACGAACCATGCGGTCAGCGAGCGAACCATCAAGGTGTTCGGGGGTGACCAGATGCGGCCCAACATCCACATTGACGACATGGTGCGTGTGTATCTAGATGCCTTGAAATGGCTGGCGGAAGCCATCGACGGCCGGGTCTATAACGTCGGGTATCACAACTTCAAGGTGCGCGAGATCGCGGACATGGTGAAGGAAGTGATCGGGCCCGATATCCGGATCGTGACCACGCCCACCAACGACAACCGCTCGTACCATGTGTCGTCCGAGAGAATAAAGCGCGAACTCGGGTTCTCTGCGCAGCATTCGCTCGTGGATGCCGTGCGCGACCTGCGTGATGCTTTCGCGGCGAACAAGATCCCGGATTCCATGACGGACGACCGCTACTACAATATCCGGCGCATGCTACGTCTGAAGCTCCGGTAGGCGTCGGCCAGCGGCACGCAACTCCGCGCCCCGGGCGCGAAATTACGCACGTGATCATAGGAATCGACTTCGACAACACTGTCGCGAGTTACGATGAGCCGATGCACCGACTCGCCGTCGAGTGGGGATTGATATCCGCGCAGTTGCCGCGGAACAAGAAGGTGATCCGCGACACCATTCGCGCGCTTCCGGATGGCGAGTCGAAATGGCGCGGGCTGCAGACGTATTCCTACGGACCGGGGATGCGAGACGCGCGCCCGATGAAGGGGGTAAAGGAGTTTCTGGCTGATTGCAGGACCCGCCGTATCCCGGTCTGGATCGTGAGCCACAAGACCGAGTTCGCCAATTTTGGCGATCCGACGGTCAATCTGAGGGCCGCCGCGCTGGATTGGATGGAACGGGAGGGCCTGCTGGATTCGGACGCATTCGGCATTGGGCGCGAGCGGATTTTCTTCGAGGATACGCGCGAGGAGAAGATCGCCCGCATCAAGTCCCTGGGGATCACGCATTTCATTGACGACCTCGAGGAAACGTTTTGTGAAGCCGCGTTCCCCGGGGACGTGGTGAAAATACTGTTCGCCCCGCATGAGCCGGGGCTTAACTCCAACGGATGGACGTCATTCGCGACATGGCCACAGATCCAGCGGCATCTGCTGGCCGCGTGATCCCCCCGCGTTCCCCCGGAGCGAGCGCGTCCGATGATGCGCTTGCAGCGAACCATACGGGCATCCTTCCGGATGTCCTCGGGCAACGCGTCGACTCCATCGAAAGAGTCGGCGGCGGGCGGAACAGTCGCGTCTACCATGTGCGCTGCACTGCCGCGAATTACGCCGCCAAGTTCTACTTCGACCGGACGGCCGATGGGCGCGACCGGCTACAGGTCGAATACTCGGCCTTCGATTTTCTCTGGCAGCGCGGCGTGCGTTGCATTCCCCGGCCGGTATTGGCGGATCCGGCGCGTCAGGTTGCGGTCTTCGAATTCATCAACGGGCGGCCGGTGGACGCGAGTCAGGTCTCGACCGGTGACGTTGACCAACTGGTCAGCCTCGTGCGCATGCTGAGGGGGGTTGCTGCAGACCCGGCCAGTCGCGGCCTTGGCCCGGCTGCGGAGGCCTTCTTCTCGGTGGCAGGCGTGATCGGCAACATCATGGAACGGCAGCAGCGCATCGCCAGGCTCGATGCAAAGGGGCCGAGCTACGATGCCCTGCGGCGATTCCTGCGTGAGGAATTCCGGCCGGCGCTCGAGCATCTTGGCCACTGGGCCCGTGGGCGCGGCATCGGTAACGAAGTCGAGCTTTTGCTTGACCAGCGCACCCTCAGCCCTTCGGATCTCGGATTTCACAACGCCCTGCGGGAAGTGGACGGACGGCTTGTGTTTCTGGATTTCGAGTATTTCGGGTGGGACGATCCCGCGAAAACGCTCTGCGACGCCCTGCTGCATCCGAGGATGACCCTGTCGCTCGAGCTGAAAACGCATCTCGCACGGCGCTTTGCGAGTGTCTTTGACCGTGATCCGGCATGGCGCAGTCGGGTCGAGACGGTCTATCCGCTGTTCGGGCTCAAATGGTGCATGATCCTGCTGAACGAGTTTCGCCCGCAGCAGCTGGAACGCCGGCGGTTCGTGGACCGCGACCCCGAAGAGGCAACCGTCCTGCAGATGCGTCAGCTTGAAGCTGCGCGAGGCGTGCTTCATAGGATCATGCACGAGCATTTGCACTTCCCATTCTGGTGACCAAACAACGCATGAGTGCAATTCCCAAGAAAGCTGTCCCGCTCGACGAGAGGTCGCGGCACCTGCGAAGACAGATCGTCCGCGTGCTGGAACGCGGAGGCCGGGGCCACATCGGCACCTCGCTCTCGCTGGTGGAAATGCTGCGAGTCCTTTTTGACGGCGTGCTGCGCTACGACCCGAAGAATCCCGATTGGCCCAAGCGGGACCGCTTCATCCTCAGCAAGGGGCACGGCTGCATCACGCTCTATGTTCTCCTTCAGGAGAAGGGTTTCTTCCCGGAAGAGGAACTATGGAAGTTCTGCAAGTTTGACGGCATCCTCGGCGGGCATCCGGATCCCAAGGTGCCCGGCATCGAGGTTTCCACCGGGAGCCTCGGGCACGGCCTGCCGGTCGGGGTCGGCATGGCGCTCATGGCAAAGAGGCGCAATGCGGGCCACCGTGTGTTCGTGGTGCTGGGCGACGGAGAGTGCAACGAGGGGTCGGTCTGGGAGGCGGCCATGAGCGCGGCCAAGCACAAGCTCGACAATCTCGTCGCGATGGTCGACTACAACAAGCAACAGTCCTATAGCAGCACCTACGAAGTGCTCGACCTCGAGCCATTCTCAGCCAAGTGGGAGGCGTTCGGCTTCGCGACAAGGGAAGTGGATGGCCACGACGTCGCGGCTTTGGAGCGCGTCTTGGCCGCGGTCCCGTTCCAGACCGGGAGGCCTTCGGCGATCATCTGCCATACGGTAAAGGGCAAGGGGATCCCATTTGCGGAAAACGACATGCGCTGGCACCACAAGAGCAGCATCAAGGACTCCGAGGTCGAAGACATGTTGTGCGCGATTGAGGCTGCCGAATGAGAGAGACTTGTCTCGATCAGGTCTATCAGCTTGCCAAGACCGACCCGCGAATCGTTTTCATCGGTTCCGATCTCGGTGCCGGCACGCTGCGCAAGTTCAAGGAGGAAATGGCTGACCGGTTCTACATGGAAGGCATCTCCGAAGCGCATGTCGTCGGGATGGCGGCCGGCATGGCGCTGGAGGGCATGATCGTCTACGTGAACACGATCAGCACCTTCATCACGCGGCGGTGCTTCGAGCAGATCGCCGTGGATGTCTGCCTGCACAAACTGAACGTCAGGCTGATCGGCAACGGCGGCGGGTTGGTGTACGCGCCGCTCGGCCCGACCCATCTCGCGATCGAAGACATTTCAATCCTGCGCGCGCTCCCCAACATGACGATCACGGCGGTTGCGGACGCCGGCGAGATGCGGCGACTGATGCCGCAGACTGTCGACCATCCTGGGCCGATCTACATCCGGCTCGCGAAGGGTTACGATCCGATCGTGACCAATGACGAAGTACCGTTCCGCATCGGCAAAGGGATCCCCATGCGCGACGGTCGGGACGCGCTGCTCGTCACGACCGGAATTACGCTCAAGTCCGCGCAGGAAGCAGCCAAAATGCTCGCCCTCGAAGGGGTCGAAACCGCGATCCTGCACATGCCGACAATCAAGCCGTTGGACACCGAGGCGTTGCTTCATCATGCAGCCCGCGTGCGAGCGATCGTCGTCATTGAAGAGAACACGATCATCGGGGGCCTGGGTAGCGCCGTTGCCGAAGTGGTCGCCGAAGCCGGGTTGTCGCCCGCCAAAAAATTCCGGCGCATCGGGATCCCCGACGTGTTTCCCGACCGCTACGGCTCGCAGGCCAACCTGATGGACCATTACAAGATCAATACGGACCAAGTCGTTTCCACCGTGTGGGCGCTGCTCGACCGGAAATAGCCTCGTCTGTCGGGGTTTCCCTCAATCAAGGAGCATTGAATGGGCCGTTTGCTGAACATCGTCAACCCGCTGCACCGGCGCACCAAGCGCGACTATCTCGCGCGTATGGTGGACAACAAGCTGGAAGCCGTTGCCGTAGCGAAGAAGTACGGCGCCGAATATTGGGACGGCGATCGCCGCTACGGGTACGGCGGCTACAAGTACGATGGCAGATGGAAGCTCGTCGCCGAGCAATTGATCAAAATCTACGATCTGCCGAGAAACGCGAAGATCCTCGATGTCGGGTGCGGGAAGGCCTTTCTACTTTACGAGCTGAAGCAGCTTCTCCCGGATGCCGAAGTGGTGGGCTTCGACATCTCCGAGTACGGCATCGCCAATGCGAAGGAAGAAATAAGGGATCGTTTGTTCGTGTACAAGGCGCATGATCCATACCCGTTTGGGGACAAGTATTTCGACCTGGTGATATCGCTCGGCTGCTGTCACAACCTGCGCCTGTTCGAGCTGAAGACCGCGCTCACCGAGATGGAGCGCGTCGGCAAGAACAAGTATTTCATGGTCGAGAGCTACCGAAACGAGCGCGAGCTATTCAACTTGGAATGCTGGGCGCTTACCTGCGAGTCATTCTTCGACGCCGCCGAGTGGATCTGGCTTTTCGAGCACTTCGGCTACACGGGCGACTACGAGTTCATCTATTTCGAGTGAAGCGCCGGCATCGTGCTTCCGATCAAGATCAAGGCAGCGATCCTCTTGCGACAGCACGCGCCGCTCGAGGTGGCGGAGATCGAATCACCGGACCGGCTGTGCTTCGGGCAGGTACTGGTCAAAGTGCACTACAGTGGCATCTGCGGCGCGCAGATCAACGAGATCGAGGGGGCCAAGGGACCGGATAAGTTCCTCCCGCATCTGCTCGGTCACGAGGGCTGCGCAACCGTCCTCGAGGTCGGTGAAGGCGTGCGCACGATCAAGAAGGGGGACTTGGTTGTGATGCATTGGCGCCCCAGTAATGGAATACAGTCTGAGACGCCGACTTACCGCTGGAACGGGAAGACCGTGAACGCGGGGTGGGTAACCACTTTCAACGACTACGCCGTCGTGTCGGAAAACCGGCTGACGCCAATCCCCCCCGATTTTGATCGAAAGCTGGCCCCGCTCTTTGGCTGCGCGATCACCACCGCCATGGGCGTCATCAATAACAACGCCCAAGTGAAGGTGGGGCAGTCGGTTGTGGTGTTCGGAGTAGGAGGTGTCGGGCTCTGCATCGTCCAGGCCGCGCAGATGGTTTCGGCCTACCCAATCGTGGCGATCGACATCGTCGAGAGCAAGCTGAAGATGGCGAGGGCGTTCGGCGCAACGCACTGCATCAACTCGAAGGCTGCCGCGGACCTGCAGCGCGAGGTTCGTGACATCGTCGGTCCCCAGGGTGCGGACGTCGTTGTCGAGACCACGGGCAATGCCCGCGTGATCGAGACGGCTTACGGGCTGGCGCACGCCAAGGGCAAGACCATCCTGGTCGGGGTGCCACGCAAGGGTGACAACATTTCGATCTATTCCCTACCCCTGCACTTTAAGAAAGTTCTCACCGGGTCAGAGGGTGGCGACGCCGAGCCGCACAACGACATCCCGCGGTACGTGCGGCTTGTCAAGGCGGGCAAGTTCAGGCTCGATGGGCTGGTCACGCATGAGTTTAGGCTAGAGCAGATCAACGAAGCAATAGCGCTCGTGCGCGCTGGCGAGGCAGGACGCGTGTCAGTCACCATGGCGTGATACGACCCGCGACTCGACAGGATTCGAAGCGTCAATCCATGACCACAGAGGTGAGCAGGGCGGGCGTTTATCGAAGTCTTTTCGTGAACAGCGCGCTTGTCTGCGCAACTCTCGCCGGTACCCTAAGCGTTCTGGAATTGGGGTTACGCTATGTTCACGGCGAACCGTTGATTCCGACCGAAAACCTGATTGTCCGCAAGGTCGGTCTTTTAAGGGTTCATACTGCGAATCAATACGACTCGTTGCTTGGGTGGGTCTTGAAAGAAAATATGCCGTACAGCGGCGGCATGTCGACCGGCCAGTACGGTATCCGAATGAATGCAAGGGAGACGCGCCCAATTCCGCGTGGGGCGGTACTCACGAGTGGAGACTCATTCACCGCGGGCTCCGAGGTCGAGAATCACCAGACTTGGCCGGCGCATTTGGAAAAGATACTTGGCGTCCCCGTTCTTAATGCCGCTACCGGTGCTTGGGGCTCGGATCAGATCATCCTTCGTGTTGAACAGCTGTTGCAGAAGGTTTCTCCGAGGATGGTGATCGTGTCGTTTCTCGTCGACGACATAGAACGAACTAACTTCCGTATTTATGGCGGCGGCAACAAACCGTACTTTACAGTCGTTGGTGGCAAACTTTTACACCACAACAATCCGGTGCCCGTCTTCTCAGGAAGGGCCAATGAACTTGGCCTACTGCGTAGTGTTCTTGGATACTCACTTTTAGTGAACTGGACGATGGAGCGTATCGGTTACGCGAATTGGTGGCGGGACGGAGCAGTATACGTAAAAGTGGGAATAGATCCCGTTGCCGTGAGCAGCCTTCTCATGAAGCGGCTAAAGGAACAGCTCGACCGCGATGGGGTTCGGCTGATATTCATTTTGCAGTATGGGGGAGGGCAGATTGCGACGTGGAACAAAGAGCCGGATTACGCCGTTGAGCTGTTTCGGAATTTTCTGGCCATGGGCATCGAATGCATTAACACCTGGCCAACTTTGAAGAGAATCCGTGACGAGCAGGGCGAGGATCCGCTCAAGCGGTTGTACGTGATGCACGACAAAAACCGATTGTACGGGCACATGTCCGATGCGGGAAATCGGCTGGTAGCTGAGCTCGTTGCCAAGCAGATTGGCCAATTCCAGCGACTTGAGAACGGGACAAGGTAATATTCTCGATGGTGAACTACTCATTTTGTTGCCATTAACTTGCGGATTGAGAGGAACGCCCTACGAATTTCTAGATGCTCGTTTTCTGCGGAAAACACCGGGCCGCGGTCCGTCGCAAGCTGAATTATCAGGTGGCCTTCGTCGACGTAACCTGAGGAGGAGAAAGACACGCGGACCCAACCGTTAGCGCTATGACGCACGCTCCCGCGCAGGCTCACTGCATTGCCTAGCCTATGCAGCGCGATTCCGGGACGGCGCGGATCGATGTCCGCGAAGACCCCGTTGTTTTGCCGGTCCAGAAGCTGAAAACGCGGCCAAGTTCTATCACTTGTGCGGAATTCCAAGCTGATTTCAGCATGAGAGTGTTTGATTTCTGGAGCCGGCACGATGACATAATGCTCGGAGACCGGCCCGACAGCGGCAACGACAAATTGTCCTGTGTCTTTCTCGGCCAGAGAGGCGATCGGCGCCTGTCCACCGTAAAATAGCCCCACCTGTCTTGACAATCGCTCGGCGAGATCGACACGCAATTGGTCGCCGCCGACGGGCGCGAACCGCGTTTCCCAAGCGCTCGAAGTCGTCCGGGGGCCGGAGGAAAGTGCGCGCTCCAAAGTAGGGGCCACCAACGAAGCGACGAATGCGTTGCCCCGGTTAGACATGTGTCCAAATACCGACCGATCGCGTGGATGTACGAAGAATGACTCGAAGGTCGCGACGTTGCCTAAGGCAAGGTTGCGCATAGGGCTATACTCGTCCACCACGTAGTACCCCAACAGATCCGCACATTCAATAACGAGCCTCGCGTCATCCGGACGTTGATATAACCGTCTGACCGGCTCGCCGTATTGCATCAGCAACAGACCGGCAATGTTGCGTGAGTCGAGCTCTGTTTTGAGGCGATGAAGCAGGCGACACGTCACCTCGACAGGGTCGTTGCCGATCGTGCGAAACTGTTGCCCTTGCGCGCCGAGCCACAGTGATGGAAACGCGGCCGTCATAAGGTCGTTTGCCGCCGCAGACCATGCTAGGGAGGCACGCAGTTTTCCGATTGCGAACGACGGGGGATCGACGTGAATAGGAACAGGTAGGTTCCGGTGCACGAGGCGGCCATTTTGGACGTCGAAAAAAGGTTTCGGCCGGCCGTAGGACGAAAAACCCGCGCGCAAAATGTCCTGGTCGAGAAATGCCACAATGACGGCCTTCGGGGCAACGAGTGGCAGAAGCGTTTCTGCGCGCATTATCATTTGGTCTGTGCCCCAGCCCCCGGCTGCGGCATTCAAAACGCGCTGTAAGATGATTTCCTCGAGCTGAGCGGGCCACGTTTCGTGGTCATTGACTTCCGAGCCGACGGCGAAGGAATCTCCCACGACGAGCACGGCCCCGTTCTCGGCGTATTCGCTTCTTGATGAATTTCTACGGATGCCGTGATCAATGGTGGTTATGTCGTACGTCAAACCCGCATGATTCGGGATGCCACGAAACGAAGCAGAGGGGCGAAGCTTCCAGCCTAGCAAAGGGTCGTACTCGTTTATTCCTGCCAGATCGCCTCGATTTCGATTCGGATGGAAATCGCGCATTTCCAGCAGAGAAATCCCGTGGTAGACGCGGTAAACGATTTCGGCCCCGACGATCGAAACCGCGAGTGACAGTGTGACCAACACCGCGTTTGCCGCGAAAGACTTGGGCCCCTTGAGCGTTCGGATCATTGCCTTCGACACGTTATCATCGCCCGTTGGCGCTCAGTTTAGGGGACTTTTTAAACGACAGCGCGCCAAGTAGATCCTGCAAGCTCGCGTCTGAATGACGACCGATAAACTCAGCAAATGCGTGGCTTTCTTGGATTAAGTCTAGCGCTGGCGCGACGAGATCGATGCCGCGCAATTCACCTTTCAAACCGATGGTTGACGCCTGCTCAATACACCGAGCAACTTTGTCAGGATCCGCATCGTACTTGTTGCGCAAGACGTAGATGTGCACAGGGCTCATCTGCGCTTGGACGAAGCCCGCCCGTTCGAGAACGGTCTCGACCTCAGGCGCGGAGTTCAACCGGGGCTCGCCAATATGGGTGAACAAAAATGCCCCGACTGGCGAGCGTGCCAAGGTGACAGCGGCATACTTGGCCAAATATTCGAGCGCAAAACGGGTCATCTCTCCCATAGCGCGATCACACACCACTATGTCCCCGTCCGGGATCGGGCGCCGATACGCGGTCGCGAAATGCCACCACGGTATGGCAATGATCCGATCGTCGAAGGATGCAGGCGCTGGCTGCCCCGCTGTCTGTCGGAACGCTGTTCCGAAAAGAGCGCGGTACAGCCGGTCCTGCCAGATGAACAGAGCTTGAGTTGGTTCCATCGAGCAGTAGTGATGTCCGAAAAGAGCTAAAAGTGCACCAAGGTACCCTGCGCCGGAGCCCACCTCGAAAACCCGGAGGGCGGGAATGCGATGCGCTTTGCCTAGAGCATAAATTACGCAGGCGAGGGGAATAGGCTGCAACAGGCTCAAAAAGGGATGAACCCGTCGCTGGAAACGGTTCGCTGAGATCTCAAGAACAGCAGACGTGATCGTTTCCACGGCGCTACGCGTGTACTCGGGGTAGCGCGGCTCGAGAAGAAGGACGCGTCTGTCCACGAACTCGTTCATGATGTCGCAGTAATGTGCCAGGTGACTCTCCCGCTTCACGCGCGTCGGGAACCCCGCTGCCTCGAAGGCAAGCGGTCGAAACGCACGCGCCGCTAGGTAGCAGGTCGTTTGCTCGGCTTGGGCTTCCGCCGTGTCGTAAGCAGCGATGCGCAGGAATGCGCCACCGAAGGCCAGGCGCCGACTGAGTGCTTTCAGGAAACTCACGCTTGCTCCGCACACATTTGCTTGGTGGCCACATCTCTAAGAAACAATGTCCTCGCTCGTAGCCGGGCCAATTCCCCAGACTTGGAGGTACTTTGCGATAGCCTCGCGCGTGAGTGCTGCGATGTCCATGCCGAGCAACAGGGATTGGCGAGTTGATCCCCAATCAAGGAGATCGAAGGCGTACTCGAGTTGTCCCCAGATCTCCGCCACGCAGATGAGCTTGGCAAGCTGCTCATCGTGCTGGCATAGAGATCGTCCCTTATCGGATCTCGCAGATAGAGAATATGAGCCTCGATTGTCTGGCGACTTGGCCAACGCCAGAACCGATTGCCCTCGTCGTTCCTAGGCACGAAGGGCATTGACAGCCGTCCGACGCTGTTCGGCGCCAGGATATCGAATAGATAGAAACCATACTGCCTCAGGAAGAAGTCGATGTCCGAAAAATACGGCGCGCCGTCGTAGATCTGATAGAAGCTGGCTTCAAGCTGAAGGCCGACAACCTGCGGTAAGAGAGAACCCGCGCCCCGCAGTATTTCGAGTTCAGCTCCCTGGACGTTAAGTTTCATGAAATCAAACGGCTCGATCTTCCCTTCCTTTCGAAGATCGTCAAGACTGTGCACAGACACTTTCCGGATCTCTACGACCTTGTGCAGGTTATCGAGGCTGCTGCCCGGAGTGTATGCGAGCCGCGAGGCGACACGCCGATTTGGCGAGAACAGGGAACTTGCACCCCCGTGAGCTGCGACGTGTAGGGTCCGCTCGCCGGTGCTGCTCCAAAGCGCAAACGGGTGACAGTGGATCGTGTATCCATGCTGGCGCGCGAGCGCAGCAATCTTATTTACTTCGTTGACGTCTGGCTCGAAGGCATCCACGATCAGGGCGTCGGGTCGAAAGTGGCTCCACCATTCAGCATCGGCCAGACCGCTTCCACCACCCGCATGAAGCACGCGGATCGGCGTCAGCGTCTGTGCGCGCGCATACAGCAGTTCCTGCAGCACATAATGCCGATCTTTAGGCTTGGAGCGCACGAGTACGCGTATCGATGTCGTTTGAGCCCTTTGCACGGCCTTCGACGGAGAAAAGGTGCGTATTCCGTCTAGCGGAACATGGCGTTTCGCACCAGTATGGCGCCCTGATCCTCGGGTTTCCCGTGGCGCGGATATACCTGAAGGCGGGCAACGCGATTACCGCTCTGGTTATTCCGGCCTTGTATGCTTACCTGGAGCCACCCGTCGCCCAACACAGAATACTCCACTTTGCCCTCGGTAGAAATCACAGTGTGCGCCTTCAGATCGATATAGGCGAAGTAGGAAACGGTCTTTCCGCCCATCATGTGCATGACGACCTGTGCGAGAGGCGAGTCGATTGTTTTGACCTCGATGTTGAACTGGTGCCACGCCATGTCATCGTCGATCTGGATATCCTGCACAACGCTCGCGTACGCGGTCATGCTACGATCCTCGAGGCGCCAGGTGTCGCCAACGCGCGTGTACTCCGCCGCATCGAGGGACACTTGATCGGAAAGGACAGACCGTAGCCTAGCTGGCAAGCGCGTCGCTCCCTCCTTCCCCATGGTTGCTTCAGTTTTGCTCGGCATTCGTGTCGCGTCGCGACCCCCGTCGTTTCCCAACATGAGAAAAACGGAGAAGACGGCTACTACGCACAGGATAGTTCCGCCAATTAAGATTGATGGTTTAGCCATAGGATGTGACCCTCACCAGTATTGAGAAGTGTTGTTGATCGTTGAGAAGTGTTGTTGATCGTACAACAATCAATTCGCTTGCCCCGAGGAGTGTCATTGCGACCGCAGAGCGCAAATCAATAAGAGCGTGTTTCAAAATGAACTTGTAATTGGTTTAAGGAAAGGCAACGTCCTAGTTAGTGGGTAAAGCTGCCTGTGGCGCGAGCAGACGTTGAAGCACCAGAGCAATGAAATCAATGTCTTCAGGCAGCCGATGTTTGAAGTCTGCCTCGACGAGATATCTCTGAAGA